>WNFX01000816.1_pt1 | contig 31157 bp, 29 predicted proteins | sample 5400111 | NCBI WGS metagenome assembly WNFX01 (sample SAMN13153363, study PRJNA577476) | soil metagenome | isolation source: 40 cm soil or saprolite under grassland replicate 1 | place: USA:California | collected 2016-06-15 | reverse complement strand
GTCACTTAGGAAAGCCCGCGTTTGCGGGCATGCCGAGCACCTCAGCCTCTGTTCACTCTTTATCCTGGTAACTCTAGTGAGAGTATAGATAGCCAGAGAAGTGATGGAGGGCTGTGAAGAAAGTGAGGGCTGGATAACAGTTGTTATCCAGCCCTCGTTCTGTGAAAAAGTAAAACAAACGTTTTTCGAGGACAGCGGGGATCGGAGACCCGCACACCCCAGAGAGGCTTCATTTCCTACACCTACCGGTACTTTGTCGACAAGGGAATTTCCCCCCTCGGATAGGAAACTAGTGCTTTTCTCTCGTCTGACGAGCCCAGTTGTCATCTGCCTTCAGCGGAGAGCCAATTCCGACATTTCCCCAGTCCACAAACTACCGATACTGGTTTTTCTCACCGAGAGTCCAGTAGTCTGCATCGTGCAATTGATGGCTGCCGCGATCTTCTTCCCTGAAATCAAAAACCTCGTTCTGGTAAACGCGATGATACGTTTTGCCCGTGAGAAAGACTTCAATAGCGAAAAAAACATCTTCCAAGTTTTCAACCGTGACATCTCCTGAGCAACCAGGGCCGATCCGTTCATTGTTCATAGCGATTTCTCCTTAGTCGCTTAGTCAAACAGTCAAATCGCAGTAAAAACTACTGCCATCTGGGGTTTGGCTAAACGTCCTCAAGAGAGCGCAGTATAAAAAGGTGCAAAACTGAGCAATTCTATCAAAATACTGCTCGCTTGTCAACTATAGGATACAAAAATAGTTGATCTTAAATTGGGAATGGTATCGGGTGGTTGCTTACCGTCATGTTTAATGGTAATCTTAACGAAAATTTTGAGAAGAGAGTCAATGGCAACCAATAAAAAACAACGTATCGAAATTCCTAAAGAACTGAGGGTTGAAGTGCTTTTTGCCTCAGATCGAACCTGCTGTGTATGTCGGGTAAAAGGAAAGCCAACGCAGATACATCATATAGACGATAATCCCGCTCATAATGTGTTTGAAAATCTCGCTGTGCTTTGTTTTGATTGCCACAACCTGACACAAGTACGAGGCGGATTCCATAATAAACTTGATGCAGGACAGGTACGGAGGTATCGGGATGATTGGCTCAATAAAGTAGCGAGGACACGGGAAACATGGTGGTTACCAGCCTCAGATGGAGAAGCAAGGGGGACTGAGAGAGCCATATCTGCTGGGACTGCACCAAAGCCACGTTTAGTAACGTGGGAAGATAGCGTCTTAGCAAAATTGAGAGAATTTCCGTTTATCTGGACATCGATCTACAGCAAGAAGCATGAAAGGTTAGTTAATCCGTTCCCTTGGTGACTTACAAAATAAATTCTCCATGATGAGCGAGCAGCTAGTACTGCTACTCTCAGCGAGTCCCAGGGAGGCTTCAAGGGAAATAATTAAAGATATCAGCATAATTGCAATTCGGCTATCAGAATTGGGAACAAAGCAATTTTATCTTGACGGTGGCAAATCAGTAGGTGAGTTTAATGACCTGGGGGATGATACTATTAAAATCGCTGAAAATGTCATAGCCCAAATAGATTCAAGCTGCAACGAAGAAGAGCTTATTTAATGTGAAACAATAGAGAGAGTTGGTAGTGAATCAGATCATACAATTTTTGGCCTCAAATATCACAACAATTATCCAGGCCGTAACCTTAATTGTCGTGATTATCTATACGATCTATACGGCAAGAATGACCTCAGCGGCAAGAGCATCAGCAGATGCGGCCAACAACACCGTTAATGAAATGAAGGAAGCCAGAGAGCAGGAAAACGCGCCGTATATTGTCGTCTATTTCGATATCCCCCAAAATAAGCCACTGATCTATTTAATCATAAAAAATGTCGGCAAAAGTATTGCCACAGATGTAAAGCTTACCTTTACTCCTTCATTGACCAGCAATGTTTTCAAGGGAATAAATGATGTGCCATTGATAAAAAACGGGATAAGTTCATTACCTCCGAACTATGAACTGCGGACTCTTTTTGATGGGACAATCAACCGTTTTGGCAACGCGAATTTCCCCATGACTTACACTGTTGAAGTAATGTATATAGGGGGAATGACAAAAGAGAGAAAAACGACCAGCCAGGTACTCGACCTCTCCATGTTCTATAACTTGATGCAAGTAAGGGAGAAAGGCCTTGATGAATTGGTCAAGGCAGTAGAAGTACTAGCTGAAAACACTGGTAACATTAATGGAAACCTGAAGGGGTTATCTGAGAGCTTAACGAGGGGTGTATGGATTAAGAACCCTACATTGGCAATTTCTGAGATAAACCCAAGTCCTGAGACTTGGTATGATAGCGTGTTAGCCAAGCTGCAAGAATTTGTTCTATTGTGGAACTCTGCTTATGGAAAATCTGAAGAAAAACAAGTCGGTCCGTTCCTTACGAATTTACAAAATAAACTCATCATTATCAATGAGCAATTGGTAGTCCTGCTTGCTGAGAGTCCAGAGACTACTTCAAATGAAATAAAAGAAGCTATAGGTTGCATTGCGGCTAATCTTCAGGCTTTAGGATACAAAAAATTCTACATAGACGGTGGCGCATCACTTACTGAGTTTGATGAGCTAGGGGATAGGGTTGTTCAAGATATCGACGTATCCGCAAAACAGCTCTTAAAAGAAAAGGGGGAGTCAGTAGATAACAAGATTGAAGAAGAATTTGACTGATAAACTTATCCGATGCTACATATTAATGACTACGATCCTCTAAAGTTAGGCACAATTGATGATCTCTGACATGGGGCGCTCTGTAACGTGAGATTAAGTATTTATTTTACTTTGCAGCAGTTACCGTTATTATGCTTCCACACTGACGGCATGTATACTTGATAAAGCCAGGGAACGACTCGTTAGCTTTGACCCAGGTTCCATCTGGCTGCGGTATCTCGAACGTGAAATTTTCGGATGTCATTGATATGCTATCAAAGTCAGTCTCATTATGGCAGGATGTACACATTACTCGTCCGGCTGATCTCAGAGCTTCCCATTTGAGCGAAACAATAGCGTCCCATTGAAGGTAATTTATTCTGAGAAGCCTTATTCCTAGATCAACCGAGCGGGAGAGATATTCAGCCCACGTACATAAATCCTGATACTTAAATGTTAAGGCAGATGAAGAGGGAGTATGGACATTTTTGTAATTTAGCCGGTTTTCACTCCCATGAACGTAGCTGTTGAGATCACTATATAAATTTGCAGTGTCAGTTGCTATAGAAGTTAGTAATGTTCCTTTAGCTGTTAATCGTCTAATGACGCCATCACGTCCCCGTAATGGCGGAGTACGATAGTTATTTGCCTTCCACTTGCTAAATTCCTCCTCGTTTTCGCAAAAATGAATTGGCATAACTAATTCTTCGAGAAAGCTTCGTAATACCTGCACAGCTTGTTTATAGTAGAACTGAGAGGCCAGAAGAAGCGAACTTTCTATTTCTGTCTCTGTTTCTAAAATATGAGCAAGGGAATAAAATCCTGATTCTTCGAGTAAATTCTGAACGCTACATCGCCATGCGAGGACATACTTAGCGGCTTTCCCGAAGTGCTGATCGTCAAGGAAAGAGGAAATTTTCGTTATTTCTGTACCTGAACCCACTTGCTGTTTGTTTCCATCCGAACGCGAAATATTCTCCTCCTCTTTCCCAGAGACCATATTGTCTACGATAAATGCGTGAACATCATGTTCACTTGGAGCAACTTGAGCCTTTACTGCGTGTCTGGCAAAATTTCTTTCCCAGGTTTTTATTTCCTTCTTTCCCTCTTTGTAGAGGTAATTACTAAATGGTGGGTAAGTAGATGCATATAAAGCTGCAATAAATCTATAGATATCTGTTTTTCTGCTCCATTGTGAAAACGGTTCAGCAGAGAAAGGAAGGATATCTACAGCGGCTTGGGGAAGAAGAACATCCATGAGATCATCTCTCCATTCGTAGTAGCATAGGTTGGCTAAGCTTGGGTTTGCATAGCTTTGATACGTTCTTCCTCCTCACCCATTAATTCCCGATGAATTTCGATAAACGCTTGACAGGCTTCATGCACAAAGCTGTCAAGCACTTTTAACTTCATCAGCGTCTCAAGGTCATTTTTCAAGGTTAGAAGAGCAGCAGTACATTGATTAAGAGAGATCAATGCGGATTGTCCTGGATCAGCAAGGCCAGCATTACTTGCTCCTGCAAGCATTGTTCGATGATACCCTGGTATCTCTTTGTTAATATTGCCAATATCAAAGATGAGACCTTTCGGATTGGCATGGACACCGTGGCTTGCCATGCGATAGTAGGGACGTAAATGGTCGAGTCCTACATCTTCTTCAATATCTGCAAAAGAAACACCCCTGCTCTTACCTAGTGCCTGCGCTGCCCATCCATACTGTTCGCTAAAGACTCTTCCGAAACGGGTAACAAGTGCATCTCTTTGTGACCGAAGGTTGTCTAGTTCAGCAGGGTCATGAGGGTCGTATCCCAATCTCTTGCAATATTGTTCATATTGCAATACCGCCTTGTATGACTCAATTGTATTATGGAGCCAGTAACGTTCGGCAGTCTCCTGACCATGCTTTTTAATGAAGATGGCTGTTGCTGCCAGTTCATGAAGGGTACGTTGTCGTGCGAGAGCATCACGCGCATCGCCGCTTTTTAAGAGAACTCCTACAGCAGATGCTGTCTGGCAGGCTTTTACATGGATGTGAACCTGCACTCCAAAAATATTGTCTTTGTCCTTTGCTGATTGTACCCTGTGCTGCTTCGTATATTGCTCTCCGCACTCCCTAGATAAAATGACAATAGCCTCGTAAAGATCGAGGGCTTTTTTCCAGCGATCATATAATCGCTGCTCAAACCCTTCTTGCAAGGTATGTTCCTGGGTAATCATTTCTGGTATTTGCTGCCTGAGTGTATCTGCGAGGAAACCGGATGCGTTTTCGAGTCCGTCTGTCGTTATGGCTTTGATGACCGTATCTATAAGTTCATTAACTTGTTCCTCGTTGAGTTGTTGTTCAGCAGCTCTCTTTGCAACTTTCTCTAATATAGTTTTCATTAAGCGTTCTTCGAGTTTCATAACTTGCTTTCTCTTTTTCAGCATTTATCTTGCTGTTTGATCTTATTTAGCCTCTGTACAAATATCGCTGCAACGAGTTGCCATGCTGCTCACCACTTGCTGTTTTAAGGTACTCGCATTTCGTCCTCAGAGATGATAGGTGGAGGATACGAAGTGCTATATTCTGTACTTTTGCGGTACTCCTGTTGTTCCTCTTCCGGCCACATGTCAGGAAACTGGCTACTAATCACCATTAAGATATTATCGTAAAGGATCGCCCCATAGACTAACACAACTCTACGGTAATATGCTTCAAAGGTCTCATTCGTGATAGAGTATTTTCCGGCAGCGACATCACCCCATACCATGCGTAAAAGGAGATGCAGACTTGTATGAACTGAAGCGGATGTAGCATGATAGTAAAATTCATAAACATCGAGGAGATCAACTGTCTCGACCATATATCTCACAGTTGGCTTAGCCCTATTCCCCCACCCTAAGCGTTTCCCCATATCTTTCAGAATGACGCTCTGCCGTGATTTGAGATCACTCAAGTAGCGAGATACCTCTATAGCCTCCGTCGTTTCTTCACTATCAGAAGATTTGCTTCTCTTCGTAAAATACGCTCTTTGCGCTTCACATGACTTAGCAAACTCAAGATGGTTTATGGCAATTAGATACACCTCAGCATCACTACTGGACAGGGATGAAATGAATTTGGAGAAAATGAGGTCTTCACATATTGATCGCAAAATGCTCATTGCTGCATAGGAATACCCATCTTTCACAAGAACCATTAATGCTTCCATCGACTCATAACTTTTACGGGTAATACACCTGAGAACTAGATGTCTAGGGATTTGCTTAGATAACGGGTCTAATTCCACTTTATCGGTAAGTCGCTCAACGAGGGGTTTTGATAACATAAGCATCTTCTGAACTCCTGCTCCCATAGCAGCAGTGATCCAGTTGCGAAAGTAAAGAATACCATTTACCTCCGCCTTATCAAAAAGTTTATCAACAAACTCCTTGCTATTTTTCTCATCCATACTTGTATTTCCCCTTCCTAAACATGCTTCATATTTCACCCAAGCTTGTAGCTCATCCTATCATGTTCCTCTTTTGTTGACTAGTCTCTTAGGCGCTGACATGGTAAATAGAAAATAACAACACTTTTGGAAATGACTATGAACTCAGGGGTAAGGGCATCTCATAAACGGTCTATTTGGCGATGCACAATCTTGCTTAAGAAGTGATAATGCCGATACTGGGTTGGAAGTCGGCGCTCAATCGCTTTGCTGTGGAACTTGGGAAACGGTTCCCCAAATGACTCCGCGCTATTTACACAAAACTCTCCATTGACAAACTTTTCTACAACCGTATTATGGGTGATTTTGTATCACTCGTTTAAGCGCATCCCATTCTGATGGGCTTTCCACCTCTCCCAACAAAAAATTTGAACCGCGCGCGACTACTGCAATAGCCCACATTCCTCTGGCAACCCAAGTTACTTGTTTCACAGTTGCAATGACATTAGGAACTTCATTTCGGATACGTTCTGCAAGCTGCTCTGCTTGCTTTCGGTCCATATATCTTTCGCTTTCATAGGATTACGGTTATTAGACAGCATATCATAGCTGTCCAGCATATGCTGAAAAGCCTTATTAATTCTTGTGGATGCTTGTGTGGTCTTCTAGTCGCTCGATACGTACTTCGTGGTTTTCTGCTCTAAACTCTTCACATCTTTTTTCGATGCCAGTTTTGCTTTTAATTCCTGTGTTGTTGAGGCTAATTCAACCCTGAAAATCGTACCAAGCACTTTGTTATTTACCTCAAGATCGCTCTTTGTAACCATATCCTTACGGATACGCTCCTCAGAGTCCTTTATCAATGCTCCAATTGCTTGTAAATCTTCTTTCGTCAACATATCAGGTAAGTGTATCAATATCGCTAGGTGTTTTCAACTGCATCTTTCTCTGCCAACGTTTGTAGTTTTCCCGTCGTCTCCGTGCCACGTCCTCTAACAATTTTCTGCGTGCTGCTTTTTTCTCCGCTATAGTGGCAGGGGAAAGAGATATCCTATTGCTGTGGACAAAACCGTACTCGCTCGTGGCTGGCTGGAAGTATAGCAGGGGTTTGTAAGAAGCCAACAAAAAACTCTCCTATCCCAGAGTCTAGGAGAGGCGAATAGTCGAACTGCTTGGCTAGTATAGCAGGGTATTTGACTCAGATGGTATGCTGAGTCAGCATGGGTGAGTTAGCAGGAACTTGGAGGGTCACAAGTGCCTCGTTGTGATTGTAGTTTTTCTAAAGTAAGTAAGGACTTTGGCGGCAATCCAATCTTTCGCGACATAGATTTTGAGATTATGGAGGGCGAACGCATCGGCCTTGTTGGGGAGAATGGAGGGGGCAAATCGACGCTATTCAAACTCCTCGCTGGCATCGATACTCCTACCGATGGTGTTATCTCGCGACGGCGCAACCTTACTATTGGCTACCTTGCGCAAGAGGCTGATCCAGGTCAGAGCCATAAGACTGTTTTTGAAGCCGTTTCAGAGGTAACGCAAGAACTGGTGGATTTACCCCTTACGCTAAGCCAACTTGAAGCCAGAATGGCCGATCCAGGGATAACCGCTGACCCGGACCTCATGGCCGCGATACTAGATGAATACGGCAAAGCCCAGGAACGCTTTGAAGCGCTGGGTGGCTATACGCTTGAGCACAAGGTAGAGGCGGTCTTGCATGGCCTGGGATTCGGCCCAGCATGGTATGATCAGGAGGTAGTTTCGCTTAGTGGAGGTGAAAAGAAGCTTGTAAACCTCGCCCGCATTCTTATCAAGGCGCCCGATCTTCTACTACTCGACGAACCGGATAATCACCTTGACCTTGAAGCCAAAGCCTGGCTGGAACAATACATTCAGAGCTATCCGGGCACAGTCCTGATCATTTCTCACGACCGGCAACTACTCGACCGGGTGGTTAAGAGAATCTTCGAACTTGAGGATGGCAAGATTTCTGTGTACATGGGAAACTACAGCTACTACTTTGAGGAACGTCAGCGTCGGCTGTTGAAACAGTATGAACTCTATACCTTGCAGCGGGACGAGATAAAACGCCTGGAAGCCAGCATGCGTCAACTCAAAGGTTGGTCCAAATTGAATGACAAATTTGCGACCCGGGCGGAGGATATGGCCAAGCGTATAGAGCGTGCTAAGCAAGAGGGTGTGGATCGCCCCATCTTGATACGCGATAAAATCAAGGTCAACCTCGACCCGGACCGCAGTGGAAAAAAAGTGCTGGAAGTCAAAGGGCTGTGCAAATCGTTTGACGGGCATATCCTGTTTGAGCCGTTTGATATCAGCATACTCTATGGCGAACGTATTGGTATCGTCGGAGCCAACGGTAGCGGCAAGACGACCCTGCTCAAAACCATGATGGAGATGCTTCCGGCCGACGCCGGTTCGGTGAAAATTGGCGCGAGCGTCGTGGTTGGATACTATGCCCAGGAGCAGGAAACCTTGCCTTTAGATAGCATCCCGCTGGACTTCGTGCGCCGCATAAAACCAATGAACGAGCCGCAGGCTATCAGTTTCTTGCGCGGCTTGCTCTTCTCATTCGAGGACATCCATACGCCGATCCAGCGCTTGAGTGGCGGTGAAAAGAGTCGCTTGCAGATTGCACGCCTGATGCTTACCGATGCCAACTTCTTGCTGCTCGACGAACCCACCAACAATCTTGATATCGCATCAGTCGAGGTGCTAGAGGCAGCCCTGGAGGAATTCGAAGGGACAATCCTGACCGTCTCGCATGATCGCTACTTCCTCGACAAAATTGTCTCGAAGATTTTGGCAATTGGCAATGATGGTCATGTGAGTATCTACCCTGGAAATTTCTCGTATTCTTACGAGAAAAGCCATAATTACCACACAGTATAGCACCAGCACCGGAGACGCGCTTCAGAAAAAATACTGAGCCGGATTCCGTACTCCTCTCGCATGTGATATCATCAACGTATACTCAATTCGGTCACTATCTAAACAATGAACTCGTTCAGATTATTGAAAAGCTCCTTGCTTAGCCAAGGAGCACTGTGTGTTGTGTACATGCGGAAAGTCAAGGCAGTTCTAAAGAAGGAGCAATCAGAAGAGTATGGACACACGCTCGGTAGCAGGCGGCACGACCACGTCTACACTGTCATATGTATCGTTAATAGGAGATCGGGCGAAGCTTCTCCAAGAAGAGTATGCAGAGCTCTTGCTAGAGCGTACAAGGCTCTTGCTAGAACGGCAAAGGTTTTTAGAGCGTGCTCAAGCGTTGTTGATCGCACAACAAAGTCTTGTAAAGCACCAACGAGCGCTGTTGCTCGCAATGAGAACAGCTCCCTACCGAGAGACGTTTCAAAGGCTCGCAGAACAGCACAGGCTCTTGATCCTCTCGCACCAAACAGCAGTGACGATGTACCAGTGGTTAACCCTGCACCGCATGCAGGGTAGAGAGGTGGAGGTGGGACAACAAACAGCGAGTGTCAAACATGAATTGGCCGGCAGTGAGAGTGTTACAGGAGACACCAAAGACTGGCTACAGGGGTACCTACTCCACCGATGAGGTCTGTACCGGCTCGTTGCTGTCTCCTTCTGACATCCACTCATAATGCTTCTGGCGGGCCTGCGGCCCGCCTGGGAGGAGAGCAATGTGCGAGGACATCTCGCGCTCCGGCAGGGGGCGAAGCCCCTGCACCCCCATGGAGGAGGGGATTCCAGTCTCCTTTGGTTGACATTACAGCTAAATACTGCTACTCTACTAGAGAGCAGAGGAGAATACAGGTACATTCAGCGACAAGGCGAAAGAGATGCACGAAGCTGAGACGTGGCGCGAATTGCTGAGGAGTAGTATTGAGAACGTATACGAGAGGCAACGGATCGCAAGCGAGTTGGGTATCAACCCGGCAACCCTGATGCGCTGGGCGAATGGCGAGTCGGCTCCCCGGCCGGAGAAACTTCGTCGCCTCATTGATGCCCTCCCTCAGCAGCGCGAACGCCTCATCGAGTTGCTAGGGCGGGAGTTCGAAGGCTTCTCTGCAATGATGCAAGACGAGGAAAGGCAGGGAGAATCGACCGTCATCCCCTCTGAGTTCTACGCGCGTGTCCTGCATACACGTTCAAACACACTTCAATCTCTGCTCTTGCCATTGCTCTGCGATCTCATCTTGCAGCAAGCTCTTGAGCAACTCGACCCAGACCGTCAAGGCATGGCGATCATGGTATCAACCTGTATGCCTCCCTCCACTAGCCGGAAGGTGCGTAGTCTGCGCGAGCGCTTCGGGCGGGGAACACCGCCCTGGAGAAGAGATCTGGCGCAACAAGCTATTTTCTTAGGTGTGGAATCGTTAGCGGGCTATGTGATCGGCTCAATGCATCTCGAGGTGAATCAGAATCTGCGAGACGTGCAAAGTCGGTCTCCGGGCTATCGAGGTCCCTGGGAAGAGAGTGCTGCCGCTGTTCCCATCATGTCTATGGGGAAGGTTGCAGGCAGTCTGCTGGTTTCGAGTACCCAATCCAATTACTTTCTACCGGCTCGATGTGAGATCATCGAGTCCTATGCTAAGTTGATTGCATTGGCCTTTGCCCCTGAGGACTTTTATGAGCTAGAACAGATCGAACTGAGTTTCCTGCCTCCCTATGAGGCACAGCAGCCGTATCTATCCGGGTTTCAGAAACGGGTCATTGCACTCGTGCAGCAGCACGCGATGCCTTTCATTGAAGCAGAACAGACCGCCTGGCAGCAGATCGAAGCTGAACTCTTACAATATTCTCTAGTAAACAATCACCAGGAAGTACCTTGACAGAATTGACCAGCAAAGGAGCCGCACATGGCAACACCAATAGAACCATCCAAAAGCAACAATATGTATTTTAGCGACACGGAGAGCGGCGCGGAAATGGCCCGCCTGATCGATCAAGATCATCTCATCACCCAGGGGATGGGAGGGCTTCTCTCCGAGCGGAACAACGACTTCTCCGGTATTCGCCGTATTCTCGATATCGGCTGTGGGCCAGGAGGCTGGGCACTTGAGATAGCCTTCGCACATCCTGAGATTGAGATCGTGGGGTTCGACATTAGCCAGACCATGATCGACTATGCCCGTGCGCGAGCGCAGGTGCAGGGCTTGGACAATGCCAGCTTCTATGTAATGGACGCCACCAAGCCGCTTGACTTTCCCGACAGCTCGTTTGACCTGGTCAATGCTCGAACTATCGGCTTTTTCCCCACCACAGTTTGGCCGGACCTTATGCGCGAATGCATGCGCATCTTACGCTCTGGAGGTACCATCCGCCTCACTGAAAGTGAGTGGGGCTTTACCAATGCCCCCGCAACTGAGAAACTGCAAGGTATGTTCTATCGAGCATTGAAAGCAGGCGGACGAAGCTTTTCTCCTGATGCGCGACGTCATGGTATTACGACCATGTTAGCAGGGTTCCTGCGCGATGCAGGCTTCATCAACGTCCGGCAAAAGGCTCATGTGATCGATTTCTCTGCTGGGACAGAAGCCCATGCAGGCTTCTACAAAGATTGGAGGGCTGTCTACAAAACGTCACAGTCATTCTTTATCAACATGGGGGTCACCACGCAGGAGGAGATGGATCAGGCCTATGAGCAGATGCTGCTAGAGATGATGCAGGATGATTTCCGTGGAATTATATACTTTCTCACCGCTTGGGGTGAGAAGCCATAGGAGAAGCAGAATTTCGCGTATCATCAAAACCTGTGCAACGAGCATGATCACTCTGGTGCCATATATTATACCCTCAAACACCAAAATTGATGGCGCGAACCCCAGACAAGGTCAAAGAAAATCGCATGAGCAAGCCTGAGAAAGGCCTCCTCAAAGTGTATTAAAAACCAGGGCGATGTGGTATAATAAGTGAAGTATTATATATCCCTGGCTAAGAGCTACATTCGGGTTCGGGAGGCCTATTGCCTTGGGCAGTAACTATACATCGGGTTCAGGTTCTGGAACGTCGGGAAACAGTAGTTCATTTGTAAGTCGTCGCGAAATGCGGGCAACCAATCCCACTGGCGCATTGCCAGTCATAAGCACTGGGCGCACCTACTCAAGTTCGTTCGACTTCGACAACCTTATTGCATCTTTACGTGAATTGTTCGCTCAAGACCGCCAGGTCGCAAGCCAACAGGATAGCACACGCTGTGGTATTTGCTACCTGCATTTCACTGTAAGCGTTTTGACGTATCGCGAAGAGGAGGGATTTTATGTATGCAAGGGCTGTGAACGCGCCCTTAGCAAACAAAGAATCCTTATGTTGAGACGACAACAAAAATAACAGAGCAGGAAGCAGGATGGGCCCCGCACGCGGGGCCCATCCTGCTTCCTGCTCTGTTATTTACTCTACTCTATCACTGCCTCAGCTTCCGCTTCCTCCAACTCGCCTTCACTCACTTCGCGCAAATCTTCTGGACGATCCAGGCGGTCCAGGAAGAGGATGCCATCCACATGATCGATCTCATGCTGGAGGATACGTGCAAGCCAGCCCTCGGCACGAACACGAATCGCCTTCCCCCGCGCATCCTGGCCTTTCACAACCACGCTGGCCGCACGCCGGATATTGTCGCCGACATATCCAGGGATGCTTAAACACCCCTCGCTACCAAGCTCCTCTCCCTCAGCCTTGATAATCTCAGGATTGACCATCGCCACCTTGCGATCTTCAAACTCGGCAACGAATACGCGAATCGATAGCCCGATTTGTGGAGCAGCCAACCCCGCACCATGCGCAGCATGCATCGTTTCAAACATATCATCGATCAATTTTGAAATTGATGGGTCGAACCGGTGAACCTTTTTAGCTTTCTGTCGCAGAATGGGGTTCTCTGTCGTAATTATTTTGTGAATTGCCATAGTCTAATACTTCCTTGCATTCAGATGAGAAAGCTGCGGCAGCAATGTTTCTAAATGCATATAGATATAATTATTCTTCCCTACACTCTTCCAAACTAACAGTTCCCGTCCGTGAAGGACCGCTTCACGGTCCTTCACGTTGTGTATAATTGATTATATCGTATCATAATAGGCTGAAACATGCTAGAGGCCATCGTCACAACCTACATCGATAAACACCAACTACTCCCCTCCAGTGGCGAAATCATCGTCGCCGTCTCTGGTGGGCCCGACTCTTTGTGCCTCCTTTACCTCCTACACCGACTCTGTGGTCCAGGCAAACGTTATCCCCAGGTGCGCTTGCATGCGGCCCACCTCAATCACAAACTACGTGGCGAAGCAAGCGACCGAGATGCTGCAGCCGTCGCCGGCATCGTTGCATCCTGGGGCCTTCCAATCACACTTGGCGAAACCAATATACCGGCATTTGCACGCATAGAACGACGCTCAGTTGAAGATGCGGCACGTATCGCACGCTACCGCTTTCTGCGTGAAGTAGCGCATGGACAACTCATAGCCGTGGCTCATCATGCTGACGACCAGGTAGAGACACTATTGCTCCATTGGCTGCGTGGTAGCGGATTAACAGGCATGGTAGGCATGCTGCCGCGGCAACAAGACATCATTCGCCCGCTCTTAGAAGTAAGGCATGCGCAGACTGTCGCCTATTGCCAGGAACATGACATTAAGCCGGTAGAAGATCTGAGCAACATCGACCCCAGGTTTCTACGTAACCGTATTCGTTATGAACTCCTCCCTTTGTTGGAATCCCTGAATCCGGGCATACACAACACATTATTACGCAACGCCGATGTAATACGGGTAGATGTAGAATGGCTGGAAGCCCAGGTAGGTGCCTGCTGGCCTGCTGTAGTCATCTCAAAGCAGGATAATGCTATCAAATTAAGCATAGAAGCGTTTTTAGCGCTACCATTAAGCCTGCAGCGACACTTCTTGCGGCGAGTTACAGCTCGCCTATGCGAAGGCCAATCGCCATTGGAAATTCGACACTATATCCTCATCGAACAACTATTACGTCAACATCATGATAGACGGGAGCGAACACTGCATCTTCCTGGTCAAATACGCATTATTCGCAACTTTAGTGAGTTCACATTTGAACGTTTTGAAGCATATACCGCTACTACTACTCATGCCGTATCTACCTTGGACCAGCTAAACACCAAAGTTGCACTGCTGCCTATTCCAGGGCGTATCGCAGTTCCAGGAACACCCTGGATAGCCAAGGCGGAGTTAGTGCCTGCAGAGTTGCTTGAGAAAGTCAGAGAAGCTCTGCGTCTTGAAAATTGGGCAGTAGTGTGGCGATTACTCCCATCCACTCGTCATGCTGTATATGTAGATGCTGATGTAGTTGGATCATTTTTAGAGGTACGTACGAGACGACCAGGTGATCGCATGCAGCCATTAGGTATGCAACATGAGAAGAAAGTGCAGGACATTCTCGTGGATAAGCACATTTCTCGTACAGAGCGTGAATCAATCCCGCTATTTTTTACAGCGGCCCATTCCCATTGTATCTGGCTGGCTGGCGTATGTCTCGATGAAAGAGCGCGACTTACCAGCCAGACACGACAGGTAGTGCGTTTTTCAGTAGAAACGGGGTTCTTAGGGGCTAACCGCCCCTAAGCGGGGGTGTGGGAGTGTCCCCCACACTCATCTCCTCCCTTTTAATGTCAAGAAACTGAGCTTTTGAAAAACCTCGAAACAAAAGTGAGCAGCTTCTATTTTTCGCAGGAGGTGGACATGCACGAAGACATCGAACAGATACTCTTAACCGGTGAGCAGATACAGTCCAAGGTAATTGAGCTGGGTGAGCAAATCACCTCCGACTATCAGGACAAAAATTTGTTATTGTTGGGTACGCTCAAAGGGGCGGTTCCATTCATCGCCGATTTAGCACGAGCAATCAAACTGCCATTGGAGATAGACTACATGGCAGTCTCCAGTTACGGCAATACCACTCAATCCAGCGGCGTAGTGCGGATTCTCAAGGACCTGGAGGGTCCTGTCCAGCACAAGCATATGCTGATCGTCGAAGATATCGTTGATAGTGGGATGACCCTGCACTATCTCATGGATGTACTACGGCAGCGCAAACCTCTCAGCTTGCGTGTCTGTGCCCTCCTGGACAAGAGGCGAGAGCGCATCAAACCTGTTGTACTGGATTACACAGGATTTCAAATACCAAATCAATTTGTTGTTGGTTATGGCCTGGACTACGCCCAGCGTTACCGTAACCTGCCTTACATAGGTATCTTGAAACCTTCCGTGTACGAAGATGAGTTGGGTGAGCCGCAAAAGCAGCACCAAAGCCCGGCCGAAGAAGAATAAACCCAGCCCCAGACTTCCATGATCCCGTAGGGGCGAGGGCAGCTGGGTGGAGGTTGGGTGGGCCTTTATGGTCGCCCGCCGTCCCTCACCCCATGACTCACTCGGTATGCAAGGCTACGATGGGGTCGAGCCGAGAGGCGCGTACGGCTGGATAGAGGCCGAAGATGACACCGATCGTCGAAGAGACTATGAACGGCATCAGGATAGAGATCACCGTCACGACGAACGGCAGTCCAAAGGCCCGCGTTAGGCCAAAGCCCAGCAACAAGCCAAGAAACATACCGATCACCCCACCAACAAGACTCAGGGTGAGCGCTTCGATGAGAAACTGGTTACGGATATCTTTGCGTCGCGCTCCTACAGCCATACGAATGCCGATCTCCCGTATACGCTCTGTTACCGACACCAGCATGATATTCATGATGCCTATACCCCCGACCGTCAGAGAAATGCCAGCTATACCCACTAGCAGGACCGTCAGCGTTTGCGTAAACTGCTGCGCCGTCTGTAAGAGCTGATTGGAACTCGTCGTGCGGAAATCATCGGGGGCACCGTTTGTGATGTGATGGCGCTGTTCCAGGATAGTGGTGATTTGCTGCTGCGCCTGGGCAACATTACTTGCGCTATCCACCTGCACCTGAATTTGATCGACATAGGTCGAGTTTTTCAAACGCGTGAGTGCGGTGGTGAAAGGAACGAAGATGACATCGTCCTGGTCGTTGGCACCGACACTTCCTTTAGCCTGTAAAACACCCTCCACACGGAAGATCTGATCGCGTATGCGGATCATGCGGCCGATGGGATCGACCCCGCTTGCATCGAAGAGGTTATGCATCACCGTCTGACCGAGGAGCGCGACAGGCAAGCCTCCCAACTCGTCAGACTTGTTAAACCAGGCACCTTCAGCCATCTGCCAGTTCTGGATAGTCTGAAAATTGGTATTGACTCCCTGGACGCGCGTATTCCAGTTCTGGCTGCCATAAACCACCTGTGACGTCACCGTGATGATGGGGCTGTCTCCTATCTCATGCGGAATTTTTTCGAGAGCGCTAGCATCGTTTGCTGTGAGTGTCTGGGTGGTACCGCTGGCACTGAAAGCGCCGTTTCTACTTACTGCACCGGGAAAGATGATAATCAGGTTGGTCCCCAGGCTCGATATATTGGAGTTGATAAAGGCGCTTGCCCCCTGTGTCAATGTGAGCGCGGTAATAACCGCAGCCACACCGATGAATATACCAAGAGCGGTCAGCAGTGAACGCATGCGATTGACCCAGAGAGCCTCTAAAGCGCTGCCAAAATTAGCGCCAATCATCGTACCCCGCTTGAAGCCACGTCCACGAAGCTGCGGGATGGTATATGTCGATGGGAGTGCATTCTCTGCGCGTTGCTTCGCAGGAGTAGGTGGTACTTTCGGTTGTGTTGGACTGCTCAAGGTGTTTCCTCCTTGATCTCAACCTTGCCCTCATCAACTGCTGCCTTCGATGCAACCCATTCATCGCGGGCCAAACGTGGAGCAAGGATAGGCTCATCACGTACGACACGGCCATCAAGAAACGCAACCTGGCGTTTTGCATAGGCCGCGATATCAGCTTCGTGAGTAACGACTACGATTGTCAAGCCTTGCTGATTTAACGCTTGTAACACTGCCATGATCTCTAGACTCGTGCGGCTATCCAGGTTTCCCGTGGGTTCATCTGCCAGCAGCAGCGCTGGACCATTGATCAGTGCACGTGCAATAGCGACGCGTTGTTGCTGGCCACCAGAAAGTTGTGATGGTCTGTGGTGGGCACGCTTTGCCAGTCCAACGAGCTTCAGCATCTTAAGAGCGCGGTGGTCACGCTCTTGTTTTGAGATGCCTGCATACACCATCGGCAGGGCGACATTGCTTAGCGCTGTTGCGCGACCAAGCAGGTTAAAGCCTTGAAATACGAATCCTATAAGCCGGTTGCGGATGTCGGCAAGCTGGTCTTTAGCAAGGCGGCTGACGAGTCGACCAGCGAGCCAGTATTCGCCTTGCGTTGGAGTATCCAGGCAACCAATCAGGTTCATAAACGTTGACTTGCCTGAACCCGATGGTCCCATGATAGCGACGAACTCGCCAGGATATATCTCCAGTGAAATTCCCCGCAGGGCAGGCACTCGCGTCTGACCCAGTGAATAGGTCTTCCTCAGGTCGCGCACTGTAATCAATGGCGCAAGTTTGAGGTTGCCCTGCAATTCCTCTGGTTTTGCAGCAGATATGTAAGGCTCAGTCGCCTGGTCATAGGTAGAAGCCGATGGTGCCACAGCTTTATCGGCTTCGGATGGCCGCGCATGAATAGGAGACGAACCTGGTTGCGTCACAGCCTGACCTGGCAAAGTCGATTGTTCATCGCTGGCAGGCGAGTCAGTGGTTTCGCCCGGCAGCTTAGGATCATTGTCTGTCATGTTACGATCTTTCACCTCAACTCTAGCCGCCTGGCTGCACACCAGTCACGATGATCTCTCCTGGTGACATGCCCGACAGTACCTCGTAAACCACCCCATCAGTCAGTCCCACCACTACAGGTTTAGCGTTAAATTGATTCCCCGATCGTTCAAGCACAAAGGCTGGCATGGGGTTATCCTGACCAATATCCGGATGCTGATTCTGAAGTTGGATCAGCATCTGGCGTGCCTGGTCTAGCGCAACATTGGCATCGTCCTTGCTGATGAGCAAAGGAGTACCACTTGTCGTGTTGGGGTTAGAGGCCAGACGTGCAAAGCTCACAGCGCTTACCGGGATGAGCAGAACCTTGGAGCGCTGTGTCACAATGATTGTGACGTTGCCAGTCATGCCAGGCAAAAGATTCGCCCCGCGCAGGTCATTCATGTCGACGTCTATTGTCACAGGGTAAGTCACAACATTGGAGACCGTCAGTCCGTTAGGTGTAATAGCGCTCACGGTTCCATTGAACTTTCGCTCGCCATAGGCGCTTACCGTGAACTGGGCCGACTCGCCCACCTTCAAGTTCGCGGTATCGGACTCGTTCACGTTAGCTACTACCTGTAAGACCGAAGGATCTACTATCTGTATGAAGGTTGTACCGGTAGGTGCGGTGCTGCCAGCGATTCCGCCACCAGGCGTACCCCCAACTGTTCCATTTACGGTGGTAACGAAACCTGCATGTGGTGCCGTGAGCGTCGCATTGTTCAAATTATGCTCTGCGGTCTGGAGTTGAGCCAGGGCTGTCTGTAACTGGCTCTGAGCAGTGTTGACCATTCCCTGGGCATTAGTGTTGCTCAGGCCTGCCGTCGACATTGCAGTGTTCAACTGGCTCTGAGCGGTATTGACCTGCCCCTGTGCTGTAGCATTATTGGCACTGGCCATCGCTTCGGCCGTATTCAACTGTTGCTCGTCCGTGTTGACCTGCCCCTTGGCAGTAGCGTTGGCGGCATTGGCATTTGCCACAGCCTGGTGATACTGAGCCGTGGCCACCTTGCAACTGGAACCACCAGTAGGTGTCGGTGAAGGTGCAGGTGTGGATGTAGGTGCAGGCGTAGGTGTGGGTGTAGGATTGCAGGCTTGCTGCATCTGGATAAAGGCTACGCGTACGTTAGCCGAGGACTGCGCCTGCACTTTATGGTAGTTAGTAATTGCATTATCGAGCGTTGTCTGCGCGGCTGTGATACTCACCTGGGACTGATCCTGCACCTTGGCCAGGTTGGTCTGGGCATTGCTGAGGGTTGTCTGTGCGGCGGCAATGTTCGCCGTGGACTGCCCCTGCGTCGCGCTGGAACTGCTGCCATTATTATTTACAGTTGTTATAGCAGCCATGACTGCCGCCTGCGCCTGGTTGACGGCATCCTGGAGCGACGTCTTATCCAGTTTGGCGAGTACCTGGCCCTTTGTTACCGTTTGCCCCATTTTGACATCAAGCTCAGAAATAATGCCAGTGCCTGAAAAGTCAACATTATAGGTGCCTCCTTGCAAAGGCCCGGTCGCGCTGACGATCAGCGTGAGATTGCCCTGGATGACCTTTGCTGTTTGGAACACCCGGGCTTGCCTGCGGGTAAGCTGCACCGCAAGAACCAGGCCACCGAGGAGGACAATGAGCAATATGACAGATATTATAATAATTATTCCGCCACGTCGTCGCCACCAGGGAGGCTTTGGCACTGATAGGTCATCTTGATCGCCAGCAACGTCGTCTTCATCACTAAAATCGGGCAGGATGAGCGATTCATTTATAGCACTTTGCTGCTGTTGCGACATACAAGTTCATTCTCCTCTTCATCCATGTATAGATAATATATTATATGCTGCCCAAAGGGCGTCACATACAAGCAGGCTATATTCCTGAGCATGCAAAAATGTTTTGAGCGCCGTTAATAGCTTGTGAACGCGGATGCTATAAAAAGGGAATCCTATCCGGGGACAGGGAATCTAACCTACAGTGTATAACGTAGGACAACCAATCTAATCACTATCATCCTTACTCCCCTCCCCGTTGGCCCACGCGGATAACCTCACGCCCGCATATAATAAATGAATCCGCTCGATTTATCGATTGGTACCCTCTTCTCTCCTATGCTACAATAGTTTTGTCGCAGACGAATCCTCGAAGAAGACACATAGGAGACGATTCGATGACATCAACTGGAGTGATCGGCAGCGGAGCCTGGGGTACCACACTTGCCCTCTTGCTGGCGAGCAAAGGCACTGAAACGACGATGTGGGAACATCGACCAGAGCGGGCCGTTGAAATGCAGCAGCGACGCGAGAATACTATGTTTCTGCCCGGTTTTCGTTTCCCCGATAACCTGTGTGTGACCTCCGATGTGAAGGAAGCTGTTGCAGGAAAAGACATGCTTCTACTCGTGACTCCTTCGCAACGCATGCGCGAAAATGTGCGTGTGCTTGCCCCCTATGTCAACAAAGAAACTATATTAGTGAGTGCCAGCAAGGGTATAGAGATCAACAGTCTTAAACGAATGACCGAGATCATCCGTGAAGAACTTCCTGAAGCCTGTGATTGCGTTGCAGCGCTGAGTGGCCCCAATATGTCGCACGAAATAGCGATGGGTAAACCGACAGCTGCTGTGGTAGCCGCCTACGACCAGGAGGTGGCAGTGCGAGCACGCATCCTTCTTACTACCTCCAAATACCGTGTCTACACGGCAGATGATGTCGTGGGTGTTGAACTCGGCGGGGCACTCAAGAATATCATTGCAATTGGCGCGGGTATTAATGATGGCATGAATATGGGGGAGAATGCCAAAGCCGCCTTTATAACACGTGGATTGGCAGAACTCGCGCGTCTGGGCATTTCTGCTGGCGCCCATCCTCTGACCTTTACCGGACTCGCAGGAATCGGTGACCTGATTGTTACCTGTGCCAGTCCCCTGAGTCGTAATCAACAACTAGGCCGGCGTCTCGCTGCTGGCGAAAAACTGGAGCATATCCTTTCCTCGACGCATACTGTGGCCGAAGGCATTTATACTACCAAAGCCGCGCTAAAATTAGCGGAACGCTTCAACGTCGAAATGCCCATCACCTACCAGCTCAGCCAGGTCCTCTTTGAAGGGCTGGACCCGTATAAGGCTATACCTGAGCTGATGATGCGTGACCCCAAACATGAGCTAGAAGGAATAATTTAAATATCCTTGCTAAGCCTTTATACGTCTCCATAGCTCAATCCATTCATCCAGGCTATACGATGAAAAGCTGCGACTCTCTTCCAGGATAATCTGCTCCATTGCCTGAAAGCGCTGCCTGAACTTGCGATTGGCAAGCCGCAGCACCTCTTCTGCATCGATCTTCAGAATCCTGGCCACTTCTGCTACCATGAACAACACATCGCCCATCTCTTCGCGCTGGTGTTCTACTGTAGTTGCCTCTTGCAGTTCCTGTAACTCCTCAGCCAATTTTGCCAGCGCTCTCTGTACATTAGAAAAATCGAAACCTGTTCTGGCAACACGTTTCTGGTATTCCTGCGCTACAATTAAAGCCGGTGCAGCAAGAGTTACACCGTCAAGCACGCTTTCAGATTTCACATCCTTGCCAGCCGCGATGCGCTCTTGTCGTTTGATCGCCTCCCAGTTCTGTACCACCTGCCCGGCGTTATCCACCTCGACCTGGCCGAAGACATGCGGATGACGACGAATCAGCTTGGTGTTTACATGCTCAAACACGTCACCGATAGTAAAATCACCCTCCTGGCGCGCAATTTCAGCATGAAGATAGACCTGGAGCAACAAATCGCCAAGTTCCTCTGCTAACTTCTCCATGTCGTTATCTTCCAGCGCTTCCACGACCTCGTAGGTTTCCTCAATTACATAGCGTGCCAATGACTGGTGTGTCTGTTGTCGGTCCCATGGGCAGCCATCGGGATCACGTCGCAGGCGCATCGTAATGTAACGCAGCGTTTCAGGCAGCCTTAACGCCTGCATTTCATCAAGCGGCGGAACATACAGCGTACTAAGATGATTGGCAAGATTACTACGATCAAGCTCATACAAGGGTATCTCAATTACCGTTTCATTGGTATCGACATCAGCAACTCGCACCAGCTTCACGGGCCATTCATCAGGATAACATTCGCCCAACGCCAGTTTCACAGCGCTTGCCAATCGCCGGTTGTAAACTTGGGCCAGCAGCAGGGGTATAGTCGGAATGATCTTGCCCGCAATCTCGTCTGTTCTGAATGCCGCGAGCGTGGTCGCATCCATAATCTGAGTGCCTACCATGAGAGGATCAAGTTCTAAAGCCGCGCACACCGGCTCCAGGAATGAGAGGCCTGCAACAATACTCGTACTCAGCTCACGCTTCCGTGCTACTTGCAGAACAAGTTGTACAGAAGCTTCACCAAAGAGCGGATGCCCCGGTACGGCATAGATTACTGGAGGGTGTTGTTCAGCATGTGAGCATATCTCTTCAGCAATGCGCTGGTAGAGCGTATCCCAACTGCTTGACTCATCATAAAAGGAGTCGAAGGATTCTATCCGAAGATCAGGTATCTCCTGCTTGAGAGGTTCCACGGTGGGATGTATGAGCGTACGAAAGTAGACTGTTGTATTGTCTGATGCTGCCTGTTCCAATAATGCGTGTGCCTGTAGTGTGAGATCGTCCCATCGACCCGGCCCAAGCCCCAGAATAATGATTGCCGTAGATCTTGTCATGCCTCATCCTCTCTAATAACTTGCCTGCTTGTAGTAGTGTAGCGAGTAGGAAGGCATGTGTCAAATGCCTATGCCAGTAGCAAAACGAATTTTGAATTCTGGCAAGAAGGTTACTTATAATAGATGTAGTGATATGCCATTGTCGAAGAGGTAACAACGTGATATGCTTTCCTTGATACATATTTATCGCTCGTCATCTGTTCGAGCAAGGAGGTTGTTTCATTTATGGCATCTTCTCAACTTCGCGTGCCCCCCTGCCCGGTATGCCAGCAGACTGATCAAGTCAAGCGACTTTCAGCGGCATACCAAGCTGGGGTTGAACGTTTTGCGCCACCAGCTATGCCTGTAGCCAAAGTGCCAATGATGAAGTATATACTCGTGGGATTTGCGCTTGTCACCGTCGGCGTATTTTTCATCCTGGTATGGAGCGGAGTAGGCGGATATGGAAGTTGGCCCTTTCCCGTACAGGTCGTGCTGATCGTGATTACACTCGCGGGTATAGTCGCAGCCTTGATACTTTCCCTCATTGCCTTTCTGCGTGTCGTAAAAGGCGATCTCCAATCGCAGAAGTATCTACCTGCCTGGGATCAAGCTATGGAGAATTGGCGCCGCCTCTATTATTGTAAGCGAGATGATGTAGTGTTTGATCCGCAGACAAACAAGACGCTTTCAGATGCAGCTGTGAGATCTCTCCTGTCAGTAAATACCACTGTAGATGTCGCCGTGGGGTCACCCCAGACTCAAACGCAATCGGCACCGGCCTCTAAACAATAATGCTTCATTTCCTGTAGCATTTTTCCGCGTGGGGTACGCATTCAAATCGGCGGAGTGGTCAAATAGGCGCGGATTGGAAAGCCTTACAAAATAAAAAACGCCTTCACGATTGATATGTCGTTCGTGAAGGTGTTTCGCTTTCTTGCTTAAAAAGCAACTCAACCCCCCGAGACTGCGGCAGGCTGCTCTTCGGTAGCAGTAGCAGTCAATGAGGGCCGACCTGGAAACTCTGTGTAGATATTGACACAGCGTTGCACACGCGAGTGATGTCCAAACTTGACATAGCCATCGATCAGTGCAAACAGCGTATGGTCACGACCTACACCAACATTCTTTCCGGGTTTGATCTTCGTGCCACGCTGACGGACAATTATGCTACCAGCGGTAACTAGCTGACCGTCATAACGTTTCACACCCAGCATCTTAGGATTGCTATCCCGACCATTACGGGAGCTACCCATTCCTTTTTTATGTGCCATTGTTTATCCCTCTTCCTCGCTTTCAGTCTCCTCAACCTGCTTTGTGCGACGTCGGCGAGTTGGCTTTTTCTCTTCTACTTCAGGCTCCGTAGTCTCAGTTACTGCGCCTGTAGCTGCCTCTGCCTCAGTGCTCTCCGGTGAAGTTTCTACCTCTTCCACCACAGGAAGCTCCTCTTCTTCCCTAGACTTAGGAGCCTCGCCTGTAATCAGGCTCTTGCCGTCGGCAACAATATCGTCAATTGTGAGGAAAGTAAGTTCCTGACGATGACCCCTGCGATGGCGGTAACGCTTCTTAGGCTTGTACTTGAAAACAATCAACTTTTTGCCGCGGCCTTGCCTGGTGGCCGTTGCCAGCACCATCGCATTGTCTACCAGCGGTGTGCCTATCACGGTGTTGTTGGCATCCGAGATCAGCAGCACCTCTTCAAATTGCACCTGCTGGCCGGCTTCTACAGGAAGCCTGTTGACTTCAAGCTTCTGGCCGACGGAAACTTTGTATTGTCTTCCACCACTTTTAATTACAGCAAACATGGCTTTCTGTCATTCTCCTTTCCCATCTCCGCGCTCAGGCTCTAATGGATACGTGGAAGGCATGGGTGGAACGCCTTCCTCACAGTTCCGTTTCCCAGCAGTATCTCGTTCTTGTTTGTTTACACACTCAAAAGAGAAATCAGTACCAGGTGAGAGCAGATAAGTGCTCGTGCATGAGCCTTTTTATTGATAATGCGGAGCGGATTCCCTGGCTTAGTTATAGGGAATTTGACCACATGAGTATCATATCTCATTGCTCTTGTGGGCATACTGTAGCACGGTTATCATAGCAACGTTTTAGAGGGATGTCAAGTAGCAACTTCAGTTTGTCGTTTGTGATATATTCAACGTATCACTTGACATAGCCAACAGGAGGTTCCATGGAAGCTGTTCTCTCGGACGTAATAGTTCTTGATCTCTCGCGTGTGCTGGCCGGACCGTATTGTACCATGATACTGGGTGACCTGGGTGCAACCATCATAAAAGTTGAACAACCTGGGAATGGCGACGACACACGCCACTTTGGTCCACCTTATATCACTGGCGAGAGCGCCTATTACCTGGGACTTAACCGCAACAAATACAGTATTCAACTCGATTTCAGTAAACCAGAAGGCAAAGAGCGACTCCTGAAACTCGTGAGTACAGCCACGGTGCTGGTGGAAAACTTTCGCCCTGGATCCTTGGAACGCCAGGGGTTAGGCTACGAGGCCCTGCGCGCCATCAATCCGGGATTGATCTACTGCTCGATCAGCGGCTATGGTCAAACCGGGCCCTACGCATCACGTCCTGGCTACGACTTTGTTGCGCAAGCCGAATCCGGCCTCATGTCGGTGACTGGAGAGATTGATGGAGACCCGCAGCGTGTCGGTTCACCAGTAGGAGATGTTTCTGCGGGCATGTTCGCCTGCATCTCTATTCTGGCCGCTCTACGCGTGCGCGATCGCATTGGAAAAGGGCAGCATATCGATATCTCGCTACTTGAGACCACCATGTCGCTGCTGAGCAATGTGGCATCGAATTATCTAATCTCTGGCGAAGAGGCACCACGTCTCGGCAATGGCCATCCCAATATCGTGCCATACCAGGCGTTCTGTACAAAGGACGGATACATCGTCGTCTCATGTGGCAATGATCGTCTCTACCAGGCGCTCTGCTACCTCTTGAAGCGCGAAGACCTGGCCAACGATCCGCGTTTTGCCACCAATCCACAACGGGTTCATCACCGCCATGAACTTGTGCCTGTCCTGCAAGAAGCGTTCCTCCAGCGCAAAACAGATGAGTGGCTGCCGGAGTTGCGTGCCGCAGGCATCCCCTGTGGCCCCATCAATACCGTCAGCCAGATTTTCAACGATTCGCACATCCAGGCCAGGGGCTTCGTCTGGGAATGCGAACATCCCAAGGCTGGAACCATCAAGCTAGCGGGATCCCCCATCCACCTTTCAGAAACACCGGCGCGCCTGTACAAAGCACCGCCCTTGTTAGGGGAGGATGATGATATGGTCCAGTGATAATTAGAGAACTATGTGCGTTCCTCTTGTTTAGACAATGATGTCCCACACTTCGTGCAGAAGGCAGCGCTTGCTTTCGTCTCAGCTCCACAGTTGGGACAAAGCATCTTCTGGGGTTCCTGTGATGTCAGTGTATATCCACATCGCATACAGTAATTATCACCCACATCATTTAGCGCCTGGCAGTTTGGGCAGACTACCTTATTAAATAGAGTCCCAGGCCTTACCCATGATGTCCACCGCTGCCATGGAGGGGGTGGGTATGCTTGAGATGCGCCCGGCTGTTGGTACTGCGGCATCATCTCTGGAGGAATCGGGCCAATCTGTACATTTGGGTTTTGCTGGCGTACCAGCGTATCCAGCGCATTCATCACTTGAGTACCAAGGTTTGCCTGCTGGATTGCTCCCACACCAGCCGTAATCATCAGCGGCCAGAGTATTGGCGCGGCAACGAGACCAACCGCTCCAACGACTGCTTTATCAGCCCATCTTTGCTGACCAATCATCGCCAGCACTCCGCCCACTGAACGTTGCATTGTTACAGTCAATGCTGTCTGCATGCCTATGATAGCGACAAAATCCCCACCTTTCCTCATCTGTACAGTCATCTGTTCGTTATTACCAAAATGCTGTACCTGGTATCCCTGCACGACAAACATATGCTCCAGGTCAGTTGCAAGGCGCTCAATATCGATTCCCTGAGCCTGGTAGTATCGATTATCCATCTCTTTTGCTTTCCTATCTTGTAACTATGCAGGTTTCTTTTCTCTTGTACCGCCTCCGGCGGCAGGGTGAGGGAGAAAGGCGGGGACACCCCACACCCCGCCAAGGGGCCTTGCAGGCCCCTTGGAACCCCTTGCTGACTAGTTACCCAATCTTTTGTTAATATGAGTTTTGTTTTAGGTTGTCCGAAGTTATAACTTCTTAAACGTACACGTCACCTTGCCGAAGGCGAGTTTATCGCCATCCTTGATTGGTGTAGCCTTGTCCGGCTCTACGCGCTTGCCGTTGATGCGCGTGGAGTTTGTACTGTTCAGGTCAGTGACTGTATAGGAGCTGCCAATATGCTCGATAGTGGCATGTATACGCGAAGTGGTATCTGCCCCCTCCATAGCGCTCAGGTCTACTTCTGGATTGATGCCGCCGATATCATGATCGCTGCGTCCTACAAGCGCCCGCTCACCCGCAAGTTGCACCTCTTTACCATCACTGAAAATTAGTTTGCCCCATGGGGCCACAGGATTAGGAGTTGGCTGGCTACTTGGTTTCGCCACAATCGGCTTACGCGCAGGTATAGTCTGTGATGTTGGCGATACCGTCGTCTGCACTGTCGGAGGTTGCGCGGGCGGCGTGTATACTGGCGTTGGTGGCTTTGGTGGCTGCTTCGGCGCTGCAGGCGTATCCTGCTTCGGCGCACCGGGAATGAGGGTTACCGACGGCTTCGGCATCACAGGTGGCTCTTGTGGTACAGGCGACACATACGGCTCTGGCTGTTGTGCTGGTTGCTTTGGTGCCGGTGGCGTGTAGGTTGGCGTAGGCGCGGGCGGGATGGCCGCTTGTGTGGGTGGAAGTGTCTGAAAAGTTGAAGCTCCACACTTCGGACAAAAGGCTAAGCCGGGTTTGATCTCAGCCTTACAGTTCGGGCAGAGCGTCTTTTGTGGTGCCAGTGAGCGGCCACAACCGCTACAGAATGTATCGCCTTCCTCGTATAGTGTATTGCAGTTTGGACAGCGTAACCTGTTTGAAGGTTGTGGGGCAGTGGGTGGTACATATTGTGGTGTCGATGGCACGTAGACTGGTGTTGGCGCTGAGTATGGTGGAGGCGCCCACTGTTGTTGAATCTGTGGCACGACATTTACAGGAATGGGTCCTACTCGCACATCAGGATATCGTTGACGTACCAATCCATCCACAACGTTTAACACCTGGTTACCAAGGCTTGCCTGCCGTATCGCTCCCGCACCAGCCGTAATCATTAGCGGCCAGAGCACAGGCGCGGCAACCAGGCCAACCGCGCCAACTGCCGCCTTGTCGATCCATTTTTGCTGACCTATCATCGCTACCGTACCACCAGCAGTGTGCTGTAAGATCACACTCAGTGCAGCTTGCAGACCAAGGAGTGCAACGAGATCGCCACCCTTCTTCAACTGCACCATCATCTGATCTTTGTTGCCGATCTGCTGAGCTTCATAGCCTTGCATCCGGTACATATTCTCTAAATCATTGGCGAGCCGTTCTATATCTATTTCTTCGCTGTTGTAAAATCTGGCATCCATCAGAATCTCCTTGCTGGTAGAATATTTTCTCTTCTCCCGTATGTTTGTGGCAAGTTATGAAAGCGGCATTAAATTTTTCTTCTACATATACGCTCAACTGCGTCCAGGGTTAGAAAGATTGGTCGGGTTCATCAGTAAAATATAACATCTCGTTGACAGCATTACCCTTGCTGCCACTTATACTTCCGGTAAATCTCCAGTGTCTGCTGATCGCCGGGCACATAGCTTACCATTGAATAGCTATTAATACCCGTAAAAACCGTCGTCGCCGTACGCAGTGTCAAGCGGCCAAGTTCGCTGTGTTGCACCTGGAAAGTAAATGATGGAGCTGGTCTGCCTTCAGGATAGGTTGCTGAGGCAATGCGCCGGAACTCCGGTAGTTCACGTAAATACTTCCATAACTCCTTGTATTCTGGCAGGTGGGTAATGGTGCGCGTATTGTACTGAAAATCGCTCACCAATCTGCGAGCAAGGCTCTCCCAGACATGGAAATGCCGCCGACGCCGCGCATCAAAAACCAGCTCGAGGAGATGACGCTTCTCGTTTCCCGCTATCTCTTCTTGCACCTCAAAAAGCGTAATTGCCGCCTCGTTCCATGAATGCAAAAACCAGAGCCGATCAAGCGAGTGCGCCGGGTAGGTAGTGTTATGTACAAGCAGCTCTGCCAGTTCACCAAAGTCAAGCAACTCGCTTGCAGGCTGCTCATCGTCTATTTGCTGACCTGTCAGCCTCGTAAAGGCTGTGTAGAGGAGCCGTCTCTCCTCTCCCTGCAGCTCGAGTGCGCGAACGATACCTTGCGCAACGTGTGGAGATGGGTTGCTGCGCATACCCGCCTCTAAATGATAAATGTAGGTGCGTGAGAGCCGGGTTGCCTGCGCAAGTTGCCCCTGTGACATACCGCGTCGCTGTCTAAACCGCGTTAGCAGTTGTGCAAAATCGGAAATGTTGCTTACGGTCATCTTATGAACACCTGACCCCTTTCCCTGACTGACGCAAGGCCGCTTCATTTTCCATTTTGTAACCTGTTTGTTAGCTATATACTCATTATGCATGAAATTTTGTTAGCTGGCAACATGTTATTCTGAGTAGTAGCACTATATAATGTAGAGTGTTAAGAGAGTTTTTGGCTGTTGTAATAGCTCAGAGAGGAGCTATCGCGGAATGTCTGACCCATCTGTAATCCATAACCCACAATCCGAGCAAAACCCTTCCGTCGATTTTGCTCGTCCATGGATAGATCATTACGAGCAGGGAGTTCCTGCTCAAATCAATATTCCGGATCATCCCCTTACATGGCTGCTGGATCAAACAGTCAGTCGCTATCCTGGACATACTGCTTTCATTTACTACGGGACAAAACTAAGTTATGCCCAGTTTTCCTCCCTGGCTAATCGCTTTGCCATCGGCTTAAGACGCTTGGGCATAAACAAGGGTGACCGTGTTGCAATTGCGCTGCCGAATATACCGCAGTACCCTATCGCTTTCTATGGTACCTTGCGGGCTGGTGCGGTGATTGTACCTACCAATCCGCTCTATACAGAGCGTGAGATGCAGCACCAGCTGGCGGATTCTGGCGCGCGTGTACTAGTGATGCTTGATATGTTCTATCCTATTGTGCGTGCTGTACGAAAGAATACCGCGTTAGAGCATGTCATTATTACAAGTCCCACCGATTTTCTACCTCCAATGCTACAGAGGCTCTACCCCCTTAGCCAGCTTCATGTCCATCATCCACAGCCTCCTCTAAATGAGAAGGAATTGCACGAAGATAAGATGTTGTCCACTATGAGCAGCATGCTGCGGTCGCATACAAAGGGTGGCATCGAGGTGTTCAATCTGCCCGTGCGGGCTGCGGGTGATGACCTTGCCGTTCTTCAGTACACAGGGGGAACGACAGGGCTTTCTAAGGGTGCGATGTTGACGCATCGCAATCTCCTGGCCAATGCATTACAGACACGGAGCTGGATTCCCAATGCACCTGATGCTGAGGAAATTACACTATGCGTAGCTCCTTTCTTCCATTCTTATGGCCTGACCGTTGGTATGAACCTCTCCATACTATCAGGTTCAACGATGATACTCTTGCCACAATTCAAGGCCAAAGAAGTGGTGAAGGCTATCGGGCGCTACCATCCGACGCATCTCCCGGGTATCCCCACGATGTATGTTGCGATTATGCGCGAGGCGGGCAAGCATGCTGCCGAGCTGCGCTCGATCAAGTATTGTATCAGTGGCGCATCATCCCTGCCTGCTAAAGTGCGCACGGACTGGGAAGCTGCTACTGGTGGCAAATTGGTTGAGGGATATGGCCTGAGCGAAGCTGCTCCCGTGACGCACTGCAATCCGCTGAATGGCGATATTCGCGACGGGAGTATTGGTCTACCTCTACCAGGCGTAGATTCGATGATCCTGGATCAGAAAACACTGGAGCCTGCGCCCATTGGCGAAGTGGGTGAGATTCTGGTGAGAGGCCCAAATATTATGCAGGGCTACTGGAATCGTCCAGACGAGACGGCTTCTATCTTCTTTGAAGGCTGGATGCATACAGGTGACGTCGGCAAAATGGATGAGGATGGCTACTTTTACGTCCTTGATCGTTCCAAGGACATGATTAAAGCCAGTGGTTTCAACATCTATCCGCGTGAGGTTGAAGAAGTACTGCTCCATCACCCTGCCATCCGGGACGTAGCAGTGATAGGAGTTCCTCACGAGTACCGGGGCGAAACGGTAGCAGCCGTCATCGTCCTGAAACCAGGCTTTGCACCATCAGAAGACACTCGCGAAGATATTATCGCGTATTGCAAGAAAGAACTAACCCCGTACAAAGTGCCTAAAATAGTAGAGTTCCGTGAGAGTCTACCAAAGACGCTCATAGGCAAAGTGTTAAAACGGGATCTCAGGGAAACAATCAAATACAAATAAATGTAGGGGCGACCCTTGCGGTCGCCCGGCAAGGTCGCCTGAAGGAGAAAAAAACCAAACATGTCAACAACCATCAAACCTACGGAAGTCGGTACAGCATTTCTTACAACGCCTGTTAGTGAGAGCGCCGACAAAATTTTTACATTAGAGCAGCGCGACGAAGAGCAGC
>WNFX01001711.1_pt1 | contig 31180 bp, 26 predicted proteins | sample 5400111 | NCBI WGS metagenome assembly WNFX01 (sample SAMN13153363, study PRJNA577476) | soil metagenome | isolation source: 40 cm soil or saprolite under grassland replicate 1 | place: USA:California | collected 2016-06-15 | reverse complement strand
TGTGGAGCGCCGTGGCGGTGCTCGTCGGCTCGACCATCGGTGGCGGCATCTTCCGGACGCCCGCGATCATCGCCGAACGGGTCCCCGCGCCACTGCCGATGTTCGGCGTGTGGATCCTGGGGGGCCTGCTGGCGTTGTGCGGCGCGCTCACGTACGCGGAGCTCGCGGCGCTGTTCCCGCGCTCGGGCGGCGTGTACGTGTACATCCGCGAGGGCTTCGGCCGGCTGCCGGCGTTCCTGTTCGGGTGGACGGAGCTGCTGCTGATCCGCGCGTCGGCCCTGGGCGCGATCGCGACGCCGTTCGCCGAATACTTCCTGCGCTCGCTCGGCCTGGACCCGAAGATCGAGCCCACCGCCACGTACGTGCATTACGTGGCGGCGGGCGCGATTGTGGTGACGGCGACCCTGAACTACGTCGGCGTGCGTTGGAGCGCCCTCATCCTGAACCTGACGACGGCGACGAAGTACGGCGCGCTAGCCCTGCTCGTGGCCCTGGCGTTTGTGGTGGGGCGTGCTGTGGGCGTACGACGGCTGGGGCGACCTGTCCTTTGTGGGTGGTGAGGTGCGGGACCCGGAGCGCAACCTGCCGTGGGCGCTGATTCTGGGGACGACGGCGGTGATCGCCATCTACCTGCTCGTCAACGCGGCATATCTCTACCTCATCCCGATCGGCCCGATGGCCCGCTCGCCGCTGGTGGCGGCGGATGCGGCGCAGCTGATCATCGGGCGGGCGGGGGTGGGGCTGGTCGCGATCGTGGTGATGATCGCCACGTTCAGCACGCTGCTCGGATCGATTCTGACCTCGCCCCGCATCTTCTTCGCGATGGCCGACGACGGTCTGCTCTTCAAGGCCGTGGCGCGGGTGCATCCGCGCTTCCAGACGCCGTCGGTGTCGATCGTGGTCACCGCCGTGTTGGGCGTCGTGTGGGTGTTGTTCCTCAACTTCGAGCAGTTGGCCGAACAGTTCGTGGTGGCGATCTTTCCGTTCTACGCGCTCGCCGCGGCGGCCGTGTTCGTGCTGCGGCGCCGTCAGCCGGAGCGGCCGCGCCCGGTGCGCGTCTGGGGCTATCCCGTGGTGCCCCTGTTGTTCGTGGTGGCGACGTTCATCATTCTCGGGAACGCGCTGCGGGAGCATCCCGGCGGGACCGGGCTCGCGTTCGGCGGCATCCTGCTCGGCGTGCCGGTCTACTACGGAGTGGTGCGTCGCGGCCGCGAGGTGACGCGAATGTGACGATTCGCGCCGATTGACGACCTCTCCGGGGGCCGCCATGTTTGACCCGCCCGAACCACCGTTCCCTTCAGCAGCCCGGAGATCGTTCTGATGAAACGCTTTGTCTGGTCATGTGGTGTGCTCGCCACGGTCGTACTGTTGGCCCCGGCCCGCGAGGGCGTTGCGCAGGGCGTCACATCGGCGGCGGTAGCGGGGCGGGTCACCGACGAATCAGGGGCGCCCGTTCCTGCCGCTCAGCTCACGCTGGTCAATGGGTCCACCGGCCAGCGCTACGCCGCGCGATCCCGCGAGGACGGACGCTACTCGTTCGAGACCGTGGACGTGGGCGGCCCCTACACCCTGGCCGTCCGCGCCCTCGGGTTCGAGCCCAAGACCTCGACGCCGTTCAGCCTGCAGCTGGGCCAGCGCTTCACGCTCGACCTGAGCATCAAGCGGGCCGCGGTGGAGCTGGCGGGCGTGATCGTGGAGACGTCGTCGAACCCCCTGGTCTCGACCGCCCGCACCGGCGCCCAGAGCCTCATCTCGGACTCAGCGCTGCGCCGGCTCCCGACGCTGAACCGCAGCTTCGACAACTTCCTGAACGCCACGCCCCAGGTCGTCAACCGCTCGTTCACGGGCCAGAACGACCGGTTCAACAACATCCAGATCGACGGGACCGTCAACAACGACGTCTTCGCCCTCGGAGCGAGCAACCAGCTTCCGGGGGGCGCTGTGAACGCGCGGCCGTTGTCCCTCGAGGCGATCAAGGAGTACCAGGTCTTGATCGCGCCGTTCGACGTGCGGCAAGGTGGCTTCGTCGGCGGCCTCGTGAACGCCGTGACCAAATCGGGCACCAACCAGTTCCACGGCTCGGCGTTCGGCTACACACAGAACGAGAATTTCGTGGGGGCCGATACCAACGGCGCGTCCGTCCCGGTAGCGGATTACCAGCAGCAACAGTACGGGTTCACGGTCGGCGGACCGATCATCCGGGACCGGTTGCACTTCTTCGTCTCGGGCGACTTCCGCCACGACAACCGTCCCTTCGCGACCAGCCTCCAGCTGGGCCCGACGGGCGACACCACCGGCACCGGCGTGGGCATCACGCAAGCGCGGTTCGATTCGGTCCAACAGATTCTGCAGGACTCGTTCGGGATCGTTGCGGGCAGCTGGCGCGCCCCGCAGATCAACAACCCGGAGACGAACCTCTTCGGCAAGCTCGACTACGCGCTCGGCACGAACAGCCATCTCGAGCTGTCCGCGCTCCTCGTCGACGCGAATCAGGACAAGATGATTCACACGTACCGTCTGGGCTTCACGCAGCCGCCGTCGTTGTCCAACGCGCGGGACGGATACGAGCTCTCGGGCAGTGGCTATTACATGAAGAACAAGACGCACACCTACCGTGGGAAATGGACGGCGACCTTCGGCGACCGGTTCTCCAATGAGCTCATCATCGGCAGGACCACGATCGCGGACAACCGCCCGCCCGTCAGCAACTACCCGCTCATCCTCGTCGGCGGGAACGCGGCGGGCACGTACATCGCGGCCGGGGCGGAGCGGTTCTCGCACGCCAACTCGCTCGACCAGCGCGTGGTCGAGGTATCCGACAACGTGACGTTCCCGGTCGGCAAGCATCTACTCACGCTCGGGACGCACGACGAATTCATCCACTTTCGCAACGTGTTCTTCCCTGGCTCGATGGGGATCTGGAACTTCGCGAGTCCTGCCGCGCTCGCCGCGAAGACACCGAACCTGTATGCCCGTGCCGTCCCCGGCGCGCTCCGTCCAGACGGACCGGTGGCAGACTTCAAGGTGACGCAGATTGGTTTCTACGGTGAAGATCGTTTCTCGCCCGTCCCGAATCTCACCGTGACCGCGGGCTTGCGGATTGACGTACCGACGCTCCCAGCGCCGGCGGAAAATCCCAACCTCGACACGATTCCGTTTGCCTCTCTGGGCGGAGCGAGAGTGCGCACGAGCTCGACGCCGAGCGGCAACGTCCTCTGGTCCCCGCGACTGGGTTTCAACTACGACGTGGGGGGCGGCCAACAAACGATCGTCCGGGGCGGCATCGGCGTATTCAGCGGACGCCCCCCCTACGTCTGGGTGTCGAACGCGTACGGCAACACGGGCCTCGAGCAGCAGACCGTGTTCTGCGACGCAGGCGCATCGTCGACGAACGGCGTGAACGACACGGTGCCGACGTTCACCGTCAATCCCAACGCCCAGCCGACAACCTGCGGCGGTACCAATCAGCTTCCCGCGTTCGGGGGAGCCACGTCGATCGTCTATTACGATCAAGACTTCAAGTTTCCTCAGGCGCTGAAAATCGCGCTCGGCGTGGACCGCGCGCTGCCCTGGAACCTGTTCGCCACGGTGGACTTCATCTTTACGAAGTCGATCAACCAGTACTACCTGGAGGACGTGAATCTCAGAGGCATTCTGGGGGCGTCGGCGGGTGAGGTCGGCCGGCCGCTGTACGGCACGATAAACGCCACGACGGGCCGCAGCGCGGTCTCGCGGCGGACAGGCCTCTTTAACGACATCATTCAAAACCGCAATGTGAGCAAGGACCGGTCGACCTCGCTCACGTTCCAACTGCAGAAACGGTTCAGCGACGGGCTCGAGTTCATCACGGCTTACACGTACTCGCACGCGTTGGACGTGATGTCCATGACCTCTGACATCACGAGCTCGAATTACAACTTCGCCGTGATGGATGGTACGGTCGCAAACCGGAACCTGCGTACGTCGGTCTTCGATCGGCCCCACAAGGTCACCATCAGCGGCACGGTGGATGCGCCGTTTCGCTCACGCTTCTCACTGATCTACAACGGCGTTTCCGGGCAGGCGTTCACCTACGTCGTGAACGGCGACGCGAACGCCGACGGTGTGAGCGGCAACGACCCCGTCTACACGCCCCGAAGCCGCGCCGATATTTCCATGGACGGGAATGGTGGCACCGTGGCGGGGTTCGGCACCGCCGCCCAGCAGGACTCGGTGTATGGCATCCTCGACACCTACATCAACAACGAGCCTTGCCTGCGCGACAGCCGCGGGCGCCTCATCGCGCGGAACACGTGCCGCAACGCCTGGCAGAACGTGTTGAACGCGCGCCTCAGCAAGGTGGTCGCGCTGCCGCATGGGCATTCGGTAGAGATCGCTGCCGACATGTTCAACGTGCTGAATTTCATCAACTCCGGCTGGGGCTTGCTGCGTCAGACGGGCACCGGGTTCGAGGAGATCAACCTCATTCAGCAGACCGGTTACGACGCGGCCACCGCACGGGGGATTTACGCGCTCAGTCTCCCAACGAAAAATGCCGTCTCGCTCAACAGTATCGGCTCGCGCTGGGTGTTCCAGCTGGGGACGCGCTACACGTTCTGAGAACTGCCGGTGGTAGAACGCGGTAGAGGGCGGCAGAGGACCTCTACCGCCCTCTACCGTCTTCTGCCGTCGTCTTACTACGTTCGTGCCTTTCGCCACAGCCACACCCCCGCCGCCCCGAATAGCACGTTGGGCACCCACGCCGCGAACGCCGGCGGCAGCGCCCCGCCCGCGCCTACCGCCTTCGACAGCTGGAACATCAACAGGTCCACGAACGTGGTGGCGAGGCACACCGCCACCCCCCACGCCATACCGCTCCGCGGCGTGGAAATCGCGAGCGGCGCGCCGAACAGCGCGATGATGATGCAGGCGAATGGCACCGCCAGCTTGAGCGCCCGCTCCACCCGCAGCTTCTTCGTGTCCGAGCCGGAGCGGGACAGCGCGTCGACGTAGCGCCCCAGCTCCGCGTAGCGCATCTCGTCCGGGGCCTTGGGTTCGGCGAGCAGCGCCGTCGGCGTCTCGCGCAGCGTGGTGATCCTGAGCGAGTCGAACTTGAACGTCGTCTCGCGCCCCGGGCCGAGCAGGTAGCGGACCGCACCCTTGCCGAGCGTCCAGCCGCGCGTGGTCCGCGCCGTGTCGTACGCCCCGCGTTGCGCCGCGATCAGGATCGTCGGGTAGTCCTCCCCCGTGCCCCCGCGCTCCATGATCGGGTCCCGCATCTCGGCACCGCTCGTCCTGAGCTCGAGCGACCGGATCGAGTACACCCACCCGCTGTCCGCCCGGTACACGAAGGGCGAGAAGCGCGAAATGGTCGGTCGGGCGGCCTTCTCGCCCAACAGCTCGGCGCGCCGGGCCGACGCCCCCGGGGCGAGCTCCGTGAGCCCCAGGTCCAGGAGCACGGCCGCGAGCGATGCGAGCAGCAGCGGCCGCACCAACCGGTGGAACGAGATCCCCGAGGCCTTCGCCGCCGTCAGCTCCGAGTGGCGACCCAGCGTGCCCACGGTGAACACCACGGCGAACAGCACCGCGACCGGGAGCACCAGCGAGATCGTTTCCGGGAGAAAGAACAGGTACGAATACGCGACCCGCGTCTTCGAGATCCCCCGACCGAGGTACGTGTCGAGCTTGTCGGTCAGGTCGATGACCATGACAAGAAAGGGAAATCCCAGCGCCGCCAGCAGGAACACCTTGGTCCACTCGCGCAACACGTAGCGATCGAGCGTGTTCACGGCGCGCCGCGCCACCGGAGCCGGAGCACGGAGCCCGGCCAATGCATCACGCCCACCACCATCTCGACGATGTCGCTCCAGTCGCCCCCGTGGGGCGCATTGCCGGGCCTGCGGATGCGCCACAGGCCGATGAGGCCGACCGTCGCGAAGATGAGGTTGGGCGTCCACATCGCGAGGAAGGGAGACACGAGCAGCCGGTCGCCGAGCTCCTCGCCGGCGATCAGCCCCACGTAGTACACGGTGAACACACCGACGCTCATCCCGATCACGAGGCCCACCCCGCCGCGCTGGAACCGCAAGGCCACGGGGACGCCCACCAGCGCGAACACCAGGCACGCGGCCGCGATGGCGTACTTCTTCTGAATCTCGACCTCGTAGGTCGCGGCGCGCGCCCGGGCGTCGTGCACACGCTGATCCTCGCCGATGCCGGCTCCCGGCGTGACGAACAGTTGGGGCACGGGGGTGCGGGGGGTGGGAGGCGGCGCGGCGCGCGGCGTCTGGGCCTCGGCCTCGCGTGGCAACAGCCACGTGGCCACCCGCCGCAGCGCCCGGCAATAGAGACCGGGGGGTGCGGTGTCGGGCAGATACGGCACGATCGGGGGCGCGACGGGCGCGAGCCCCACCAGCCGCCGCAGATCGTTTTCGATCGCCTGCCGTCCATCTGCTACCGCGCGGCTGGCGTCGCGCCGCGCCGCCGAGGCGGCCTGGCGCATCTCGCACGTCGACATCTCGCGGTCGCTCTTGTAGGTGTCGTGCTCCGTCTGGGTGAAGATGTTCCCCACGCCCGAAACCCGCATCCGGTTGGTGCGGTAGAAGGTGCGGTTGAACTGCGTCGGGTCCGTGCGGTTCACCTCCTCGATGTCCCCGTCCGTGAGCGTCAGGAACAGATCCCGCCCGCCGGCGGAGTACGCCATCCGCCCGCTGTCGGCCGTGATGATGCGGCGGCGCTCGGCGTCGCTCAGGTCGTAGAGCGTCACGTCCCTGAGCTTGTTCGTATTACCGTCGATGCGCGAGGCGCGCAGAAACGTCTGCCCCGGCACCACCTCGTTGATCACCTGCTCCTTGAGCGTGAGCGACGGCTTCTTGCGGGCGATATCCACCTGCAGGGTGCGGAGCTCGTGGTTGGTGCGGGGGAGCAGTTGGTCGTTCCACAAGAACGACAAGAGCGCGACGCCGGTCGCGCCCGCCAGCACCGGCGCGACCAGCCGCGTAACACTCACGCCCCCGGCCTGCAGCGCCGTGATCTCGTTGTCGCCCGCGAGCCGCGTGAACACGTGCAACACCGAGACCAGCACCGCCATCGGCAGCGTCACGGCCACGATGAACGGCAGTGAGAGCACGAACACTTCGGCGATCACCCCCGCCGGGAGCCCCTTCCCGAGCAGGCCGGAGAGCTGCTTGGCGACTTGCTGGATGAGCATCAGCGACGTGAGCGCCGCCAGCGCGAAGCCGAGCGGCGCGACGTGTTGGCGGAGGAGATAGCGGCTGATGGTGCGCACGATCAGTGGCGCCATTATATTCGGAACTCCAAGTCTCTACAAGAGATCACTACCCCTGTGACGCATCGAAAGAGCCGCCTCGCGTGGGCGGCCGCCTGTCTTGCGCTCGGCCTCGCCTGCACCGCCCGCGGCGGGGCGAGCCGCCCGCGGGAGTTCGCCGGTGCGAGCGCGTTCGGATATCTCCAGCAGCAGATGCAGTTCGGGCCGCGCATTCCCGGGACGCCGGGGCACGAGCGCACCGGCGATTGGATCCTCGACCACCTCCGCGCCACCGCCGATACGGTCGGCATTCAGGCCTTCACCCACGTGACGCGCCAGGGCGCGACCCTGCACCTGCGGAACTTCTTCGCCCGATTCCGGCCCGCCGCCACCGAGCGCGTGCTGTTGCTCGCCCACTGGGACACCCGCCCGCGCGCCGACCAGAGCGCCAACCTGGGCCAGCAGCGCCTCCCGGTCCCAGGGGCGAACGACGGCGCGTCCGGCGTGGCCCTGCTGCTCGGGTTAGCCGACGTGCTCAAGGCGAAGCCGCCCGCCGTCGGCGTCGATCTGCTGTTCGTGGACGGCGAGGACTACGGCAATTTCGCCACCGACTCGAACGACGTGCTGATCGGCTCGCGCTACTTCGCCGGACACCAGCCTCCCCGCTACCAGCCGTTGTTCGCCGTGCTGTTCGACATGGTCGCGGACAAGGACCAGCAGTTCTACTATGAGGGCAACTCGCAGGCGGTCGCGCCCGAAGTGGTGGATCGAGTGTGGCGGGTCGCGGCCGACCTGGGCTACGGCCGCGTCTTCATCCCCGGCGTGAAGCCCACCCTGATCGACGACCACGTCGCGCTGCAGCAGGCGGGCATCCACGCGATCGACGTCGTGGACTTCGACTACCCGTACTGGCACACGACGGAGGACACAATCGACAAGGTGAGTGCGGCGTCGCTCCAAGTTGTCGGTGATGTGGCTGTGGCGTTGGTGCGCTGAAAATTGCGGATTGCAGATTTCGGATTGCGGATTCGCAAGACGATCTCTCATTGCCATTCCGCAATCCACATTCCGCAATCCGCAATCGTGATACCGCAATCTTTTGGCGACTCTGGCGTAGAACGGATCCCGTCCGATGGCCGGCGAGCCGTTACCGTGCAGTCATGGATGATCGCAGGGCCGCCCTCCTGCTCGCCCTCCTCGCGCTCGCGGGCGCGGCCGTGCGACTGGCGCTCGCGCCCGCCACGGCCGCAGCGCCTGGCGACGTGCGGCTTGTGTCCGTGGACACGCCGCCTGCCGGCGGGCTCGCCGCCACGGCACGGAGCGCCGCCCGGCTCGCGCGGCCGCTCCTGCCCGGTGAGCGGGTCGACCTCGATCGCGCCGACGTGACGGAGATCACGCGTCTCCCACGAATCGGCCCTGCCTTCGCGCAGCGCATCGTCGCGTGGCGCGAGCAGCATGGTGCGTTCGGCAGCCTGGCGCGGTTCGACAGTGTGCCCGGCGTGGGGCCGAAACTGCTCGAGAGCTTGCGAGCTTACGTGATGTTTTCGGGGGTGATGCCGTGATTTGCACAACCTCCACCAACCTCCGCACCCTCCACAACCTGCCTTTCGGGGTTGACTTCCCTTCGCCGCCAACTATGTTATGCTGTTCATTTTCAACGAGTTGCGTACGGCGACCGCGGCAGCTACCTCCGACAAGCTGGGTGAAATCCTCCTCCGGGAGGGGCTGATCACCCAGGATCAGCTCAAAAAGGCGCTCCTCGAGCAGAAGAACACGGGGATGCGTTTGGGCTACACCCTGGTGAAGCTGGGCTTCGTCGAGGAGACTGAAATCTCCAAGATGCTGGCCCGGCAGTACCGCATGCCGGCGGTCGACCTGTCCCGCTTCGAGGTCGACCCCAAGATCATCAAGCTGCTCCCCCCCGACGTGGCCGTCAAACACACCGTCCTGCCCCTCAAGCGCGAGGGCCGCACCCTCACGGTCGCGATCGCGGACCCGAACAACGTCACGGCCATCGAGGACATCAAGTTCATCACGCGCTGCGATGTGTTCCCGGTGATCGCCGGCGAATACACCCTGAGGAACGCGATCGAAAAATACTACCAGCAATCGGACGCCCAGCTGCAGACGCTCCTCAAGGACATCGAGGCCGCGGACGATCTCGAGGTGGTCGAGGAGCAGACGGACGACGACGTCAAGGCGCAGGACCTGGCCGACGACGCGCCGGTGGTGAAGCTGATCAACGGGTTGCTCACGGACGCGGTGAAGCGCGGAGCGTCGGACATTCACATCGAGCCGTTCGAGCACGAGATGCGCGTGCGCTATCGCGTGGACGGGGCGCTGCACGAGGTGATGAAGCCGCCGATCAAGATGCGCGCCGCGCTGACGTCGCGCATCAAGATCATGGCGCAGCTGAACATCGCGGAGCGGCGCGTGCCGCAGGACGGCCGCATCAAGCTCAAGTTCGGCGCCAAGGTCATCGACTACCGCGTCTCGACGCTGCCGGTGCTGTTCGGTGAGAAGATCGTGCTCCGGATTCTCGACAAGGGTAACCTGACGCTCGATCTGACGAAGTTCGGCTTCGAGCCCAAGGCCGAGGGGGAGCTGTTGCGGGCGATCCTGAACCCCTACGGCATGGTGCTGGTGACGGGCCCGACCGGGTCGGGCAAGACCACGACCTTGTACTCGGCCCTGTACCGCATCAACCAGATCGACGTGAACATCATGACCGCCGAGGATCCCGTCGAGTACAACCTGATGGGGATCAATCAGGTGCTGGTGCGCAACGACGTGGGAATGACGTTCGCGGCGGCGTTGAAGGCGTTCCTGCGACAGGACCCGAACATCATTATGGTGGGCGAGATCCGCGATCTCGAGACCGGCTCGATCGCGATCAAGGCGGCCCTCACGGGCCACCTGGTGCTCTCCACGCTGCACACCAACGACGCGCCGTCCACCGTGACGCGCATGATCGACATGGGGATCGAGCCGTTCAACGTGGCGAGCGCGGTCAACCTGATCGTGGCGCAGCGGCTGGTGCGCCGCGTGTGCTCCGAATGCAAACAGGAGCACACCTACACCGCCGAGGAGATCCACGCGTTCGGCATCGCGCCGGCCGAGGCCGCGAAGCTGACGTTCTACAAGGGTGCGGGCTGCGACACCTGCAGCGGCTCGGGGTACAAGGGCCGGCAGGGGCTGTACGAGGTCATGGCCATGACCAGCGCCGTGCGGCGGATGGTGCTGAAGGGCGGATCGACCGAAGAGCTGCGGGAGCAGGCGGTGAACGACGGCATGCTCACGCTCCGCATGGACGGCATGCTGAAGGTGAAGCGCGGCATCACCACCCTGGAAGAAGTCGTGAAGGAGACAGCGGCATGACCGGAGGCGCCTCGCAGTCGGTGAATCTCCGCACCCTGCTCGAGGAGATGATCGAGCGGGATGCGTCGGACCTGCACATCGTGGCGGGCGAGCGTCCCAAGCTGCGGGTGGACGGGGACATCGTGAACTCGTCGGCGGAGGCGGTGCTCACGCCCAAGGACACGCTCTCGATCGCCTACTCCGTGCTCACCGAGAACCAGAAGAAGCGGTTCGAGACGGAGAACGAGCTCGACTTCTCGTTCGGGATCCAGAACCTGGCGCGGTTCCGCGGCAACTGCTTCAAGCAGCGCGGCTGCGTGTCGCTCGTGATCCGGCAGATTCCCTTCAACGTGCGGACCTTCGAGGAGCTGGGCCTGCCGGGGGTGGTGGCGAAGTTGGCCGAGCGGCCGCGCGGCCTGGTGCTCGTGACGGGGCCCACGGGATCGGGTAAGAGCACCACCCTCGCGGCGTTGATCGACAAGATCAACAAGGAGCTGAAGGGGCACATCATCACGGTGGAGGACCCGATCGAGTTCATCCACCGCCATCAGAGCTGCATCGTGAACCAGCGCGAGATCGGCACCGACACCAACAGCTTCGCGGCCGCCCTCAAGTACGCGTTGCGGCAGGACCCGGACGTCGTGCTGGTCGGCGAGATGCGCGACCTCGAGACGATCGGGGCGGCGCTCACGATCGCCGAGACCGGCCACCTGGCGTTCGCCACGCTGCACACCAACTCCGCGATGGAGAGCATCAACCGCATCATCGACGTGTTCCCGTCGCACCAGCAGGCGCAGGTCCGCGCCCAGCTGTCGTTCGTGCTGGAGGGCATCATCACGCAAACGCTGCTGCAAAAGGCCAAGGGCCGCGGCCGCGTGATGGCGTGCGAGATCCTCATCATGACGCCCGCGGTCCGGGCCCTGATTCGGGACGAGAAGATCGAGCAGATCCCGTCGATGATGCAGGCGGGGAAGAAGCACGGGATGCAGACGCTGAACGATGCGCTCTACCAGCTGTACGTGGGCCGGGAGGTCACGAAGGACGAGTGCCTGCGCGTCACCTCGACCCCGAACGAGTTCTTGCGGATGATCGGCGAGGCGCCGCTCGACGACAGGGAGCCCCTGCCGTCCGGCGGACAGCCCGCCGTCGGCGCGTCCAAGGTGACGGCGCGCCGCTAGGCGCCCGGAGGGAGTGAGCCATGCCGTTCTTCCAGTACACCGCCCGCACGCTCAAAGGCGATCTCGTCAACGACAAGATCGACCTGCCGACCCGCGATGACGTCATCGCGCACCTGCGTAAGAACCGCATGGTGGTCGTGCAGGTCCGCGCCGCGCCCAAGGAGTTCAAGCTCAACCTCAAGTTCGGCGGCGGCGTCAAGACCCGCGACGTGGTCGTGTTCACCCGCCAGTTCGCCACGATGATCAACGCGGGCCTGCCGCTCGTGCAGGCCCTCGACATCCTGGCGCAGCAGACCGAGAACAAGGTCCTCGCCGACACGACGCGACAGGTCGTGTACGACGTGGAGAGCGGCCAGACGCTCGCCGACGCGCTGCGCAAGCACCCCAAGGCGTTCAGCGACCTGTACGTCAACATGGTCGCGGCCGGCGAAGCGGGCGGCATCCTGGACACCATCCTCGTCCGGTTGGCGGAGTTCCTCGAGAAGAACGACGCGATCGTGCGCAAGGTGAAGGGGGCGATGATCTACCCCGGCGTCATCATGTCGGTGGCGGTCATCGCGATCTCCGTGCTGCTCATCTTCGTCATCCCCACCTTTCAGAACATGTTCGCGTCCGTGAACCTGCAGCTGCCGCTCCCGACCCGCATCGTGATCGGTGCCAGCCACACGCTCACGCAGTACTGGTGGCTCATTCTCGGGGCCATCGGGGCCGGCGTCTTCGGTTTGAACGGCTACTACAAGACCCCCCCGGGGCGCCTCCAGATCGATACGCTGTTGCTCAAGACGCCGGTGCTGGGCGACGTGCTCCGCAAGGCGGCCGTGTCGCGGTTCACCCGCACGCTCGGCACGCTCATCTCTTCCGGCGTGTCGATCCTCGACGGCCTCGAGATCACGGCGCGCACCGCCGGCAACATGGTGATCCACAATGCCGTCATGGAGTCGCGCGCCTCGATCGCCGGCGGGGAGACGATCGCCGCGCCGCTGGCCAAGTCGAAGGTGTTCCCGCCGATGGTGATCTCGATGATTTCCGTGGGCGAGCAGACCGGCGGCATGGACGAGATGCTCTCGAAGATCGCCGATTTCTACGACGACGAGGTGGATGCGGCGGTGAGCGCGCTGCTGTCGCTCATGGAGCCCATCATGATCGTGGTGCTCGGCGTCATCGTGGGCGGCATGGTCATCGCCATGTACCTCCCGATCTTCGACATGGTGAACGCGGTGCAGTAGCGCCGCAGATGACCGCCCCCCCTCCCGACCCGCGCGAGCCGAGGCCGATCCGCACGGGCGCGCTGCGCCACGATACCGTCCCGATGCGCCTCTACCACGAAGCCAAGCGGCTCGGTGCCTGGGACCCGCGCAACCTCGACCTGCGGCGCGACGTCGACGAGTGGGCTCGCTTCAGCGTCGCCGAGCGCGACGTGCTGCTGCGCCTCACGGTGTTGTTCCAGGCCGCGGAAGAGAGCATGACCCGCGACCTCCTGCCCCTCGTCATGGCCGTGGTGCGCGAAGAGCGCCTCGAGGAGCAGCTGTTCCTCACCACCTTCCTCGCCGACGAAGCGAAGCACACCGAGTTCTTCCGGCGCGTGCTCGACGAGATCTGCCGCCAGTCCGGGGATCTCCAGCGCTATCAGACACCGAGCTTCCGGCGCCTCTTCACCGAGCGACTCCCTGACGCGATGCACCGACTCCTGGCCGATCCGTCCCCCGCCGCCCAGGCCGAGGCGCTCGTGACCTACAGCCTGGTCGGCGAAGGCGTGCTCGGCGACGCGGGATATCATCTTTTCTCGACCGCGCTCGCACGCGGTGACTCGATGCCCGGCTTCCGAGAGGGCCTCAGGCTCGCCCAGGCCGACGAGGACCGGCACATGGCCTACGGCCTGTTCCTCCTGTCCCGCCTCGTGGCCGAAGACCCGGAGGTGTGGAGCGCGGTGAGCCGGCGTATGGAAGAGCTCCTGCCGCTCACGCTCGGCATTGTGAGCGAGTTCTTCGAGGCCTACGACTCGATGCCGTTTGGGCTCTCGCTCGACGACACCGTCCAGGATGCGATTGCCCGGTTCGCCGGCCGGTGGGCCGCCCTGGAGGGCGCGCGCGAGCAGGGACGAGCGCTCACAGGCACCGTGGGTGCCGAGCGCACCATCCGCGACGTGCTCGGATGGTTCGGCGAACAGCTGCAGCCCGCGCCGATCGAGGTGCGGCGGGAAGGCTCGAGTCCCGTCTACACTTTCCAGATCGGCCCCCCCCTGGGTGCGTCTGCGCTGTTGATCACGCAGGAGGTGCTCGCCCACCACACCTCCACCGACGTGATTGCGGCTCTGCGCGCGCACCGTGTGGCCGAGCGGCTGCGGGCGGGTGGCCGGACGCGGCTGACCTGCCTGAGCGCCCGGGGCAAGATCATCGTGCAGCCGCCGGAATGACGCCGGGCGACGTTTAGGGGCCGGAGGCAGCTCCCGGGAGACCCGGCAGCTCGAGCCACTGCCGCGGGAAGCGCGGCAGGAACTTCACGTGGCGGTTCACTACCGCCTGCACCCGCCGCCACCAGCAAATGATCGGCTGGGCCGTTCGGCCCACGCTCACGACCGCGAACGGGATCGAGTCCGCGACCACCGTCCGCAGGTCCGGTTGGCTCAGCGAGCAGAGGTCCTCGGGCGTCCTCACGCCGAAGCTCGAGTCCGGCCCGACCCACGGGTGGTTGTGCCACACGGCGAGCGTGGTGGCCGGCGGGCAGGGGAGCGGGGTCACGGCGTCGACGCTGGAGTGCACGATGTCCGGCATCGCGAACTCCCGCGCCTGCGCCGTGTCTCCCGCGACCGTGCCCTGGAGGCACAGCACCACTTCGCGATCGAGGCCGGCCGCCAAGAGGCTGAGGCGTCGCAGCAACGACGGAGCGAGCACCAGACGTTTTAACGGTTGGGAGTTGAGGATAGCGGAGTCGGCCGGCGTCAGAGCGGCCTGGCCCGGAGCGCGACCGGGAGCCGCGAGCGCTCCGACCATCAGCCACACCACGACACACACTGCCCGGCGCATTGCCAACAATAGCGAAACTCGGACCGTAGGACTCTCCCGCGCCTTTGCTCTTGCACTTTGCCACAGCGTCAACAATAGTTCCAAGCCGCAGGCCGACGCCGCAAGTAGTGTAACAGCCTTGCGGCCAACAGGTTGCCCTTGCAAGCCTACGGTCCTGGCCTCCCGTTTCACCTTGCGGCTTGCGGCCTTTCGGCTTGCGGCTGTCTTCGGAGGGACCGTCCTTACGGCTTACGCCTTTCGGCTTGCGGCTGTCTTCGGAGGGACCGTCCTTACGGCTTACGCCTTTCGGCTTGCGGCTGTCTCGTGACCTGGCTCGTGGGTGACCGGCGGGGCTCAGTCCTCCCGACCCCGCAGAGTCTGCTGCGGTCGGTGTACGCGGGACGGCTGTGCGTCGCGATCGCGATCTATCTGACGGTGGCCCTCAAGTTCGCGGTTGCGGGTCCCCTGGACGTGCTCGTCACGTCGTTCGTGCTGGTGGCGACGGTCGTGGTGACGATCGCCTCCTATTGGTACACCCACCTGTCGCGCCGCGCGCCCGGCCGGACGTTCCTGTACGGGCAGGCGTTGTTCGACGTGGCGCTGATCACCACGGTCGTGCACATCACCGGTGGTCCGCAGAGCGACCTGACGCCGCTGTACGTCCCGTTGATCGCGGTCACGGCGGTGCTGATGCCGCCGGCGAGCACGGGCTTGATCACGGTGCTGGTCGGGATCGTCTACTTCGCGGACGTGTTCTTCGGGCACACCACGCCGATGACGGCGCAGGTCGGGCTGCAGCTGCTCGTGTTCGCAGCCGTCGCGGCGGTGACCGCCTATTTCTCGAGCCGGGTGTCGGTGATGGGGGCGGAGCGGGAGGCCCTGGCGGGCGAGCTGCGCCAGGCCCGACTGGAGGCGGCGGACGTGCTGCGCAGCGTCCCGACGGGAATCGTCACGGTGGACCAAGCGGGCCACCTGTTGTACTGCAACCCGGCGGCCGAGCAGATCCTCGGGTTCAAGGAGCGGCAGTGGCGAGGGGCTCCGATCATGCCGGAGTTCGCGAAGATCGCGCCCGAGTTCTGGGCCGCGATCACGGCGACCGCGCGGCGGGGCGTGCGGGCGATGCGCGTGGAAGCCACGGTACGGCGTCCCGATCGCACCTTCCCGATCGGTGTGACGACCACGACCCTGGACGTCGAGCCGGCAGGCGAGCCCCGGGTCACGGCGATCTTCACGGATATCTCGGACTCGAAGCGGCTCGAGGAGCTCCACCTGCGCGCGGAGCGGCTGGAAGCGGTGGCGGAGTTGTCGGCGAGCCTGGCGCACGAGATCAAGAACCCGCTCGCGTCGATCCGCTCGTCGGTCGAGCAGCTGGGGCGCGCGAAACGCGTGAACGCCGACGAGAAGTTCCTGACGTCGCTCGTGGTGCGTGAGAGCGACCGGCTGTCGCGTCTGCTCTCGGAGTTTCTCGATTTCTCCCGCGTGCGCGCCACCGAGTGTCGGCCGCTCGACCTGCGCAGCGTGGCGGCCGCGGCGATCCGGCTCGTGCGCGAGCACCCGGACTTCCCCGAGGACGCCGTCATCGATCTGACGGGCGACGCGACCCCGATGGAGGGCGACGAGGATCTGTTACATCGCGTGGTGTCGAATCTGGTGCTGAACGCCGTCCAGGCCACGGGCAAGGGCGCGCGCGTCGTGGTGCGCACCGGACGGCCCGCCTCCCACGAGCTGCCGGGGGGCGCCGGCATCGAGAGCCCCGTCTCCCTGGCCGTGAGCGACAACGGCCCGGGCATCCCCGAGGGCCTGCGGGCCCGCCTGTTCGAGCCGTTCGTGACGGGTCGGGTGGGCGGCACCGGCCTCGGCCTCGCCATCGTGCAGCGCGCGGTGGACGCGCACCGCGGCCTGGTGCTCGTGGACTCCACGCCGGGGCAGGGGACGACGTTCACGGTCTACTTCCCCGCCGCCCGGCGGAAAGAGGAAGCGGCATGAGCCAACAGCCATCGATTTTGGTCGTCGACGACGAGATGGGGATCCTGGACGTGCTCCGGATCCTGTTGAAAGGGGAGGGGTTCGACGTCACCACCGCCCAGGGCGGGAAAGCCGGGCTCGAGGCGTTGAAAGGGAACCCGCCCGACATCGTGCTCACGGACATCAAGATGCCGGGCGTGTCGGGCACCGAAATCCTCGCCGCGGTGCGCGAGCAGGACCCGGAGACCCCCGTGATCCTGATGACCGCCCAGGCCTCGCTCCAGAGCGCGATCCAGGCGGTGAACCAGGGGGCGTTCTACTACATCCAGAAGCCGTTCTCGAACGACGACCTGGTCGCGATTTGCCGGCGCGCGGCGGAGCAGCGCCTCCTCAAGGCCGAGAACAAGCAACTCAAGCAGGAGATCCGTCGGCGCGAGCGCTCCGGGCTCGTGCAGCCGCTGGGCAAGTCGCGCGCCTTCCTGGACGTCATGAAGCTCGCCGAGCAGGTGGCACCCACCGAGAGCACGGTGCTCATCCAGGGAGAGTCGGGCACCGGGAAGGAGGTCATCGCGCGCTACATCCACGAGCTGTCCGCGCGCGCCGACGGCGGATTCTTTTCGCTCAACTGCGGCGCGCTGCCGGAGAGCCTCCTCGAGTCGGAGCTGTTCGGGCACGTGAAGGGGTCGTTCACGGGCGCGGTGCGGGACAAGCAAGGCCTGTTCGCCGCGGCGCGCGGCGGGACCTTCTTCCTGGACGAGATCGGCGAGATGTCGCCCGCGACCCAGGTGAAGCTGCTGCGGGTGCTGCAGGAGCGGGAGGCGATCCCTGTGGGCGGCACCGAGGCCATTCCGGTCGACGTCCGGGTCGTGGCGGCTACCAACCGCGACCTCGAGGACGACATCAAGCGCGGCCGCTTCCGTACCGACCTGTACTATCGGTTGAACGTGATCGCCATCCACCTGCCGCCGCTGCGCGACCGGCGCGACGATATCCAGATCCTGTGGGAGGAGTTCCTGAGCCGCATTGCGAAGGAGCGCGACGAGCAGCCGAAGGCGCTTGCGCAGGAGGCGAAGGACGCCCTGCTCGCCTACGACTGGCCCGGCAACGTGCGCGAGCTGGAGAACGCCCTCGAGCGGGCGGTGGTCCTCAGCAAGGCAACGACGATCGACCTCGCCGCCCTGCCCGACAAGCTGACGGAGCGCCGTGCCGAGCCGCTCGTCGCGGAGCGGCCGCATGCGAACCCGACGCTCGACGTGATCGAGCGCGCCTACATCACCTGGGTGCTGCAGAGCGAGGGCGGCAACAAGACCCGCGCCGCCGAAGTGCTCGGGATCGATCCCTCCACGCTGTATCGCAAGCTGAGCCGCTACGAAGGCGATGTCCCCCCCGGCTGAGGCCGTCGATCAGGTCGGGGCCGCGACCCTCGAGCGCATGGCCGCGGCCCCCCGCTACAACCGCTGGATGTTCGACCGGTTACGCCCCTGGATGGGGCGTCGCGTGCTCGAGATCGGCGCCGGCATCGGCAACATGTCCGTGTTTTTCGCCGACCGCGAGCGCGTGGTGCTCACCGACACCGAGCCGTATTACCTGGGCCGCCTGCGCGAGCGGTTCGCGGGCCGGCCGCACGTGACGGTGGCCGAGCTGCGACTGCCCGCCTTGAGCCCCGGGCTCGCGGCCGAGCGGCTCGACAGCGTGGTCTGCCTGAACGTCCTGGAGCACATCGAGGACGACGGCGCGGCGCTCTCCGCCATGCACCAGCTGCTCGAGCCCGGCGGTCGGCTCGTGCTGCTCGTGCCCGCGCTGCGCGCGTTGCACGGCACCCTGGACGAGGCCCTGGGGCACTTCCGCCGCTACGTCCCCGCCGAGCTGTCCACCAAGCTCCGGGCCGCGGGCTTCCGCGTGCGCCATCTCGAGTACTTCAACCTGGCCGGCATCCCGGGGTGGTGGCTCGCGGGCCGCGTGCTGCGCCGCCGGCTCATTCCCTCGGGCGCGCTGCGCTGGTACGACGCGCTGGTGCCGCTGTTTCGGCTGGAGCGGCTCCTCCCCTGGCGCGTCGGTCAGTCGCTCATCGCGATCGGGGAGGTGCCGGCCTGATGTCGCGAGGTCAATCGACCGACGACATCCTGCTGTCGGTCGTCGTGCCGGCGTACAACGAGGCAGCGACGATCGAAGCCGCGCTGCGGCGGCTCAAGCAGGTACCGCTGCGACTCGAGGTGATCGCGATCGACGACGCCTCGACCGACGGGACGGGCGCCATCCTCGACCGGTTGGCCGAGGCCGGGCTGGCGCAGCAGGTCATCCACCACGCGGCGAACCGCGGCAAGGGTGCGGCGCTGCGGAGCGGCATCGCGGCGGCCACCGGCGACGTGATCGTCGCCCAGGACGCCGATCTCGAGTACGACCCGGCCGAGCTGCCCGCGCTGCTGCAGCCGATCAGGGACGGCCGGGCCGATGCCGTGTACGGCTCGCGCTTCCAGGGCGGCCCGCACCGCGTGCTGCTCTTCTGGCACGCCGTCGGCAACAACCTCCTCACCCTCGTCTCCAACATGTTCACCAATCTGAACCTCACGGACATGGAGACGGGCTACAAGGTGGTGCGCGCCGACCTGTTGAAGCGACTGCCGCTGACGGCGGAGCGGTTCGGGATCGAGGTCGAGCTCACCGCGCGATTGGTGCAGGCGGGGGCGCGCATCTGGGAGCTGCCCATCTCGTACAGCGGGCGCACCTACGCCGAGGGCAAGAAGATCACCTGGCACGACGGGTTGGCGGCGCTGTTTCACATCCTGCGGTATAACCTGCTCCCGCCGCGGGGGAAATGGCGTGGACGCTAAGCGCCTGTACGGCACGGTCGCCGCCTGCGCGGTCGTGGTCTACGTCGGCGCGCTGTGGAATCGGTTCGCGGTGGACGATCTCCCGATCATCGTCCTCAACCCGTTGGTCGCCGACGTCTCGGGCGTGTGGCGCGCGTTCGCCGCGCCCTACTGGTCCGCGGACCTGGGCGGCCACATGTACCGGCCGCTCGTGATCGCGGGGTTCGCGCTCGACCGACTGGTGGGAGCAGGGCCCGCCTGGTTTCACGCGATGAACCTGCTGTGGCACGCCGCCGCCTCGGTCGCCGTGGCGGCACTCGCCCGGCGCTGGGCGGACGCGACCGTCGCGCTCATCGCCGGCCTGCTGTTCGCCGTGCATCCCGTGCATGTGGAGGCCGTCGCGAACATCGTGGGCCGCGCCGAGCTCATGGCCGCGCTCTTCACCGTGCTGGCGGTGTCCGAGGCCCTTACGCGCGAGAGTGTCGGGTGGAGCGCCGCGGCCCTGGGGTTGGGCCTCCTCTCCAAGGAAAACGCCGCGGTGGCCCCCGCTCTCGTCGCGTGGGGGTGGCTGCTCGGCCTGGCGCGTCCCGGCCGGCGCCGCATGGCCCTGTTCCTCACGAGCTGGGCGCTGGTGGGCGGCGCCTACGCCGCGGTGCGCGCCGCGGTGCGCCATCCGTTCGCAGGCTACGAGAGCATCGCCCCGATGTTCGTTGGCGAGTCCCCCCTCACCGTGCGGCTGACGGCGGTACACAGCCTTGCCGACGTCACACGACTGCTCGTCTTTCCCCTGAAGCTGCGGGTGGACTATTCCCCTGCCGAGCGCACGGTGGTGACGTCACCGCTCGATCCGCTGTTCCTGGCCGGGCTGGCGTGCGTCCTCGCTTGGGGCGCGCTCCTCGTGTTGGCGTGGCGGCGCGGCCGAAAAATGGAAGCGTTCGGGCTCGGCTGGATCGGCGTCGCGTTCCTCCCGGTGGCGAACCTGCTCTTTCCCGCCGGCTTCTACCTCGCCGAGCGGACGCTGTACCTCCCCTCGGTCGGGTTCGTGCTCGCCGCGGCCGCCGGGTTGTCGCGGCTCCCCCAGCAGCGGCTCCGGCCGCTGGTCGCGGGGCTGGTGCTCCTGGCGGGCCTCCGCACGGCGTTGCGCGTGCCGGTGTGGCGTACCAATGAGAGCGTCACCCGCAGCGTGATCCACGACTCGCCCCGCTCGTACGTCGGGCCCAAGCGCCTGACCGCGCTGTTCCTCGACCGGCACGAACCGGCGCGGGCGACGGAGTGGGCGCGCATCGCGGCCGGGCTGTACGACCGGGACCCGACGATTTATGTGACCGGTGCCGTGGCGGCGTTTGCGGCCGGCGATCCGAGGGGGGCCGACTCACTGCTCGCCCAGCTCGAGCGCCTGTGCCACGGAGGCTGCAGCGGGTACTATCGGCACGAGGCAGGCGTGGCCCGGGCGCGCGGATACCCGGAAGCCGCCGACTCGCTGCTGGCCCGTGCCGGCAGGTTGCGCCCTCCCTAACCGGGGTCACCAGACGGCGTTGCGGTTTGGCCTGGTGCCTTGCAAAAATCCCGACTCTCGGGCCTCGCGTCACCCCGACGCAGACCGCGGTCGGTGAGCGTAACGCGTTGTTACAGAACGAGTTAATCGCCTTTCCGTGATGCAGGGCACGGGGTTTGCTTCACCGAGGGGTGGGAAAATCCCGCTTCACTTGGGTTTTGATTGTCTTGAGATGGACTTCAACGGGGGTAATGTCAGATGAATCGCAAGGGTTTCACACTCATCGAGCTGCTGATCGTGGTGGTGATTATCGGCATCTTGGCCGCCATCGCGATCCCGAAGTTCGCGAACACGAAGGGGAAGGCGTACATCGCCTCCATGAAGTCGGACCTGCGCAACTTGGTCACCGCCGAAGAGGCGTACTTCGCCGACTCGGTCAAGTACAGCAACGTCGTGACCAGCTTGGTCGGTGGCGTGTGTCCGGCGCCCACTCCTGGTCAGGTGAGCTGGTGCCCCACGACCGGCAACACCGCGGCCCCACCCCAAGTCAACGGTGGTGGTTGGAGCGCGTCGATCTCGAACGCCAACCTGCAGACGCCGCTCGTGACCTGCTCCGTCTACATCAACCTGGCGGCAGATCCGCTCGCTATCGCAACGACCGAAGGCGCGCCTGCCTGCAAGTAGGCATGCGAGCTTGAGGGCTTGAGCAGCAGACGTCGGCGGCGGGGACTTCCCCGCCGCTTCGTTTTTATGCCTATTCCAGCGCCATGCCGGCCAAGCCCGCGCTCCGGACCGAGCTGCTGTTCTACCTATCGTTCCTCGCCGCCGCTGCCCTGCTGGTAGGCGTAGCCACCATGCTGCTCGCCACCAGTTTCGCCCCAGAGCGGACGTTCGTGCTGGTCCTGCTCATGGTCGCCCTCGAAGTGGGGGTGTTTATCGTGTTCGGACGCTACCTGGTGAGCCGGCTGGTGCTGTGGCCGCTGGAGCGAGTGGTCGCCACGGCCGATGCGGTGGCGGCCGGCGATCTGGGGCGGCGCGCGCCGGACGCGGAGACGCGTGATTTTGCCACTCTTGCCGAGCGCCTCAACCGCATGACCGATCACCTGCTCGACGCACAGGGGCAGCTGGTGCGCTCGGAGAAGCTCGCCAGCATCGGCCGGCTGGCGGCGGGGATCGCCCATGAGGTGGGGAACCCGCTGGGCGCGATCGGGACCTACGTCGAGGTGCTGCGCCGCCGTGGGGCCGACCCCGAGGTGGTGGCCGGCGTGACCCGCGAGCTCGAGCGCATCGATCACATCGTGCGGGGGCTGCTCGACTACGCGCGCCCGCATGAAGAAACGCTGGCGCCGCTCGATGCCGGTGCGGTGGCGCACAGCGCTTACGCGCTGCTCGAGGCACAGGGAGCCCTGAAACCGGTGCACCCGAGCCTCGAGGTCGCAGCCGACGTGCCGCGGATGCTTGGGCGCGTCCATCTCCTGGAGCAGGCCATCGTCAACCTGGTGCTCAACGCGGTAGACGCCGCACCCGGCGGACTCGTGATCCTCGGCGCGCGGCGCTGGGCGTACGAGCCGCGACCCGCCATCCCCAGGCGAGCCGGGGACCCGCCCCACGCAGGACCGCGACAAGATCTTCGAGCCGTTCTTCACGACCAAGCAACCCAGCCGGGGCACCGGATTGGGCCTCGCGATCGTCGCCCGCGCCGTACACGACATGGGAGGGGTCGTGTGGGTCGACACGGCGCGGGAGGGAGGGGCGGCGTTCAAAATGTTCTTCCCGGCGGCGGAGTCCAGTACATGATTGCGGATGGCGGATTGCGGATTGCGGAATGGAAGGGCTCGCCTCCGGGTTCGGAGCTGGCGTCAGGAGCCTGGGCCTGTCCTGCTAATCCGCAATCCGCATTCCGCAATCCGAAATTTTCATGACCCGTGTACTCGTGGTTGACGATGAACCGGGCCTGCGCCAATCGCTCGGGCTGTTGCTGGCGGACGCGGGCTACGACGTGGCGGCCGAGGGGAACGGGACCCGAGCCCTCGAGCGCGCGCTGGCGGAGTCGTTCGACGTCGTGCTGTGCGACGTGCGAATGCCGGACATGGACGGGCTGGCGTTCCTGCGCGGTTACAAGGGGCGCGGCGGCTCGGGGCTCGTCATCATGATGAGCGCGTACGGTGGCGAGGAAGCGGCGCTCGCCGCCATGAAAGAGGGCGCGTACGACTACGTGCCCAAGCCGTTCCGCCCGGATGAGGTCGTGCTCACGCTTCGCAAGGCCGAGGAGCGTGAGCGGCTCGGTCACACCATCGCGACACTAAGAGCACAGTTGGACAGCAACCCCGCTGCGCGGGCGCTGATTGCCGAGAGCGCGGCCATGCGGCAGGCCCTCGAGATCGTAGCGCGCGTGGCGGGACACCCCACGACCGTGCTCATCACCGGCGAGCGGGGGACCGGCAAGGAGGTCATTGCCCAGGCGATCCACCGGGCCAGTCCCCGTGCCGCCGGCCCGTTCGTGGCGGTGAACTGCGCCGCGATCCCCGACACGCTGCTCGAGTCGGAGCTGTTCGGCTACGTGAAAGGCGCCTTCACCGGTGCCGCGGGTGATCGTCCCGGGCTGTTCGAGCAGGCAGATGGGGGCACGCTGCTCCTGGACGAGGTCGGCGAGCTGCCGCTCGGGCTCCAGGCAAAGCTGTTGCGCGTGCTGCAGGAGAATGAGATCCGTCGGGTGGGCGACCAGAAGACGCGGCGCGTGGACGTGCGCTTGCTCGCGGCCACCGCCAGGGATCTCGGGGCGGAGGCGGCGGCGGGCCGGTTCCGACCCGATCTGTTCGACCGGCTGAACGTCGTGGCGATTCACCTGCGCCCGCTTTCCGAGCGGCGCGCCGACATCGCCCCCCTGGCTCAGCATTTTGCGGCGCGGCTTGTCGGCCGGCTCGGCCGGCGCGTGGCCTTGAGCGATGCGACGCTGGCGTGGCTCGCTGAGCAGCCTTGGCCGGGCAACGTACGGTCGCTCGAGCATGCCATCGAGCGCACGGCGGTGCTGTCGGATAAGGAGATGCTGGAGCCGGCGGATTTTCGGAAGGAACCGCTCCCCGCTCCCCGCTCCCTCGGCGGAGAGCAGGGAGCGGGGAGCGGTACGCTCCGTGACGCCGTCGAGCTCGCGGAACGCCAGGCGATTACGGCAGCTCTCGGGGCGGCGGCGGGAAACCGCCGCGAGGCGGCTAAGGCGCTCGGCGTGAGCCTCCGGACCCTGTTTTATAAGATGGACCGCTACGGCATCGAGTAGTGCAGTACTCTGCACTTATGCAGCATCTTGCACTACAACCAAGACACCAAACACACACTATCACAACAACTTACGTACTGGCATAGGGTGTGACATAGACACACGATGACTGGAGGCATTGTCATGCGGCGTTCCGGCTTCACAACCATCGAAATGGTCATCGTGGTGGTCCTCATCGGGATCATCGCGATGTTCGGCTTCCCGAAGATCCGGCAGGCGCTGGACAAGACCAACCTGCGCTCGGCGCGCGACGCGGTGGGTACGTTGGCGGCGACGGCACGGGCGGCCTCGGTCCAGCGCGGCTGTCGCAGCGCGTTGCACTTCACGGCGACTCCCTCCACGGTCTGGGTGACCACGGCATGCCCGACCAAAGTGGATACGGTGTCGGGCGTGCAGGACCTGACGAAGCGGTTCAAGGTGACGCTCTCCGCCTCGCGCGACTCGGTGCAATACGATCCGCGCGGGCTGAGCATGGACGGGTTCAACTCCAACACCGTCGTGCGACTCACCGGCAACGTCGCGACGAACAAGGACTCGGTGATGATCAACCCGATCGGCAAGGTGGTGCGGCAATGAAACGCGAGCAGGGGTTCACGATCGTCGAGGTGATCGTCGCGATCATGGTGCTCACCGTGGGGCTGCTGGCGCTCGTCACGTCGGCGGCGTTGGTGACGCGGATGATCGGCCGCGGCCAGCGCTCGGCGGTGGCGGCGCAGTATGCCCAGCGGCGGCTCGAGATGCTGCGGACGAGTGGCTGCCAGTCGCAGGCGGCTGGTAGCGAGGTGTTGATGCGGGGCTCCTCGCCGGTCGACTCCATCTCCTGGTCATTCACGAAGTGGAGCATCCCGAACTCGACCTCTAATCACTGGCAGGTTGTCGTGCGCAGCAAATACCCGACCGCGCTGGGAAAGTGGCGCAGGGACAGCACCGAGACGGAGATCTCATGCCTCTTCTAGCACGCCGAGGGTTCACCCTCATCGAGCTGATGGTCGCGCTGGTGCTCCTGGGCCTGGTGTCGACCGCCGTCTACAAGGTGCTGGTGAACAACCAGCGGGTGTACCTGGCGCAGACGCAGACCATCGACCTGCAGCAGAACATCCGCGCGGGAGCCGCCATCCTGCCGGCCGAATTCCGCGAGCTGGACGCGGCGGACGGCGACATCAGCTTCATGGGGCCCGACTCGATCCGGATGCGCGCCATGCGGCAGCTCTCGTTCGTGTGTGCGACGCCGGCGCTGGGTGGCGGCCTCGGCCAGATCTCCCTGGCTGTCCGGTCGACAAAAATGATCTACGGCAACCGCCCGACCTTCAAGCAAGGGGACTCGATCCTGGTGTACTGGGAGGGCAACCCCACGACGCGAGCCGACGACCAATGGCTCCCCGCCCAGTTGCAGAAGGACCCCGATCCGGGGTTCTGCGCCGACAGTAATGTCGCGACGAACCCGGCCTTTCTGCTCACGTTGCAGCCGACGTGGCTCGCCAACGGTACGCTGAACAGCCCGGGCACGATTACGCGCGGCGCTCCGGTGCGCGGGTACGACAAGGTCACGTATCGCTCGTACCAGGCCGCGGACGGCAATTGGTATCTCGGGCAGCGGAATCCGGCGGTGGGCGGCACCATCCAGCCCGTGATCGGACCGCTGATCGGCGCCAACGGCATCAGCTTCACCTACTACGACACGGCGGGTGCGGTGACCAACGTGCCGACGCAGGTGGCGCAGATCGAGATCGTGCTGCGCGCCCGTACGGCGTCGCCGATCCGGAGCGGGGGTACCGGCGTGCAGACGTACAAGGTGGACAGTCTCGTAACCCGCGTCGCCCTGCGGAACAACCCGCGGTGTGGATCGGGTTCAGTCGCGCCCATCGTCGTATATCGCCCATGCGGATGACGGGCGAGACAGCCTCACACGTGAACATCAAGGAGCGGTCTATGAAGCACGTCTTGCAGAGTGAGCGCGGCATGGCGCTCGCCATCGCGATCGTCGCGCTCGTGGTCGTGGGCGCGCTCATCGCCGGCGCGTTCTTCTCGGGCACCCAGGAGCAGCGGGTGGCCGAGAACGTGCGCCGGGTCCAGGCGTCGTTCGGCGTGGCGGAAGAGGGCGTGTACGATATCATCCGCGGCTGGGGTGACCCCACCACCAGGGCGAAGTACGCCGGGCTGTATTCGTACCCCTCGGTTCCGCCCGGGCTTGACACGGCGAAGTTCCGCAAGACGTCGGCCAGCAAGACGGGGAGCTACAGCGGCACGATGTACAAGTTCAGCGACGAGCTCTACATGATCGATATGACCGGCCAGGACACGATGAGCCTCGCGGGGCGCATCCGGGGCGGCGGCGCGAGCCAGCGGCTCGGGCTCCTGGCCCGGATCCGACCCCTGAATCTCAACGTGCAGGCGGCGGTCACGTCGGGCGGCAGCAACGTGGTGGTCGGGAGCGCCAGCATCGACGGGAACGATCACCAACCCACCGGGTGGCCAGGCTGCCCCCCGCTCGATTCTGCCAAGGCCGGCATCCGGACGCAGCCGGACGGCTCGGTCTCGACCAGCGGACACCCGCTCCTTGCGGGGAACCCGCCGGTGCTGAAAGACCCGACGCTGGCGGACAGCTCGTTTTCCATCTACGGCGACGTGACGTACACGCAGCTGGCCGCCAGCGCCACGATCACGCTCCCCGCCCAGAACTTCTCGAGCAGCATCGGCCCGGCGGTGACGGGCACGACGTGTGACTACAGCGTGCTGACGAACTGGGGGAGCCCAACCACCCCGACCGGCCCGTGCGGAGGGTATTTCCCCATCATCCACATTACGGGGGACGGTACCATTATTAACGGCCAGGAAGGCCAAGGTGTCCTGCTCGTCGACGGCGGCCTCAACGTCCAAGGCGGGTTCCAGTTTTACGGGATCGTGATCGTCAAGGGCTCGATCAAGACTTCCGGCGGTGGCAGCACTCCGGCGCACTTCTGGGGCACCGTCATGGTTCAGGACACGGCGGCGTTCACGGACACGACCAACAATATCTCCGGTAGCGCCAACCTCCTGTACTCTAAGTGCGCTATTATCAAGGCGTTAAGCAAGACAGGAGTGGGTTCGATGATGCGGTCGCGGGGCTGGGTCCAGCTGTACTAACGCGACCTGGACAGCATAGGGGGCGGGGGCTACTCTAGCCCTCGCCCCGTTTCGTTTTTAACCCCATTCGGCACACTAATTGCTTCGTTCGGATGCGTAGGCGGTAACATGGGCTTGGACGCAAGGAGTCCGATTTTGAAGGACGTCCTGAAGAACGAGCGTGGCATGGCGCTCGGCCTCGCGATCGTCGCGCTCGTGGTCGTGGGCGCCCTCGTCGCCGGCGCATTGTTCGCGGGCACGCAGGAGCAGCGCCTGGGCGAGAACGTGCGCCGGGTGACGTCGTTCGGCGTCGCGGAGGAGGGGGTATACGACATCATCCGCGGCTGGGACAACCACAGCGCCACCTACACCGCGTTGTATCCGTTCCCTGCGGACTCGCCAGCGACAAGCTCGGTGGTCATCGACACCAACCCGTCGGCGAGCAAGATGGGGAGCTACAGCGGCACGCTCTTCAAGCTCAACGACCAGCTGTACCTCGTCGACGTGACGGCGCAGGACAACATGAGCTTCGCCGGGCGCATCCGGGGCGGCGGCGCGAGCCAGCGGCTCGGGCTCCTGGTGCGCGTGAAGCCGCTGACGCTCGGCACGCCGGCTGCGCTCGTGTCCGGTGGCGCCAACGTGCTCGGCGGCAACGCCACCATCAACGGCAACGATCAGACCCCTCCCGGGTGGAGCGGATGCGGCCCGACGGATAGCGCCGGGGCCGGCGTCCGCACCCAGACGAACAATACGGTCACGATCAACGGCCGCTCGACCGAGCTCCCCGTGGTCGGATCCCCGTCCGTGCTCAAGGACCCGACGCTGGCGGACAGCTCATTTTCCGTGTACGGGGACGTGACCTACGCGCAGCTCGCCGGCCAGGCCGATATCACAGTGCCGGGGCAGGACTTCTCGACCACGATCGCGCCAGCCGTGGTCGGCGGCGTGTGCGACCACACTCGGAGCAACGCCCAGCGGAACTGGGGGAGCCCGACCGATCCCACCGGTCCGTGCGGTCAGTATTTTCCGATCATTCACATCACCGGTACCGGCGCCGCCATCAGCGGCCAGCAAGGTCAGGGTATCCTGCTGGTGGACGGCAGCCTGAACGTACAAGGCGGGTTCCAGTTCTTCGGTGTGGTCATCATCAAGGGCAAGCTCAGGACGTCGGGTGGGGGCGGCAATCCGGCCCACTTCTGGGGCACCATGATGGTGCAGGATTCGGTAGCGCTCGCCGATACCACCAACACCATCACCGGCAACACCAGCATCATGTACTCTAAGTGCGCTATTCTCAAAGCGTTAGACAAGACAGGCGTGGGGACGATGCTGCGGTCGCGGGGGTGGGTCCAGCTCTACTAAAGTCGTCTAACTCTCAGCAACCAAAGTACTTGTTGGGTCGGCCTCAAGTAGGTTCGAGGCTTGACAGGATAAGGGGCGGGGCTTACTGTAGTTTGCCCTCGTCCCATCTTGTCTTTAGCCCATAGGCACTTATGGCCCTCTTCGGGTTGCTGGGTGGCAAAAAAACCTCGGTGGGCCTGGATATCGGTTCCGGCATCATCAAACTGGCCGTGATCGACCATTCCGGCAGCGAGCCGGAGCTCGTCAAGGTCGCCACGACCGAGGTCGCCGCCGATGCCATCGTGGAGGGTGAGGTCATGGACCCCGGGCTCGTGTCGGAGGCGATCCGGGGCCTCTTTTCCACGGCCGGCGTCAAGCAGCGATCGGTGGTGACGGCGGTGGGCGGCCGGGACGTGATCGTCAAGAAGATCCAGATGGACCGGATGAAGGAAGGGGACGCCCGCGAGGTGATCCGGTGGGAGGCCGAGCAGCATGTCCCGTTCGACATGGCGAACGTGGAGCTCGACTTCCAGATCCTCGACCCCGACGCCGAGGGGCTGCAGATGAACGTGCTGCTGGTCGCTGCCAAGCGCGAGCTGGTGGACAGCCGCACCTCGCTCCTGGGGGAGGCCGGCCTCGAGCCGGCGATCATCGACGTGGACGCGTTCGCGATCCACAACGCCTTCGAGCTGAACCACCCCGACGCGATGCAGGGAGTCGTGGGGCTGGTCAACATCGGGCACGAAGTGACCAATGTGAACATCCTGGAGGACGGCGTCCCGGTGCTGACGCGGGACCTGTCGGTGGGGACGCGGCGCTTCCGGGAGGACCTGCAGCGGGAGAAGGGGTTGTCGGCGGAGGATTCGGAGCGGGTCATCCAGGGCCAGGTCCAGAGCGGCGACTTGGCGCAATACGTGGACGCCCGGGGCGAGGAGATCGCGGTGGGGGTGGAGCGGGCGGCGGCGTTCCTCGCGACGGCGTCGCGCTCCGCGGGCGGGCTGGGGCGGGTGTACACGATCGGTGGCGGGGCACGGGTTCCGGGTTTGAACGAGGCGTTGTCGAATCGGCTGCGCGTGCCGGTGGAGCTCGCGAGCCCGGTGCAGCGGCTCAAGGTGCGCGACTCGGTCTTCGAGTCCGTCGCGGTGGATGAGGTCGCGCCGCTGCTGATGCTGTCGGTGGGCCTGGCGCTGAGGCGCGCCGCATGATCGAAATAAACCTCCTTCCTGGAAAGAAGAAGAAGGCGGCCGCCGGCGGCGCGGGCTTCAAGCTCGCGCTGCCCGACTTCCGGGGTCTGTTGGCGAGCATCAAGAACCCGTGGCTGCTGGTGGCGAGCGCGACCTCGTTGATCGTGGTCGGGGGAGGGCTGCTCTGGTTCATCACCCAGAGCACGCGGCTGCGGGTGCTTCAGAACCGCCGCGTCGAGGTGCAGGCGGAGAAGCGGCGCTTTGACGCCGTGATCGCCCAGAAGCGCCAGTCCGAGCGCATTCGCGACTCGCTCGTCGCGGAGATCACCGTCATCCGCGGTATCGACGCCGACCGCTACATCTGGCCGCACGTGCTCGACCAGATCACCAAGGCGCTGCCGCCCTACACCTGGCTCACGGGGGTCTCGGTGGCCGGGGGCGGCAGCGTCGCTCCGGGCACACCGGGTGCCTTGCCGGTCGGCCCGGGTGGCGCGGACTCGACCGGTCGGCCGCAGGTGCGGATCTGGATCACCGGCAGCACGGTGGACATCCAGGCGTTCACCACGTTCCTGCGCCAGCTCGCCGCCTCGCCCTGGCTCACCGACGTGACCCCGGCGACCACCTCCACAGTCATCGAGGCCGACCGCCCGGTCACCGCGTTCAACGTCGCTGTGCGCTTCCGGGTGGCGGACTCGGTGTACATCCGCACCGTCCCCCTGACGCAGTCGGCGAGGTAGCGCCATGGCCTTGCTGCCGCAGGATCGGCAAAGCCAGGTGATGCTGCTCATCACCATGGGGATGGTGGCGCTCGGCTACCTCTTCTGGAACTACTGGGCCACGCCGACGGGTCAGGAGATCGAGACCGCGCAGACCGAGATCCGGAGCATGGAGGCCGTGATCGCGCAAGCGAAGGCGGATCTCGCGAGCGGCACCGTGGAGGACCTGCGCCGCAAAGTCGAGGAGTACAGCGCGCTGCTCGGGGTGATGCGACGCCTCGTGCCCGAGAAGAACGAGGTCCCGGCGCTGATCGACGACATCTCGACCAAGGCCAAAGTGCGCGGCGTGACCATCGGCCGGATCGAGCCCCAGCCCGTCGAGGCGGGGCCGCCGTTCGACACGTACCGCTACCGCCTCGAGATCATCGGGCACTACGACCAGCTGGGGGAGTTCCTGTCCGACATCGCGAGTCTGCCGCGCATCATCGTCCCGCAGGACGTGATTCTCAA
>WNFX01001363.1_pt1 | contig 31227 bp, 13 predicted proteins | sample 5400111 | NCBI WGS metagenome assembly WNFX01 (sample SAMN13153363, study PRJNA577476) | soil metagenome | isolation source: 40 cm soil or saprolite under grassland replicate 1 | place: USA:California | collected 2016-06-15 | reverse complement strand
TGACCGATCCGGCGCAGTGGAAGACGCCGTCGATCCGGCCGAAGAGCTGCCGCGCCCGCGCCAGCATGACCCTGACCTGCTCCTCGCGGGCCAGATCGGCCCGCACGTACTCGGCCTGCGCGCCGCGGGCAGCCCAGGCGTCCATCCGCTGCCTGAGCTGACCGCTGGGCGGGCGGCGGCCGGTCAGCAGCAGCCGGGCGCGCAGCCTGCTGGCCAGGTAGTCGCCGAGGATCCCGGCGAGCTGGCCTGCGCCGCCGGTCAGCACGTAGACGCCGCGGTCGCGCAGCGCTGCGGGCTGCCGCGGGAGCGACAGCGGCTGATGACGGCGCACGTACCGGCGGCCGCCGTGGTGCCGCACCTCGGATTCTGGCCTGGTGTCGCGGATTTCCGCGGCGGCCAACCTGGCCACCGACGGCGGCCCGGCCTGACCAGGGATCTGAACGCTGCGGCATCTCAGCACCGGTGTCTCGGCGGCGATGGTGCGGGCCAGTGCCGTGAGCGCGGCATACTGCGGCGCGTCCTCCGCTCCTGGGTGCAGCATGCACAAGCTCACCGGATCGGTCGGGCGGCTGTCGATCAGCCCTCCGGCGAGCGAGTACACGGCAGCCCCGGCGGCTGCCGCGTCCGCCCAGGCCGGCTCGCGGCCTGGCCTCGGCGGTAGCCCGGCGAGGCCGGGCAGCGGCGCGGCGACATGGATCACGGCGGCAGGCCGCCGTTGCTGCGCCGCCAGCGCCGTCAGCAGCTCGGTGACCTGACCGCGATCCGCCAGGTCGAGCCGGTAGGAATCGGTGCCGATCCTGGCGAACTCGGTGCCATGCTCAACGCCGATCACCCAGCCGCCGGCCGGCCCGATCCGGCGAACCTCACCGGTCAGCAGCTCGCCGCCGCCGATCACGACGACGCCAGGTCCGGCCGGCTCGCCAGGCGCGACCGGCTGCTCGGTCCATGCTGGCCGGTAGCACCGCACCTGACCGTCTCGCTCACCGGCCCGATCGGCCAGCGTCGACGCGCTGGCCACGGCCGGCGCCGACGTGGACGGGGGCGGCTTAGCTGCCGGCGGCGGACCCGCAGCCGTCGGCCGCGGCGCGCCGTGTGCTTGCGCCAGGTGCCGCGCCAGCGTGTCGATGTTGCTGAACTCGAACAGCAGCGTCGGGTAAAGCTGCGCACCGGTGAGCGGCTGAAGTTCCTCGCTGATCCGCAGCATGGCGACCGAGTCGAGCCCGAGATCGTAGAACCCGGCGCCGGCGCGGACCTGCGCCGCGGGCATGCCGAGATGGCGCCCGGCCAGTTCGCGCAGGGCACGGGCGAAGGCCTGCTCGGCATCCGGCTGGTGCTCGCCTTCATCCAGCTGCCGGTGCCCGCCGCCTGCGCGCGGCTCGGGCTCGGCAGGCGCGTCGGCAGACGCGTCGCCAGACGGGTCGGCAGGCGCGACCAGCCGGCCGATGAGCTCTGGATGCCGGATCCGCTTGCAGGCCAGGCCGCTGAGCTCGGCCACGAACTGACCTTCGGCGTCGTACAGCAGGCCGTCGTTGGTGATCACGTCGCCGGATGCGGCGAGCACCTCGGTCCTTGGCGCGTAGAGATAACAAGGCCCGCGCAGCGGGCGGACGGCACGGAACCGGCCAAGGAAGAGCGGTATGAACGGCTCCTGCGCGCTCACCTCGGTCTGGCCGTACATGGCGATCGTGGCCGCGTCCAGCATCGCCGGGTGCAGGTAGAACAGCTCGGCAGCCGGACTGGCCCGGTCCAGCCGCAATTCGGCGAGCAGGTAGTAATCGCCGAAATACATCGGTCCGAAGCCCTTCATCGCCTTGCCGTGCCGGATTTGCCTGCTCAGCGTGCGCTGGTACATGTCCGCCATGTCGCCGCGCCGGACGGCGCCGTCGATCAGGGCCCGCACGTCGATCGGCGACGGCACCGGCTCGGCCGTGAACGCCAGCTCGGCCTTGAGGTTTTCCCGCCACTGCGCCGCCGGCACTCCGTCCCGCAGGTAGCGGCTGCGCCCGGTGAGCGGCCTGATCCCGTCCGATTCGGCGCCGATGGTGATCCAGATGACCCGGTGCAGCTCCGCCGTGGTCGTGATCGGTTCGGGGAAGACCACGTTCCGCAGCGTGGCGCGGGGCTGGTCAAGGCCCTGCCGGATCAGAACCCTGGAGACGATGTCAAGGAACGTCACCCCTGGCAGCACCGAGACGCCGTGCACCCGGTGGTTCTGCATGATGAAGTCGTCATGGGCGAGCACGAGCGTGCAATCGATCGTGGCCTCGTGTGTCACAGCGGGCTCCCGCGGTTCCCGATCCCGGCGGCGGCCGGCTCGGCGAATACAAGGTCGGTGATGCAGACGACGGGGGCGGTCGGCCCGGACGGCTGGGCCGGGTCAGGCTCCGCCGCCTGCCCCGCGCCGTGCTGGCCGCTCGGCTCGGATCGTTCCAGCCACAGCCGGCGGCGGCGGAAGACCGGGGCGGGCAGCGGCTGCCTGCCTGGTCCAGTGCTCGCGCCGCGGCCCTGGTCTGGCTGCACGACGATCGCGTGCGCGTTCGTGCCGCCGAAGCCGAAGGCGCTGACCCCGGCCGCCCGCGGCCGCCCGCAGGTGTCCCACGGAAGCGGCCGCCGGTTCGGGAAGAACGGCGATGCGGCGAAATCGAACCGCGGATTAGGCCGGTCGCAGTGCAGTGTGGGCGGAATCGTGCCGTGCTCGGTGGCGAGCACCGCCTTGATCAGCCCGGCGATGCCGGCCGCGCTCATCAGGTGCCCGATGTTGGTCTTGACGCTGCCGATGGCGCAGCTACCGATGCTGCCGGCGGATTCACCGAAGGCCTCGGTCAGCGCGCGCAGTTCGATCGGGTCGCCGATCATCGTGCCGGTGCCGTGCGCCTCTATCATCCCGATGTCGCCGGCCCGGATCCCGGCGGCGGCCAGTGCCCGGCGCACCACCGCCGTTTGCGCTTGCGGATTGGGGGTGGTGAAGCCCATGGTGCGCCCGTCGTTGTTGATCGCCACCCCGGCGATCAGGGCGTGTACCCGATCGCCGTCACGCAGCGCCTGGTCGAAGGGCTTGAGCAGGAGCACGCCGCAGCCTTCGCCGGGAACCAGGCCGTCGGCCCGCTCGTCAAAGGCGGAGCATCTGCCGGATGGCGAGAGCGCCCGGTTGGCGCTGAGCTCGGTGTATGGTGCCTCGTCGAGGAGGATGTCGACGCCTCCGACAAGCGCCATCTCGCAGTCGCCCGCCAGCATCGCGGTAACCGCCAGCCTGACCGCGACCAGGGCCGATGAGCAGGCGCTGTCCACCACCATGCTCGGGCCGCGCAGGTCGAAGTGATCAGCGACGCGAGCCGCGATGAAATTCTGATCGGCGCCAAGCGAGGCCGGCCCTGACCGGATGCCGCGGCGGCGGCGGTAATCCGATATCCGGCCGCCGGCGAACACGCCCACATCGACGCCGCGAACCTCGGCCGGCCGGTAGCCGGCCGCGCACAGGCAGGTGGCGGCGCCTTCCAGCATCAGCCGGACGCTCGGATCGAGGCAGATCGCCTCGTCGTCACCGAGCCCGAAGTAATCAGGGTCGAAGTCTTCGATGCCGCTGACGAAACCGCCCCAGCGGCTGATGCTCTTACCGGGCTGATACTGGGCGCGATACAGCTTGCCGGTGTCCCAGCGGGATGCAGGAACGTCGGTGATCGCGCAGTGCCCGGCGAGCAGGTTGCGCCAGAACGTGTCCACGTCTGGTGCGCCAGGAAATCGGCACGCCATGCCGATCACGGCGATCGGCCGGGCGGCGATCGGCCGGCCGGCACCGGCGCTCCTGCCAGGCTCCGCCGGCGCGGGCAAGGGAACGGGCGCCGGGAGGTGCCGCGCGAGCTGCTCAAGCGTGGGGTACTCAAGGAGCAGCGAAGGCTCAAGGCTGCGGCCAAGCCGTTCCTCAATCCGCCGCACCAGCTCGGCCAGCATGACCGACTCGACGCCGAGATCTCCGAACGGCGCAGTCGGATCAAGCCAGGCGGCGCCGATGCCCAGCGCTTCGGCGAACAGCGCGGTGAGCCAGGCTGGCGGCTGCTGATCGGCGTCGCCGTGTTCGGCCTGGCGCACGGCCTGCCGCGGCTGGCCGGGCGGATCTGGCCGGGCGGGAATCAGCAGCTGGCGCACGTCCAGGCGGTCGTGCAGCGGCGGGCAGACAAGGGCGCTCGCCGGGAGCGGCCCGGCGGCGGCCAGCTGCTCAAGCAGCCGCAGCCCGTCGGCAGGGCTGATCGAGTCTATCCCGCAGGGCGCGCACGCATCGGGCCTGGCACGGCCCATCCCGACGTCCCGCCAGGTCGGCCAGGCGATTGAGCGGAACTCGGGACGGCCAGAGCGTGCCTGGAAGCTCGCGTAGAAGTCGCCGAACGCGTTGGCCGCGGCGTAGTCCGACACTCCGGCCCCCAGCCTGGGCACCACCCCGGCGGCCGAGGAGAACAGCACGAAGAACGACAGCCGGTCGGCCGAGCATTCCTGCGCCAGCGCCACCAGGCCGCCGATCTTGGGCTCGGCCACCTCCCGCAGCACGGCAGGTTCCTTGTGCACGAACGCCGGCCTGCCGTGCGACGGCCGGCCGGCGCAGTGCACCACTCCGCCGATCGGGCCGAGCGACGTCCTGACCGTGGCAAGGAACGAACCGAGCCGCTCGCGGTCGGACAGTGGACCGCCGTAGGCGAGCACCTGCGCCCCGCTCCGCTCGAGCTCGCGAATGCGGGCGACCGCCTCGGCATCCGCGGCGGTCAGCCGCGGATCGTCCCACTCCTCGCGCGGCGGCAGCGGCGTGGCCCGGAGCAGCGCCAGCTTGCGCGCGCCCGCGGCGGCGAGGTGGCCGGCCACGAGAGCGCCGATGCCACGGGTCCCGCCGGTGACGACGTAGGCCAGCGCCGGGTCGGGCAGCAGCCGGCCACCTCCGCCGCCGGGCAACGTGACCTCGGTCAGCTGGGGCTGATACCTCGTGCCCGACCGGTAGGCGGCCTCAGCCACCGTGCCGCCAAGCGGCCATTCCGCGGCGATGTCCGCCACCGCGGTGGCCGGGCTAGCGGCGGGCGCTTCGGTATCCATGCTGGTGGCGACGACCCGGCGGTGCTCGGCACCGACCGCCATGATCAGGCCGGCCATCCATGCTCCGGCGATTGCTGGCCGCGGACCTGGCAGGTCCGCCAGGCCGGATGTGACGTGCAGCAGCCGCAGTCTGGCCCCCGGCAGGCGGCGGAGCAGTTCCCTGAGCAGCGCTGCCCGCGCGGTCGGCACGAGCTGATCGTCCCGATATGGATCTGCCGGGTTGAGGTCACACAGGTCGATGCAGCCAGCGATGCCGGGGTGGCGGTCAAGCAGATCCTCGGCGACGGCGACCGCCGCCTGGTCACCGGCGAAGACCGGGCCCGGCCGCCCGGCGGCCGAGGGCTGGCCTTCGGTGACGATGATCAGCCGCTGCGGTGCCAGCGCGGCGGCCAGCCCGGCGGCCACATCCGACGAGCGCTCCTGGCAGAGGCAGATGATGTCGCCGGCCGCGTCGGGACGAATCGGCGCGGCGGCGGCCGGCCCCCAGGTCTTGGCATACACCGGGATGCGCGATGGCCGTTCCCCCGCTGACGGCTCCCGGCCATATGGCGCGGCCGCCTGCGCGACCGCCTGCGCGACCGGAGGAGGCTCGGGAAGCCAGCACCTGGTCCGCGCGAACGGGTAGCTGGGGAGCTTGACGATCTGCCGCCGGCCGCTGTGCAGCCGCTGCCACCGGACCGCGCCGCCGCCGACCCAGTGGCGCGCCAGGCTGGCGGGATCCGGCCCGCCTGTGCATCCGGCTTCGGGAAGCTCCGGGCCCGACGGGGGCCCGGCCGGTGCCCGGCCATGCACGGCGAGCCCGTCCGGCATCCCGCCCTCGCTGAACCTCGCGAGCTGCTGCGCGAGCTGCTGCACCCCGGTCACGGCAAGCGCCAGCCGTTCACGCAGCGCAGCGCGGCCCACCTGCAGGGTATAGGCGATGTCGGCCAGCAGTGCCCGGCCGGGGCTTGCCTGGTCCTCGCCAGCGCTGGCACCGCCAGCCCCCGCGCCGCCGCCGAGGACATCTGCCGTCCGGCCCGCCAGCACCCGCAGCCGTTCCTCGTCGTGCGCGGATAGCACGATCAGCTGCGGGCACTGCGGCTCCGGTCCGGCGGCCACGGCCGGTGCCTGCTGGTATTCCTCGATGACGACATGAGCGTTCGCGCCGCCCGCGCCGAACGAGCTGACCGCAGCTCGACGCGGCAGCTTCCGGCCGTCGGCGGCGGCACGGGCGGGCCAGTCGGCCATCGTGCGCTGAACCACGAACGGGCACAGGTCCCAGTCGATGTTCGGATTGAGCCGTTCGGCGTGCAGGGAGGGAACCAGCGTGCGGTGCCGCATCTGCAGGATCACCTTGGTCAGGCCAGCGATGCCCGCGGCGCCCTCCAGATGCCCGATGTTGGATTTGACCGATCCGATCGCGCAGGAACGAGCGGGCAGCTCAGCGCCGTACGCCCGGGCCAGGCCGGCGATCTCCACCGGGTCACCAAGTGCGGTACCGGTACCATGCGCCTCCACATAGGAGATCGACTCTGGGCTCAGCCGAGCCTGGCGGAGCGCATCGGCGATCAGCTCGGCCTGCGCGACCGGGTTCGGCACCAGGTAGCCGTTGGACTTGCCGTCGTGATTGACCGCGCTGCCGCGAATCAGCGCATGGATCCTGTCACCGTCGGCAACCGCAGCGGCAAGCGGCTTGATCAGCACCGCCCCGACTCCCTCGCCGGGCACCAGGCCGTCACCGTCGGCCCCGAAGCTGCGGCAGCGGTGCCCAGGCGCCGCCATCGCGAGCCTGGCCTGCTGGCGGAACTTGTGCGGGTGCAGCGACAGGTTGACCCCGCCGGCGATGGCCGCCGAGCACTCGCCGTGGCGCAGGCTCTGCACTGCCAGGTGGATGGCGGTGAGCGAGGCTGAGCACATCGTGTCGACGGCAAGGCTGGGGCCGGTCAGGCCGAACGCGTAGGAGACGTGGTTCGCGATCCCGGCGAGCGCGGCGCCCGAGTCCACCTGGGCACCGCCGAGCGAACGTTCGACGCCGAAGAACGGGTACTCGTTGTACATCGACCCGGCGAAGACGCCGACCCGCCCGCCGAGCCGCTCGGCCAGGCGGGCGGGCGGATAGCCAGCGTCCTCCAGGGTCTCCCAGGCGACCTCCAGGAACAGCCGCTCCTGCGGATCCATCAGCGCCGCGTCCTTCGGTGAGATCGAGAAGAACAGCGGGTCGAACTTGTCGACGTCGTCCAGGAATCCGCCCCACATCAGGTCCACCGGCCAGCCTGGCTGGTGGCGCTCGCGCGGGAGCTGGCCGACGCAATCCGCGCCGCCGGCCAGGTTCTGCCAGAACTGTTCCAGGTCCGGTGCCCTCGGGTATCGGCCAGCGATGCCGATGATCGCCACCGGCTCATCTGGTTGGTCTTTGCCGGAACTCTGCCGTGCCTGGACCTGCCGTGCCTGGACCGCTGACGGCCTGACCGCGGTCACCGGCGAACCGGCGGCTGGCCGCTGCCACGGCCCGTCCGTCCTGTGCATCAGGTACCCGGCAACGGCGGCCAGGCTGTCGTACTCGTAAAAGAGCGTCTTTGGCAGCGGCTCGGTGAAATCCCCGGCCAGCCGGGCGTTGAGCCGCAGCACGAGGAATGAGCTGAGGCCGTAGTGATCCATCGGCATGGCGGCATCGATGTCCGCCTCGCTGATACCGGACACGCCGGCGAACAGCCTGACCAGGTAGCGTTCGGCGGCAGCTCGCGCCTGGGCCTGCGCCTGCGCCTGCGCCTCGGGCAGGTCGGCAGGCGCCCGGTTGCCCGGTGCCGTCGCCTGGGCCCGCTCCTGGCCGACCGCGAACGGGTAGCCGGGCAGCGGAATCCGGCGTGCTTGCTCATCCCAGAACCGTTGCCATGCCACCTCGTGCCCGGCCAGCCAGGCGGTGACGGCTACGGCCCAGCCGCCCGCGGTGATCTCGCCCCTCGGCTGCCCAGCGCCGATGTCCGCGATCCGCAGCCCGTCCCTGCTGGCTCCGGTCGCGGCTGCGGCCATGCCGTCCTTGAGCCCGTCAAGATCCGCGCAGGTCAGTGCCAGCCTGTGCCGCAGCGCCACCCGGCCGACCTGCAGCGTGTAGGCGATGTCGGCCAGATTTGGCAGGGCATCGCGGCCGGTCAGGTGATCACGCAGCCGCGCGGCGGCGTTGCGCAACTTCTCCGCACTCGGCGCGGACAGGATGATCACGTGCTGCCCGGTTCCAGCTCGCGGCTTGCCCAAGCCGGCCGCCGCTGCCAGAGCCGGGTCCGCCGCTGCGGGTGCCTGGCCGGTCGCGGCGGGTGCCGGGCCGGTCGCGGCGGGTGCCGGGCCGGTCGCGGCGGGTGCCGGGCCGGTCGCGGCGGGTGCCGGGTCAGCCGACCTGATCACCGCATGCGCGCATGACCCGGTAGCGCCGATCGAGTTCACCAGCGCGCGCAGCGGCCGTGCGGGCGCCACCCGGTGCCAGGGCTCGTCGGTGACCGGGACCCGCAGGCCGACCTCCGCCAGGTCCACCAGCGGGTTTGCGCGCCGTGCAAGCAGCGTGGGCGCGATGCGCCCGTGCCGCATCTGCAATGCGACCTTGGCGATCTGGGAAAGCCCGGACGCGGCCTCCAGGTGCCCGATGTTCGGCTTGAGCGTGCCTACCGGCAGCGGCGGACCCTGCCCGGGCCGGCCGAACACCTGCCCGATCGCCTCGATCTCGGCCGCATCGGCCAGGCTGGCACCTGCGGCCGCGGACTCGACGTAACCGACATCGGCGGGGGCAACGCCTGCCGCGGCGAGCGCGGACCTCATCGCGGCGGCCAGCGACGCTGAGTCGGGTGAGCCGAACCGGCCTGCGCCGCCTGCGTGCCCGAGCCAGGTGCCTTCGATCACGCAGTGGATGACATCGCGGCAGGCACGCGCGGCAGGCACGGGCCGCAGCAGGACAGCGGCGGCGCCCTCGCCGGGCGACCAGCCGGAGACGGCCCCGTCGAAGGCGCCGGATACCCCCTCGGGCGCCAGCAGATCGCGGCCGCGCAGCAGTTCGATGTGGTACGGGTGCGCGATGACGTTCGCGACGGCCACCACGGCGGCTGAGCACTCGCCGCCCCGCAGGCTGTGCGCCGCCAGGTGCAGCGCCGACAGCGCGGAGGCGCAGGATGCGTTCACCGCCAGGCTCGGTCCGCTGAACCCGAAGACGTGCGAAATCCGGTTCGGGATGTCTGACGCCAGCGCCGCGACCTCGGCGACTCCTGTCCGCTCCCACCGCTGCGCGCCCACCTGCTGGTAGTCATGCCACATCAGGCCGGCGAACACTCCGACGGGCCCGGCCGACCGGAGCGAGGCTGGCGTGTGGCCGGCGTTCTCCAGGCATTCCCAGACCGCCTCTAGCAGCAGCCGCAGTTGCGGGTCGAGCGTTTCGGCCTCCCCTGGGGAGATTCTGAACAGGAGGCTGTCGAGGGCTTCGATGTCACTTAGGTAGCCCCCGGGCACCGCGGAATCGTGACCCCTGCCGACCGGCGGCGGCCCGATGGACCGGACTCCCGCGACCAGGTTCCGCCAGAGAGCATCGGGATCAGCGGCGCCAGGGAACCTGCCCGCCATCCCGATCACCGCAATCCCGCTGCCATGCGCGCTGCCCGGCGGCTCGGCCAGCTCGCCTAGCGCGCCCCGTCCGACGGGCGCGGCGGCTTCAGCGTGCGCGGCGGCTTCAGCGTGCGCGGCGGCTCCGGCGGGCGCGGCGGCTTCAGCGGGCGCGGCGGCTTCAGCCGGGCCGAGCGCGGCGAATGCCGGCCGCTCCCCCGTCCGCGCCAGGCCGGCGTGGCGTACGTGGCCGCCGAGGAACGCGTAAAGCAACCTGTGCCCGTCATCGAGCCTGAAGTCCGCGCGCAGCCCGTCCTGCGCAACGGTCCCGATCGGGCACAGCCCGATGTCGCAGGCCGCCTGCCCCATCATCAGCAGCTGGCCGATATGGCCGGCGTCGAGCAGCAGGAACCGGTCGCTCTCCTCCTGGTACAGCGGTTCGATCCCGCGCGCCTGGCCGATCAGGAACAGCCCGAAGCCCGCATGATCGAATACCCGCCGGTTGTAGTAGAAGTGCGCCGACCGGTGCAGGCTCGGCTGGTCGCGCAGCAGATGCAGAGCATGCTCGACCGGGTGATAGTAGTAGCAGCCTTCGGCTGCGCCCTCCACCGCACCGGCGCGGATGTGCAGGTACGCCTGGACGGCGTAGCTGTCGCCGGCCGACGGGTACAGCAGCCGCCGGCGGCCGCCGATAGTGATCTCACGCAGCAGGCTGAGGAACCGCGCGAATGACCTGGCCGGGATCGGTTCGCCGAGGAATTCCCGCTGGCTGGCCCGCCACAGGTAGTACTCGGGGGCGAGTGGCACGTCGGGCAGGGCGATGACCGGCTGCCCTGGCTCGGCCGGGCGCAGGTTCCAGCGGGCCGCCCTGAATGCCTCCTTCTCGGCGGCCGAGAAGACGTCCACCGGATCGGGCATCGCGTGGGCCACAGGAGCGTCGGACCCCGCCGCGGGCCGACCGCCGAAGCCGGGCGCCCGCTGGCCGTCTGATTCCGGCGCCCGCTGGCCGTCTGATTCCGGCGTCCGCTGGCCGTCTGATTCCGGCGCCCGCTGGCCGTCTGATTCCGGCGCCCGCTGGCCGTCTGATTCCGGCGCTGGAAGCGGTGTCCGGTCGGCGGACGGCTCCGCGGACGGCTGGCTGGGCGGCGCATCTCCTGCCGCCTGGCCGTCCAGCAGGTAGCGCGCGATCCCGGCCGCCGTCGGATCGGCTACCAGGGCCGACACAGGCACCCGGCGCCCGGTTCGCTGCTTCAGCGCCGCCGAGACCTGGACCATGGTGAACGAGGTCGCGCCCTGATCCCACAGGTCCTGCTCCGGGTGCACCTGCGTGCCGAGCGCCTCGGTGAACAGCGCGGTAATCTCCGCCAGCAAGCCGACCGACCGCAACGCCTCGTCACCCGGTGGTCCCGCCTGACCAGCAGGCAGCGCCACCGCCTGACCAGCGGGAACCGCCACCGCCCGGCCAGCCGGCAGCGCCACCGCATGACCAGCGGAAACCGCAGGGTCGGCGGAGACCGAAGCGACCGCCGGGCCAGCGGGAACCACCGGGCCAGCGGAAACCGAAGCGGCCGCCGGGCCGGGCTCCACATCGCGCTGCCCGGCGGTCCCGGTCTGACAACCCGGCGGCCAGGGCAGGGCGGCCCGGTCCAGCTTGCCGTGGCGGGTCAGCGGGAATGCGGTGAGGAAGATGACCGCGTTCGGAACCATGTAATCCGGCAGCGCCGCGCCCGCATACCGACGAAGCTCAGCGGCCGCCGGCGGCGGGCTAGCTGCCGCGATGACGTAGGCGGCAAGCATGCGGTCCCCGCCAGGCGCGGGCCGGGGTACCACGACCACATCGCTGACCGCGGGATGCTGGCGGAGCCGGTGCTCGATCTCGTGCGGCTCCACCCGGAAGCCGCGTATTTTCAGCTGATCATCGGATCGGCCGATGATGCATATGTTGCCGTCAGCCAGCCACATGGCCCGGTCGCCGGTCCGGTACATGCGCTCGCCCGGCAGGTCGACGAACGGATCGGGGACGAAGCGCTCGGCGGTCTGGCCCGGCCGGTGCACGAAGCCGGTCGCCAGGCAGGTGCCCGCGGTGTAGAGATCGCCCTCCGTGCCGGGCGGGCAGGGTCGCAGGCCGTTGTCGAGAATGTACTCGCGTGCGTTGGCGATCGGCCTGCCGTACGGAATCGTCCGCCACCCGGGGTCGAGCTCACCGATCCGGTAGTAGTTCGACCAGACCGTGGTTTCCGTCGGGCCGCCGATGCCGACCACCTCAGTGGCAGGAAATGCGGCCTGGATCCGGCCAGGCAGGGACAGCGGTATGAAGTCGCCGCCCACGATGACCAGCCGCAGGCTGCGGGCGCCCGGATGGCTCTCGCACCGGCCGAGCAGCGGGACGAGCTGGCCGAACGTTCCTGGCGCTGAGTTCCAGAAGGTCACCCGCTCGCCAAGCAGGACGTCGAGCAGCAGGTCAGGGTCCTTCTGCTGCTGCTCATCGGCGACGTAAAGCCCGGCCCCCAGGCAGGGCAGGCCAAGGACGTCGAACACGGACAGGTCGAACGCCAGCGGGGTTACCGCGAGGCCAAGATCACCGGGACCGAGGCCGAAGGTGCTGCCGGTCCAGGTGATCATATTGAGCACGGCCCGGTGCGGGACCGCGACGCCCTTGGGGGTTCCCGTGCTGCCCGAGGTGAAGATGACGTAAGCGGTGTTCGCCGATCCGGTGACCGGCTCGGGGTTGGGCGGAGGCGGCTCGTTGCCGGCCAGTCTGGGATCGGTATCAAGCTCGATGATCTGCGCGCCGCCGCGTGGACGCCAGCGCGAGGCATCCCAGCCCTCGGTGTCCGAGGTGGTCAGTAGGATCGAGGCTGAGCCCAGCTCGAGCACGGTTACCGCCCTGGCCGGTGGCAGCGAGGGGTCGGCAGGCAGGTAGGCGGCACCGGCCTTGAGCACTCCGTAGACCGCGGCGACCATGGCCGGGCCGCGCCTGACCCGGATGCCGATGACCGTCTCGGGACCAGCGCCGAGGGACCTGAGCAGCCAGGCGATCCGGTTGGCCAGGGTGTTGAGTTCGCCGAAGGTCAGGGCGCCGCCGCGATGGCGGACGGCCACCGCGCCCGGCTGGCTCCTGGCCTGATCCTCAAAGAGCGCGTGCACCGGGCGGACGGCCTGACCAGCCGCGCCCGCCGCGTCCACCAGGCCGACGGCCCGACCAGCCGCGGCCGCCGCGTCCACCAGGCCGACGGCCCGATCGCCGGCCTTCGGCGGCAGCGCATCGGCGCCCGAGGCAGCCAGGCTGGCCATCGCTGCCTGGAACCGGCCGAACGCCTCGGCGAGTAGCCCGTCGGGGAAATGGCCGGCCACCGCATCCCAGTAACAGCGCAGTTCGTCATCCTCGGCGATGCAAATGCAATCGAGCGAGACGTCCGGGGTTCGGGTGAGCCACGGCCCGGCCGTGGCACCGGCGGGCAACGGGTGCCCGGTGAGCTCGATGATGCTGGTGTAGACCACAGGGAACGCGAACGACCTGGTGCGGCGCTCCCGCATCACCAGCCGTCGGATCTGCGCCAGGCTCGCCGCTGAAGCGCGGTCGATATCCCGCTGGTAGGCGGCCGCCTTGGCGGTAAGGGGCAGCCGCGGATCCGCGCGCACCACCCAGGTCATGGCGGAGAACTCACCGAGGCGGTGCGCCTGCGCCTCGGCCGGCCAGCACACCACGGGCAGCGAGAATGGCTCGGCGAACACGGCGGCCAGGGCATCGGTGAGCGCCGAGAGCACGATGGCGTCCACCGACACGCCGCAGGCCCGAGCGCGATCGGCCAGCCGCCGCCGGTCGGGCACCGTCATCTCGAACCGGACCAGACGGCCCGCGGCGGTGTCGGCCCCACCCGCGGTGACCGGCGGACCCGGTGGAAGCTGGGCGACGAGCGACTGGTCGTACTCGTCCACGGCGCCGGATGGTTCGAGCGCGGTGACCGCTGGCTGGCAGCCGCACGGCACCGCGGCCGGATCCGCGTACCGGCGGAGAAGCTCACGGGCCAGCAATTCGATGCTGCGGCCGTCGGCGATCGCGATGTCGAATACGACATGCACGGTCCAGCCATGGTTCCCGGCAGTGACCCGCAGGTCGGCGTGCGGCCAGCGGCCGAGCGGGAACGGACGGCCGGTCAGGTCGTCGGTGATCGCCGCCAGCACCGCGTCGGGATCGGCTGCCGCCCGCAGGTCGACCACGCCGATCCGCCACCTGGCCGGCGGTCGCGGGTACACCACGAGGGAACCGTCATGCCCGATCGCGGTGCGCAGGACCTCGTAGCTTGCCATCATCGCCAGCCACGCCGATGCCAGCCTGGGCAGGTCGAGATCGGCCAGCTCGAAGCGGTGATAGCACTGGCACGGCTGGGCAAGATCCAGCTCGCCGAGAACCCGCGAGACGATGTAGGCCCGCTGCAACTCGGTCGCCTGCCGCTGGCTCGCGGTCGCGCTGCCAATAGCGAGGATCTCAAGGGCGTTGGCGAAGGCAGCGAACATGACCTGGCCGGCTCCGGGCGGCAGCAGCGCCTCGGCCACATCCCACCGGTACCGCAGCTCGCCGTCCTGCTCCCACATCTGGTGGTCGAGCGCCACGCCGGAGGTCTGGCTGACCGCGTACCTGACCCGCTGACCGAACCCGGCGCCGTGCCCGGCCGCGGCCCCGGCGTCCAGCAGGCTGGTGAACACGACCGGTAGCGCGGCCGGCCCGGTCAGCCTGCGGTGGTCGCCGAGCTCGCGTAACGCCTGCACGCCGGAGACCGCCGCATGGCTCAGGTCAGCCCAGAGCTGGTCACCAGTCGCGCGCGCCGCGTCCGATAGCTGTCCGCCGAACAAGTCGGTGACCGGGAAGACGATGGTCGAGGTGAACGGGCCGACGACCGTCCGGGCGTCGGGCGGCAGCCAGGCGCGGTCGTTGGCGGTGAGCAGCAGCGAGAACGGCGGCGGTGACCAGTGGCGGCCAACCACCTCAGCGAAGGCGGTGAGAACCAGGGCGGTCGGTGAGATCCGCAGCGCGGCGGCGCCTTCTCGCAGCGCTCGCCAGCCGCTGGCATCCAGCGAGTCAGCCAGCGGGGTGCGCCGATGGCACTGCAGGCCGGCCGGCGGGGCTCCGGCGGCGGCAACGGGTGGTCCTGGCGGCAGGCCGGCCAGCCGCACCCGCCAGTACTGGCGATCGCGGTCAGAGTCCGCGGAGGCGCCGAGCGCCCGCAGCGCCAGCAGGTAGTCCCTGGCCTGCCGGGCAGGCTGCGCCGGTGCATACCCAGGATCGGCGTAGCAGCGCTGCCACTGCTCCATCAGCAGGGCGAAGCCATGGCCATCGGTGATGATGGTGTCCAGGCTGAAATGCACGACGGCGGCACCGGCCGGCGGCACGGTCACCTCGATCGTGAACAGCGGCCAGTCGCCGGGTGCGTAATAGCGATGGGACAGCCGCTGCCGGACGCTGACCAGGTGCTCGGCGAGCGTGCCGTCTGCCGCCGCGGACAGGTCGTGTACCGGCATGGCCCACGGCGGTGCCTGCGGAAGGACTCGCTGGCTGCCATCCGGCATGATCGCGCGCAGCATGTCGTGGTGATCGACGAGCCGCTGCCAGGCGTGCCTGAGCCTGCCGGTGTCCAGGCCGGCCATCTCGAATTCCCGGTACAGGTGGCAGCCGGCCGCGTCGGTGCTCAGCTCGCGCTGCTTTGCGACGATGTACGCCTGCTGCAGCGGCGTCAGCGGGAACGGCTGGTAGCGCTGGCCTGGATCGGCCTGCGGCGTGCCAGCTGCCGTATCCGGGCCGGCCGGCGCCGGCACATCCCCGGCCACCGAGCCGGTCATCTGGCCGGGCGCAGCGCCCGCCACGGTGCCGGCCAGGGCGCCGGCGCCGGTGTGCGCGGCCGCCAGCTCGGCCGTCACCCGGTCGGTGAGCTCCGCAAGGTCGGCGCAGTCGCCGAGCCAGGTGGCCGGCAGCTCGGTGCCGAATTCGCGCTGGATCTCCAGCCAGAACCGGATCGTGGTGAGCGAGTCAAGGCCAAGGCCGGCCAGCGGTGCCGAGGGAGCGAACGTCCGCCCCGCGGGCAGCAACCTGCCCAGCACGCTGGTGACCGTGTCGGCGATCCGCTGCCGCTGGCCTGACGGGTCGTCCGGCATCTCGCCGGACGCCGTGACCCTGGCCGCCGCTAGCAGAGGATCGCCGTCCATCTCAGCGCCCGCTCATGAGCGCGGTCGCGTCGATAAAGCCGGTCGCCAGCCGTTCCAACCTGGGGCCCGCCTTGAACAGCGAGAGGTGATTGCCGTGCGGCTCGATCGCCAGGGTGGCGTCGGCCAGCCCGGCCGCCACGGCCCGCGACGCGTCAGGGTGGGCCGTGTCGTCGTCCTCGCTGGTCACGACCAGCGTCGGCTGGGCAACCTGGTGCAGGAACCCGGCCACCGCCGTCTGCGTGATCGTGCCGTTGACCTTGCAGTACCGGTAAAGCAACTCCGGGGTGGCGAACGGGCAGAGCACCAGGTGCGCCAGGTCAGGCGGCGTGCTGCGCGCGGTCGCCTGCCAGAGGACTGCGTGCGCGGCGGCAGCGGTCCGCCGGTCCTGCGCCGCCATCGCCATCAGCGCCTGCATGTGGACGTGATGGCTGGTCTTCAGCTCGTCGGGGCCAAACTCGTAGGCCCCGTGCCACAGGCTCAGCGAGCGCACCCGCTCCTGGTAGGCCGCGGCGGCTGCCAGCGCGATCACGCTGCCGGTGCAAATGCCCATCACGTGCGCGGCCCGAACCCCGTACCGGTCGAGCACCGCGATCAGGTCGGCTGCCTGGGTGAGCGCGTCGAGCTTCATCGCGTCGAAATCGTCATTGGTCGCATCGAGCCCGCGGCTCTGCCAGGTCAGCACCAGGTGCTCGGGTCCGAGCGCCTCCAGCCACCGCTCGCACAACTGCACCGGCATGGCGCAGGCGGATGAGATGACCACGGCGCGGTCGGCGCGGGCCCCTGCCGCGTACACCAGGAGCGGCACGCCATCGGCGGCGATGACGGCCGACGATGACCGGTACCTGTCGAATCCTGCGTCGGCGACCTGGCTGGCTATCGTGGCGATCTCAGCCAGCGCGCCCTGCCCGAGCCCGGCCAGGGCCATGCGGTACTCCCAGACCGCGAGCCTGTCGCTGACCAGGCGCTCGACCCCGGTCAGCTGCACACCTGGTCGCTCAGGAAATGCCAGCAGATTGCCCACGCCGACACCGCGCGCTATCGCGCCGATCACGGCGGCCAGGTCTGCCGCCCCGCCCGGATCGGTGCGGGCCCGGCCGTCGGCGGGGCAGGGGGCGGCATCGCGGCCCTGGCACGCGCTGATCCGCACCGGCCCGGCCAGGCTCTCAAGCAGCGGCCTGACGGACAGCACGGCAGCGGCGAGATCGGCCACCGCCGTGCCGGCCGCCGACGGCCGGGTCATCGGCTCGCGCATCATCGGGCGATGCTGAACGGGTGCCCGCGCGTGGTGCTGGTCGCCAGCCGGTTGTGCTTGTAGTCGTCACGGCCGCTGACAAGGACCGCGCCGTAGCGCTCCAGCGAGACCTGCCCGCCGTATTCGTCGATGACCTCCGTGTCGGGATATACCCGCACGCAGGTGGGCACGTACCTGGCGGCGAACCCCAGCCGCATCTCGTCGGTCTTGCCCTTGTGCGGCCAGGATGCGTGCATCAGCGTTGACCAGAACATGACGGCCTGTCCGGGGCGCATCACCATGGAGACCGCCAGCGACTCATCCGGGCTCCAGCCGGCATCGACTTGCAGCTCGCGGTAGTCGTAGCCGAAGAAACCGCGCCTGACGCCGCCCTTGTCGACGGAGTTGATCCTGGCCGGGTCATAGTGCATCCGCTTGGTCTCGTCGTAGAACATGCTCTGGTGGGTGCCGGGAATGAACTGCAGGCAGCCGGTCTCCTCGGTGGCCTCGGTGAACGCCGTCCAGACCGTGATGGTCCCGCCGAACTCCTTCTGGTCATCAGGCCAGCAGATCTGCGGCTGGCCTGAGGCGTTGGCGAAGGTGTCTGCCTGGTGCCAGTCAGTTCCCTCATCCCCCGGGTACTTGGGGAAGAACTCGGTGCGCCAGCAGAGCAGGTCGGGCCCGAGGATGCTGGTCACGCGGTGCACTATCTCCGGCCCGCAGACGTGGTCGGCGAGCACGGCGGAGTCGAGATGCCGGTCGTAATTCGAGATGTTGGTATTCCCCGACTTCGCCGCCTGCGCTCCGTAGATGGCATGACTGCGATCGAGTAACCGCAGCCGCTCGCGCCGCCAGATCGCCCGCATCTGGTCTGGCCGGCAGACGGTGAACGGGCCGTGATAGCCCAGGCGGTGGAAGTCGGCGACCTCCTGGTCGCTGAGCGCGAACTGGCGCGTCTGCTGGGCCGGTTGGGTCATGGGATCTCCTCAATGCTGCGTGACGGGCCGCGCAGACAACTGCTCTTCGACGCAGGAGGCCAGCTGCGCGATGGTGGCCTCATCCAGCTCGGCACCGGTCACCTCGGTGCCGAACAACTGGTTGATCGATGTGAGGATGCGCATGAAGGCAAGCGAGGTGACGCCGCGGTCGAACAGCTCGTCGTTCTTGCCGACCGCTGGCCCGCGCATGACCTCCGTGACCACGCCGAGCACAGCGACCTCGGTATCGGTCAGCCCGCCGTCGTCGCGCGGCGAGCCGAGCTGGCCGGTGTACTCGGTGAACGGCAGGTTCGCAAGCGCCGCGCGGTCGGTCTTTCCCGCCGATGTCACCGGGATCTCGGTCACCACCCGGTAGCTCGACGGCCAGGCGTGAGCGGGCAGCCGCTCCCTGACCCGCGCGGCCAGTTCGGCGGCACTGTGGCGGCCGAACTGGCCGCCTGCCTCGGTTCCGGCAGGCGGCACCAGGTAGGCGATCAGCCGCGCATCACCATCGCCGAAGTCCTGGCTGGCCACGATGGCCGTCCCGACGCCGGGATGCTCAGCAAGGACGGACTCGACCTCGGCAGGCTCGATCCTGAAGCCGCGCACCTTCATCTGGTCGTCGAGCCTGCCGAGGTAGCCGTATTCGCCGCCGGGCAGCCTGACCGCCAGGTCGCCAGAGCGGTACGCCCGGCGGCCGTTCCTGGCGATGAACCGCTCCGAGGTCAGCTCAGGCCGGCCGAGGTAGCCGCGGGCCACCCCGGAACCAGATACCACGATCTCCCCTGGCTCGCCGTCGGCGGCGGCACGGCCGTCCGCGGCGATCAGCTCGATCCCCAGCTCAGGCAGCGGCACCCCGATCGGGCTGATGCCCGGCTCGGCAAGATCGGCGGTCCGCAGCCGCCGGTGGGTCACGTGCACGGTCGTCTCGGTGATGCCGTACATGTTCACCAGCGCGGGGCGCTCGTCGCCATATCGCGCCAGCCATGGCTCGAGCAGCTTCACCTCAAGCCGCTCGCCGCCGAAGACCACCAGCCGCGGCCGCCCGGCTTCCGGCCAGTCCTCGTGCCGCAGCGCCACGGCCATCAGCTGCCTGAAGGCCGACGGCGTCTGGCTGAGCACGCTCACACCCTCGGCCCTGATCAGGCGCAGGAACTGCACGGGATCGGCCGCGGTCTGCTCGTCCACGACCACCAACCGCGCGCCGTGGGCCAGCGCGCCCCACATTTCCCATACCGAGAAGTCGAAGCTGACCGAGTGGAACATGCTCCACACATCGCCGGCGTCGAAGCCGAACAGCCAGGAAGCCTGCTCAAGCAACCGAACCGCGTTGCGGTGCTCGACAAGAACCCCTTTGGGCGCGCCGGTCGAGCCGGAGGTGTAGATCACGTAGGCAAGGTTGTGCCCGGCCGCGGCGCCGCCTGAGCCGTTCGGCAGCGCCGGGACCGGCCGCGGCTGGCTCGCCGCCGGGTTGCCGCCGTGGTCGAGTTCAACCACGCTGACCTCGCCGGCCAGGCCACCGGCGATCAGCCTGCCCGCCTGCCCGGCCGAGGCGACGACGATCCTCGCCGCGCTGTCGCGCAGCAGCGTGCCCGCCCGGTGCTGCGGGTACCGGTGGTCGATCGGCAGGTAGGCACCGCCGGAGGCCAGGATTCCCAGGGCGCCGACCACCATGGCGACGCCGCGTTCCGCGTGCAGCGCCACCGGGACATCCGGGCCGGCCCCGAGCGCGCGCAGTATGCCGGCGAGCCGCCGGGCGCGGGCGTCGAGCTCGCGGTAGCTGAGCTGGCCATCGCGTGCGGTGACCGCCGTCCGCTCGGGATGTTCGGCTGCCCTCGCGGACACGATCCCGTGAATGGTTCCTGCCGCGAACCTGGCTGACTCCTGCTCGTTCATCATCGTGCGCCCCATTTCCGGTCGGCGAAGCCGGTCACCTCAGGCCGCCTAGCTCGGGTCCGCCAGGCGGCGGGTGGCGAACATCCCCCAGTGCTGGGGCGTCAATGCGGTGTCCGCGAGACTGCCCTGCACGAACAGCCGCTCCCAGCCGCCGCCGCCCTTGTCAGCGGGTATCCACTGCCGGGTGAATATCTCCCTGGCCTCGGCGTCTATCCTTGCCCGGTGCCCCATGAGGTCGTAATAAACGCCAAGGTTCTTCAGGTGGATCAGCCAGTGCACCTGATCGGATCGCCCGAATGCCTCTTCGTAGAAGAAGACCGATGCCCGGCCCTCCAGATCCCTCGTCCATTTCTCGGCAATCGCGCGGCAGAACTGCCTTGCCTCGTTCCTGAAGAGATACTGCGTTTCACCGACCCGGTGCATGATTATTCCGCAGGTTGCCGAATTGAGCGTTCTCTCGGGCGGCAGCGGGGTCTGGTGCTGCGCTGAGGGAACGGCCAGCCGCGCCGTGCCGTCCTCCTCCGCCATCAGGCTCTCGGGAACCTGGTCGGCGAAGGTTCCGTACATGCCCATGTTCTGGGGCAGCAACACCGTCTCCCGCAGGCTGCCATCGGTGAACAGCCGTTCAGAGGATCCGCCGCCCTTCGCGGCGGGGATCCGGTCGCGCATGATGATGTCGCGCCAGCCATCGTCCGCGGTGCCCATGCCGATCATCCGCTCGTAGTCGTAGAGCGACCGCAGGTGGATGAGCCAGTGCAGCCGGTCCTTGGTTCCGAACGTGTCCTCGTAGACAAAGACAGTCGCGATGCCCGCATAGTGGGTGTTGATGTGCTCCGACAATTCCCTGGCGAACATCCGGCCTTCGGATTTGAAGTGGCCATGCAACTGGGCGACGCGCTCGACGATCACGCCGCAATTGCCGGAATGCAGAATCTCGTCGGCCGCGAGCGAGGTCTGCGCCATGGCGGTGGGGATGACGAACTCGGCTGTGGTGATCTGGGACATCGAGCGGAACCTCTCAGCTTTCGATACTGCGCCAGAGCGGCATCATGTTCGCCGGGCGCTGGATCACGCCGAAGCCGTAGCTGCCGTTGTGGTCCAGGCTGTGCGAAGCCTTGAACGGGAACTGCATGCGCCGGTGGCTGACCTCGAACCGGCTGGAACCAGCCAGGCCGTGCTCAAGCGCCACCGAGGCCTCGAGCGCTGGGTGCCACCGCCGCGGCACCTCCACCAGGTAGCTGCGCCTGCCCACCTGAAGCAGGCTGATCTCTTCGAATGGGTAACGGAGCTGGTCGAGCGGGGTGTTGCTGTACAGGTACGGCCGGTTTACGAGGTCGATCTCGAACAGCGCTCGCGCGTGCGGGTCAGACCACCAGGGCTGCTGCCTGACGAACTCGAACAGCTGCTCGCCGAAAGCGGCCCTAGATGCATGCAGCAGCTCGTGCAGGAACAGGCCGTAGTTGTTGATGTCGTAGTAGCCTGCGTCGGCGACCGACCGCTCGACGTACCCCACGATCGGGTCGCCGGCCGGCCGCGACCCCCAGTACCTGGTGAAGTCGGTGAACAGGTCGGCGTAGCCGCGGATGCCGGCCTGATTCAGGTACCTGGCCACCGCCCGCAGCGCGCGGGTGTTCTGCAGCGCCTGCACGGCGTAGACGAACCGCATGCCTTCGGCGAATTCCGGCTCGGTGACCTGCTCGGTCTGCACCACGATCTCGGCTTCCGCGACCTCATCGTTCGCCGGGCGGGTACGAAGGCCGAGCCGCTCCCGGTTCGTGTGCAGCGGCGAATTGTGCAGCAAGAGGTTGCCGTACGCGATGATCGAGTGCGCGTCCTTCTCGCACAGCGTGCCGATGCCGCGCCTGAAGGACTCCAGGGTTTCGCCGGGGAGCGGCCAGATCAGCTCGATGAAGGAGCTGACACCGCGGCTGTGCAGGTCGGCTTGCAACTGCTCGAAGGCGTCAAGCTTGATGTTCTGCCGGTCGATGATCTTCAGGCTGGCCGGCTCTATGGTCTGCATGGACACCGGTTGCGCGGCGATCAGACCGGCGTCGGTGAGGATGCTGACTATCTGGGTCACGGCCTTCGGCTTGTTCTTAGACGATGAGAAATACACCAGATTCGGATGGCCGTGCCGCTTTGCTTGCACGGCTATGTGCTCGGAAAGCCCGATGTCGCGGCCGAGCATCCCCCAGTTGGCGTCGGCGATGAACATGTAGACGATCTCGTTCTTCGCCATCCAGCTGATTTCGTCCCTGACCCTGTCTTCGTCGAATCTGTGCACCCGGTCGTTTGTCGCCGCCCCCCAATAGCAGAATCCGCAGCGGAACGGGCAGCCACGGTTGGTCTCGATCACCGACGTACTGAAGTCGGTGCATGGGTCGAACACCCCGCTGAGAAAAGGTGAGGGGACGGCGTTAAGGTCGGCGATGCGTTCCCGCTGCGGCGTGCCGACCAGCGTGCCATCAGCGAAGAAGCTCAGCCCGTTCACCCTGGTCAGGTCCGGCGCCGGCTCGGCGATCTCGCGGAGATACTCGGTGAAGGTGACTTCGCCCTCGCCGTTACACAGCGCCATGCGCTCGTCATGGCGGCTCAGGTAACGTTCACCATGATGCATGACCTGCGGGCCGCCGAGCAGGATGTGCGCGCGCGGCTTGGCTTCGCGCACCCGGCTGATCAGCCGGCGCATCACGCCGGTATTCCACACATAGCAGCTGAACGCATAGACGTCCGCGTCGGTGGCCAGCACGTCGGCGGTCAGCTTGGCCAGCGGCGTGCGGGCGCTGTCAACGAGCTTGGTGAAACGGTATTCCGCGCCGACATCGGGGTCCGCCGCGGCGTACGCCTGCAAATAGCCGGAGACCAGCGGGATTATCTTCTCGTAGACCGTCAGCTCGACCAGCGTGACGTTCTTCATCTGCGGGCTCCCGTCGGGTCGGCCAGCGTGGCTCCGCGCGATGGCGCGCGCGCGGTCGCGGCATCGGCCGCCAGCTCACCGCCGATGACAGCCAGCAGTTCCGGCTGCCGTTCGATCAGGTAGAAGTGACCTCCGGGAAACTGCAGGAACTCGAAAGCGCCGGTACTCACCGCCGCCCAGCCGCGAATCTCATCGCGGCTGGTCTCCGGGTCATCACGGCCGGCGAAGGCGGTGACCGGGCAGCACAGCCGCGGGCCGGGGAGCGGGACGTAGGTGTCATTCAGCTCGAAGTCGGCGCGCAATGCCGGCAGGAACAGCCTCCGCATGGCGCTGTCTCCGAGCAGCTCCTCCGGCGTGCCACCGAACCTTCGCAGGGCACTGATGAAGCTGGCGTCCGGCAGCTGATGCAGCGGCGGTCGGCCGGGCCGCAGCTGCGGCGCGCGGCGGCCGGATACGAACAGCCGGATCAGCCGCGCCGCCGTTGAGCGCGGCAGCATCCGCGCCACCTCGTAGCCGACGATCGCGCCGAGACTGTGCCCGAAGAAAGCGAACGGGCGGTCCGCGCACCGCGAGATCGCGTCGCTGAGTGATCCGATGAATTGCTCCATGCGCACGCATGGCGCCTCGTGCAGCCGGGATTCCCGGCCGGGCAGTACGACCGGGCAGACGTCGATGGACGGCGAAAGCACGGCACGCCAGGGCGCGAATGTCCAGGCTCCACCGCCGGCGTGCGCAAAGCAAAAGAGCTTCGTCCTGGCGCCAGGCAATTCCGGCCGCCGCGCAATCCACGAGCCTGCCAACGAAGCGTCCCTTTCCTATCCGGGCTTATCCATCATGGCCAAGGCAATGGGGCCTATCTGCTCAACGCTGAGCACTCAACCCAGACCAGCAGTGAGATGGTTCGACCCACGCAGGTGCGATGAGCCAGATGCCGGATCGAGGCTGCTCTCATGACCGAGTCACTGTCCTTCGAGCGGGTCGCCGACGAGTACGACCAGACCAGGGGCGGACTCGAACGCGGCCGCAGGACGGCGCAGGACGCCGCGCCTCACCTGGTCAGCGGGCTTGTGCTCGAGGTAGGCATCGGCACCGGCGCCGTCGGGGTCGGGCTGCGCGAGCGCGGGTTCACCGTGTGCGGGGTGGACCTGTCGGCCGCGATGGCTCACCGGGCCAGGCAGCGGCTCGGCCAGGTGGTCGCGCTCGCCGATGCCGGGGTGCTGCCGGTCAGGACCTGCTCGGTGGCGAACGTTGTCTGCGCTCACGTGCTGCACCTGGTGAGCGACATGCACCAGGCCTTATCCGAAGCTGCCAGAGTGCTGCAACCTGGCGGACGGCTTGTCGCCGTGCACGGCAATCTCACCGCAGAACCCGACGACGTGATCGACACCATCGCACCGCTCGGCGTGCTGCAGCAGCGTCCCGACACCCCGGCCGGCCTCACCGCCGCGTGCCGGGCGGCCGGCCTGGTGCTCGTCATGCAGCGGCCGGCCGTTCCGCACGAGCGGGACACCGCGCCGGCCGAGTTCGCGGCAGGCCTGGCCGCCAGATCATGGCCGTATCTGTGGCGGGTCGATGACCAGACGTGGGCCTGGCTGGTGGAGCCGGTCATCGCGGCGCTGCGCGCACTGCCCGACCCCGACCGGCCGCGGCACCAGATATGGCGGGCCAGTCTCAGCGTGCTCGCTAAGCCGACATTGCGAAGACTATGCTCCTGACGCATTAGGTTGTGGCAACTCCGGCTCACCCGGCAAGGGCATGATTCGCGCCGCGCCGACGGCACGGAATCGGGTGAGAATACGGGAGGATAAGTACCGTGGGAACACACGCGACGGGCAGGTTCACCATCGACCGCGTGAGCGAGGAGCCGTTTCATGAGCGGGACGGCGTAAGGCTCATCCGCAGCAGGCTGACCAAGACATTTACCGGCGACATTGAGGGGACAAGCAGCACCGAGATCCTCATGGCATATGGTCACGCCGAAGACTCGCTGGTGTACCTGGGATTCGAGCTGATCGAGTGCACGCTGCACGGCCGCCAGGGTAGTTTCATTCTGCGTCATTCCGCGGCCGGCTCTGGCGGCGTCATCGCTGGCTCGGCGAGCATCGTGCCGGACTCAGGTACCGGCGAGCTTCATCACCTGCGAGGCAGCGCAGAGCTTGCGGTCGCCCCGCAGGGCACGGGCACGCTACTGCTGCTGCTCGACTACGAACTCGGCTGAGCCAGCCTCCCATCCGCTGGCATCGGCCGGGGATCGGCCGGATCGTCAGCAATCGGGGCGACCCAGAGGCTGCGCCCGATCCGATTGGCCTCATCCCGCAGCAGCGCCTCCCACCGGTGCCACAGCCCCGCCAGCCGCGAGGTGATCACGACCAGGTCGAAGGAGGATTCGGGTTCGGCCACCCGCAGCCCGATGGCGTGCAGTCTCCGGTACCGCCCGCCCGCCGCCCGGTCGAGCAGTTCGGGGTCGAAGTCCGCGAGCACGAACTCCGATCCCGACGACGCCCACCACGATGGCACCCGCCCGCCGCAGCCGAAGACCGCCACCCGCGCCCGGCCGCGGGCGGCCGCGGATTGCCTGGTGGCCGCGTCAAGCTCGCCGAGCACATCGAGGTCTCGCGCCTGCCGCTGCCAGGCGGTGAGCTGGCCGTACTCGTATTCCAGCGGCGGATCCCAGCGGCCGTGACCGTAGATCCCCCAGAACAGCTCGACCACCGGCTCGGGATTCTTGGCCAGGAACAGCATGGCGTTGCCGAAGCTGCTGTCGTTGTTCGCCTCCAGGTCCCGATCGTGCGGTGTCTCTATCGCCCAGGCCGCGCGAGACAGCGCCATCGGCACCCCGTGCCTGGTGAGGCGGTATCCGAGGTCAAGATCCTCCCCGCCCCAGCTGCGGAAGTCCTCGTCGAACCCGCCAACCGCCCAGAAGTCGGCCGCGGAAACCGAAAGGTTCACCGACCAGCAGTGCATCCATGGCACCGCCATCGCGTTCAGCTCGAAGCCGACCGCGGCGAACGCGTCGTGGCGCAGGTCGCGGAAGGACGGCGTGCCGTCCATCGCGCGCACCACGTCCGCCGGGCCGTACCTGGCCAGCATGTCCGCGAGGCCAGGGCACGGATCGTAGGGGTTGTAGCCGTAGGTGTATCCGACGACGAGCCTGCCGCGCGCGCCCTGGGACGTGTCGCCGGCCACGCTCCCGGTGACGCTGCCGGCGCCGGTGACGCCGGTGACGCCGCGATGGGCGTCCAGATGGGCCAGGACGAAATCCGGCCCTGGCCGCACGCCGGCGTCGATGAAGACCAGGACCGGCGCCGCTGCCATCCTGGCGCCGCGGTTGCGCACCCGCGCGACCCGGTACCCCTGGTCTTCCTGGAAGAAGTAGCGCAGCCGCAGCCGGTCAGCGAATGAACTGGCGACCTGCCCGGTGGCATCGGACGAGCCGTCGTCGGCCACGATGACCTCGAAGTCCTGGCCGCCAGGCCGCTGCGCGGCCAGCGCGTCAAGGGTGTGGCCAAGCAGTTCGCAGCGGTTATAAGTAGGAACGACGACGGAGACGCCTGGCTCCGCCGACCGCGTTCGCTGTGTCACCGCTGCTCCCCTTCCGCCCTGCGGTCAGCCCGCCATCGCCGCCAGCCGCCCGGCCAGGGCAGCCGGGCTCGGCATGGCCGCGATCTCAGCCCTGACCTCGACGGCCGCCGCGCGCAGCCGGTGATCGGATACCAGCCGCGCGACGCTCGCGGCGGTGACCTCATCAGGCTCGGCGACCAGCGCGACCCCGCGGCGCTGCGCCGCCGCCGCGTTGGTGTTCTGGTCCCGGCCGCCGAACGGGACGATGAGCTGCGGTATCCCCGCATAGAGCGCGGTCAGCGTGCTGTGCGCGCCGCCGTGATGGATCACGGCGGCGCAGGTGCGCAGCAGCGAGTACAGCGGCAGCCATGCGCACACCCGCACGTTGCCGCCGGCCACGTCGAGCAGTGCGGCTTCTCCGGCGGACAGCGCGAAGACGAACTCGGCGTCCACGCCGGCGGCCACCTCAGCCATCCGCCGGGCGACGCCCACGCCGTGGGTCTGGTAGGCGTTGGTGCCGAAGGTGACGGCGACCCTTGGCCGGCCCGGCCGCCGCAGCAGCCAGCCGGGCAAGGTGCCTCCGGCGTTGAACGGCACGCAGCGCATCGGCCAGGCCTCGTCCCCGGTCGCCGGCATCAGGCTGGGCGGTGTCACCTCGATGCTGACCCTTCGCTCGGGCAGGTCAGTGCCGTAGCGGGCGAAATCCTCAGCCATGTAGTCGCGGAGCAACTCGGCTATGCCAGCAGTACTGTGAAAGCCGAACCGCCGCTCCACCGCTGGCACTCCCAGCTTGCCTGCGGCAACCAGTGCTGCCCCGTTCATCTGGGAATACACGATGAGATCAGGCGCGAAATCCTCGGCTGCCGCCACCGTCGCGTCCACGAGCTGTGACGAGTGGTACGCGAAGCCGGGCGCTGCCGCCCGCAGGTCGCTGAATCCCTTCTTCATCAGCTCAAGCAGGTCGGGGCGTTCGGCGATGAGCTTGCCGATCATCTGCTTGACGTCCACGTCGGGCAGGATGTCGATCACCGGGAACCCAGCCAGCTCGACCTTCAGCGCGTCATGTCCTGCGGCGTAAACCACCTCGTGCCCGTCAGCGGCCAGCGCCCAGGAAAGCGGGACCGTTGGCAGCACGTGGCTCAAGATGTTGGTAGTGCAGACGAGCACCTTCATGTTTCCGCCGATCGAGCGCTAGCCAAGCGGGTCAGGAAAGGCAGCCCGCTGCCTGGCCCGTTACCGCGGCAGTCAATCAGCGCGCTTCCCGCGCTTCTGCTCAGCATTGAGCGGCGTCAAGGCGGCGGGCGGGCGAGCCTTCCCCTGGGGCCGGTGTCGCGCCGGCCGCGGCCGCCGGCCGTTCCCGCCACGGCCGCCGGAAGGAGTGAGCGGATGGCATCGCCCGTCAGGAGCGGATCACCCGTCAGGAGCGGATCGCCGGCCGAGAGCGGCATGCGAGAGCCGCCGGTCCTGCCGACCGGTCCGCGCGTAGACCCCTATCCGATGTACGCCCAGATGCGGCAGGCCGGGGTCGTACAGCTGATCAGGGAGCCGAACGGGCTCGAGCGCTATCTGATCCTGCGGCACGAGCAGGCAAGGGAGGCGATGGCCGATGGCCGGCTGTCGAAGGATCCCGGCCGGGCCTGGGATCAGCTGCGGCGGGCCGGCTACGTCAAGGGTGAGCGCGGCGAGGCGGATTACGTGTACCACATCGCCAACACCGACCCGCCGGATCACACCAGGCTGCGCAGGCTGATCAGCAAGGCGTTCACGGTACGGCGGATCGAGCAACTGCGCCCGCGCGCGGTCAGGGTCGCCGAGGAGCTTGTCAGCAAGATGGTCCAGGCGGGCCGGGCCGACCTGGTCGAGGCGTTCTCGCATCCGCTCTCCGTCACGATCATCTCTGAGATCCTCGGCGTGCCAGGCGGTGACCGGTCGAACTTCCGCACCTGGGCTACGGCGATGCTCACCGCGCCGGACATGGTGACCGAGGGGACGATGAGCCCGCAGGAGGGGTTCGCAAGGATGCGGGCCTTCTTCGGCGAGCTGATCGAGCGCAAGCGCGCGGAAATCGACCCGGCGCTGCCCAGCGACCGGCAGCCGGACGTGATCAGCGGGCTGATCGCGGCCCGCGATGCCGAGCACCAGCTGACCGAGGCCGAGCTGGTCTCCACGGCCATGCTGCTGCTCAGCGCGGGCCAGGAGCCGACCGTCAACCTGATCAACAACGGCATGCTCGCGCTGCTGCTGCACCGGGACCAGCTTGAACTGCTGCGGGACAGGCCGGAGCTGCTGCCATCCGCCGTCGAGGAGTTCCTGCGGTACGACCCTCCGGTCGAGCTGTCCACCATGCGGGTCGCCGCCGAAGATCTCCAGATCGACGGCACGTTCATCCCGGCAGGCAGCGTCGTCACGATCGCGATCGCTTCCACCAGCAGGGACGAGCGCAGGTTCAGCGATCCCGACGCGCTCGATATCACCAGGACGGACAATCCGCACCTGGCGTTCGGCCACGGCATCCACCACTGCATCGGTGCTCCGCTGGCGCGGATGCAGGCACAGGCGGGGATCGGCACGCTGCTGCGGCTGCTGCCCGACATCGCGCTTGGCTGCGCGGCCGGCGAGCTGAGCTGGCGGCCCACCCGCATCATGCGCGGGCTGGTCGAGCTACCTGTGACGTTCGCCCCGATGTCGCCGCAGGACCTGGCGGCCATGCACTCGGCGAGCATCTAGAACCCGGCTGAAGCAGCGTCTCGCCGGGCAGGACGCAGTCATCGGGAAACTAGCCAAATTCGAGTCCCGTGCGGCCCACCAAGCCGATGACCTGGACATTTGTGAACGCGAATCGACCATTAGGCGAACCGGTCGCACTGGCGGCGCACCCAGCCTCAGAGTTCGACGGTACTGTGGATGTCATGCGCTCAAGGGGCGGCCGCGCTGGGAAACCTGGCTCCGGTGGCAGTGCTTCTCACTCAGTGGCGGCACTCGGCAGAGGTGTATGCCGACCCTGTGCTGGTGGAGATCCTGACCAGGGAGCCCGAGGGCGACCTGGGTCCGGTCCCAGCTCCGCCTGGTAAGGAATGAGCCCCCGGCGTGGCGAGCGCGCGACTCCCCCGCCGACCGGAGGGGGAGTACGACCTGCGGTCCGCCAGCAACCAGGCAGCAGAGGGATGGGAGCAGCCTGGCCGCCAAGCGGGTGGGAATCCGCGGCGCGCCTTCGACGCCATCCGGGCGGACCCGCGATCAAGATCCGCCCCGGAGCGTCACCACCGCCTGAAGGGCGGCTTGGGCACGGCGGCCTGGAAGGGTGAGCCGCTGGAGCGATGGCAGTACGAAGTGACCGGCGGCGGGCGCATCTGGTACGTGATCGATGACGCACGGCAGACCGCCTGGATTACCTACGCGGGCACCGGGCATCCTAAGGCGACAGACCGAGGTCAGGGTTCAGCCGGTCCGCTGGAAAATGAGGAGCAGTCGGCAAGGGCAGCGCCGCTGGTCGGCTGCACGGACCCCGGCTGGCGTTGCCGACGCCCGGGACTTGTCCGCCGTGCCCGGCGCCAGCTACAGCTACAACGCGGCCGAGGAGATGTCCCAGTCCACCGTGAACGGCACCACGACCCCGCACGTCTACGCCGGCGGCACTCAGCGGGAGCTGACCTCCGCCGGGAGCAACCAATTCGTGTGGGGCCACAACGACCAGTACGGCCAGCTTTGGCCGCAGTCGTTCAACACCGGCGGCCAGTCCCAGGTTATGTGGAGCGCGACGGGTTCGGGACCTGGCATCATCGGGTCGTTCGTTGGCCAGGGCGTTGCAATCTACAACGCCTTCTGAATCAGGTGCGGATTGGCTCATCGGACACATGGATAGATACGAAGGAAACGACGAGATGCGGCCGACATTTGCTGATAGACGATCAGTTAGACGGGCGGTCGCCCAAGGTCGTCCTGTCTCTGAGCGGCATTTGAAGCCGTACGCATTTCGGCGTATCAGATACGCGAGGAATAAGTTCCAGAACATACAGCGCGGGCTCGAAGCCTCACGCCGACGTCAGCGTCTTACGTTCGTGGCCCTGACCTCTATAGGACTCGCCGTACTGCTGAGCGGACTATCTCCACCGAGCACAATTAGAGTTGTAGTAGGGGCCTGCTGCGTCGGCCTAGGGATTACATTCCTCCTTCTTCAGCCGCTCGCAGATCGGGGGGTGAAGCGCCTCCTCGAAGACGTTTCCCGTGCGGAGCGCATCCAGCGAGAAAATACCGAGAAATGACCATCGTCGCGGTGCCTACGCCGGAGGAACGCGCGGCTGATATGCGCGAACCGGAAGGCGTGTACCTGGTCGGAGTCGCCAACGGGCAGCTCGGCAGGCTGTCAGAGGCTCGCCGATAGTTCGAGTTGGCAGATCGCGCGGGTCACCCCACCGCGCGGAGCGTAGTGGAAAGGCATGGGCTATAGCCACACGCTGGGTCGTCGACGGAGCTGCGTAGACCTCGCGGTGCGGGAAACCCCGGTCAAGCGGCGGCAGCGCCGCGCGAGCTTGATCATGGCGAATGGGCGGCCAAGTTGGCTGTGCCACGGTTACATGCAGTGGTCTTGTCGCAGGTCAGCGGCTGTGAGGGCTTCAAGCTGATGACTGGTCTCATAATTCGCCGGTCGTGGGTTCGAGCCCCACCCGCCCCACCGGGAGGTCTTCACGTTTCAGTGAGGCCTATTTTCACGTTTGGATCTGACATTCCGGTGTGATCCGTGGTCTTGCCGTGGCCGGTTCCCGGTGCTGGGTGCGGTGTGTGGCTGCCTGATTGCTTTGCGTCTCGGGAGCCTG
>WNFX01002157.1_pt1 | contig 31269 bp, 23 predicted proteins | sample 5400111 | NCBI WGS metagenome assembly WNFX01 (sample SAMN13153363, study PRJNA577476) | soil metagenome | isolation source: 40 cm soil or saprolite under grassland replicate 1 | place: USA:California | collected 2016-06-15 | reverse complement strand
CAAACCTGTAGCTGGTATGAAGCTGAGATAAAGATTTGGTAAAGGGGTTCGGTGCGGCTCTTAAATTGGTGGCCACGCTATCTGGAGGGGAGAGCTATTTGTGTTATGATTTGTTGTGTAAAGGGATGAGCATGATAGTGTGAAAGTACAGAAGGGGCAGAAGGGGCATCCTGTGGATTGCGGTAAATGCACGGAGGGCCGATAAATCGGCTGTGGGCGCGATAAATCGGCCCCTACGGTTGACCAAATGAATCGGTCCAAGGCATCATACATGAAGATGACGAAGGTGAGAAAGTGGCGACTCGTATTCTATTAGTGGACGACGATCCTAAGATTATTGCGCTGCTGAGGCGCGGCCTGGCTTACGAAGGCTTTGAGGTTTATACAGCCATGGATGGTGATGCTGGCCTGGCAGCGGCGCAAAAGTATCAACCCCACATTGTGCTCCTCGATATCACGATGCCAGGGCAGGATGGCTTCGAGTTGTGCCGCCGCTTGCGCCTCCATGATGACATGGCCATCATCATGCTCACTGCACGCGATGATGTCGAGGACAAGGTGAACGCCTTGAATCTCGGGGCTGATGACTATGTGCCGAAGCCGTTCGCCTTCGATGAGTTGGTGGCTCGCATCCGCGCAGTGCTGCGCCGTCACAATGTGAGCGGGGAACTCCTCACCTATGCCGACCTGGAAATCAACCAGGCGACACGAGAGGTGCAGCGCGCCGGAAGCCCGATAGAGCTGACTACCCTGGAGTACGAACTGCTGGTATTGTTCATGCACCATCCCAGGCAGGTGCTGACCCGTGACCAGATACTGGAACGGGTCTGGGGCTACAATGACGAGACCGAGACCAATGTCCTGGACGTTCACATCGGCCACCTGCGCCAGAAGTTAGAGGCGTATGGCAGTCCCCGGCTGATCCAGACGATCCGGGGCATTGGCTACGCCCTGAGAGGGTGAGGGTAAGTTTATGAAAATCCGCACCCGTCTCACGATCCAATTCATCCTCACTATGGCAGGGATATTGGGCGCATTTGCTGTAGCCATCCTGTTGTTCACCAGTTTAAACCTGGACAAGGGCATCGAAGTGGCAATGCATGAGAGCGCTATCGCGATCACTAGCCATATTTCCCAACGTCCAGGAGGATTGTACACTAGCTCGCAACAAGAGCTGGATACGCTCGCCCCGCCCGACATGGCCGTGCAAGTGCAGGATCAGAGTGGGAAGGTGCTGGCCAGTTCAACCAGCTGGAAGGAACGGAACCTACCCGCATCGTTGCTTCGGAACGTATTTGCAACTGACCAGGCACAGCGAGTGACGGCGGGCAAGATAGATATCTACCTGTATCGTCACGCGGTGTTTGTTGGCGGGCGCCTGCAGGGATACGTGCTTGTTGTCCACTCAGCAGAAATTAGCGCCCTTGCCCTGAGACTGCTGATCGGGTTCCTCATACCTGGAGTGATCGTGAACATAGGAATCGCGGGACTGCTGGTCTGGCTGCTCGTGCGTCGAGCAACGCGCCCCCTGGAACGCCTGGCCGCCACAGCCTCTGAAATTGCTGCCGTCAGCGATCACTCCCTCCGCCTGCAGGCGGAGGGGCCACCAGATGAGATCACGCGCATGGCCCACACGATCAATGGCATGCTCCAGTCCCTGGAGGATGCCTATCACCAGGTGCAGGAGGTGAACGATCTGCAGCGCCAATTCCTGGCGGATGTCTCCCACGAACTGCGCACGCCGCTGACGATCATGCTGTCATCCCTTGACCTGGTCAAGAAGGAAGGGGGAACGGACCCGGACTTCCAGGCCAGCGCCCTGGAGAACATGCGGGTAGAGGCCGAGCGCATGGCCCGTATGGTGACGCAGTTGCTGTTGCTGGCGCGCACTGATGCGAGCGCTACGGTAACCCGCGAACCACTGCTGGTGGCTGACATCGTGACCGACGTCGTGGCCGACATCAGCCGCCAGGAACAACAGGCAGGTAGCAAGATCAGGGTAGAATATCGTGGGCTTGCACAACCGGAGGATGCTGTTGTTGCAGGCAACGCGGATTATCTGAAACAGTTGTTTCTGATTCTGTTGGAGAACGCCTTCAAATACACACCTGATGGCGGACACGTAGAGGTGAGCAGCACATTGAAGGGGGACAGGGTGACCATCACCGTCGCCGACACGGGCATTGGTATTGCCGAAGCCGATCTGCCCAAAGTGTTTGACCGTTTCTACCGCGCCGAAAACGCCCGCTTCCGTTCGGGCCTGGGACTGGGTCTCTCCATTGCCCAGGGCATCGCCCAACAACATGGAGGCAAGATCACGGTCGACAGTACGCCTGGTCGAGGGAGCCGCTTTACTGTCACCTTGCCGCTGCTCATCCAGGTGGATACGCCCGAATCGTTATCCGCCGGAGAACCTCTCGCGGGCGCTCCGAAGACGTGAGCGACGTCCAATGTTTCTTTGTGGTAAGATGGCTTTTCAGTACATCGATAATTGCCAAAGAAGGAAACAGGAACAATCACGTGCGACTACATGTCTTTTTCACGCCAGCCGAAATAATCACAAGCGGGGCTCAGCAGGATGATATCTACATTGTAATCGATCTTATTCGCGCCACTACGACGCTCGCGGCGATGTTTGACCAGGGGGCGGCGCGAGTCTTTGTAGCGGGCAGCGTTGCACAGGCGCGGAAGGCAAAACAACAATTTCCGGGGCGCTTGTTGTGTGGTGAACGCAATGTGAAGCCTGTACCAGGCTTTGATTATGGCAACTCGCCCGTACAGTTTTCACAGCTCGACCTCTCCGGGCGCGAGTTGATTCTTACCACGACGAATGGTACGCGGGCCTTCTTTGGCTGCCCGGAAGGTGCTATGCGCCTGGCTGGCTGTTTCTATAATGCTCGCGCAGTTACGTCGTACGCGCTGAGGCTGGCGCGGGAGCGCAAGAGCAATATCGCGCTGGTCTGCTCCGGCGAGCTGGGATATTTCGCGCTTGACGATAGTGTGTGCGCGGGCTTTTTCGCGCTTGAGTTGCAGCGCTATAGCGAGGAGCTTCCTCAGGAGACGCCGCTCCTTTACCATGAGAGCGTCAGCGCGGCTATCGCGCTCTATCAGGCTTATGAGCCGCCGAAGGTGTTGGATTACTGCGAATCTGCGCAGAGCGTCTTTCGCGCCGGGTTGAATGATGATCCCTATTTTTGCCTGCGGACTAGCGAGAGTACGAGTGTGCCGATGGTTGTGGGGAAAGAAGAGGGGACGGGGATGTTGGTTTTGGAGAAGTAGGAGTTGCCAGCCTCCGACGTTGAAGTAGGCGGTGGCTACGTCGAGCGAGTGTCCCCTGTGGTGGTGCAGGAGGTCGTTGAGGACGTCGGCCATGTTGTGTTGCTGGTTGTCGATGACGAATGGGATGGTCATAAGGTAGCCTCGAATGGTGCGATAGAAATGTGCATTATTCTGTCCGATTTTGCGACATAAATTTTTACCGATTGATGAGTTATGCTGACTCAAGATCAAATAACTGGCGAATCCAGGTTATGAGTTGTTGAGCATGTGAAGCGGTGGCATCAAGATAACGTGCAGTAATAGCCACACCCATTGGCTTACCTGGCTCTTTTTGCCACGCAAGCCAGGTATGAATGCATGCCTTACTTTCATACACATTATGAAAACGACGGTCCGTTTCAATAGCCTTAACCTCTTCTACAATGTTCTTAGCCTTAGGCCAGAGCACATCATCTGAAGGTACCAAGAAACGAACAAAATCCTCTAATGCGCCAGAAATTTGGTTATTAGGCATGAGCCAAATCCCAGCTACAGGAAGCCCTTCTTCTTTAAGAATAAGGCCATCTGGGTTGGGATTAATTGGCAAAGAGCTATAACCTAAACCATTCAAAATATCATGTACTCTTTGCCAACGTGCAGTAAGATTAGTATCAGCATCTACAATAATACCAAATCGTCTCATTTCATCGATTTTAAGATAAGTTCTAAGCCTCTTTTCACTCAAGAGGTTATCGATACCTTCGTGGTCTTTGATCTCAAAATGCTCATTCTTGATTTTAAATTGCTGAGGAATTCGGTGGTAGCCTAGTAGATGACTTAGTACATGTTTATCATCATTACCCTCAACTAGCAAATAGTTTTCATACTTGTCCTCTTTAACCACACTATCATTCATAATCAACGTACCTCAATCTGCTCACGCGTAGCAATGCCCAATTCCTCTTCATCAAACAACGTGACATTGACTGCGCCTTTTTTGATAGATAATCGGATAACTATTCCTTCTTCCTGGGCATTTTCCTGGGCAGCCTGCTGGAACGCTTTAATGCAATCCCAACTATGTGTTGTAGCAAAAACCTGGACATTAAGACGACGAGCCACCTGGAAAATCAGTCGCCATAGGTCTGGTTGCACGGAGTAGTAGAGGCCATTTTCAAACTCATCGATGAGAAGTATTCCATCTTTGGCATTGACGAGCGCTAACGAGATGCCAAGAGCGCGAAGCATCCCATCACCGAGACTGTATAAAGGAAGCGGCTCATCACTATCCTTGATCTTTACAATGGGAATACGCTCCCCACCGGAAAGCGGAGTGCTTATAAAATTGAGATCGACCAGCCCCGGAGCGATGAGACGGAGTGCAGCCAGCACATCAGCTTCGAATTTCGTCAAAGCAATACCATCCCACAATTCAATGAGACGATGCCCACTTAATCCATGTGCTGGCGTGAGCACACATGGAATTTCGTTAGAGTTCAACCTAAGTATACCTTGACGAAGCGATGGATCGATAGGATAACTCTGAGTGGCTCCGGCAGCCTGGATAGTGAAACGAGGAGCCAGGTTATCAGCAGTATAATCTTCTCTCGGCTCTAGCAGCCTTGTGTGAAGAGTACCATCGCGGGTTTCTGTAATAGACCAATCAATAGCGATAGAAAGCATCTCTTGCGGTGAATTAATGGGGCCGATCTGGATAGGCTGAAGCCCTGGCTTGATATCATTGCGCCCGTAGAACAGATACTTGAGGGCGACGAGCATATCTCTGACATTGACAAAGGGTTGTTTCACCTCATGCCGAGTTCTCATGATTTCCCAGATGAATGTTGGCGTTGAAGCTCGACTGGCATACAACTGTAATGCCTCAAGCAGGCTCGTTTTCCCAACATTATTTTTGCCGACGAGGAGGTTGACCCGGCCAAGATGCTCTATTTTCAGGTCGTGGAATGCACGGAAATTGCGGATTTCGAGTGAGTTCAGGATGAGGGTCTCCATTGCAAGCTTTTCCTCCAGTGTTGGTGTAGATGAAGTTCGTTCAAGTTGATCTTCTCTTGCTACAAGCTGACCTTCTCCTACAGGGCTTGTTTCTCTTGTCGAAGCAGGGTCTGTACTTCTTCTGGTGTCATGCTGCTACTGTATCCGCTTTGGCCTTGCTTTGCAAGCTTTTCAAGACTTGTGTATAGTTATGAATAGTTATTGATATACTTTGCTAAGTTCTCTGAGTAAATCATATTTCAGGCAGAATACAGGAGAAGCAATGGAAACACAAGACAAGGATATTATGGTTGGTATAAGTCCTGAGCTCTATCAACAAGTCAAGATTGTTGCTGCTCAGAAAAACCTTTCTATCCGGGAGTACCTCGAAGAAGTCCTCGAGGGAATTATGTCTCGTGAGACAAGTACCTCACAAGAGCAAGGGAGTCCTATGACTCATGAAACATTTGAAGAATTACGTCAATTACGTGAGCGCATCAAACGAAACCATCCCGGACAAACCTTTGACGATTCCACCGAACTTATCAGACAGATGCGTGAAGAACGCTCTCAGTATCTGGCTGACTAAATTTACCCTATTTCCCTCTGGATGAATGCTCTCTACTTACTATGTCTATTCCCTGACGGCCCTCTTTATCTGGTAATACTTTGAGGACCGTTACCAGCCAGTTCAGGGAATCGCGCAGGAGTTGCCAGCCTCCAACGTTGAAGTAGGCGGTGGCTACGTCGAGCGAGTGTCCCTTGTGGTGGTGCAGGAGGTCGTTGAGGACGTCGGCCATGTTGTGTTGCTGGTTATCGATGACGAATGGGATGCTGTTCATAAGGTGGCCTCGAATGGTGCGATAGAAATGTGCATTATTCTGTCCGATTTTGCGACATATTTTTTTTTACTCAGCATTAACGTACCCCCATAATGAGTTTTCACAAAATAATTCGGGTATCAGAACATTGCCCGAGGGCCGATCATGAGTTTTCACAAAATCACCTGGATACTGGAACACCCACGCAGGGCCGATCAATCGGCGATGTGCGCGATAAATCGGGTGCACGGTAAACCGGCACCTACGGGTGATTCATTTGGCAAAGTGCATCATTGCACTACTTACTATTTCTCTGGCGATGGAAAGGAAGCGGAATGAGGTTGACTCGACGCAGGCGCTCTACCTGTAGGTGTTGGAAGCCTCGGAAATTGCGGATTTCGAGTGAGTTCAGGTATACATAGTAAACGCTCGGCACCGCTGTTCACCATTGCCGTCAAGACTGCTAGTAAGGTTTGTATCGAAGCAACCGGAAAGAGTTATAGCTAGACCCTCAACTGTCAAACCTACTGGTATCGGCAGAGACAAGTAAAGCTTGCTTGCTAGAATAAGCAAAAAGCTTAACCCAAATCTAGTACTTTCCTACTATTTTTATGAGCTCTATGTACATATCGAGAAAAGGCTATACTACTCTTGTTCCGTGGTCATTGTCCTCGTACCAACTTCCAATTAGGGTTATCTGCGGATTTCGTCACCCATGTGAGCTAGACACATGCCGTTCATGAAATGTCTTAATTGGGGGAGGTTCTATGTTCCAGGGAGGGATAAATACTGAGAGTTCTGCTCTTCCTACACAGGACTTCCACTCGCTGTCCGACTCTTCGCTCAGAGACACGATTACAGCGACACTCATCCGTGAAGAGGCAGCGGAGAGCCTCTTACTCAGTCTTCAAGGAGATGCCGAGCTTGCAGCTCTCAATCAAGTCTTGAACAGATACAAGGCACAATGGTGGCTCAAGCATTTGAGCTGGGTTGGAGCTCATCCGGGGAGGTATTGGAGAGAGCAACTTGGAGAAGAGATCGAGGCGGCTCGTAGCGGCAAGAACAGCAGCTCTCAGAGAAAGAAATTTTCCTGGTGGTTCTTTCGCAGCTTCGATATGAGTGTCGAAGTCAAATATTCCTGCTCGGGATCTACCGCATTCGAACTCAGAGTGAGCATCAGTTCTGACTTCGCCACCAATATCAGCTTCGCTCATGGAGTAAAATATGAGTTGTCCCAACTTGATCTTGATCCGTTTTATGATATGACCTGGACTTGTCAATAGATGATCCTTCCAGTATGAACCTGGTCACACTTCACCATGAATGCGCGAAACTGCCAGGAAGTCGGCACAGGCAATCAAAGCCGCACCCCAGCGCCTTTCATCCACCCCTGAGAAGCCTATTATGGTTATGCTGCCTTTGTCACGTACAAGCGAATAGTCACGGCAGAGGTGACAATCTGTCCAACAAAATGGTACTGGCTATCTAACCACTTCTCGGCTGCCTGGGCCTTCAAAAAGGCAGTCCGATTTGGCAGACGAGCAACAATGAAGAATAATCGAGGATGCTGAGCACCATAGGCTGCCAGAGCAGTGAGATCAACGGCCGCATCATAGTTCGCAGGGCCGTGGTTCTCCCACGAAAAAGCGCCAGGGGAATCGGCGTCGAAGTGCGCATCGGACTGATATCGGGACAGATAGTACTCCACCGAGATCTGGCAGCCCTGCGCATTGGTGTAGCAGACCAGGCCATCACCTGGCTGATACCGCTGGACTAACCAGGAGGTGGGGATGTTCCAATTCTCTACCTGAGCATGCGCGTAGTACAGCGGCGTATAGTGAACGGCAAGCGCAATTAGAGCAGCAGCAAGTGCGATTTTCACTCCCTGAGAACGCAGGGTCGCAACCCCTAAGCCGACGAGCAAACAGAGTGGAGGCACAATGGTCACCAGGTAACGGGTCGAGAAGAGGTGGGTCTGACCCTGCGAAACAACGTAGCTGATGACCACTGGCAGGATCAACCAGCAGAGTAAAGCAAAAGCCACGGGCAAACGCTGGCGTAATGTCTCCTCCTCTTTTCCCGAAGCATGCGTGGTCAGGACGTTCTGGAGCGGTGTATGGGGAGGAATATGCGACAGCAGTGCGGCAAACAGACCAAGTCCACAGAACGTGACAAGCAGAGCCAGGTAGATCTTGCTATTCGCGCTGATATTGAAAAACAGGATGAACACGTTTTGGAGATGGGGAAGAGGAAGCCAGCCCGTTATCGATCCCCGACGTCTCACCAGGATCATCATGGGAATGCTCAAGATCCCACTGGCCAGCAGACTGGCCCCAAAGGCGAGGAGGCGCTTGCGGATCTGTACACGCCAGGAATTGGGCACGAGCACCAGGCCAGCGACCGTCGTCAGTTGTGCGAGGAAAATGAGTACACTGAACAGGTGGGTATAGAAGGCCAGGGTGATCGTGACAACATAGCAGAGCCACCAGCGTCTGGTCCGCGTTTCGTTGGTGAAGGCCGTGAAGAGCGCGTACCAGGCCAGACAGAGCAGGAGGAGTTGTAGGCTGTATCCCCGGGTCTCTTGCGCATAGGTCAGTTGCAGATCGTTCAGCAGATAGAGGCTGGCGCCGACGACCCCGGCCCACACGCCCAGGAACCGTCGTCCAAAGACAAAGAGGGCCAGGGTGCTCAGAGCGGCGAAAATCGCTGAGGGGAGGCGTACGACAAACTCGGTGGGGATGAGACTGAGTGCTCCGGTCAACTGGAGCCAGAAATGGAGGAAGAGATAATACAGTTCCATATTGGGCTCCACACCAAAGAGAATGTGCCACAGCAGGGGCAAGGGTTGGTGGGCAAGCTCAACGGAAAATGCTTCGTCGAACCAGATACTGGGGGTTCCCAGGCGATAGAGGTTGAAGCCCAGGGCCGCAAGAAACAAGACGCCACCAATGACCACATTTTGAGAGCGACGAAGCCTCTCCAGGAATCTTTTGGGGCGTGGTATCTCTGGCGGAGCTGCTACATCCGGCTCTAATTGATGTATATCAATATTGCAGACAAGATCGATAGGCTTCGGTTCCATCCACGTATGTTCTCCTTCCTCATCCTATGAACACGAGCTTTGAAATCGAGCCTAACCAGGAGATTAGGAATACTGTTTGCCTGTTCACCAGTACGTCAGGCAACTTATCTGTTGATTGTAACGAACGATTTCTATTTGCTGTAACGATAATGACCCTAAGATTTCAGACAAAAATTTATTGGCTTGTAAGGTGTAAATCTGGTAAGATGCATTTCGTCCAGATTAATCCAGATGATGAAGTTGTAGACAGTGCAAGTATTGGATGGAGCCAATGAACTACTCACGACGCTTAGGGGAAATTTCCCCTCACCAATTCCAAAGGGCGCTTGATCATTTTGATCTTGGCCTGTTTGTGCAAGCCGAACCGATCCCCTTTGGTTTGTTTGGGCAAAACGTCTTTGTGACCAGTACCAAAGGCGAGTTTGTGTTACGAGGAAATCCGCACTTCTCCTGGCAGTTTCCGACTGAACAATTCTATGTGCACCAGCTTCATGAACAGACCCCTGTTCCCGTTCCGTATCCGTATCTGATTGACGGATCACCTACTATTTTTGGTTGGAGCTATGCCATCATGCCTCGAATGCCAGGACTCCAGCTAGCAGACCAGAAGATAAAAGAGACGCTCAGGGCTGATGACAGAAAAAGCATTGCTCGCGCATTAGGAGAAAATCTCGCGTTGATGCAAGAACTGACGTGGCCTTCTTCAGGAAGATACCAGGTAGAGACTCAGGCTGTCCAACCCTTTGAGCTTCGACAAGAGCTTGCCTATCCTTTTCCTGTAGCATCGGATGCAAGAGCGAGCGCTCTCCAACCTCAAGAGGTGACATTCAGTGAACGCATCGTGGCGCGAATTCGCCATATGCTCTTGCAGGCATCCACATACAATGATCGGACTTCACCTGCTGATGTGGAATGGGTAGAAGAAGTGATTGAACAGGCAAAAGATGCGCTGGACAACCACTTCCAGCCTTGCTTTGTCATGGAAGATTATAAGGAGGCCAATGTCGTCTTGACGAACGTACAGGGGAGATGGAGCGTGAGTGGGGTATTCGATTTGATGGAGGGCTCCTTTGGAGATGGGGAGGCAGATCTGTCCCGGCAAGTAAGCATTTATGTGGAGGAAGAACCAAGCCTGGTGCGCGAGTTTGTCCAAGGCTTTATCACGAACAAACCTCTTCGTGCCGGATTTACCGAGCGGTTTCCCATCTATATGTTGCATGACCGCTTGATTGTATGGGAGTATGTTCAAAGAACCCACACCTTCTGGTGGGATGATCAATTGCCATTCCGCCAATGGGTAGAACGGTATATTTCTGCTGACGCACTTTTCTCGTAAAGATCAGCGGGCATTTGTTGACGAGTGAGGCTGACTGATGCACACTCGAAGATCTATTGCTCTCGTTCTAAGAAAGGAGACGGCACCTTAGAAACCACGATTTTTGTGTCTTGAAAATCTGGGTCACTATAGTATGCTTGCTAGATCTGCTCTAGGGTCTGTGTGATGAGCTGTTCAAAGGTGACGTCTTGCAGGAAAGCTGTGACCGGGATGACCACATTCAGGTCTGATCCGATGCGGTTCTTTAGCTCGACAGACATCAGCGAGTCGATGCCCAGTCGGTCGAGTTGCTGGTGAGCATCGAGCTTCAGCGAGGTGTGACCCAGCACCCTGGCAATCTGGTCGCTCAGGTACTGCATGAGCGTCTGCTGACGCAGTTCATCGTCCAGTTCAGCCAGCATCTCGCTCGTCAGGTGCGGTCCCCCGGCTCCGTTCTCTTGCTGCGCTCCGGGCTCTTCGAGCAGGTGGGCGAAGAGTGAAGACCTGGTCAAGTTCGGGTAGAACTGGCTCCACTTGGGCAGGTTAAACGACATCACACCGACCTGTGGTGGGCTCTGGTGCAGCAGGCTCCTCAGGATCGCCAGCCCCTCTTTGGGCTTCATACTCGCGAAGCCACGAAAGTCCAGGCGCTCGCCCCGGTTCTCCTTCATGGCCTGACCGACCTCGCCCCAACGGCCCCAATTGATGCACAGCGCTGGATAGCCCTGCTGCCTGCGGTAGTAGGCCAGCATGTCCATGAATGCATTGGCCGCTGCGTAGTTGCCCTGGCCAGGCGAACCGATCAGTGATGCCGCCGACGAGAATAGGACGAAGTAGTCCAGCGGCTCATCCAGCGTTAGACGGTGGAGGTTCCAGGCCCCGTCTACCTTGGGTGGCATCACACCTAGAAAGCGCTCGCGGTTCAATTGCAGCAGGGTGCTGTCATCGAGCACGACGGCGCAGTGGAAGACGCCGCGCAGCGGTGGCATCTCGCGCCGTATCGCGACCAGTGCGTTCGCCAGTTGCTCTTCCCGTGCGACATCTCCCTTCAGTACACGCACGGCCGCTCCGGTTTCGCGCATGGCTTGCAGCGTGGCTTCCGCTTCCTCGGTACCTCCTCGGCGTCCCATGAGGACAAGATGTCGTGCGCCCTGCTCGACCATCCACTGAGCTGTTCGGAGGCCCACGCCGCCCAAGCCTCCGGTAATCAAGTAGGTACCGTCCGAGCGGAAGAGGGCCTCCGCCTGCTCCTGCCCATGCAGCAAGGCATGGCGAGTGAGCCTGGCCACGTAGCGCCTGTCGCCGCGCAGCGCGACCTCGTCGGCTTCTTCATCGGACCAGATTTCCCTGAACAGGGTTCCCAGGCACTCCTCTGAAGGGGTTGTATCGAGATCGATCAAGGTGCAGTGCAGATTCTGGTGCTCATAGACGATCACGCGCCCCAATCCCCACCTGGCTGCCTGTGACAGCGCGGTCGTCCTATCCTGCTCCTCGATGGTATGGACGCCGCTGGTTACTAGCCAGAGTCGGGAGGACGTCTCCTTCTTTGCTGCTGTCAATGCCTGGATCAAGTGCAGTACGCCAATGCTGACCAGGTCCTGGTTCGCACGCAGAGGTTGCCGCATGCTCTCGTTCACCGACGCCATCAGCATGCCCCACAGGTACACGATGCCGATGGCCTGCTCACCGTTCTTACTGTACAACTCGCCAAGGAGTCGGTCAAACTCCTCGGGGGTTGCCGGAGACAATTCATAATGCTGGTCTTCAACCTGCTTGTATGACTGGCCTGGCGTCACGATCACACAGTTTGCACCGCTGGCTCGCAAGTGTTGGACCAGTCCCTGCCCGAGCCCGTCGTGCTCGCTGAAGACCAGCCAGTTCTTGCGCGGTGTGCCCTTCGCACGCTGTTCGCTGCGAGCCTGCTGCTCCCAGTCGATGGTGTACAGTAACTGATTCAGACGCTGGCGCATGAAATCCTGCGTATTGCCGTCCAGCGATTGTAGGCGGAAGCCAAGCACCTCTAGCAGAACCCGCCCTTGCTCGTCGAGCAGGATGACGTCGCCTTCAAGGGTGCTTTGATCGCCGATCGCCTCTGGCCGAACAATCGCGTGCGTCCACAGCTTGCCGCCAGGGACTGGCCTTTGGTAGAACTTTACCCGCTTCACCACCACCGGTACATAGGTATCCTCGTTCTCCTCAGGCAGGAACGGCGTGATACCTTGCAGGAAGGCGTCCATGAGCGCCGGATGTACCTGGTAGCCGGACATATCTTCAGCCACCCCTTCTGGGATCGTAATGTGCGACATCACCTCGCCCGGACGCCGCCAGACATGCGTGACGCCCTGAAAAAGTGGACCATGCTGGATGCCGCGAGCACGCAGGCCCTGATAGTATTTCGGAGCCTCCATCGCCAGCATCCACTCGCTCTGGACCTGCTCAGGTAACAGATGGATGATCTCCTCTCTCAGCAGCGGTTCCTCCTCGCGCCGCACGGTCACGCTGGCGTGCTGCGTCCACACCGCCGCCTGCTTATCCTGTCTCGCCTGTGTGCTGAAGAAGCATAGGGTCATCTTCCCCTCGTTCGCCTCCGGCGTCAGGATCACCTGCAGGGTCTGCGTGGTCCCTTTCGAGAAGAAGAGGGCCTTCGTGAGTTCAAGATCTTCGACGCTGAAGCGCTGCGGTCCGAAGATCTCAGTCGCGGCGGCGAGGGACAGCTCGATATAGGCCGCACAGGGCAGCACTGGCATATCATGCACGCGGTGGTCGCTCAGGTAGGGGAAGATCTCCGTATCAATGTCGGTGGTCCAGAAATACGTATTGGGATGGAGCGCTGACTGCATGCTTCTGCCAAGGATGGGATGGGACGTCCCGTCGCTGCACCGAGCCAGGAAAGATGAGATGGCGCCAGATTGAGGACGATCGATATTGGGGTTCCAGTAGCGCTGGCGTTGCCAGGGATAGGTCGGCAGGGGAACGTGATGTCCTCCGGTGATATACAGCGCGGACCAGTTGAGTGGGCATCCCTGTGTGTAGAGGGCGCCGAGCGTCGCCAGCATCGCGGCCCGTCCCTCCTCATCGCGCCGTATCGACGAGAGGGCCAGTCCGGACTTTTCGCTCTGCTCGATGGTCTGTCTGACGGCACCGACCAGGATCGGATGCGGGCTCATCTCCATGAAGATGCCGTAGTCGTCTTCCAGCAACGCCTGTATAGCGGCGAGGAAGAGCACTGGCTTGCGTAGATTGTTTACCCAGTACTGGGCCGCGAGCTCGCTCCCGTCAATGATTTCTCCGTGAACCGTCGAGTACATCGGAATCGCTGCCCTGCGTGGCTGCACGCGCTCCATAAGCCTGAGCAAGTCATCGCGCAGCGGATCCATCTGCGGGCTGTGCGAGGCGACGTCTACTTTGACGAGTCGGCCAAAGACGCCGTTGCGCTCGAGTATGGTCAGGATTTCGGCCAGTGTTTGCGGATCGCCTGACAGAACTGTCGAGCTTGCGCTGTTACTCACTGCCACAGAGACACGCTCTTCGTAGTCAGAGACAATCGTCCTTGCCTGATCAAGCGAGAGCTCTACGGCCGCCATAGCCCCCTTGCCGCTTGTACGGAGAAGCAACTTGCTGCGGGAGCAGATGATCCAGGCGGCATCCTCTAGACTGAGTGCTCCGGCCACATAGGCCGCAGCAACTTCTCCCATAGAGTGACCGACCACCATGTCAGGCTCGATACCCCACGAGCGCCAGAGGGCGGCCAGGGCCACCTCGATCGCGAAGAGCATCGGCTGGATCACATCGATGTCGGAGAGGCGAGAATGGTCCTCGTCGGCCTGCAACTGTTCGAGCAGTGACCAATCAACGTAGTGGCGCATCACCTGGTCACATGCCTTGATGGCGGCGCGGAAAACCGGCTCCTGTTCGAGCAAATCGTGCCCCATGCCCAGCCACTGTGAGCCCTGGCCCGGGAAAATCCAGGCAATCTTCTGCTGCTTGTTGGCGATCTTGCGCCCGCTGACCAGTTCCAGACCCGCCTCACCGCGGATGAAGGCCGCTAGTTTGTCGTGGGCATCCTGTCTGGAGCGGCTGACGACGGCCAGTCGATGGTCGTGATGGGTGCGGCGCGAGCTTGCCGTGTAACAGATATCATCTAATGCCTGATCGGCGTACTCCTCCTCCTCCAAATGTTCCAGGTAGCTGCCTGCCAGACCTTTCAGCCCATCATGAGTCTGCGCCGACAGGGGCAGGAGATGCGTCGTGGGTATTGCACCGCACTGTGATGCTGGGGCCGGCATTATCAGTTGCGCGGCCTCTTCTACTATGACATGAGCATTCGTCCCTGCGATACCGAAGCTACTGACTCCCGCCAGGCATGGGCCATCGCTCTGCGGCCAGGGCATCAGCTGCGTGGGGATCATCAGGGCATAGTCCTGCCAGGGGATCACGGGATTAGGCTGATGGAAATGCAGATTGGGCGGGATCATCTTGTGCTTGAGGCAAAGCACAACCTTGATCAATCCAGCGAGCCCGGCGGCACCCTCGGTGTGGCCGATGTTGGTCTTGACCGAGCCAACGATCAATGGATGGTCGGCCGGTCGCCCCTCGCAGAGCACACTACCCAGTGCCTTGATCTCGACCGGGTCGCCGACGCTGGTTCCCGTGCCGTGGGCCTCGACATAGTGCACGCGCAGCGGATCGATACCAGCGTCGTGGTAGGCCTGGCGCAGCCCGGCTTGTTGCCCTTTCACGCTCGGTGCCATAAACAACTCACAGTGCCCATCGTTGTTGGAGGAGCTACCACGAATCACGGCGTAAATCGGATCGCCATTGGCCAGTGCACGTGAGAGGGGTTTTAACACCACCACGCCTGCGCCTTCGCTGCGTACGTAGCCATCTGCCTGAGCGTCAAATGTTTTGCAGTGCCCATCCGGTGCCATCATTCTGCCCTGTGAAAACCCAATGGTGTGGTCGGGGTTGAGGAGAACATTCACGCCACCCGCCAGTGCCACCGTGCATGAACCGGTGCGCAAGCTCTGGCAAGCCAGATGGACCGCCACCAGTGAGGAGGAGCAGGCCGCATCCAGCGCCACGCTCACTCCCTGCAGCCCGAGGGCATAAGAAATGCGACCGGCGGCACCACTGCGAGCGCTCCCTGCCGTGGCATACACATCGAGATTGGCGGGATTGCGGAACTGCCGATCCCAGTAATCACCCGTGATGATACCGATGAAAACGCCAGCGATTTCTTCGCTGAGTTTCTCTGGGACCAGGCCTGCATCTTCCATCGCCTCCCAGGCGACCTCAAGCAGCAAGCGATGCTGAGGGTCCATACGTGAGGCTTCGCGCGGGGAAAGACCAAAGAATGCAGCATCGAATTGATCGACCTGATCTAAGAATCCTCCCATGCGGCTCATCACCTTGCCGGGAGTGCCTGGCCGTGGATCGTACACGGTGTTGACGTCGTACCTGTCGGCTGGAACCTCCGTAATCGCATCGACTCCGTTACACATCAGTTGCCACAATGCACGTGGATTCGGGGCACCGGGGAAACGGCAGCCCATGCCAATGATAGCAATTGGTTCCATCTTTCCTCCATTCTAATTACTCCCTATCTTGAATTCCCTCCTGTACTACACAAGGTGTGACGCCGGAGATTGGCTAGACGTGGCGACGACAGAATCCCTTTGGCGTGCAAGCAGCGCGGGTAGAAGTATGCGCGGGTGGAACAGTGCAGTTGGCGGCTTGAGCATATTGAGCACCTCGTAAAAGGACTGAGTGACAAAGGGGTTGGTGGCCGTCAAGCGGCATACACGCTGCGTATACCCCTGGAGCAGACGAATACCGAAGGGGCGTTTGCCCTCCGTAGCTGGATAGCGGAAATCCTCGCTCGTGGCGAACAGCCAGGGAGCCTCGACAACGCTTGCCAGAGCCTTCTGGAAGCGATGAGGGAAGCCCACCATATTTCCAGCATGAGAGCTCAGTTGCCGGTCCAGGCAAGCACGCAGTGTACTGGCCTCCAGCGCAGCGACTGTCACGCCTTGTCCGTAGACAGGATTAAAGCTACAGGCTGCATCGCCAAGCACCACGAGGCCATCCGGTAGATGTGACAGGCGTTCATAATGGCGACGCCTGTTCGCAGGAAATTTATGGATAGCAATAGGGCTCAATGGTTCGGCATCCTTGATGGCCTCATAAACATCGGGCCGGCCCAGCTTGCGGGCAAATTCAAGGAAACCAGCCTCATCGGCGGGGGGATGATCGCGCAAACAGCCAGAGAGTGTCACCATCCACGCATTCCGCTCAATGGGGAAAATATACCCGGTGCGCTTCATCTCCAGTGGCCATGGATAGATGCCCATGGCCTTCCAGTCGCGAGGAGCATTGTTTGGACGCTGATAGATGCGGGTCGCATAGCCGACGTCGATCTTGACGAGCGTTTCTTCAACGGGAGGATAATCCAGTGCAGCCAGCCAGGAGGGTGTTTGCGAACCACGGCCGCTTGCATCGACGACGAGATTGGTATGCAGATATTCCTCGTTCTGCACATTGTCGCGCCTGCGGCGCATGCACACCCCAGTGATACCGGAACGATGATCGGCACCGCCGTTGAGGCCAAGTACCTCGCAGTTGTCGAGAATACGGACGTTGGGCCTGGCCGCGACACAGCGACGGACATGGTACTCAAGCAGTGGACGACTCTGGCTATGCACACGCAGAGGCCCAGGGAACTGGAGTTTCCAGTTCCCAAAGTGAAACCAGCGGAAGTCCTCCGTAGGACTGATCAGCAGGGCTCCATCCTCTTCAAGCGCCGCAGAGAGATCAGGAAAGAGTTCCCAAATGATATCTGCTCCTCTACACATCAGGAGATGGACATGCCTTCCCTGGGGAACGCCTTTGCGTGCTTCCGCATTCGTGGGAAGCTGATCTCGTTCGACAACCGTTACCAGTTCAAAATAGTCCGAAAGTATACGAGCAGCCAGGAGCCCGGCCATGCTGGCCCCGATGACCAGGGCATGTTGCCTATCGGAACACTTCTGTGAACGATTCTGCTTTATCTCAGTGGTAGATAATAGCACACAAGACCTCCTCTCTACCGTAAAAGACACTAGTAATAAGCACAAAGATAGTGAATAGGGCCCAGTAGCCAGCCTCTTCCCTGTTCAAGCTCCCGGGAAAAGAGCATCTCTTGCCACGGCAGGGCCAGAGACACAACCCGCGGGCGCAAACAAACCAGGCAGTGCTCAAAGTCTCCAGCCAGCCGCCGTGGTGGCGAAGATAATCCCGAGGAGATGAGCCTCGGCTCTGTCCTGGCGCCAAGCGGCTGGGGGGATCGGAAAGGCCGTCTACCTCCTGAGGTTATACTCAGGAGGTAGACGGTCGCCAGAATGGTCCTGCGAGGGTCCAGTTCGGCCGAGCGCCTTACCCTGGAGCGCTGCGATCAAAGGATCAATATGGGTGTGCGTAAGGGACAAGGCGGGAACCCGCTGATGATCCTGCTCGGCTCGCTGGATACAATGGACGTAGTAGGTCACAGCCCGATCAGCGCGCTGGAGCTCTGCTTCCGCCCGTGCTGCCCGCTGGAATCGCACCAGCAGATTATTTAATGCTACTGCGATCTGCCAGAGCATATTATCCCGGGTGAGCGGCGCACGCGCATGCAAATCGCCGTTCGCCACAGCCACGTGGGTGTGCAGGATTTGCCGTATACCCACATCAAGTTCGCGTTTCTGTTCTTCGACAAGCGCATGCTCCTGTTCGGCAAACTTCTGCTGAAATTGGGCGATTAACTCAGCCCGACCTGCACGCTCGATAGCTTTTGCCATAGTGGAGGCCAGTATGTAGGTCACGCCTGCCGCAAGGAACAACGTGCCAATAGGCCGCGCTATAATAATGAGGAGGCGATCGTGCAGGTCTGTGTCGAGTACCGCCGTATGAGGCATATAGACTAAAGTGCCGATAATACATATCGTACCCGTAATTGCGACGAGAAAGATGCTGCGCATCGGCAACAATGAAACCGCTAGAAGCTCCACGATGACGTACATATCGTACCCCTGGAGTGTCGTTTCGTCGAATGGAATGGTCGTGAAGAGGGCGATCGTCAGTATCGAGAAGCCAGCAAGATTGACCAGAATACCGGCGGCTAAGGTGTATCCTTGACGATTGAGCGCCAGCGCGAAGATAGACGCAATGGCCAGAGCCAGATCCAGCCAGAAGTACGAGTGACCCGGGGCAATGTAACAGGCCGGAAGCAGAGCAACAACCATGACGACGAAGAAAAATAATACGTTACTGGTCAATCGCGACCTACGCACAGCTTCGCGTTGGGCGAGGTCCGCGTCAGGGGGAGCCTCTGGAAGAGTGGTGAGCGCATTCCAGAGCTGTATCAGGCGCTTGTTCTTTCTTGGCTCAGGCTCTACCATCTCCGGGGGAGCCCAGCCAGCCTGAGGCGGCGGATGATTAGGTATGACGGTGTCTGTCTTCAATTGAAAGAACCTCCTTACTTACTTAAGTACAGGCTTTCACAAGTTCGTTCCGAGTGCCGCGTTAGACTCATACTGTGAGAGCGTCACAAAACGCGGAACGATTTTATGATAGCGTGCACTAAGGAAGAAATACCGAACGCCAAAGCACTCGCTCCCTTCCATTCTGAGTAGTTATCCAAGACTTCTCTTAAGAATTTAACCATGGGGGTAGTTGCTAAACGATTGTGAATTGGTAAAGTTCAGGTTAAGAAGAAATCAATTAGGTATGTCTTTCTTAACATAAAAGGGTGTTAACGGTCAATCATTTTAGTACTCATTGGCTAATTGAGGCCTGGTCATAAATCCTGAGGCCGCTTTGAGAAAAGCCAAGAACACACTGACCCAGAGGATAGTCAGCAAATCTTGGCACTCGCACGTGGCGGCACCCACATCTTGTCAGGACAAGAGTACGTAGAGTACAATAGGAAAAATACCACAAGGCAGAGTTACCATACGCATCTGCCCAGCCATGCATGCTACAGGCTGATTTTACAGATCACCCCTGTGACCTTCGCTGTAAAGTGGATCCCGTCGGGGGTTGACCCGCTGAACGTGAGCGATCCGGTGGCGCCGACAAACCCACCGGTCGAAGCACTTCCGTCCACTGCCCCGTTCTCGACGAAGGGGCCATTCGGGGAGAACTGCCCGTTGTCCCTGGTGGCGAGCGTCCCGTTCTCAGTCGTGTCTTGGAACAGGGCGGTGTAGGTGCCCGTCGACGAGTTGAAACTGGTGATCTGATCCTGCGTCGTCCCATTGAGCGGGCCACCCTGTGTGAGCGTCCCCCTGGTCTCACCTGCGGCGACCACCTGGGTTCTCAGCGTGCCGTGCACGTGGTAGCAGGTTGACGTGGTCGCGGCCATAGCCGCCTGTACCCCCAAGATAGATGCGAAAGCCGCGATCAGCACGACTGCTATGACTCCGCCAAACGTTCGCTTGTTCAACACTGAAGTTCTGCCTTTCAAAAGGTATTCAAATATCAAGGTTCGCGATGATGCGATGACCGAAACGAGTCCTCCAAACTCGAGTGAAATGGAGCAGTTTCTCGCATGTTCTGCCTCTTTTCCCAAAGCATTGTTCGTCCGCGTTCAAGCAGCTGACAATCATGCGGTCGGGCCTGGTTCGGCTCCCCTTTGACACGCTTAAACGCTAGGTACCCATTCGAGTAAATTGAGTTGATTTGCTTGAGGTATTTCCCTTTGACACGCACAATATCTCCTTTTCGAAAGCCCTCCAACTCCTCATTGACTTGATACTTGACACGGCCCTGGCCTTTGCGTGGGAGATCGTGGTACTGCCTGCGCGTTCGGCGAGGACGAAACGACACCGTGTAGAAGTGCTCTCGGCCATAAGGCACCAGCTCACCAGTGTCATAGGTTGCTAGACAGAGGGCATCGGTATCATGTGCTTTGGGCAAGTTCCTCGCATTGCGCAGGGTCGCCGTCTGATAGCCAAAGAGTGTAGACAGAGGGAGAGCCCCACCAAGTGTGGCATACAGATGGCTCTTGCCTTGCATCGTCCGTTGCGCGACCTGGTCCACATGCCCGCTGACTCCTGTCACCTTGAGCTGGATTTTGCCTGCGTGGAGGAGATGGTGACAGTGCTCACACAAAGTCAGCAGGTTTGTCAGCGTATCCTTGCCACCCTGTTCCCGATACATGACATGATGGGCTTCTAAACGACAGTGGTGTTTGCCACACTGCTGACACTGGTAGCCATCACGCATCAGACAGGCCATCCGGAGATTTTCATCCAGTCGCCTAGGATCTTGATACTGAGAACCACGCAGAGTTGGGTCGTGGAGGCGAGCAATATCCACTTGAACGTCTTCTAGAACAATGGATGAGAGAGGGAGGGGGATGTGTTCAACCACACGAATGACTTCCTCCACATTCGTTTGGATGGAAGATGGCAATCGTCCGCCGCGTTTGCTTGATCCCCTATTCAAGAAGCGAGCAGGTCGGTACCACTTCCGATGGCGACGATGGCGACGGTGGGTACGACGAGCGGTCATTTTGTCTTTGACATCCAGACGGTGATGAATCTCGCCAGACAAGAGGATCTGTCCCTTCCCGATACAGGAGAAGCCGGTCACATGGCTGCCCTTATCGATGCCGAGGGTCACCTCTTGAACCTGCTCTTCACAATCCCAGAGCAGCTTGATCGTGAAAGGACTGTGATCGATCACTTTGGCACGCCGATCCCGCAGGAGCTTGCGTGCCTTCGAAGGTTGACAAGGCATAAGTGAATGCCCATTCTGATTGATCACATAAACAAGAGTTGACATGCTTTAAGCTCTCCTTTCGGAGTATGATGCCCCTCGCGACTGTTGAAATGGCTTTTTATGGCATCCACACCTTTGCGTTTCCGCTACCCTTAATGAATGCCGACAGTTGCACCCGACTGGAGCACCATCTGGTGGTGTCGTAACCATCTCAACTCCTGCCTCCGACGAAGAGGCCCGCTGGTAGTCCCATGAATCTAGCGCAATACATGGTTAGATTTTTAGGTACTATGTTTTCAACCTACCTCATTCCGTTGTCAGGTTTGTGGACATTTCTACCCACGGTCCTGTTTCTGCTTCAGCGAGGAGAGTTTCACTGATTGTTTCCAATCAGCCAGCGCTCCGGCTCTCCACAGACTTTTTGAGTCCGGTGCAACTCACCGTAGACTAGCAAGATAGTTATCTGCCAATGAGACTAAATTCTCCGATGCATTTTGGTCCCGATCTTGAGGGACTTGGAACAAAGGGCAAGCGGGATTCTGGCAGATGAAGATGCGATCAGAGAGTTCCATGTCTTCCCACTTCCAGTTACAACCATGACACGTTTTACTCGATGGGAAGAAGCGATCTGCAAAGAGAAGCATTTCGCCATTCCACAGGCTTTTGTACTCGATTTGCTTGCGAAATTCCCCCATACCGACATCACTGACGGCGCGAGCAAGCTTGCGGTTTCGCTTCATCCCTTCCACGTTCAAATCTTCTAGAACAAGCAGCTGGGGGCGCAGTGGGGCATTGATCTCAGTCGTCTGGTGGATCAGCTTCTTCACCTGTTTCTTGCCTCGCTTCTGCTCGGCCTTGGTTTTCGGGAGGGGCAGAAGCGAGGCAAGATGTGTTTTGAGGCTGATGCGTTCGCTTGGGGAAAGCGGCGTGTGAACGAGAGAACTGCTTGCCTGATGGAGGACATCTTCTCGGATATTGGCAATGCGAGCGTGGAGACGAGCAACCTGATGGCGGGCTTTCTCGCGATTCTTTGAACCTTTTTTACAGCGAGAAAGATGTCGTTGGTACCGTTTGAGTCTCTTGAGATTGGCTCGTAACGCTTTCGCATTCTTGATCGGTGGGCGGCCATCTGAGCAGACAGCAAGGGAGGAGATGCCCAGATCGACTCCGAGAGGTTTGCCGGTCGCAGGAATCACCTGAGGAACAGATTCCGCCACGAGCACACTCACATAGTAGGGTAGACGCCTGGCGAGGTTCCAATTGCTTGTTCCTTTTCCATGCGTCCCCCCCCGAACCGGACGTGCTGGTTTCCTAGCATCCGGCTCTCCGGTTACACACATTTCATGACCTCAGCTTTCTTCACAGGTCGTCCGGCGTGGATATTCCTGTGACATGACCAGCATACGACGAGTGTTTTCCGTCGGCGGGATGCCATCACTGTCATCCAGCGCGGTTTTTCTCGTCTTCCAGGTTGGTTTAGGTCTTTCAAAGATCGAATATGGTGAACAGTGATTTGCTCTTGCGAGCCGCACAGTTCACAGGTATCCGCTACAAGGCGCTTTTCGATCTCTGATCGTCCTGGCCAATAAACCGGTGGCTGGTCATTGAGGACTGCGTTCGGTTTTCTCTTGAGCGGGATGCCACCCCATTTCGCTATGAGTGGTTTCTTTCCCTCGCGTGTCACTGTGACTTGAAGCCCCTTGTAGGGTTTCTTGTCTGTTATGAACGTGGTTTGGTACTTCTCGTAGACTTTCGGCACTGTTGTCTTGAGTTTAGCCGCCAGTGTTTTGGTCAATGATTGTCCCATTACCCATTTGAGGCGATTGCATCGGTGGAGATTATTTGCCAACTGGGAATATTCTACGAAGCCCCGATAGTCCGATTGATATTGGGACACAATCGAATAGACTGTGTTGTCATTTAATTCCCGCCGGTGTATCGGCTTTCCACCTCTCATATAGACATGACATTTCTGCATCAAGGTATCTACCGGAACTTTCATCTCGATTTGCCCGTTGATCGTTCTCCTTCGTTTCGGTCGGTACGTATCTACTTGCGATGTCGAGATGTGGTAATTTAGGAACCGTGCGGCTTCAGTCCTGGCGTGGGTAATCAATGTCTTCTCCTCTGACAGTTCCAGTTTGAGCGTTTCGCGCAAGTACTGCCCGATTTGCAGTTTGATTTCCTCTGCCTCTTCCTTTGGTCCTATAAACCCAAGCAACCAATCATCCGCATATCGCACGTACTTGAGACGTCTGTAGGTTGGGTCATCAGGGATTTGCGATGGGAGCCGTTGTCCCGCTTTTCGCAGCGCATTGGCTTCCTCTTTTCTTCCCTTCTTCCTTAACCACATCGCTTTGTGCATGAGCGATTCGTATTCCGGGTTGGCCTGGCGTTTGGTCCCTTTTGTGTACTCTGGTATGAGTATTTGTTCGATATACTTGTCTAGCTTGTTCAGGTATATATTGGAAAGTATTGGGCTGATAATGCCCCCCTGCGGTGCCCCGCTAAGTGTTGCATTGTAGGTCCATTCCTCCAAGTAACCTGCTTGTAGAAGCTCTCGAATGAGACGAAGAAATCGCCCATCGTGGATATTCTCAGCCAGCGAGTCGAGCAGGATTTGATGATCCAGGCTGTCGAAGCAGGCTTTTATATCGCCCTCTACGAACCACGTTGTTCCAAGCCAGTTCCGGTCTATTTCCCTGAGTGCCGTATGACATCCTCTATCTGGTCGGAAGCCATGCGAGTAATCGCTGAACTGTGGCTCGTAATACGCGCTTAGGATCAGACGGATTACTTCTTGGAGCAGCTTATCGCTCCAGGTCGGCATACTGAGCGGGCGCTTCTTCGTCGAGTGCTTTTTCTCGATGTAGATACGCCGTGTCGGTGTCCATCGGTACCGTTCATATCGCAAGGCTTCAATGATGGTATCGATTTTCGTTAACGACATCTCGTCTACCGTTTCTGGTGTGCTGCCAGGCGTCATCGCTCCCGCATTTCGATAAATTCGCCCATAAGCCATCAGGTAGAATTCCCGATTAAACAAGTGTCGATAGACTCGTTCCAGAGGCAGTCCCTTTTTGCCTCGTTCATGAATGATAGCCAGGACCGTTCGGGCGTCTTGCATTTCGCATACCTTCCTGTTCTTTGCTATCGGTGTTCCCTGTGGCACTTCGCCATGTACTGGCTTACTTCTTTACCAGCGCGGACTACTATTGCCACTCCGTTACCATGAGGGTCTCCCCTTTTAGGCAATCCCATGTTTACGCATGTGAAACGTTCCAGCATGACGTAGGTCCTCGTTTGTTTCCTTCAATGGGATCATTTCCCATCACCCATTGGATGGAGTATTTCGCCCCGCTAGGTGGTTAGGCGCGACGTATTCCAATGGCCCTGCTCGTATACGCTTTTATGTCAGGGGGCCGCCGGTTGAACCGTTGGAAACTTGAGTTCAGCAAACCCAGCTTGACCAGATATATCACGCGGGTCTTGCATGGCATGAGTCTAAGCGTCTTCGATCTCATCCACACGTTCGAGACATGCTACTTTCCCCTTTGGATTATCTCATCCACACGTTCGAGACATGCTACTTTCCCCTTTGGATTTCTCCGCCAGGTAGGTCTCGTGACCCAAAGGTATTTACTCCAACCTTTCCCGTCTCCGACGGGGATTTCACATACGCCGACATGGCGCACCCACCTGCCCGCCCGCTCGGAAACAGTCGCCGAGAGGATTTTGACCCCACTGGTAGGGATGTAGCTGTGTTCTTTGAGGCGGATGGTTCCCAGTTTAGGGAGTTGAATGCGATCTTCAAACACACGGATCGGCTTGTCTAGACGAAACGAGCCACGTCCCTGGCTCTTGCTTTTGAACTTCGGAAAGCCCAGATTCTTGTGCTTTTTGCCAGCTTTCTTTTCTCGAACGCGGCGGAAAAAGTTGTCGTAGGCTTGATCCAGGTCACGGAGAGCATTTTGCACAATCCACTTGGAGACGCCCTTGAGCCAAGGGAGGTCAGAGTGTTTTCGAGCGGTCAATTCCTTTTGCAGATCAATGGCAGAGATGGTTTTCCCGCTTTCTTTGTAGACCTCTTGCTTGCGCGCAAGGCCATAATTGTAGGAAAAGCGAGCCGTCCCTGCACATTGGCAGAGCAACATATGTTGTTTCACTGTGGGATCAAGTTCCGTCTTGTATCCTCTCGTGATTTTCATTCCTCCTGCATCATGACCTGTTCAACGCACTGCTTGATCTTCTCCGCTCGCTCTTTGGAATGCCGACGTCGGTAAATCCAGCTGGCCATGCTGGTCATGACTGCGATGAAATCATCAACGAGATCATGCTTGGTGTCGCTTGGAAACATCACTTCCAGGGAACGTCCCTGCATGGCAATAAGCTGCTCGATGGGGATAAAGCCAAAACGCGTCAGCCGATCCCGATGCTCCACCACGATCTTGCCGATCAAGATCTGCTTTCTGTCCGTGAGTGGAGACACGTGCATACAGGGCTATTCCTTTTGGTGTGGCTGTTTCCGGTAAAGGGTCTGGGACGATGATGGTACCCGTGTCGAGTTAATAAGCATCCTGTTTTCATCCCATGAGATAGGTTGAAAACACTTTTTTCCCAACTGTTTCCCTTGACAATCACCCTCATCGAGTGCTATTCTGTATTTGCAGTCTCAGGACGAGACTGCTAGCAATCATACTTGACAAAGGTTGTATCATGCCAACAAAGAAGGAATTTCTGTTGGGAAGGGTGCATAAGTAAACACATGACACCACTGAGCCAACGCAAACAGCAGATCCTGCGTGCGCTTGTTGAGGAGTATATCTATACGGCTACCCCAGTTGCATCAGAGACATTGGTACGGAAGTACAGGCTCAGTTTTAGTTCCGCGACCGTTCGTCATGAACTGGCTGGACTTGAAGAGGCCGGATTGATCCATCAACCGCACACATCTGCCGGGCGTGTACCTACGGATTTGGGGTACCGCTACTTTGTAGAGCACCTTATGCAAGAATCGATACTTGCCCTGGATGAGCAGCGTTTGATCCGCCACCAGTTCTACCAGGTGCAAGATCAACTCGATCAATGGGTGCGCCTGACAGCTTCAGTGATGGCCCGTTTACTTCACAGCGCGGCGGTAATGACGCCTCCGCGTTCCACCCAGGGACAACTCAAGCACTTTGAGATACTTTCGGTCACCGAGCTATCAGCACACCTGGTTCTGGTGCTGATGGATGGATCAGTAAAGCAGCAGCGGCTGCTTCTAGAGGCTCCTTATCACCAGGAAGAACTGAGCGCTGTCGCTGTCCATTTGAACGAACTCTTCCAAAATAAAAGCGCGGCAGAGGTCGATAGGATGTTACAACAGCAAGATCTTTCACCGGTTGAGCACCTGGTGGGAAGCACTATTGCTCGTATCCTGGAGCAGCATGGTGATCCGCTGGGCGATGTGTTTTACCGTGAAGGCGTCGTCAATATCCTGGAACAGCCAGAATACAGTCGCATGGGACCGGAAGAGGAACGTAACGAACGTGTACGCAAGGTTATGGAGGTGCTGGAGCAGAATCGCTTTTTACCTGCCCTTGCCTCGCAACTGCGACAGTCGGATGGCGTACAGATAATTATTGGCGGCGAGAATGAGTGGGATGAGATGAAAGATGTCAGCCTGGTGGTAGCTCGCTACGGCCAGGAGGGCGGAATAGGCGGATTGCTGGGAGTAGTTGGCCCTACACGTATGCAGTATGGCCGTGCCATTGCGGTGGTACGCTATATGACGCAGGTGATGAATGAACTGCTTGCAGAAGTCTATGGCTATTAAAGTAACACAGCAACTAATGAATAAAGTACATGTATAGGAGGCAACTGTGCCAAAAGTTATTGGAATTGATTTAGGAACAACAAACTCGTGTGTTGCCGTTATGGAAGCCGGCGAGGCCGTCGTTATACCGAATGCGGAAGGAGCACGCACAACACCCTCGATTGTGGCTATCAACAAGAGCGGTGAGCGTCTCGTCGGTGAGGTTGCCAAACGCCAGGCCATCACTAACCCTGAAAATACGGTCTACTCCATCAAACGCTTTATGGGACGAAAGTATGAAGACCCTGAGGTAGATCGTGATAAGCGTCTGGTGCCGTATAAGGTCGTAAGAGCCTCCAACGGTGACGCCTGGGTAGAGGTCCAGGGGAAAGCATACAGCCCGCCAGAAATATCTGCAATGATCCTGCAGAAACTTAAGACCGATGCCGAAGCTTACCTGGGCGAGCGCGTCACGCAGGCCGTGATTACCGTTCCTGCGTACTTTAACGATGCCCAGCGCCAGGCAACGAGGGACGCGGGTCGCATTTCTGGGCTTGACGTATTGCGTATCATCAACGAGCCGACGGCTGCATCCCTGGCCTATGGCCTTGATAAGAAAAAAGATGAGCGTATCGCCGTCTATGACCTGGGTGGCGGTACCTTTGATATATCGCTCCTTGAATTGGGTGACGGCGTCTTTGAGGTTAAAAGCACCAATGGTGATACTCACCTGGGGGGCGACGACTTCGACCTGCGCATTATCACCTGGATGGCTGACGAGTTCCGCAAGGAGCAGGGTATCGACCTGCGCCAGGATCGCATGGCCCTCCAGCGTTTGAAAGAGGCTTCCGAAAAGGCGAAGAAAGAGCTGTCCAGCTCGATGCAGACAGAGATCAATTTGCCGTTTATCACCGCTGACGCCAGCGGCCCGAAGCATCTCACTATGACGCTGACGCGCTCCAAGCTGGAGCAGTTGGTAGAAGATCTGATTGAGAAATCGCGCGGCCCGGTAGTGAAGGCGCTTTCAGATGCCAGTATACGTCCTGGCGACGTCAACGAGGTGGTACTCGTCGGCGGTCAAACTCGTATGCCAGCCGTACAAACTATGGTACGGCGCATCTTTGATCGCGACCCCCACCGCGGTGTAAACGCGGACGAGGTTGTAGCGGTTGGTGCCGCTATCCAGGCAGGCGTCTTGACAGGTGATGTCAAAGATGTGCTCCTCCTGGACGTCACTCCGCTCTCTTTGGGTATCGAGACACTCGGTGGTGTCTTTACTCGCTTGATCGAGCGCAACTCTACCATCCCGATACAAAAGAGCCAGGTCTTCTCAACGGCCAGCGATAATCAGCCCAGTGTAGAGATCAATGTCTTACAGGGTGAGCGTGAGTTTGCCAAGGACAACCGCTCTCTTGGTAGTTTTATTCTCGATGGTATTCCACCCGCTCCACGTGGCGTACCACAGATCGAGGTCATGTTCGATATCGACGTCAATGGTATCGTGAATGTGTCCGCGAGGGACAAAGGCACAGGACGTGAGCAGAAGATCACCATCGTTGCCTCAAGCGGTCTCTCCAAAGACCAGATCGACCGTATGGTGAAGGATGCCGAGTCGCATGCAGCTGAAGACAAGCGCCGTAAGGAAGAGGTTGAGGAGCGCAACCTGGCGGATAGCGCCGCCTATCGTTCGGAGAAGAGCATCGCTGACCTGGGCGACAAGATTACCCCGGAGCAGAAGAGCGAGCTTGAGTCCAAGATAGCGGATGTACGCGCCGCCCTTTCGACCGATGACGTTGCGCGCATCAAGTCATCTCGCGAGGCTCTTGAGCAGGCTTTCTACAAAGTCACCGAGTCGGTCTACCGCCCAGGCGCTGGTGAAGCCACAGACGGCGCTAACCCCAATTTCGGTGGTGGTACAGGCCAGACTGAGCAGGAAGGCCCGCATGACGACACAATCGAGGGTGAATACAAAGAAATGTAGCTATCCCTGCTGGGTACTCCTCTGAAGAGGAGTACCCAGCAGCATATCTCTGCTATAAAGCTAACGCTTGCAGAGCTCTTAGGGAAGTCCACCCCACTCTTACCTTCTCTCCTGCACCGTCAGGGGCGGCGCGAGAACATGAAGGACGGTTACCTTCTTGGCTATACCCTTGCGTATACTAGTGGAACATTGTAACATTTTATGAAGCATTGTAAAATAGCATTGAATGCGGTAGCGCGAAATCAAACGCGCCCTGTCTTCTTATGGTAAAGGACCTAGCCGATGGCCACTAATAAACGAGATTATTATGAGATATTAGGTGTATCTCGGAGCGCAACTGATGATGAGTTGAAAAAGGCTTATCGTCGTCTTGCGAAACAGTACCACCCCGATGCCAATAAAGATCAGGGAGCGGAAGCCCGTTTTATTGAAGTAAATGAAGCCTATGAAATCCTGAGCGACACACAGAAGCGGGCAGCATATGATCGCTTTGGACATGCCGGCCTCAATAACGGCATGGGTGGCGCAGGCGCTTATGATTTCGGCGGGTTTAGCAGTATCAATGACATCTTTGAGACCTTCTTTGCAGGAGCAGGCGCGAGTACTCAGCGTCGCTCCGGTACGCAGCGGGGTGCTGACCTTCGTTACGACCTGACTATTACCTTTGAGGAGGCCGTCTTTGGTTGCCAGAAGGAGATAGAGCTTCCGCGCTGGGAGGCCTGTACAACCTGTCGCGGCAGTGGAGCCCAGCCGGGAACCTCCACATCTCGCTGTTCAGCATGTCAGGGTACTGGTGAGATACGCCGTGTACAACAGTCCATTTTTGGTCAGTTCGTCAACGTCTCGATGTGTGAACGTTGTCGAGGCGAGGGACGCGTTATTACTACCCCTTGTGAAAAATGCCGTGGCCAGGGCCGCGTGCGGAACAATCGTCGCGTGGTAGTGAATATCCCTGCTGGCGTAGATGATGGCATCAATGTTCGTGTCACTGGCGAAGGTGAAGTCAGCGCCCGTGGTGGCACTCCTGGCAACCTGTATGTTATTCTCACGGTAAAGCCTCACCAGTTCTTCAAGCGGCAGGGCAACGACATTCTGTATGAATTGCCGATCAGCTTTACTCAAGCAGCCCTCGGAGACGAGGTTGAAGTGCCTACAGTGGATGGCAAGACAACGAATCTCAAGATTCCTGCTGGTACACAAAGTAATCGCTCGTTCCGCCTCAAGGGGATGGGGGTACCTGTAGTACACAGCAGCGCTCGCGGCGATCAACACGTTATCGTCAAAGTGGTGACGCCAACCAGCCTGACCCCTGAACAGAAACGTTTGCTCGAGGAGTTTGCCCGCCTTGAACGCGAACAAAGCGAACAGAACGACAAGAACATCTTCCGTAACCTGTTTGAGAAAACTAAAGATGTTTTCCAATAAAAAAACAGGAGGGAGCAGTTGCAGACTGCTCCCTCCTGTTTTAGGGAATACTTGACATGCTTAGACGCTGCGTGATAGCATCTAAGCATGAAACAGAAGCGAGCCTATCAGTATAGGTTTTACCCCACATCTGAGCAGGAACACGTTCTTGCTCACACATTCGGCTGTGCTCGCTATATTTACAACTGGGCCTTACGATTGCGCACCGATGCCTACTACAAGGACCATCAACGCATCGGCTATCACGAAACCTCTGCTCAATTAACCCTACTCAAAAAACAAACGCCCTGGTTGAACGAGGTTTCCAGCGTTCCTCTCCAACAAGCCTTGAGTCATCTTGACCGTGCCTTCCGGAACTTCTTCGAAGGACGAACTGACTATCCAACATTCAAGACGAAGCATGGAGAGCAATCCGCAAGCTATGTAGCATCCGCCTTCCGGTGGGATGGCAAGTCCCTCACGCTCGCCAAGATGAATACTCCTCTGGATATCCACTGGTCCAGATCCTTGCCTGAGGGATGCAAACCCACAACGGTGACGGTGTGCAAGGACACTGCCAATCGCTACTTCGTCTCCATCCTGGTTGAAGAAGAGACCAAAGCTTTGCCGGTAGTGACCAAGCAAGTTGGGCTCGACCTGGGCTTGAAATCCATGGTCATCACCTCTGATGGACATACTCATGGGAACCCCAAGTTTTTCGCCAAAGACGAAAAGAAATTGGCGAAGGCACAACGTTGCCTGACGAAGAAGAAACAAGGGTCCAAGAACCGTACCAAGCAACGTGTGAAAGTGGCTCGTATTCACGCAAACATTGCTGATAGGCGGCGTGACTATCAGCACAAACTCTCGACGCAGATAATT
>WNFX01001735.1_pt1 | contig 31276 bp, 25 predicted proteins | sample 5400111 | NCBI WGS metagenome assembly WNFX01 (sample SAMN13153363, study PRJNA577476) | soil metagenome | isolation source: 40 cm soil or saprolite under grassland replicate 1 | place: USA:California | collected 2016-06-15 | reverse complement strand
ATGAAACGATGCCTATGGATGAAATTACAAAAAAGACTTTCATGCTTTTGTTTCTCATTTTTCTTCCAACAGTTAAGAAGGCCACAGCGAAGAACAAACCTGATATTTGACCGTTGAGAGCTATGATTAACTGGAATTGCGTCGAGGATATAATTTCGACAAACCTTGGATCACCTACTAAATCTGGATTGCTTACTACTAGCACAAAAATTTGGTACGCTAATGGGATGCTACCTATTAACCAGAATTTCTTCTTCCCGATTCTGCCTGAATATCCCTTAAGTAATAAAACCGTAAGCACCCACGAAGCTATTACGAGAACAGGCAACGCATAGTTTCCCAGTCCGTAGATGACTGCAATATTAGGAGATGGAAACATGTAATTCAAAATTAACGTTATATACGCTCTAGGTTGTATTGATTCTGGCTGCAGGCTAAACTGTTCCGTAAGTACTGGTAGTGTGATTAATATCAGGAATACAGTCACAATGAAAACAGCAGCATACATTAGAATTGAAAATGACCGACCAAACTTAAACCATTGAAGAAATATAACAGATAGCGTTCCGAGTATAAAAGCCGACAAAAAATGGCTCAGATACACTACTAATAACAAGAATATTTTATTATAAGCGTGGAAAATGAGCATCTCGGAGATAACGAAAAATAATATCAGCGATACAGCTGTCTGAGCGCCTAATGTGCAAATATAGGCTGTCCTGAATAATAAGGATCTGGAACTTCGTCCTTGAATATCGCTGCTTTTGGCAAAACGAATCAACACTATGTTAATGATAGAAGCAAAAACTACAAATGACACAAATAATACAAACTGGGAATTTCCAGGAGTTCCTAAATCGGTCGTGTAGAAAACTCTAATGAATTGAGAGTCCACAACAGTAACAACTACGATTAGTGAAATCAGTACAAGTGCAAACTTGGTACTACTTAATACGCTGAGAATGGATGACATATCTTTTTGTCACACCTCCGATAGGCTCGACAACTAATGAAAGACTGGTGTACCCCTTTATATTAATGCCCAAAATTTAAGAATAATTATAATACTGATAGATTAAAGGGTTTATTGATTTATAAAAAAGAATGCTGAGAATAATAGTAATATTGCCAGGCGAAACTCTACATAGATATGTTCAAGATAACAAAATACAAAATCTGTGTAGCTGGGATGCTGCTTGGTGTAGGTCTTATTAGCTTACTTCCCTTTATGGGTCTGACATGCAGATGGTGTGCGGGTACCGGCTAGAGATTTAGGTAACAAGACCATAATTTACCCCTATCTAACTGTGGGTCACTAAGTTATGCAGACGGCTATTTTCCATCTTTAGTTTATCCAAACTTACAGGAAGATAACCAGCTTTCTTTGCGCTATTAATATTGTATTTAACAACGTAATTTGGATTAAAGTCTATTTGTCTTAAAGAATTGCATTTACAGGATTTTGTAGTAGTTTCTCAATCCATGGAATTGTATTATTACGAGATGCTCCTGAGCCAACGCCTTTCCTTCTACCCCTCTCTTTTGACGATAATCTCTGTTGTTCTATCTTTTCATTTATGAGCCATCTTCTAAAATCACGGAGTAGGTAGTTTATTGGGGGCTTATTTCCATCCCATTTTTGTATGACCTTAACTTCCTCGTTGCGCTTTGAGTTAATCGTCCCAGGAATTCTAATAAGACATGAATTAACTGTCGGATTATATTGAGGGTCTTCTTTTTTATTTGTTAAAAAATCTTCTGCAAATTGCATAAATTTACTAGTTAGATCTTTTTCATTTGGGGCAATAAATTTAGCAAATATTTCGATTTCCTCAAGGACAAATCCTTCTACCGGTTGGTAAATATGATAGCCATTTCCAATCCATAAAACTGTTGGATAGCCGTCAACTATATCTTTAATTCTCTTTAATGCTTTGTTTAATACCCAATCTAATTTGTCCTTTGAATAACCAAAGTCTTTGAGATCAAGGTCTATGATTATGAAACTTGGTGGGGTTCTGTTAATGCCATGAAAGTTAGTAAATGAAGGATAGGCGTTGACCCGGCAATCTTCATAGTTTGAAGATCTGAAATATCTTAATAACGATTGCTTATCCAGCACTTCCTTCTGGTACCCAAGCCTCCTAGTCATAATTCTTCTTGGGAACAGTGGATTTTGGAAATGGCCCAGAATAAAGTCTAAGTTCTGTTCTACAAATAATTCTAGGTTACTAAGGGGGTAAATTTCCTTCAGTGTACTCGATCACCACCTAAAGGGGGGAAAGAAAAACTACCCTTCACTCCCTTATTTTTATTTTTTTGTTGATTGGAGCTCACTTAAACCCTCCTTTGGTCATACTTTACCCTTTTCATTATAGACTGCTGATGATTCCAGATCATGATGAAAACATGAGAAGTCTCTGCAATAATGGCAGAAACAGCATTTTTTACAGATAGGTTTTGAAATCGCTGGAAGAAATTCAGAATAGCAATTAAAACATCTCATCCCTTTTACTACCTTAATATTCATAACGGAAATCATCAATTTATTACTATCCTCTGATAGACGATAAAATATTATTGCTAGCTCTGAATTCATGACCAAGGACGTCCCTTGTCTTATCCCATGCATTCTTCATTGTGGAACGGCCATCATTGTTTTTAAATACTCTTTCCAGCGAAACCAAATTTCGGAATCTACCATGACATTTTTGTCAATACGAAATAACAATTAAAATAAGTCAAAAAATGGTACTGTAATATAATAAGCACGAAGACCCAAAGAAACGAGTTAATCTAGAAACAATCCATCAACACAAAACTCTGAAAAACGAAGGAATAAGGGACAGAATGATGCATAGTAGCCTGGAGAACAGAAATAGAGGAAAATTTTAAATCATAAGTAGGATCTATTATTTAATTACGTCCACAGAGTATACTACTATAAACTCAGGTCTTACACTAACCTTAACAGCGATAGCAGCAACCATCATAATATTAATTGTTGTAGTAGTGGCTATTAGCTCTGATTGCACAATCATTTGTGTATCTGCAGCGTCAGCTTCTCAAAAAGAATCCAATGTTACCATTACAACCATTTTTACTCAGTTGGGTAACAGTAGTGGCATGGGAAAGCGTTTAATTGAACACGCGTTAGACGAATTAAAAGCTAAACATCCTCACATAGGTATTCAACTAAAATATACAGAGTATCCATCCAATCAAACCCGTACACAGATCTTAAATACAATTACTAATCAAACACCAGTTGATTTAGTTTCTATAGACCAGATTTGGCTTGGAGAATTTGCTCAGAAAGGTCTTCTAACAGATCTTTCAAACTATACCCAAAGTTGGGGAAGAGAGAAAGATTGGTATGAAGAGAATTGGGCTGGTGGCAACTACAAAGGAAGAGTATATGGCATATGGGCTTGGACTGACATAAGAGGAATATGGTATTGGAAAGATCTGTTAGATAAGGCAGGTGTTAATCCTAACTCTTTAAAGACCTGGAATGGATATATAGCATCAGCAAAGAGACTCAACACAGTATTAAGACCTCAGGGAATTGAAGGTGTGCATCTTACCGGTGCAAGTCATTCTCCTGATTTATGGTATCCTTATCTTTGGATGCTAGGAGGAGATATTTTGGAACAGAGAAGCGGACATCCGACCAAAGGAACAGCCTGGTTTCCAGCGTATAATAGCAGCAAAGGTATCAAAGCATTAGAGTTTATCAAAGACCAGGTAACTAAGGCAGGGATCAAGCCTCAGAAAAATCATTTTTGGGGTCAAGAGTTTGCTAATAGGAAATTTGCTGTGATGCTAGAAGGATCATGGATGCCAGTAGAGTTTCCAAAAAAGCAATTAGAAAACATAAAACAAAGAGTGGGCTTTATCCCAATGTTTCCTGTACCATATAAAAATAATCAAACTTCTACATTAATGGGAGGATGGGAATTAAGCATTCCCAAGAGATCCACGCATAAAGATTTGGCATGGGAGCTAATTACAACAATGTCAAAACCAGTGATACTTGCGCCTTGGTTGTCACAAAATGGTTTTCTCCCAACCCAGATACCTATAGGCGAACGCTTTACATTAAATGCAACTGAGTCATCACCATTTCCATATTATAATGAAATGATCTCTTTGATTCCATTTGGTGGAAGTAGAACTAGTTTACCTGAGTATCCGCAAATAGCTGAGCATATAAGACAAGCAATCCATGAGGTTCAATATGGCATAAAGGAACCAAAGCAAGCATTAAATGATGCTGCAGCAAAGTCAGCAAAAGTTCTAGGATGGTAGAGGTTGCATGTGAAAAAGATTCTACTCAGTTTATTACCTAATCGTGTAAAAGAATTAGGGATTCTTTCTATAGTCTTAATAATAGCCATAACATTAGGTTTATTTTTTTATTTACAAAACATTACTCACACTGATATCAAGAATAATTTATTTTTGCAGCAAAAGGAGCGTCAAATACAATCTACAAAAAGTATCTCTGAACACATAAGCTCAGATCTTAATCAGGTTATAGGCATGCTAGATGGGATGGCTAACTCTTTGTATTTACAGCAAGGAGACCTTTACGGCGACCAAACTAAAAAGCTACTAGAAGAAAAATACAATCAATACAATACTGTAATAAACAGACTATTTGTATTAGATAAAAATGATATTGTGACTAATAGTCTCGCTCCAAAGGGATCGGAAACTTTCCTTGGTCAAGACTTTTCTCTTAGAGACTGGATAAAAGAGACAAGAGCCACACTAAAGCCCGTATTTTCTGATGGCTTTGAGAGGCAGGGTATTTACAGAATTTTCATCACTTATCCTATAATAGAAAGAGGGACTGGGGAGTATATAGGAACAATCGCAACGTCAATACCTACTGTAGGGTTTTTTGCACACTATGGAAATGTTGAAAATATCGACAACCAATTCCTTGTTGTCTTTAACAAAAAAGGAATCATGCTTGCCAATGGTGCTAGCAAAACACTTGTAGGACAAGACTTTTTCAGTGCCTATACTCAACAGTTTATACGCCATAATAAAATTCTAAATGATTTAACCCGTAACCTATTGGCAGGTAATTCGGGCTATGCGGTGTATAACTACGGAAGAGGCGAAAGACTCACTACTGATTATCCGATATTTGTGCAGGGTAAGCCGACATACTTTATCCAAGAAGTGACTCCAACTACATCAATATACTCGCAGGTCAACAGTGTTCTTTTCACAGAAAGGGAGAAGATGTTTTTGCTTTTTGCTAGCTCCATTGCTGCAATAGTAGTTCTGATAATATTCTTTGTTAAATGGAATAGCACTTTAGACATTGAAGTGAGAAGAAGAACAAAAGAATTAAACGAATCAAATATGCAGCTCGAATCAGCTAATGAACAATTAAAGCTCCAAGAAAAAATGCAGAAGGAGTTTATCAATGTTGCAGCACATGAATTGAGAACTCCTGTGCAGCCAATACTTGGCTTATCTCAAATCCTGCGCTCAAAGATTGGAAATCCTGAGCAGAATGAATTTTTAGACGTGATTATTAGAAATGCAAAGAGATTACAGCGCCTTACCGAAGACATATTGGACGTTACAAGAATTGAAAGCCAGCTATTAAAACCAAACAAAGAACGGTTTAACCTAAATGATGCTATACTTAGTTCGGTAGAAGATTGTCGAAATCAAATTGAAAAGGCCCATGGCAATATACGGTTACTATTCGAACCTAAGGATATTATTATAGAAGCAGATAAAGGAAGGATAGTGCAAGTTGTTTCTAATCTTCTAAATAATGCTGTTAAATTTACAAGAGACGGAACAGTATATGTGAAAGCCGAACAGTATGCAGATCAAGTTATTGTAAGTATAAAGGATACAGGTCAAGGTATTGATCCAGAAATTCTACCTAGGCTTTTTTCAAAGTTTGCTACTAAATCCTTTTCTGGGACTGGCCTTGGATTGTTTATTTCTAAAAGTATTATAGAATCCCATGGTGGAAAAATATGGGCTGAAAATAATAATATTGATGGAAAACGAGGGGCTACGTTTTACTTTAGTCTTCCAATTGTCGATCATAGGTTTTCTGTATTTCAGCTTTCAGACTAGAATCTTATTTCTCGCATATATCGAATCCCAAGAGAATAGGCTCTGAAATTGTGATATCGTTATGATTAATAGCGTCGATTTAATTATTGGCTACATGCAAGTAGAATGGTTTAGAAAACTAACTGTAGTTAGTAACTTCAGTTTGAGTTAACAGCGGCAGTAGTCTGATCCTCTCGTCCTTTGTCTTCTTCAGGATGTATTTTATACTTTCTGGCTAGAAATAATAGAAGTAAGCCAAACATAGAGAGAACTATTGCAAGTCCTTGTGCTCCACCGTTAGGTATTGCTACAAAATAAATTATTGAAAATACAATACTCGCTAATCCCTGCAAAGCGTATTTTAAGGATTCGTGCCATCTACTCTTCTTTGCAACATATCCCAACCCAAATATGACTGCACTTGGATAAATAGTAAGGAGAATATACTGATCAATATCTAATCCATTATGGGTCAACAGTTAGTCGTTAGTTAAGTATCAATTGAACAATATTTGTCTTTGGTTTTAATCATTTTTATAAGCTAATAAGCTATTTGTATCTCAATTGCGTCACCCGTCTGTATTAAAGAACGTGCATTCTCGAGTGGTAAGGTTGCTATGTCTTCTTCTTGAAATGGACCATATCTGGCCATATCTATACCTACAAATTGTTCCATTGGTCTGATGAATCTCACGACGATTTGTTTAGAACGAATCTTGGATATGATTGACTCTAGTACCTTAGGTCTGCCTCTAATTGTCGCATTAAGTACTAGCTTTCTTCTTTTCTGTGATTCTTTCTCTCCATCCAAGATGTATTTTTCTTCATCTGCGAGTTTTGAATAATCAATTACTGATCCTGTCACTGCTTCAGACTTTTGTGAAAGTGATTCGCTTCGTTGTTCTACTAATAACTTCTGATTTCGAATTTCAAAAAGCAGCTTAGCGGAACCACATATTAATTCTATCAAATTATCTCGAATCTTCGCTTCCATTCCTTCGTATCTCTGTCCTTTTAGGCCTGCTAAACTAGTGGCAATCTTAAGATATGTATCAAGAGGTATTGGCTGCAAAAGAGTAGACTGGATTTCTTTAACTAATAAATTATATATATATCTGAATGTCACCACAGAGTTATCGTTCTTCGCTTCAGCAACAAAGTTTTCTCCTGCTACAGTAACCATTTATAGCTATTCGCATTCTCGCCTTATTTCTTTTCTTCTCTAATATAGACTGACTGTTTCGATAATTAATTCTAAAATCATAGATCGCTCTAGTATGTGAGAAAGAAGAACAGCAATACAGCTGAATTTCCTTTCAAATTGACTAGGCTATTGGTGTTGTCAATAAGAAACTAACAAAAATCACTCACTTTCTTATATGTATAGCGCTAGCAGAGTAACTTCTACACAATAGAACGTAAGAGAAATTTGAAGCTAGCTAATCTAGATCATATCTACACGACCGGGTTTGAATTAAACTAATAGTGGCGTTATAATACAATAGATTCCTATTGATACAATAAGAATTGAATTGAATTGAATGGTGGTCAGGTTGTCTTATTGAGGAGCTTATCTTCATTCAAGTGAATTTTACAATATTCGCAATTCTCATCCAAGCTGAGAATCTTTCCTTCGTTATTTACATGATATTTTAAGTGATTGTTTGCTATCTCTATATCTTTTTTGATACCATTTAGCACTAGTTCCTCTATTATAGTACCAATCACGCATTAATCTGCATTTCAAGGTATAAATAAGTTGCTTAACTTCCCAGATATGATGTAATACCCTGCCATCTACAATTGTTGGCGACAAATTTGAATAGAGGATATAAGCGCAGCCACAAATTATAACACAGCGTGACTTGAAAGAGCTTATCGAACGGACAAGTATAATATTCATTCTAGTTGCACTGATGTTAACTGTTGTATTTGATCAAGTCGTGGCACAGCAGCAAAAACAGCATAATACTACAACATATCGGCTTTACCAAACATGTTGCCTTCGTCATCTCCCTCTTTAACCGACCTCTTCAAGCATGTAGATAATCCAGTAGTTCAAATAACAAGTATAAGATCTAATCCTGATGAACTTGTGATTATAAATGGCAATCCCATAACAGGACAGAGTACTGCATTAGGCTCTGGTTTTGTATATGATAAACAAGGACACATTATAACTAACTATCATGTAATAGCAGGTGCTAGTAGGGTGGATGCGACATTCATAGATGGAAATACATATTCTGTAAAAGATATAGGAAAAGATCCTTATTCAGATCTATCTATACTGCAAATTACTGATAATTTCTCGAAAAAATCTTTCCTGTAGTATTGGGAAATTCCTCTAGACTACAAGTTGGAGAACAAGTAATAAGTATTGGTAACCCATTTGGTCTCAGCGGTACTATGACAACAGGTATTGTAAATCAGTTGGGTCTTTCAATACCATCACCTGTTGGAGGTTATTTAATACCAAATGGAATTCAAACCGATGCTGCAATAAATCCAGGTAACTCTGGTGGCCCTTTACTTAATGTGCAAGGTGGAGTAATAGGTATGAATACTGCTATAATTTCTAATACCGGCGCATATTCAGGGATAGGCTTTGCAATTCCCTCTAACACGATTGCTAGGGAAGTGCCAACACTAATTAAAACTGGAACATATGCCCATCCATGGCTTGGACTTTCAGGTGGTAAAGTAACACCAGCATTAACAAAGAGTGCTGGATTGCCTCAAAATTATAAAGGCGTAGTTGTCGCTTCAGTTCAGGCAGCCAGTCCTGCTGAAAAGGTGGGCTTGCGAGGATTAGCGCAAAATGATAGTGGTATAAGCCATTTAGGTGACATCATAATAGCAATTGATGGCCTTCCACTAAGACAGATTGATGATATAATCAACTTGGATTGTTGAATTTTACGAGTATGGGGATAATCATTTAGTTAGAATACAGGGACAGATAGAGCAATGTTATCCTCACTAAGCAGGGAGAAAGCACGTTGAAAATCTTGAGACTAATAGCACCTGCCATAGTATCGGGATACTTATTTAGATTATAGCATTGTATCGAGTATTTGCTGATCTGATGGTTTAATTGATTTTCTGCGTGATTTTAGAGAGATGTTAACTATGCTTCAATTTGTTGACTTCCCAACTTTAATTCTTGCATAGTCAGTCCTTGTATCCCATATTGTTATTGTCCATAATAGCTACCTAGACCTAGTTCTTTCAATATCACGTAGTATTTTTAGCTAGTCATCTAGAAAAGATTCGTCTCCAAGATCGAACACATAAGAATAAACCATTCTTATTACAACTTCTGCCTTCTGGCCCGGATAGAATTTATATGATAATCGTTCAAATTCTGCGAGCTTTACCATTTTTGAGGTTCTTTCTAATGGTTTAGGATAGACAGGCTGTTTATCATCATGAACTGGTTTATGGAAGGATTCTTGTTGCAATACTGGTAAAGGAGGAAGATTTGGTAATGGAAATGACGGATGCATTCCATATGTGTTATAATTATTATAATTCTTCTCAGAATTACGATTATTGTTATAAATTCCATGGGAATAAACAGGATAGACTGCATTATTAGTATTAGAGTTCTGAGTTTTTTTATTGTTCTTCCTGAATAACAAAGGATCAGTTGGCTCAGGGAATCTACCATTTTGCCTACCAATTATATATTCATATGGTCTAACGATCATGCCGTTCCCAACGTGAAGATTTCTATTGTGTCTGTTAGCGGTTGACCTTCTTGTGAAACCGTCGCCGCATATTGTGCATGCCCAAGTATCTTTGCCAGTCATACTCATTATTATTTACAAAAGCTTTCTTTAAAAAGAAAAAGAAAGATCAAAGTGCGACACTGTGCAACAGTGTATAGTAGGATTGCGACACAAAAACTCGAAAACTCCTATCCTAGTTAACGTTACATTATATGTTATATGCTCACTATTATTCTTGTTCTAATCTGCACCTTGCTAAAATTGGATAAGTACTAGTTGTATCTTATATAATACTTTGATGGATAGACTATCCGCTTATCTGTAGCGGATTGGTAGTACCCTGTATATATTATACGTATATCTAATAGACTATACTGTATACGTATATTGAAACACCAAAATAGCAAGGGATAAAACTGAAAAGCAAAAGCTCACGCTTGGCATTGAGAGAGGTATTATTGATAAAGCTAAAGCAGCTGGAATCAATATTTCAGCAATTACTGAACATGTTTTGAGGTCTATAACTTATGACCCAAAGGGTGATACTACAGAGGACGTTGCTAATGCGTATCAAGCATTATTCAATGCTACATGGCCACTTCTTGACAAGTACGATGCAATTGTAGAAGTGGGTGTAGACGTAGACCACAATGCTGTCTTAAAGATATCTTCAGAAGCGTGTATATCCAAATTCGTATTTCTTATATACGCGCCGCTGGCTGGTGAGGGAAGACGACCTTCAGCGTTTCCTGTAAACGAGGAGCTAGTACCATACCTCTACGAGCCAAAAGTCATATTGCAAAACCTAATTTTGGCAGTGTCAGAGGCCGCCAAGAAAAACCAAGAAAAAGTCAGAGAGCTAGACTTTGCATTACGTCTTGTCCAAGCCTTGTCAGATGATAGCAATAATCAAGGAAAAGATGAAAACAATAAAAAATGATATCATGTTGGGTTACTGAAAGCCTACAATGCAGTTACATGTCCTAGAATACTTAGAAATAGGACATACATGATCGTAGATTGTAGGGTGTGCCATTAAGCGTCCTCGAGATTTTTGAGATCGACAGGTGAGTTTCTAATGTACTATACGGTAACCATACCCTGTCTACGCAATGAGGTTTTGTAATATTTCATAGAATTACAATATTTGGATTATCACCTATTGCTACAAACTATGTAAAGTCTAGACGCTGAGGGGGTGAACTCCCTATTATGAAGCTGGATCCCAGGGTAAGTAGATCCACAGAGTGTTTGTAAAGTAGTCCCATATTTTCATCATTTCCACACTTTAACTCTTCTATTATTTGATCGAATTTAAGCTTAATCTTTCTTACGTCTTTTATCGCTCTAAACGGAGTTAATAAATTTATGATATTCAATGTGAATCTACGATCCATTATTATCCGTAAAATAAGATATCGTAAACCTTTCGATTGTGTTCCGTCATTAGTTATAATAAAAGTTGCAGTTTTGGGGCTAGATTTTCTACAGCTTTACGTATTCTAAAACATAGAACAACAACAGCAACGGCAGCTAGAACAAAATACAATTAGAAATACAAGCCCTAGGTGGGATTCGGACCCACGACCTAAGGTTTACGAAACCTTCGCTCTGACCAGGCTGAGCTACTAGGGCAAAACAGATATATGCAGATCTCATTGCTGTTTATTTAATTCTTCATTTTTGTTAACAATATGAAAGAATATTCAATTAGTTAGAGGAGAATTAAATAGTATCGACACTTTCTTTTCCTACATGAAGATATCTATTTCCGGTGTCAGAGGAATTTATGGCCCTGACCTAACCTTACAGGAAGTGAGTAGATTTACCCGCTTATTTGCATCTTCCATGATTAAATCAGAAAAGAAATGTATACTTGCCAGAGACACCAGACCTTCAGGAAGAATAATCATTCAGACCGTTTCAGCTAGTCTCATGGAACAAGGCATCGATGTTTATAGTCTCGATATTGCGCCAACTCCTATGGCATTTCGAGAAGCTAGAACGTATCAAGCAGGATTAATCGTAACGGCTTCACATAATCCGTTGGAATGGAATGGGTTGAAATTCATAACCGAGGGAAGAGGAATTTTTGAGAATGAACTGGATCTGCTGCTTAAGGGCAATCCATCCACCTCTACTTCCCTTGGTAAGTACTCTACTATATCATCAGATTATGTGAATGAACTGGCAGATTTGATTAAACAACCACAAAGTGATAAAGTCATGAAAGTCGGAGTTGATCCCGGTGGAGGAGCTACATGTAAGTACGTTGACCAGCTATTTCAAAAACTTGGGTACATATCTTTTTCAGTAAATGATACTGAGGGTATATCATCGAGAAGCCCCGATCCGACTAGTGACGATCTAAAGGAATTAGTCACATTGATAACAGGAAATAAACTTGATATTGGATTTGCATTCGATTTAGATGGAGATAGACTAGTGGTTGTCGATAGCAGCGGGAAGAAATTAAACCCCGATGCTACGCTTTTGTTATGTGTTGCCAGTGCGCTTAAACTTGGAATGAAAAAATTTGTAGCAAGTATAGATACTAGCATATCAGTGGAAAAATTTATTAAGACACATGGTGGGAGGTTGGATTATAGCAAAGTTGGCGAAGCAAATGTTGTTAAGAAAATGTTAGATACTGATGCAGATGCAGGAGGCGAGGGAAGCAGTGCGGGTTTCATTTTGCCAAAGTTCAATAAGTGTAGAGATGGATTTTTAGCTAGCGCCATAATCTCTACATTGGATATGCAAACAAAGAATGAGTGTCTAAGCTATATTTCAGATCACGCTCAGATTAGGTCAAAAGTGGCTATTGACTCTATTCTTCATAGGGAAATAATGGAGAAATTCTACGATCTTATCAAAGGAGACTCGTCTCAAATTCTAACAATAGACGGCATTAAAACTATAATAGATGATGATTCATGGGTTCTCATCAGACCTTCAAATACTGAAGACGCTATTAGAATTTCAGTCGAATCAAAGACTACTAGTACTCAACATCTGTTTGACAAAATTAGTGAAAAAGTTCAGTCCGCATATGAATATGTTAAACGAAAAAGAAATAATAGATCTTCTTATCTCTAGGTTAGGTTCAAAAAGCCAACCTTGTCTTGGAATGGATGATGTTGCAGTGATTCCTTTCAAGAAGATAAAAAAAATTGGATCTTCAAGCCTTATCTTTAAAGCCGATATGTTAGTAGAAAGTACTGATGTGCCCAGAGGAATGCAGCCTTGGCAAATTGCTAGAAAAAGTATAGTTGCATGCGTCAGTGATCTTTCAGCGAAGGGTATTAAGCCATACGTATCGATGATTTCAATAGGGATTCCAAAAAAATATTCTGATACTGAAATTGAAGACCTCGCGAATGGTTTTAAAATTGCATCAAAGGAATTTGGAGTATCCATTGTAGGAGGTGATACTAATGAATCACGCGAGTTAGTAATTGATTGTAGTATGATTGGATTCTCAGGCAATTCTGTCGCTAAGATCCCCAAAAGAAATGGCGCAAGTTTAGGAGATCTTATCGTCGTTTCAGGAGAATTTGGCTATTCTTCTTCTGGATTAAAGATCCTGACTGGCAATGCGGTAGCTCGAAAACGATTTAAAACTAAGGCTATCAGTTCTGTTTTCAAACCTACTCCGCCACAAAAGTTTGGAATAGCCCTTGCAGAGTATTTTTCGTCTTCGATGGATTCTAGTGATGGTCTTGCTCTCTCGCTTCACGAACTATCAAAACAGAGCCACGTTAACTTTTTTATAGATAATATCCCGGAAGCCAAGGGCATCAAAGAATTCGCTAAGGATAATCACATCGATGCTAACGACCTAATTTTTTTTGGTGGAGAAGAATATGAAATAATCGCAACTATACCATCTTCAAAAATAAAACAAGTAATATCTATTATAAGAGAATCAAATCTAAAAATGCAAGTAATAGGAACAGTAAAGAAGGGAGATGGCAAAGTCTTTGTTAAAAACCAAGCAGGACAATATTCAATCCTTAATCCCCGTGGTTATGTGCATCGTACGTCCCCATCCCAGTACAATTAGGCAAACCAAGCCGAAGCTCCAAAATAGTACGTTTATACCTGGATCCGTTATAAACCCTTACCGGACTTCTTAGTAACATATCCAGTTGTAACTTAACCACCCTGTACGCATTGCAATTCTACTTTACTCAGACTTGGTCCATTACGCCTATAACTATCTATACAAATTACATGCTGGATTAAATTTGAAACGAAAATTATGGAAAGAGGATTCTAAATGGAGTCTAGTATGGCCCAATGTCACTAGAAAGAGTTGCATATTTATCGTCAGAAGTCAAGTTGTATTGAAGATGTAAGCTTCATCGAGTCGTGGATTAAAAAGACCGTATACAAGAGTTTGAGTACAAGTTAATTAGGACTCCCATAAATCTGTATATGGTAGGAAGTCTGCTCTAATTAACATTACATCTCATTTATATTCGAAAAGAACGATCTTCTATTTTTGAGAGGATTACCTTTATATTTTCGTTGTTAATCTTTTTTTTATACTTCCCTCTATTCTAACATAAAACCAATATGAGGATAATCAGGCATACAGATAGTACAAACACCAAGCTATGAACAAGATACACTCTATGGCCCATCAATTAAAACTAGGGATCAAAGAAAGACATATTGTTTTATTTCTCTTTTCTACTGCGTGTTTAATACGCCTTCTTCCAGAGCTAATTTCATACCCCTATCCAATAGGCTACGATGTAATTAATTACTATATTCCTGTAACGACTAATTTTAGTGAGCATTGGCCACAGGTTTCTACACAATTCCCACTTTATGCTTTACTCCTCAATATAACGAGGATTGCATCTGATATTTCACCTCATCAGACTGTTGTGATGATGGCAATCCTAATGTTCGGTTTTTTTGCACTGGCAATCTTCTTTCTGGCTAGGAAGTTGATGAAACTGAACATCAAATACAGTTTGTATTTAGCATTATTCGTAATTTTTCAAACGGCTGTCCTTAGAACTACGTGGGACCTTCACCGTGACATTTTTGCACTATCAACAATGTTGTTCACATTCTCGCTACTCCACAATGAAAGAAGAGAAGGGTCAATTTTCAACTGGAAACTTCTTGCAATTGTAATGATCCTCTCTGCAGTTACTGCCATTTCAGATAGGATGATTGGATTGTTATTTACTGCTTCGTTGGTGATTTATTCAGCGATCGTCAAAACAAAGACTACAATTTTGTGCGCGTTAATTGCTATCGGTTTCGTTGGCTTTGCAATGTTTAGTAGCAATAACGTTTTTTATGATGTTGTTCATAGCAATACAGAAAGTACAATAAGTGATTTGTCATCAGGGGCAAGAGCGCCATATAGATCTTATACTCCAGCGAACCTATTAGTTTTATTTGTTATAATAAACGGTTTACTAATTCCCACCGGGATAGTGGGGATCAGAGTATTAAGGAATAATCTACTAAAAATTACTTGGGTAATTACAACGGTATTATCATTCTCTTGGCTCGTTTTCCCAAAGACTGAAACACTGGTAGCAGACAGGTGGATTATTCTATCCGGAATCTTTCTATCAATATTTGCTGCTTACGGTATCATCCACATAATCCAAAGAGTGAATATTCATTTCTCAGAGAGGACATCTTCTGTCATTTTTTTATCATTTCTAGGAATATTCATTATAATAGGCATAGGATACACAATAATGCCCTACCATACGCCAATTATTTTATATAGTATTGTACGTGAGAAGATTGAAACCTTCGTACCGGCTACCATGCAATTTAATTCTCTAGATACGAAAGACAATGATAAGATACTATCTGCAATTTCTTGGATAAATAATAACACAAATCCGAACGCAATAATAATCGGTGAAAAACATTGGCGCGGCTTTATGAAATTATATTTGAAAGATAACCGTCATTTCAGGTATTCTGATAATTTGAAAAATTTATTAGAGTCATTAGAGCAGAGCAAGCAAAGTAAAGCAGCAATTTATATGATAAGGTATTCAAACTACAAAAATATAACTCGTCCTGTATATTCCAATGGATTATTTTCTGTTGACAATCTAAAATAATTCCCAAGTTTTAATCACATTTGATATAGTATAGAATGTGCGTTTGTATTCTATGTTTCATCATCTTCAGAATGCAACCGTCTACTTTAGCCAAGAGTAATTTTGCGTTATTGAGAAAAATCTGAAGAATGCGACTTTAAGTTTAGCCGATCTTTCAAATGACTTTACAGGATACCGAGTAGTGACTCTGACTATTCGAAATTAGATTAGATTATGTCAATAAACACTAGGATAGTTATAGATTCCTGTATACTTCTGCTAATATGTGAGTTCTTGCAATATACTTGTTTTATCTGCCATGTTTTTAATCTACTCTATGAGCTTCTTTCAAGCGTTATTACAGCACGTTGATAAGACTCATATGGTATATTCTAGGCTGGCACGATGGGCAGAACACTAGGTTTATCAGACTAATGAGGACGATTTGTTGAAGCTAAACCAAGTTTCTACACTTGTCTGCAAGAACTTTTCTGGGATCATATGAATTATTCGATTAGTGGTACAATGGCAGGGGACAATATACTCGGGATCAGTCTTCCGCAATTCAGTCTTGTTTAATTTTACTTCATCGGATCTCAATTACATAGCAAGATAAAAGATCTAGCTATCAAGATTAATACTTACCTTCTTTCAAATCATTTCTGTGACACAACTGAACATTGCGCCTAAGATAATGATGTGGCTTTCTTTTGCTTCACTATCTTCTGTATACGCAGTTATGCTTATTGGGGTCTACATAACTGCCTCTCATCAAGGATTATCCTGTCCTGAGTGGCCACTGTGTCCGAGTGGCTTCGAATTTCCCGCAGGAAAATATTTTTTCGAAGTTCTTCACAGATTACTTGCGATTATTACTGCAGCAATTATTCTTGCTACTTCAGGTTATGCAGCAAAGAGAATGCATGCTATAAGGAAAACCGCTATTGCATCAAGTATTATAGTTTCAGCTCAAGTTGTGCTTGGAATGTTTGTAGTTAATACAAACCTTGAACCTTTTATTGTTGCAACTCATTTATCATCTGGTGTTCTTCTCTTTGCCATGACTTTAATGACATTTCTATTTGCCTATCGAATAATAAAGAACCCAACTCAGTACTAACGTATATTCTATCAAATGAAAAGGATTTTCTGGGAAAAAGCTCTCTAAAACAAACTATGATCAATCTAGATTCCTCTAATGAATTAATTAGAAATGAAGGTATCAAGGTAGCAAGGTACCATTTGGTATACTAGGTTGTGTGTTACAAATTATATATAGCAACGGCAAGTCTCTTTCCTGTCTATCATAGCAACTTAGGTCTACCTGCATACTCAAGTTTTACAATATAGTATACCTAGACACGATAATTAATGATTGAAGGATCTATCATGCAGAGGAGAAAACCAAGTTACAAAACCACAATAGACAGTGTAATTCGTTACTAACTACGAGTTTCAAGACATCGATAGTAGGTTACTCCATTTATGATAATATCTTCTATCTTAGCTAGTGTGCGTCTATTGGTAAAATCATATTTTCTAGGAAATATTCCACCAATAAGACCATTTAATAGGTCAGTCAAACCTAACTTTACCATTGTATTATTTACGTCTTCCTCCCTTATGCCTAGAGATTCTGCTATCTCCTTCGCTGAAAACCCCTTGTCCTTATTTCTACAAAGAAACTGTACTATGATCGAACACATGTCCCTATGAGCATTAAATTCTGCCACATCTATTGGTGGAGGAGGAGGGCCCATACTTCTAAATCTATGATTATTTCCATATAAAAAGTGACATTAAGTTTGCATTAATTAAATCACTTCAAGAGCCAATGACAAAAGCTCTTATTTGCTTATAGTGTTTTGAGAACATTTCACATCACCAGTAAAAGATCCACCTGTTTTCAAAATAGGATCATTTGATTCGAACCGTACATTTATAACAACACTTTGATTGCATGACCCGCTAATAGTAATAGGGACCGAGACTGGAGGTTCACAGAAATGTGTTTCATTGATCTTCTGACCTGTTATTTTGTAGTTACCTGATTTCAAGTCCACTGAATTAAATCCTCCACTAACAAATCCGGAATTAGGGTTTTGAGCAGAAGGTAGTTCATTTATATTCCAATTGGTTGTTGCTATCTTTCCATTACTACTATTCCACGATACAACAAAAGCTATAGTTGCTTTGTTTGAAGAGCCATCAGGACACGTGATAGAACCGGTACCACCACCACGAATTAGAACAGAATCAGAGTCACTATTATTATTCTGACCATAAGCTGCTGTTGTTAGCAAGGATGTAGTATTATCGTTGAATAAAGAAGGAAATGACAATAAAATTAGTTGAGATATTACAAAAACAGTTAACAATGAAAAGATATAGTTTTTGTTGTTTTGAGCCATATATTGGATTGACATATGTAATTGCTAGATAAAATATATTACTATTTTAAGATTTTTTAATATATTAGACCATTGGACCGGGTTCTATGGATAACGAACAAAGTCCAAGGTTATTTGGCAATCTCCTTCCATATTTGAGAGCTTCAAATAATTCAAAACCCAAAAACACTCTTCGCATTCTTATACACTAGAAGATTAAATGGTTCTTGATTGAGTTCTAGCTTCTTAACGAAGCTGATGTAAGAGCTCATACTACAAATAGGCCAATCGCTTCCATATAATAGGCGATGTTTCTCACCTACATAGCCTAATACTTCTCTTATTTTAGGTATGTAATGTGTTTCTGCTGATAGCGTAAAGTCGCCAACAATTAGACCAGAAATATCTGCATATACATTTTTATTCTTGTATAGTATTTCTTGACAATCTACTATCCAGGGATTTCCTAAATGACACATAACTATCTTTAATTCTGGATTATCAACTGCAATATCATCTATATTCAAAGGATGAGCGAATTTGACCTTAGCCCTATCTAAGAGTGTATCTCCCGTATGGATCATCAAAGGCAATCTATACTCTACACACATGTCATAAATTGCTTGATATCTTTCATTAGAGGGATAATAGTGTTCATATCCACAATAGAGCTTTATTCCTTTAATAACACCGTCTTTTAGCCATATTCTATAATCCTTTAAATCCTCGTCAGTGTGATTATCAATTGTAAATCCTGCTACAAGTCTAAGTTTATTTTTAGTATCATACTTTCTCATAATATCAATAATTTGGGATGCAGATGGTCTGTTCGCATCAACTTTGTAAGATGAGAGTATAATGGAGTAATCGATATCATTATTGTCCATAGATTCAAGTAATGCCTTTAGTCTTCCTTCTAACGGAAGAAATTTTCCAGTCAAGTTAATTCCTTCATATTGATTTAGGTGCACATGACAATCTATAATTGACATATAACAACATCTCTATTATTATTACAAAATCCGGTACTGTGGATTTAACCATTCTATAAAGCTGGCATAGTTTAAAGAACGTTTGTCATAAAGATAATCGGAAAGCACTTTAATAAATTTAAATCCATTTTCTAATTGAAAAGATAAGACTGGATCTTTAAGTTCTCCATTTACTACTTTTTCGGCATATTCTTGAGCTGACATTATACTCGCGTATTTATGATAATTATACAATCGTCCTCCAGCTAATATTCTCCGTAGATTCAACCTAGTGGTCATATCTTTTCTTACATTATAAAGCATAGTTCCAATACCATTGCGACGAAATTCTGGGTGTATGGAAATATCAGCTCCATAAAGGCTATCTCCATCGGGATCATGATTTTTGAATAACCCATTTCCTGTGATATCAGCCCAGGTGTGTTGTGCATGATCTGGTCTTAAAGAAACTATTAGACTACTTGCCGAACCTATTAATCTACCATCAACTTCAACACATAATTGACCTTCTGGAAAAATCTGAATATGACTTTGAAGGAAAGATGATGGCCATATCATGCCATATATTGCCATATCCGGAAATGAAGCTCTTTGAAGGTCGACTATTTTAGGAATATCATTTTTGGTTATGCTTCTAATTATGATATCACCTATAATATTTTTTACTTTATACTCAATATCCTAATCTCACACTTAAATTTAATTCGCCTATCATTTATTAACTGTTGTAAAAATCAAACTAACTCGAAAACAAATTATTATGCGTAAGAATAGAAGTATGAACTATAATGATCCTTATATGTTCGAGCGGCCCAGGTTCAGATTCTTCGATGCGTTATTTCTTCATTAGTATTATTGGATTAATAGCTATAACATCTTACAGTAGAATGTCGAATTAATGATCAGGAAGAATTACTGCCATCAATAATATCTATTCCTTATAATCTTAGCATGTACCTCAGTATACATTGTTGAGCAATAGCGTCGCCGCTATGTGTCACACTTAAGATGAGAAATATTACTCATTTTCGAGAATATCTTTTTTCTGTTATTGATGGTTCTAGTGTAAGGTAAGAATTTCAAATACTTTAATGCATAAACATAATAAAAACATTATTCTGTTTACTTGGGGTGTGGAAAAGTTAAGTCTTCAATACCAGAAAAATTAAGGAATTACTATTCTTATATGAATTCTGTTGTGGTGATGCCGGATTTCTTTGTTGATCGAATAATCAAATTAAAATCAAAGGAGCATTTGTGTAACGCTTTGACTGATAAAGGGAAGTTTGGGGGAGGGAGTGTTCGTGACGTTCCATCTGTTGACATTATCGGAGGAAATGCAGTAAATATTGCATATTGCATTGCAAAACTTGGAGGAAAGGTTACATTATTTACAGTTGCTGATGAAATCGGATCAATCATGCTCAGGCAAACGTTTTCCAAGTTTGGAGATAACACAAGCCTAATAATTGCAAATGGGAGACAAGGCCGTACCACAGCATTTGAATTTCTGAATGAAAAAGGTTCTAAAGTAAATGTAATGGTAAGCGATGTAGGCGATAATATAGATTTTGGTCCGGACCGTATTAATTCAGAGGATCAAATAAAAATTTTGAAAAATGCAGACGCAGCAATAGTAGTTAACTGGGCTAGCAATTTAAAGGGGACTCAGCTGGCCGAACACGTATTTAAAAACTCCACGAAAGCTCTTCACTTTATCGACCCTGCGGACATTCAGGCACGAAAACAAGAGTTTCGAGATTCATTATCTAAGATAGCTGATATTACTGATGTACTAAGTATAAACGAGAATGAATGTAATTCTCTTGGCGGAGCCTTTGGCCTTGATTCTTGTCTAATCTCAGAAAACGATTATGGAGTAGATGGCTTAAAAGAAGCTGCGATGAATCTTGCCCAAAAAACTGGAATCAGCATTGATCTACACACAAGGAAAGGTGCAGCATGGTCAAACGGAAAGGAAACGGTATTTGTAAATGCAATAAAGGTTGAAGTCAATAGGTTAACTGGTGCTGGTGACTCTTGGGATGCTGCAGATATTATAGGTTACCTGGCAGGCATGGATACAAAGGAAAGATTAACGTTTTCTAATGCTTGTGTTTCACTTTACATTAGAAATCCATATGGGGAACCACCTACTATGACCCAGGCTTTCGAATTATTAGAAAGGACATGCTAATAATATGATATCACGTTGTTGAGAATATTGCTATACTTCATAACAATATAGTATAGCCACCACCACAAAATAGGATCTCAACATTCATGCTGACAACAGATAGTAAATGTATGTATGTATGGATGTATGGATGGATGCGACTGTTCCCTACTTTCATAGATTATCACGGTAGAGATATAAGATAAATCTAATTGCGTGTATCCTAAATATTGTATACAATTAAGCGAGTTATACTTACTAATCCCCCTGTAGCAGACGATGCCACAAAGTTTGTGACAGCGAAAAGTAGAGATAATATAGGCATTATGAAGTAAGATAAAGATCATGATATCAGAGAAAAGAGCATAAATACAAATTTTTTGATAATTCAGTAGAAATTAAATTCACGATAATTATTACAAAATAATACAATACTATTTTGTATTTAATATGTGATTTTGTAGCTAGCCAATACTATGGGATCTACATATTAGAAAATCTCGTGAATCTAGCCACGGGCAGAAGACTAATTGTAATCATTGATCATGCGATGGTTAGAGTCGGGCATGTAATCCTGCTTGAAACTAAGTTTTTTCTGGGCTAATATTGTAATATATTGTAAAATCCTGTATGAACCTATCATCGCATCAACTTTTTCCTTATATGAGTCTGCGTTAGTTTCTACTAGTATATAGCGTGATATAATTCTCAATCTAATCTGAAATGAACTATTATAATACGAATTATCATTCGAGTGATTGACACAATCTGTAATATCAACATTATCACTTACCCACTGTAATTCATATCCAGTGCTGTCTTCAGTTACAGCGGCCCATCTAAAGTTATGAAACCATTTTCCCATTAAATCTTTTATTATGTCACTAGACGACAGATTGATCGGAATGTACGTGTGAAGAAGTTGCATGTATAGATTTCTTTTTTTTATTTTAACTGAAACGATAAACTCTCTTTTCGACATCATAATAGACTGTCCATTATTGCTCATCTTATATCCAAAAGGTATCCTCTCAATTAATCCCAAGTATTCTAGTCTATGCAGTGACCTGGCTAGACTCTGTTGATGAAGGTCCAATTTCTTCATTAGACCTCTGAAGGAATATCGAGATCCAATCTCACTACTAAGTAGAGATAAGATCTTGTGATCATTATTGTGTAGATCATTAAAAAACGAATCATTAATATTCTCTTCATTCTGAATTATTGATTGCATAGCATTTATTTTAGTTGAGGATATTTTCAACCGCTCTTCTCTCGTAGGACCTGGGGCTGTCTTTCCCAATAATGAGACAACAGGTTCCCTTTCAGGCAACTCCCTCTCTAAGAATTTATCCTTCACCATATGATAGTTCTAACTAGAAGGCGAATTAATTGACTATGTATGTGAAAAGCTAGTCACAATAGGATCCTATACCGTGATAGCAATTCCATAGGTAGTACCTATTAATTAATATTTTGAGCGTATAAATGATGATATTTAGACCTATACTGTTGGGGTACCACCATCTATCAACTCAGACATGGACGTATAATCATCGCTCCGTATTTGTTCTACTTTTGAATTGTTAAGAAGCTGATCTCGATGTTGTGGAACTTATTGGATAGGCCGCTAGATGGTTTTCCTGATGAGTCTTGCTTGCTGTCCATTTGTTTTTATTTCTTATGAATCATTTTTTCGTACTAGTCTTGTTTTGGCTAGACGGTAATTTATGTTATACAATCCTGCAAAGAAAAAGCAACACTATGAGGATAGGGACTAGTTGGAGAATATTTTTGGAGATACACAAAAAGATGCTAAAACATCATTTAAACCAAGTGTGTCAAGAGCTTGATGTATCGCAAGCATTTTCTTGTCCATATTCTTGATTATTACATGCATTCAGCATGAGATTATAGTTTTGACTCGGAGAATGTATTAATCAATATGTAATTTTTATAACCCCCAAAATATAATAGTTCCCTGTATAGAGATGCATAGTTCAAGTCTAGAGAGAGATGAAATAAGAACAAGAAACCTCTTTCTTGCAATATTTTATTGCTGTGCCATAATAATGGCTACTATTACTGTGTATTCCCTATACATTAGTATAGGAGAATACATAAAGACAGGAAGAGTAGTTATCGGTGAAGTTCTTGTCAATACGGAATTTCCTTTTCATGGGCTTTCTAAACTTGTCACGTATTTGATGATTGTATCTGTAGTAGGTTGGTATTGCGTAACTAAGATAGGCGCTGAGAAGGTTAAGAGTATTTCTCCATCTGTTAAGTCGATTTTGCAATTGATTGTTTTAGCCATAGCGCTGCTATCGCTCTATGAATTCATTTATAACTTCATCATATGGAGTTCTCTCATTACAGCCGATGCAATGAGAGGAATAATTAGACTTGATGTCATAAACGTACCCTATCCTAATCCGAAGACCCCTTGGAACCTTGTATTCGCAACAAAGATGTCGTTAGCAGCTTTCCTCATCTCTGCTCATGGCTTTTATACCATGTCCAAGGCTAAAAACGATCTGGCGTAAAGGATTTATATCAATATTATCTTGGATCATAATAGTCTACAATACACCATAGTCTAACACAAGTTGTTTTCCTAGAAGTTCAGTTCAGCTTCGTACAATAAGCATTTACACCGTATTAGCTCTTAATAAGAGAACCTTATGCGGTGGCCCGCTTTATGAATTCAGCAAATTATTATGAATCAAATTCCATTACTATGAATTTTGTAGCTCAGCTTTATGCTAGCTAGTAGTGTATACAGTTTAACATTTGAACTTAACATATTTTAAATAATCAGAATTAGTCATCTATGGAACAGCATCAACAGCAGTTAGGGAGTGATATTTCAAACGCTACAACAGTGGTAAACAATCAACTCACTCGACTGAAGATGCTGGACGTAAAGTTCTCAACGATGGAGAAAGATTTCCGGCATCAGATAGCTATGAATATCAAGACTGGTAATAATTCACGAGCAAAAGCTCTTGCAAATGAGCTATCTAATATCCGGCGTATTCAACGAACTACCCAGAATATGAGCATAGCGTTAGAAGTTGTAGTGATTCGGTTCAGCACAATTAAGGAATTCGCAATGATCATGGAAACTATAAATCCCACTATCGAGATGATTAATGATATTCAAAGAGATATTTCAAGGGTGGTACCTACTGCCAACAGCGTATTTTCAGAAATGTCATCGATAACATCTGAAGTTTTGGTTAACTCTACTCTCAAGTTAAGCCCAGAAAGAATTTCATCACCTCTGGATACGGATGCTATTTCAATATTAAAGGAGGTTCAAGGGATACTTGAAGAAGAAACAAAAGTAAAATTACCAGAAGTCCCAACTATCACTGCTGAGAGAAAAATGATCTTAGAAAAAGAGGATAAAGCAAGAAACAGAGATACTATATTAGTAGAAGGTTAAACAACCTTCCTCGCTGAATCAGACAACTCAGATTAGAGTCTATTACCCCATTAGTAAAATATAATATACATAGTGGCTTTAAATATACAGTTACGATATCGGTGGCAATGGAACAGTTGAGTCATGAATATTCGCTTCAAACAGAATCTAGACGTGATGGCGTCTTGGAATCTGCCTCCAAACGAGTCAGAATGATTTTTTCTGTGATGGCCAGTCCTAACAGAATTGATATACTTCGAATTTTAAATTCTAAAGGGCCTCTTACCTATTCTGAGCTAAAATCACTAGCTGGATTTAAATCCAAGAAGGAATCTGGAAAGTTTGCATATCATTTAAGAAAACTTCTTAGACAATCACTTGTTGCCCTCAATAAGGGGGAGCGCCGTTATACCATCACAAATTTAGGCAAACTTGTATTAAGTTTAGCCAGACAAATAGAAGAAAGATCGATTATTGAAAGTGGAAAAATGTATGTTAGGACAACTCGACAATCAATTGAAGAATTCAATTCACATAAGATAATACAGTCATTAGTAAGAGAGGCTAACATGCCCCTTGAACAAGCTCATAAAATTACAGAGGAAGTTGAAAACAGGATTTACAAATTCCAGACAGTGTATCTTACGTCATCTCTAATTAGAGAAACTGTGAACTCTGTTCTTATTGAACATGGGAATGAAGAATATAGAAACAAACTGGCTAGGTTGGGAATGCCTACATCTGACGTTCTGGAAACCTTGAATAACTCACATACAACTAAAAATGGAGTTGATAGCATATTGTCAAAAGCTTCTCAGTCTATATTTTCAGAACTTCTAATAGCAAAAACGCTTCCGAAAGATATTGCAGATATGCACCTAGCAGGTGAAATAAATATCTCAAATACTGGCCTATGGGCTTTAATTCCGGATACCGTTTTTCTAGATTTGGGTGAGTTTTGTGAAGGCGGGCTAGATCTAAGAAATAAGTTTTTAAATGTCTCTAGGCTGCAGAGATTAGAGAATAATAAAGATTTTAGAACAATTTTTCCACTATTAGTATCGCTTCTGAGCAGAGAAGCTACCACAGAACTTGTACTCGAGGGGGTTATTCCCACTCTACTGGAGCAAACCGAAGGACCGGAGGAAGTTGTTTCGATCTTTTCAAAGGGGCTTATAGCATCTTCGGTAGCTCCCTCATTTTCAGCGTCAAGGTTTCCGATCACTACGTTACCCATTCCTGCTGACAGATATGATATTAAATTCATAGATGCGGTTATTGATGGCTACAGAAGATACGTAGATTCTACACCTATTCCAAGGATAGGATTATCTTTAAATTATAATAAAGATAGCAATAAACTTACAGATCATTCAGAACTTATTGCATCAACAGTACGTGCTGGTGGGATGATCTCAATTTTAAAAGACGGATTAAGGGCTAACAGTGGTGCATGTAAATCAATAGGTAACAAGAATTCCAGCACTGTTGCGACTCTACAATCTCTGTCTATTAATCTTCCTAGGCTTGCATATCAATCAAATAAAGATGAAACCTATTTCCGGGCAAGGCTTGCTCTGATGCTTAAACCTGCACTTGCAGCAATGTCGATACGAAAGAAGGGCATAGAAGATCTCATCAGAAAGGGTATCATTCCAACAATTGCCAGTAGTAAGTTTATCCAGCTTATGACCACTAATATTATAATTAATCTCACGGGCATAAAAGAATCGGTTTACGATATTTTAGGATATGATATCAACAGTGGCGCTGTAGAAATCCTTCAAAAGGTGATGAAGACCGCTGTTGATGTAGCTGCAGATCAAGGAAGACATTTTGGAGAAGATTCTATAGGAGTTGCTATGTTACACGATGATAGTGCGATGAGATTTGCAGGATTAGATTCTGATAAATATGGTAAGATTTCTTTATTAAATCAACAAAATACACCCAATTATTCCCAAGGGATCACATTGGACGGAAAAGACTTATTGTTTAAAAATAATAATTCTTATTCTTTAATTGAAGACTGTGTGTCATTAGACAAACTGTTAAATGGTGGGATTTCGGTAACTCTTGACTTGAGCAACCTTTCATCTAATACAGAAGCGAAGAGTGCAATAGAATCTGCGTCGAATCTTCAATTTTTCTGCCCTGTGAGAAAACTTATGATATGTGATAGCTGTGGAAGAAGGTCAAGCACCCAGAGTATTGAAAAATGTGAATTTTGTGCATCGCCTTATTTGATACCTATGCTGTAGAGTAGAGTATAGTGATTTAATAGAAATATAATATATTTTTGAGAAGGGTAGGCACTTACACCTTAGATGTATTATTTTTTAGAAAGCTAATGCTTTTAAGTCGATCCCCTTGTATAGGACTGGTGGCAGGACTTACTGAGTTTAACAATTCAAATGAAAATTTAATCATACATATAAGAAAAAGAGATGGCAGAATAGTCGCCTTTGTTTACTCCAAGATATCGAACGCAATATATAAAGCACTTGTGGCCACTGGCAAAGCAGATTATCCATTAGCAGAGAGACTGGCAAATAAAGTAATACAAAAAATGGTCCAGCAGGGTTATGGCGCTACTGAAAAAACTGCAATTCCTAGCGTAGAAGATGTTCAAGATATGGTTGAGTCCATACTTATTGAAGAAGGTTTGTCTGAAACAGCAAAAGCCTATATTCTGTATAGGCATGAACGACGTAAAGTTCGCGACGAGAAAGTGAAAATTCTAAACAAGAAGGATCTGGATGAAGTAGACAAAGCATTTGAGGTAAATTCCCTCAGAGTCTTGGCAGCACGTTATCTTCTAAGAGACGACAGCAATGAAATTGTAGAGGGACCTAAGCAAATGTTTGAAAGAGTAGCAATCCTAGTAGCGATTCCTGATATTTTGCATGACCCACGGTGTTTCGATTTAGCATCAGGACACGTTCAAAGTATTGAAGAAGCAGAAAAATACTATGCTAAGATCGATGATTTTCATCTGAAGCTAAAGATCGGAGAATATTATCTTAATAAGTATCACTTTGATTCTATGATCCGCCACTATATTGACCTTACAAAATGTGGACAAATGAAAGTCAGCTTTAAAGATTTACTTAGAATGGTAGCCCAAGGTGCACTCTCAATATATGAAGAACGAATTAGGGAGTATTATAATTTGATGGTTTCTAGAGATTTCCTTCCTAACACTCCCACGCTAATGAATGCAGGAGCACGCCTTGGTCAACTATCAGCATGTTTTGTTCTTGATATGCCAGATGATATGTACAAGATCATGAAATCATCAACCGATGCGGCAATGATCTTCAAATCTGGCGGAGGGGTGGGGATAAATTACTCTGACCTAAGACCAGAGGGTGACATTGTAGCCTCAACATCTGGTGTAGCGTCGGGTCCTACGTCATTTATGAGAATTATCGATACAATAACTGATGTTGTAAAGCAAGGTGGGAAGAGGCGCGGTGCAAATATGGGTATTCTTGAGGCATGGCATCCGGATATCGAAAAATTTGTAACCGCCAAAACAAAGCCTGGAATGTTTGAGAACTTTAACGTTAGTGTTGGTGTATGGGAAGATTTTTGGCAATCGCTCGTAAACAAGGATAACCATAAGTATATGTTACGAAATCCAAGAACTCACGAGCCAATAAAGCAAATTGATTCACATCAATTAATTGACTTGATCGCATTCAGTGCATGGAAGAGCGCCGAACCGGGCGTGATTTTCTTTGACAATATCAACAAATATAATCCGTGCATTAGTGCAAAAGGCGGCCCGTTACGTGCAACAAATCCGTGTGGTGAGCAATCATTATATCCGTATGAGTCATGTAATCTTGGGTCAATTAACCTTGCAAACTTTGTAAAACGCAAAGCTGATGGAATGTACGAGTTCGATTGGCAAAGGTATGAACAGGCAATTAGACTTTCTTGTAGGTTCTTAGACAATATCATTGATGTGAACAAATATCCTGTTGACGAGATTGATATTAATACGAAACTAACACGACGGATTGGCCTTGGCATCATGGGGATTGCTGATCTTTTGTTTCTGCTTAGGATCCCATATAACTCAAAGAACGGTTATGAATTCATGAACAAACTAGCAGAGGCAATATCGTATTACAGTATGGAAGAAAGTGTTGCTATTGCTAAGTCAAGAGGACCATTTCCTATATTCAAGTCGACAGATTATGTTAAGGGTAAGATTCCAGTTGCCGGATATTATGAGTTGCCACGAGAGACTCATATATATGACTGGAATTCATTGATTCAAAAGATCCAAAAATACGGTATCAGAAACTCTTGGACATCTACAATAGCACCCACAGGTACATTGTCTATGATCGCAGATACTTCCAATGGCGTCGAACCAATCTTTGCAGTGGTTTTTGAAAAACGTGTGACAGTCGGCAAGTTCTTTTATACTAACAGGATTTTTGATAGCATATTAAAGGAAAGCGGTTTGTACAGTGATGAGATACTTACAAAGATTGCAAATAACTATGGTTCAGTACGCGGACTTGGTGAGATTCCAGATTCGATTCAGGACATATTCGTTACTGCAATCGACATTCATTGGACTGACCATTTAATGGCCCAAGCAGTATGGCAAAAGTGGATTGGTAACGCCATAGCAAAAACAATCAATATGCCAGGGGATGTAACCGCAGAGGATGTAAAATGTGCATATCTGCTATCACATGAACTTGGCTTGAAAGGAGTTACGGTGTATAGAGACGGTTCAAGGCATGAGCAAGTTCTACATATCACCGGTGATAATACCAAGGAGAAAAGATTTACGGTGAGACCAAGCAAGTTTGTAACTGATCAAATACAGGCCAATGTTACAGAACCATATATCAGAGAACAGATTGACGAAATCTTTAGGCAAACGGAAGAAGAAATTCCCCTTGAAAACAGTCTATCTTCGCAACAAATTCAAGTTCCAAAGAAAGCCTTACTTACCTCTCCTACACGGCTTGAGCTAGATGAAGAAGAAAAATGCCCATCATGCAACACAAGATTGATAATCACAGAAGGGTGTAATCTATGCATCGAATGTGGTTTTAGCAGCTGCATATCGGGCTGATACATAGAAACGAGGTGACTCTCTGGTAGAGAATCGGCTTATTTCCTCATACTCAAGTCAGGGAATTCGGAAAATACTTTCGTTAGAAATAGCGCCTCTTCTACTTTCGATTTGCTGCTTTAGTTACATTAGAAACACAAAATATGGATATCAATGAGATATAAGAGTAAAGATAACCTAAAACAATAATCATTTATAGAATATAGTAGAGAAAAGCCTATTCCTTACTTCTACTCATATTGTATTGACTGCCAATTACAGCTGCATCAGGCAGCCAATACTGAAAACCACAGGTAATGCGGACCCTTAGATAAAGCGGTAAGGTTATCAAGTATACCACTAACTCGCTGTTGAGATAAATGAATGTCTATGCAAGTCACCTCTGTCAAATTTTCACATTTTTATTCCTCTAAGTCTAGATATATTGGAATGTCAATGAATCTAGAGAATATATGCAGAGAAATATTAAGAACAGATACGTCCATCAGATTTTCGGGTATAGCAAATCATCTTGGGAGTCTTGTAGCAACAGCGCAAAGAGACAACTTAGTTCCTCTAATGACAAAAGACGAGACCTCTAAGTATGCCCTTCAAGCCGTTCTACGCGCTGCTATACGCGAAGATTTTGAATCAAAGATAGGGACATTAGAATATTCCATTGGGAAGTACAAAAAATTGATTCGCGCAACGGTTCCGATAGGGTTCAGCGACAATAATGAAAATAAGCGTTACCTACTGTTGTCTTTAGACGTAAATGCCGATGCCACGTCTATTCTGGAAGATAAAGTACTACCTCTCATAACTGCTAACGAAAAGAACCTTATTTAGGACATGTTAGTATCAGATATTATCTTTTATATACACATTTAATTATTGTTAACTCATATAAAAATTGAAAAACAATTTAGAAAATAAAGTAAAAAGAAGCAGGAATTAACGAAGAGCAATACACCGTTGCAACCAACTTTTCATTGTATCTTCACAAAAATCAACATGAACTAACTAATGACAGATTTATTTCCGTCTGCATATTTATATAAGAAATATTTAACAAACTAATCTATAATCTAAATATTTCTTATAAAAATCTTTTATATTTAGGTTCCCGTATACAAAGCGGGGTACTTCTGTGCTTGACAAGATGAATAATAATTTAATCTCTAGTGCCAATAGCATGGATATTCATGTACTGAACCCCCTTGCTGAACCCAAACCGTGGTGGAATCAGCTTCTGACGCGGATAAGACTGTTTCCGT
>WNFX01005332.1_pt1 | contig 31331 bp, 24 predicted proteins | sample 5400111 | NCBI WGS metagenome assembly WNFX01 (sample SAMN13153363, study PRJNA577476) | soil metagenome | isolation source: 40 cm soil or saprolite under grassland replicate 1 | place: USA:California | collected 2016-06-15 | reverse complement strand
CGAGCAGCCGGAGATCAGCAGAATGCATGTCAGACAAAGAATGATAAAGGCAAGCGGGCGTTGTATAGAGATACGCGCCGAAAACATAAGTGGAGCCTCCCTGATAAATAAATCTGGTCGTATTAGTTGCAAGAATTATCTGTCTAGAAGAAATCAACGTAGCCCGGCGTGTGTTTCGGGAAGGTGGGTACTTTCTGGTATATGGGAATGCGCGAGTCTGGTAGGGAAGGGACTTGCCCCCTTCCGGCTCCCCTGAGCTTATTTGCGGCTCCCAGGGTCTCCAAATCTCTCACCGACCCATTTCAGAGGACCGGCATGGGGGGAACGACACCGCCAGGAAACGGTCGTGTTCGAATGCATGTATGATCTGGGTAGGGACCAGCTTCCAGCGCGTCCGCGATTTATCGATTCCCTCCCCTGAAATGCATATTTACGTGTATTCATATATAATAAATGTTTATTTGTATGGAACGTATAGGAATATGATAAATCCGGACGCGCTGGAAGCTGGTCCCTACCCAAAAAATCCCCTTCTGAAATTAGTCTGTGAGAGAACCATCCGGCTCCCCGAGCCGGAAGGGGGCAAGCCCCATCCCTACTACATAGATACCGGGATATCTCGTGCGGGTTGTTACATAGTTGCCATAAATGAACTACTGATCGTGCCAACGCGTGTGTAGAAGGCCCAGTAGCCCTGAGTCAGGCCGTAGTGGTCGATGATCCGCTGAATTTCGGCGGTGGGAAGCGTTCGACCTTGATTGTAGATGCTGGCAGCCGCCTTGCTCAGTTCTTTATCGGTCGCTGAAACGCGCTCCATGCGTCCAAGACCACGCACGAGAATGAAGTGAGAAGACCATTCGCCGATGCCCTTGATGCCCTTGATGCTCGTAGAAACCTCTTCATAATCCCCATCTCGTAGAAACTGTTCGTCCACCTCGCTGAAAAACTTGATCACCGCAAGCAGGTAAGCGACTTTGCGTTCGTTGCGTACAACCTGTGCCAGCTCGTCCGGCGTGACCGTTGCCAGTTGCGCGGGTTCGGGAAAGGCCCAATATGTCGTACCATTCGGTAGCGTGATGCGGGTTCCCCAGCGCCGCACCAGGGCCATCTTGACGCGGTGCGCGATAGCGATCGGTTGCCGCTGCGTAAGAATCGACCAGCAGGCGATCTCGAACGGTGTGAGGAACTTCGGCTGGTGCAGACCATAGAAACGTTCGATGATTGGGGCGAAGTGGGAGTCCGCGCGCCCGATCTCGTAGAAGGGCTGCAGATCGTCATCCATGCTGAGAAAGAAGCGAATGCGTTCGGCGACCGCCCTCTGATCCGCTTCGGAGAGGGGATGCTCCGAGAAAAGGGTATAGGAGATGCGAGGCTCTGCTGTCGTGCCTGAACTGCGCAGCTCGAAGGCCACGGCTTGACCGTTCTCCGTAATAGCTTTAGTTACGGAATCGGGCGCCAGCGTCTGTTCGCCCTCGGTTGGCGTGAAGTCGCCGATGAAGGCCAGCGTCTTGATGAAGTCGTAGGGGGCGCGCGGCGTCAGCGTGCCCGTCGTAGTCGTGAGGGTTGTCATAAGCATGGGTTCCTCCTGGTGCTGTGCGATAATTTCATTATCCGGTTCTTTGTAGATAGTATAGCCGGGGCGAGTGACAGCAGTATGTCAGCAGCACAACGACTTTTTCTTCCTCTCTCATCCAGGAGAAAAGCGGGTTCACAGGGCGCCGTTTCCGTGTAAACCCCCTCCTGACAGTCTATTTGACAGTAACCAGCCCTCAAGAAGTGCGCTTTGAGGCGATTTATAGCAATGCTCTGAAAACAAATCGTGGCTCATACGTAAGCCCGCTGATGCCAAAGGCGAGAGATTGAAAACAAAGCGTCTGCTCCTTCACCCCTTTAATGCGTGGCAAAGAAAACGCCGACGACTCCCACAATCAAGGCACAAGCACCCAAGACGATACGAACCCGGATGTGCGGCTGCTGTCTCCAATGTGGATCCACAGGACCAGGATTATGGAAGTATCGAGCCCCCTGCTTCTTTTTTTATGGAGCCCTTTCCAGTATGATCAACGATCCAGCCTGTTGAAAAAGTAAAGTGATGAGCTTTGAAGAACACGAAATCCCTCTCTTCCCTGGCAAAATGACGTGAATGAGCCTCAGATGAGAGGAATTTTCGCTGTTCCTCTTTTTCGTCAAGCTCTCTCAGAACGTTTTTCCTGCAGTGAGTCTCTGTGCACTAGGGGGCCATCTCCCCGATATAGTTAGCTGACGAACCACCGGCAGTAAACCATAGCTTGCCAGCAGGGTCGAGTGTCAAGCCGAAGGGAGCACTAGTGGGCAGAGAGAGCTGGAAGAACGTGAGGGAATGCTTCGCCGGTGCATAGCGTAGCAGCATGTTGGCACCGACGTCCACGAACCAGATCTTCTGCTGGTGGTCAATGACCAGTGCGTACAGGGCGGGCGGACTTTCTCCTGAGAGCGTTGGCACGGATAGTTCGGTCAAGGTGCTAGTTGTCGGATCAAACATGGCAAGCTTGCCGGGTAACACTTCGGTAAACCAGAGGTGCCCTGTGCTGTCAGTTGCCATCGAGAAGACCTGGACCTGCGGATTGGGCAGAGCATAGAGGATGATCTGGCCCGTCAGCGGGTCCAGGGAGCCAATCGCGCCCTCTGCCCCAAACCAGACCCGTTCAGTGGGCGTGAGCATCAACGTAGACGGAGAGGAAGGGACAGGCCAGAGGCGGATGGCACCAGTCCTAGGATCAAGCCGGCCAATCGCCCCGCCCTCTGCTGCTGTAAACCAGAGAAAGCTCCTGCCGTCGAATTGCAGATCTTGTGGTCCCAGAGGGCTGCCCTTCCACGTACCGAGCGGGAAGATGCGAAAGGTCTGCTGCCTCGTATCAAAGTGCCCGATGTAGTTGGCGTTCTGCTCAGCGAACCAGGCGTTCCCTTGGGCGTCGATGGTCGTTGTCATGATGCCATACTGTGCATCAGGAGGGGGCCAACTGGTGACGACTCCTGTCCGCGCGTTGAGGCAACCGAGGCGGTTGGCATGCATCTCGCCAACACAGACATTGCCTTGCGCATCCACTGCGAGCTGCATCAGGCCGACGTTAGACTGTGAAAAGAGATAGAGATGCCTCTGCGCGGTCCGCACGGCCATGGAGATGGTGGGTGCCGGAGCAAGGTGCACCTGCCCCTGTCGCACAGACTGAGCCTGAGCCACGGGTGCAGCCACAGCGCTATTACTGGTACCTGGGGTACCACAACCGCTCAAGAGCACGAGCAGAGGGCTGAGAGCGAACAACGCCAGCACGAGGAAGGCCAGAGGCCTCTGTAGTTGTCTAGCTTGTCCTAGAGGCATCGTGGTCCTACCTGTAGCAAACATGATCGCTTCTCCCTTTCCCTGATGCGAGGAAGCATGCCTCGTGTTTTGACCAGACAAGGCATGCGTTCCCAGTCCCCATCATCCCTGAACGGTAAAGCTTCCGCGCATGTATCCCCTGGTCACCATCGGACCTTCCCATCCACTTGCACCCGTCCCGCAGGGATCAAAACACTGGAAATAGTAGGAGCCAGCCGCTCTGGTGCGCAAGGTGAAGGTGATGGTATCATAGCTCGCACCTTTGGCTCCATCGCCCGGCAGTGGCACATTAATGTTGAGCTGTGGAATGGTGAAGGTATGGGCCACTTTCTCTGGTGCCAGGGCAGAATAGGCCTTCCCATCAGCAAAGGCTACGCCACCTAGCGCCCCCTGCACCTTGGTGAAGGGCGAATTGTTTGGCAGCGGGGTATCACCCAGATCATAGTCGCGCAGAGTAACCGTCACAATGCTATTGGCCGGCACAACCAGGTTGGATGGCGAATAGCCGGGCCAATCCTTCTGCATTCCCGGTTGATTGATGACGATACTCAGGTTCAACTGCACGTGCTTGAGCGCTGCTGCATATGCAACTGGCGGTGTCGCATGCCTTCCAAAAACGTTGATAAGGGCGAAGCAGACGCCCCAGACGAATGCAAAACACAAGAACAGACCTGCGAAGACTTCTACGCAAAAGAAAGCCAATGATGGATGTTGCGTGTTCCCCTGAGTGCGAGGGGATGTTCTTGGTATCTGAGTCATCGTCTTTCCTCCTGGAACTGGAAGTGTTTAACGAGTTCTCTAAAAGATTTGTGAAAAACATACTCCGCGCCTATCTCAAAAACATCACGAGTTGCCTGAAGATGTCACATTGCCATCACATATGGTAGATAGAGAACGGCAAGATCACAGCGCGGTAAATGAAGGGTGATCGTGACCATTGAAGACTCCTCATGTTCATTTGGAGTTGGCTCTCTCCCAGTCTACCATCTCCTTCTCACTTATGCCACTACCGTCAGCTTGTCTATGATGGCGGTATGGTTGTCTGTTTAGCTGGTAGCATAATCGGCGCGCTCATCGGTAGAAAGATACTCAGGGTACGACAAAGAAGGCGTGATCCTGAGCGGAGTTATCGACAGATCGAGGAGTAGGGGCCTGCCTTGCGCGGGCCCTGGGAGCCCATCACCCAGGCCGGGTTACGAAGGCGGGAAGGGTCCGCGCAAGGCAGGCCCCTACGACGATGATGGGAGATGCAAAAAATTGACGCCTACCCGTGATTACGTCACACACACAGTCCAAGCACGCGAGCCAGGCGCAGGACCTCAGATCCGATATTGACGTCGCTGGTAGCGATAGCTTTTTCGGCGGCCTCGCGCAGCAGCAGGAGGGCCCCGGGTGTGTCGAGATCACCGTCCATGGCGACCTTGAAGCGGTCGTGAAGCATGGAATCCTCGCCATGAAGATCTCTGCCGACGAGGGTACGCACGCGCTGAAAGAGCTCGACTGCCAGGGCAGCGGATTGCATGTCTTCCCTGAAGCATTCCCAGGGATGGCGGTAGTGGTGGCTCAGCAAGGCAACGCGGATGGTATCGGGCGAGTAGGATTTGAGCAGGTCGCCAACGAGGGTCAGGTTGCCGAGGGACTTGCTCATCTTCTCACCATCCTGGTAGAGCATGCCGGTGTGCATCCAGTAGCGCACGAAAGGGGCCTTGCCAGTGTAGTGTTCGGACTGAGCGATCTCGCAGGTATGGTGCGGAAAGGCCAGATCGGCGCCGCCACCATGAATATCGATCTGCTCGCCGAGGTAGTGGATCGCCATGGAGCTGCATTCGATGTGCCAGCCGGGGCGACCGGGACCCCACGGACTGGGCCACGACGGTTCGCCGGGAGCCTGGGCCTGCCAGAGCACGAAGTCCAGCGGGTCTTTCTTGCGCTTATCTTCGGGAAAGTTGCCGCGCTCGTTGGCGATATTGAGCATGGACTGGTAGTCGTTCAGGCCGATGGCGTGGGCGAGTGCGCCGAAACTGGGGTCCCTCTTGACTTCGTAGAAGACGCAGCCCTCGCTCACATAGGCGAAGCCGCTCTCGATCAATCCCTGGGCGAGCTTGATGATCCAGGGGATCTCCTCAGTCGCCTTCGAATAGACATCGGGACGGCGTACGTGGAGCGTGTCCATATCGCGCAGGAAGCGTTCGGTTTCGCGGCGACCCAGCTCGTCCCAGGCCAGGCCGACCTCGCGCGCCTTGCGCAGAACATCATCGTCGATATCGGTCACATTTTGTACATATTTCACCTTATAGCCGCTGTACTCCAGATAGCGGATCAGAGCATCGAACGAAACGTAGGTAAAGGCGTGCCCCAGATGGGTGGTATCGTAGGGCGTCACACCACAGACGTAGATACGAACGGTATCTGAGAGTGGAGTGAAGGGTTCGAGAGATTGTGTCAGGGTATTAAACAGCTTCATTCAAATTCTCCTAGACCAAACAAACTGACGGCGTTTGTTGTGGTGATGTGGGCGATCTCCTCCAGGGTCATATCGCGGATCTGCGCCAGCTTCTCGGCGGTATATCTGACGAAAAGCGGCTCATTGCGGCGAGCATGAACTGGTTTGGGGATCAGGTAGGGGCTGTCCGTCTCGACCAGGACGCGATCGAGGGGAGCCATACGCGCCACCTCTGGCAGCGCGTTGCCCTGTTTCGTCAGCGGTCCGGCGAAAGAGAGCATAAATCCTGCAAAGGTCAGGCATTCTTCAGCTTGCGCAACATTGCCGGAGAAGCAATGGAAGACGCCGCGCAGGCCCTGTCCGTGGGCGCGCAGTAGCTCGATCACATCGTCGTGAGAGTCGCGCACGTGAATGATGCAAGGCAGGTTGCATTCGCGAGCGAGCGCGAGGTGAGCGCAGAAGACGGCGCGCTGCACGTCGCGGGGCGAGAGCATGCGGTAGTAGTCGAGACCGAACTCACCGATCGCCACAACCTCCGGCTCATGTGCCATCTCGCGCAGGTGTGCGCCGACCTCCTCATTGTAAGTCGTGGCGTCGTGCGGATGGACGCCGACGCCGGCGAAGATCGTACCTGGATGCTCCTTTGCCAGGGCGAGGGCCGCTCGACTGGAAGGCAGGTCCGTGCCGGGATCAACGATGCGCGTCACGCCACCGGCGAGCGCGGCCTGAATCGTGGCTTCGCGGTCAGCGTCGAAACGGGATGTATCGATATGTGCATGGCTGTCGACGAGCATTGCAACTGACCCTTTCTACGTAACAAAAGAAAGAGAGAGGAATGCGCTGGCATGTTGGCTACCTTTGCATCATCTCTCTGATTTGTTCATTACTGGTAGTATAGACTTCAGTCGAAAGGGTGTCAAATAGAATGATCAGCATTATTGTTGCCTACGCCAATGGTCGCGTGATTGGACGCGAGGGAAGAATCCCCTGGCATCTGCCGGATGACCGGCAGTACTTCAAGCGGGTCACGAGTGGGCATACCGTCGTGATGGGGCGCATGACGTGCGCGTCGATCGGGCGTCCATTGCCGCAGAGAAGAAATATTGTACTCACGCATCGCGACAAGATCGATCTGCCGGGCTTTGAAGTGGTGCACAGCAAGGAAGATGTGTTAGCGCTCGGCGACATCTTCATTATTGGCGGCGAGACCCTTTACAGACAATTTCTGGAGGTCGCCGGGCGCCTGTACATCACGGAGTTGACGCTTGATGTCGAGGGCGATACCTTCTTTCCTGCATGGAATCACGATGATTTTACGCTGGTCTCCTCTCGCGAGGGCGTACTCGATGAGAAGAATACCATTCCTCACACCTTTTTGCTGTATGAGCGGAAGAAGACATGATTATTGCGATAAGCTGGACCAGAAAGAGTAATCCAACGACTACCATTCTCCGTACATATAAGCGACAGTCATAAAAAAAGCGCTTTACCTTATGTCTGAACAAAAAAGATAACACGTCTATTCATTATATGTTGGATTTTCCAGCAGAGAGGATCATTATGAACAGCATTCGTTTTGTGCCAACAGGAGTACATGCGTACTTTGACTACATTGGGGGCATCGCCTTACTGGCTGCTCCGTTCATCTTTGGTTTCTACAGCGTAGGCGGAGCGGCTGTGATCGTTCCCATGGTTCTGGGTGTTGGCCTCATCATCTACAGCCTGTTGACGAACTATGAACTGGGCATACCAGGCGTGAAATTTATCCCCATGGTGCTGCACCTGGTATTCGACTTCGTGGCGTGTGCCTTCCTTATCGCCTCGCCGTTCCTGTTCGGTTTCATCAACAAGGCGCCGAACGTCTGGCTGCCACATATCATCTCAGGCGTTGCCGTCATCCTGCTCGTCCTGGTTACACAGACGCGCTACCAGCCCAGGGTGCGCGCATTGGCGTAAAATAGTGAACCTGAGTCATTTACTGGAAAAAGGCGCTCCCGGTTCTGGGAGCGTCTTTTCACTACCGGGTTCCTGGTCTCCTACCCGAAGAAGGATGGAGAAGGTATTAACGGATCTATCCTGGCGGCGGAACAACGCCCAATTGTTGCAGCATGCTCAAGGTGTCCATGAGGATCTGGCTCTCTACGAGTTTTCCCTCGACGACGTAATCAAAGACCATGCCCGAGACGGTGATCTGCTTACCGGTCGGAGGAATACCCAGGAATTCTCCGCGATGGGTACCGTGCCAGGTAAAGCGGCTGGCAACGCTATCCCCTTCGGCCACCATTTCCTCCGTCTTCCACTCCAGATCGGGGAAAGCACGGCGGATCATGACGATCACGTCTTTGAGCCCTTCTCGGCCTTGCTGTTGACCAGGCAGGGGTACGCGTTCGACAAAGTCTGGGGCTACCACTTCATCGACGATTGCTGTGTTGCCTGTGTTAATGAACTCTACGAGATGGTTTAGTACCGCTTTGTTCTGTTCAAGTGACATCGGTTGCGCTCCTTTCTGTGTTGTCGTTGAGGGCAAGCATATCTTATCCATCTCAGCTACAGTGAAAAGGCTTCCGTGAATTAGTATATCACGGTGGTAGTTCAACACAACTGTGATTGTTTTGGAAGGAGCACAATCATTTCTCATTTTTATGCTCATTTGAGAATACGAAGCAGGTGGTACCATTGCGTATCATCTGGTGTCCTTTTTCAGGAGCATCACGCAAAGCTCACTATCATACCCTTTCTCGCGTCACTTCACCCCTACGAATCACGTAAAGCGCGGAAGAGCTGGATATTTATGCAGCTTTCTTCGCCTGTATAAGGCGCTGATGCTGCAATTTTCGCTGCGTTCTGCGATGTTTTACCATCAGCTCCCAGCCTTTATAAAGCACGGGCCGGTAGACGTAATCCTGCGTTGGTAGAACTAAATCTGAATATCCCCCAAAGCCTTTCTTGAACTCGTAGATTCCCCACATCTCCTCGCCTGGATCCAAAACCTCGGGGATCGTGCGGAAGTCGAAATGTGTGCACCCCTGCGTTTTAGCCCATTCGAAGCAGCGCAGTTGGAGGAGGTAAGATTCGTTGAGCGCTAACTTTTTATCCAGGCTCGCGCTATACATATCCCAGCAGCGCGCACCGAAGCGGATAATCATATTTACGCCAATGATGCACTGATTATGTTCAGCGATCAGGAGCGCTCCAGCGCCGCTATCAATAAAAGTGTGAAAAATTCGCGTATAGTAAGACCTGGGATGAATAAAGAAGCGCTGCTGAACACTCGTCGAGTATAACAGCTTATAGAAAGCATCGAAATCGGACTCGCTGGTGCCTATGCGTACGGTCACGCCGCGCTTCTCTGCCTGGCGAATGTTCTGGCGCCATTTTTTATTGAAATGCTGGAAGAGCTCGCTTGAATCGAGCCGAATGTCCAGTACCCAGTTTCTTCTGCCGTGTATAGAGAAGGGATTTGCCAGGAAGCCCAGTTGCTGAAACTTATCGCTCCACCCCTCCTGCTTATCTTCCACTTCAGTAATGTTTGGCTCAAGGCGCAGCATGATGGCCTTTTCCTGCCGGGCGATGCTATGTACTCTGTCAAGCAAGGCGCTAAGCGCTGCTTCATGGCCCGGCTCGATGTTTGGTCCACGGCAGCAGTAGATCCATCTGGGACGTGGGAATGGAAACGATGCGGGCAGCGGTGCAGCCGCGATGGAAAGCATCATCGTCCCGACCAATCTGCCATGCTCAAATGCGCCAAGACGGATAACGGTATTGTCAAGGCTCTCGGTAAGTTCGCCCCATTCATAGGACTGTAGAAGATGACCATTATGTTGTTGCATCAGGAAGCTATTCCACTGTTCACGGTCAGTGATGATTTGCACTTCCATAAGATTTATTCCCTTTTACTCAATAGAAGTTTATAGATCATAAAAATTTAGTAACTCTTCAGGTCCCTTTTTCCGGACTCATCAGCGCCAAAGGCGCTTCACAAGGGTGTTGATATGGGTGGCGGGGGTTGCGGCCCGGGGCCGCAACCCCCGCCACCCATATCAACACCGGTGAGCCGCCGCAGGCGGCGAGAGTGTCTGAATGGATACACAGATGGGTAACTTCTAGAAATGTTGGGTTGTGACTATCTTGTAGACGATGGAAGAATCAAATTTTAAGGGGTGAAGATTGCACGGCCTCAAGGAGATTATCTTGTCAAAAAAGATGTATCCATTGAGGTGGGAGTATCGTTAAATTTCAATAGAGCTCATTCTGACACCTCTTCATAAATCAAGCGGGTGGCTTTATAGGCCCGCTGAGAAGAGCAGACAGTTTGAGTCGAAAGCGCTTCTCATCTAGCTTCTGTTTTGTAGGCCACTAGTTACGAGTAGGGATCAGAGCCTAGGCTCTCTTCATTTGTGAATATGTTTCAGAAAAGTAGAGGATAATTTCCATCATGAAACTACCCACTGATCTCATGAAGCGCACCTTCAAGATCTCGCATTTTTGTCCTGCGGTGGTCTTGCCCCTGGTCCTCCTGGCGGCATGTTTATCCATGTCCACCGCTTCCTCCACATCCACCGCCCACGCGTCTGGCGTACCTGGGATTGCGTCCCTCAACGGCTATCAGATCTCCTTGTTTGCCTCGAGCACTGCGTCCTACTACCAACCCGCCTCAGCCGCAGTGGACAATGGTCACGTCTTCATCGGCTACCAGAACAACACTGCGGCTGACGGGAGCCGTCCCAATACCAGCACCATTGTGGAGTATACGATGGATGGCAAGGTGGTCAAAACCTTTAGCGTACCTGGCCAGAGTGAAAGCCTGGATGTGGACCCCACGAGCCACCTGCTCTGGATCATCGCCAATAGCGCTGCTAATCCGGAGTTGGAGATCATCGATCCGACAAGTGGAACGGCCTCTAACTATACCTTCCCGAAAACTCCCCATGGCGGTGGCTATGAAGGTCTTAGCTTCATCAATGGAATGGCCTTCATCTCAGCCTCAAATCCCGCCCTCAATAACAGCGGGGTGAATGTCTTCCCGGCGGTGGACAAGATCTCACTCAGCAGTGGGCAGGTGATGCTGACCGCGGTTCTGCCGGGCAATGCGCAGGCGATCGACATAACCTCTGGAGACAACAACTCCCTGGGCAGTCTCAACGAAACTGACCCGGAGGCGCTCTCGACCGATACCAAAGGAGATCTCGTGCTGTTGAACCAGGCTCGCGCGGAAGCCGTCTTCATCGCGCAACCCGCAACAGCGGGACAAAAGGTCTCTCGTCTTTCAACAGGCAGTGAGCTCGATCAACTCGTGTGGGCGACATCCGCCCGCGGTCGTTTCCTGGTGGTTGACAGTGCCAGGAATGCGAGCTATTGGGTGCAGGCGACCTTCACCCCTGGCACGGCGTATACTGAGACGGCGAGTAATGCGGGCGTTGCCGGAGTGTTCGGCACGCTTAATCTGAGCACTGGCAACGTCTCGCCAGTTGCTATTGGCTTTAGCAATCCAAGCGGTTTGCTCTTCATTCCTGGCGCGCAAAGTTAGCCTGGCGTGGAGAGCATAGTTTTCGCTTCTCCTGGTTCCTCCGAACGTTTGTTACTTCGGGAAACTACGGCAACCAGTGTAATTCCGTCCGCTAACCTGATCAATGAGGACGACAACATTGATGATGGCATGACAAACAGGCTCGATGGGCACCCGGGTGATCAGGACCGGGTGCAAGCGCTCTAGACTCCATTGCGGCAGAAATTCCGCCACCAGTATTCTCACCTGTCAGAAACAAAGCGAGCTTCTGAGCTGAAAGCGGTTTCCTCTATGGTAGGATTACATTTCCTCACTATCGAGCCAGATCGTCACGGGACCATCGTTGAGCAGGCTGACCTGCATATGGGCACCGAAGATGCCGCCCGCTACCTGAATGCCGTAAGAGGAGATGGCTTCTTTGAAGCGTTCGACCAGGGGCTCGGCGATGGCGGGAGGAGCTGCGTTGGTGAAGCTGGGACGGCGTCCCTTGCGCGTATCGGCGTAGAGGGTGAACTGGGAGACAACGAGGGCCGCGCCGTTGATGTCGAGGAGGGAACGGTTCATCTTGCCTTCGTCGTCGCCAAAGATGCGCAGATGAACAATTTTGTCCACCAGGGGTTTGACCTGGGCCGTGATGTGCTTGTCGACGGTGACGCTGGCGTGGGTGACGCGCTGGAGTAGTGCTCGCATATCTACTATTTATCCTCGTCTATTCCTGTTTTAGGAACTCTTCTGAAAACGACCGTTTTCATATCGGGTGGCGTCGCCCCCTCCATGAGCGTCTCTTCAGTGCCCCCTTTCCTGACCCCTCGTGGCTCCGCGCGCGACGCGGCTCGCACGATTCCTGCTGTGATGGGCGGGGAGGCAGCCTGGGCCGCCTCCCCGCCCACCGTACCAAACCGCTTGTGAAGCGCCTCTGGCGCTAATGAGTCCTGAAGAGTTACCTGTTTTATGCGTGATCTATTTGCCCTCGCCCAGACCGAGCGTGTGCTGCCTGGTGGGGATACTCGTCGTATCGCCGGCGGGGAGAACCGAAGGCGCGGGAGTGGTGCTGCGACCGACGCCGCGATAGATGAAGCCCTGGCGCTCGATCTCTGCCCCCTCGTAGATGTTGCGTCCGTCGATCAGCACCGGGCGGCGCATGGCGCTGCGGATCATCTGCATGTTCAGCGACTTGAACTCGTTCCATTCGGTCACGATAATAAGGGCGTCGGCTCCCTGTGCGACCTCGTATGGACTCTCGCAGAACTTGACCATATCCATGTGTACGCCGTCGCGTATCAACGCCTCGCGACCGGTTTCGGTCGCAACGGGATCGTACACGCGGATCGTCGCGCCCTGAGCCGTGATCCAGCGGATAATATCGATCGAGGGAGCTTCACGCATATCGTCGGTGTTGGGCTTGAAGGCGAGGCCAAGCACACCGACCGTGCAGTTGCGCAACGAGCCGAGGATATTTGTCACCTTGGTTACGATCAGGCGGCGTTGATCGTGGTTGATATCCATGACGGCGCGCAGCAACTGGGGGTGCAGGCCCGCCTCGTCGGCCATGTGAGACAGGGCGCGCACGTCTTTGGGAAAGCAGTTATGGCTGATCAGACCGGAAGCCGCGATCAGTGTGCCCGTGCTGGTCTCCATGCTATAGACCGTCGTTTCAACGTCCGTATGCTCCACTGCGCGGACGGCAAGCGTGGCGAAGGCTCCATGTCGTTCGTAGCCGTGCGGCTGGATGTGGCGCTGGTAGCCTGCCAGTATGCGCTCGATCTGCGCGAGACGCTTATCGCCGAAGGCATTCTTGAGTGTGAGTATCTGTTCGTAGCCGCTTACTCGCAGAATGTACGCTACCTGTGTCGATTTGTTCATCCACCGCTTGCGGATAGAAGGGATGATGCCAAGCGTTTGCAGCAGCAGCGTCATGCCATCCGCCAGTCCCTTGCTGACCGTCGCGTATTCTAGCATCAGGTTCTGGCCCTGCTGTACGGTCGTAACAGCTCCATCGCCGCTGAACGCGCCACGAATCAGCTCCATGCGCAGCTCGGATGGTACATTGAAGGCCAGGCGCGGCAGGGCTTTATCTTCCGAATGCGTGCCGCAGCGCAGGATATCACGCAGCAGCCATGCGAAGATGCGCGAGGAGACGATCGTCGTCAAGGCGTTAGTGCCGCGGCGTTCAATGAATTTGAGGCCCCAGCAGTTCAGAATGCGCTGCACATCCGCAGTGTACGCGATCTCCTGCTCGTGGAAGCAGATGCCCACGCGCTGCCTTACCGCATCGGCATGCCCCTTATCTTGCGAGATATAGCCCTCGGCAAGGAAGTAGCCGCACAGGCGCAGCAGGTCCGCATCGATCGGGAGCACCGCGTTGATCATGGTGGCCGCGCCCTTCGCCGTATACAGCCTCAACTTCTCGGCGGGAACGTCGAGCACCTGCAACGAGGTCAGGTAGCGGAACAGGCGCAGCGACATACGGTTGTGGCGCTTGATCTCGTTCGGGTATCTGAGCATCGTGAGCGGGATGAAGGACGCGAACCGTTCGTATTGCTCGCGAAACGAATTATCGAGCGGCGTCACATAAACATCGGCCTCCAGATCGCTATCCTGGAGTAGCCCAATCAGATTAAGGCTCGTGGCCTGCTCGACAGTGGGAAGCTCGCATAGGGCCATGAGCTGATCACCGGGGACCACCGCAGCGGCTGGCAAGATCGAGAACTGCTGATCCTTGTATAGAACGACCGGGTGATCGGCGGTAACGCGCAACGCACGTCCCATGGTCGTAGTGATATTCACCATCGTGCCCTTAAAGGGACGCCGGGTGATCGCCTTTACAGCGGCGAGGATGGGTCGGCCCTGCTCCAGATCGAAGGCAAGCACACGTTTATCGCACGGCTGGACAAGCTCCACCACGTCGCCCTGGAACGGCTCGCCATTTTTAGCGAACAGCGTATCGAAGCGTTCCGTCGCCACATTGGGGCTATTGAGCGTAAAGACCGTCTCATCTGCCTCAAAACAACTCCCACCATAGCCCAGACCGGCATCCAGAAAGGCGCGACCGATGCGCTTATCATAGCCCATGCCCACCGCGACCTCCTTCACATCGGCTCCCAGGCGCTCACAGATCTGCGCGATCTCATTGATGAAAGAGATCTTCGTCGCCAGAAACGCGTTGGACGCGTACTTAATCATCTCCGCCGTATAGAGATCGGTGATCACGATAGGTGCGCGCAGAGGCAGGTAGAGGCGTGCGACGGTACTCGCGGCCTCCGGCTCGGACGAGCCGAGCACCACGCGGTCGGGATGCTGGAAATCCAGCACTGCCGAGCCTTCGCGCAGGAACTCCGGATTGGAGACCACCGAGAAGCGCAGGTCCGGGCGCGCGAGATGCTGACTGATCACGCGCGAGACCACATCGCCGCTGCCGACCGGGACTGTACTCTTATTAATAATAATGGCATAATGGTCGAGTTCCTGCGCAATGCTGCGCGCCGCACTCTCGACGTAACGCATATCAGCGCCGCCCTGATTGGCGCTGGTAGGAGTATTGACCGAGATGAAGATAAACTCGCAATTATCCAGTCCCTCAGTATAGCTCGTCGTGAAGCACAGGCGACCTGCGTGGACGTTGCGCTCGACCAGTTCCTCCAGGCCTGGCTCATAGATGGGGAGGATACTCTGACGAAGGCTCTCAATTTTTTCTGGAACGATATCAACGCACGTAACCTGATTACCCATATCGGCCAGGCAGGTGCCGGTGACTAAGCCGACATAGCCGGTGCCGATAACGCATATAATAGACACAGAACTACTCCTCTACGCTTACGAATGGATTTTCATACTTCTCTTCAATGATAGTGGTTGGATCGCCGTGACCGGAAAATACCGTCAGATCATCATCGAGCGTATACAGCTTCTTGAGAATAGATGTTTCGATCTGGCGATAATCGCCGCCGGGGAAGTCGGTACGTCCGATGCCGCGGCGGAAGAGGGTATCGCCCGTAAAGACGCAATAGGGGCGGCTTACCAGGCTCACGCCGCCCGGAGTGTGGCCCGGCGTGTGCAGCACCTCGAGCGTGAGCGTACCGAAGGTAATACGGTCGCCCTCCTGGAGGAGGATATCGGGTTTGCGCTTCACGAGCGGGGCCTCGCGCCCATACATCTCGGCCATCACCGTATTGGTATACATAGGAACGTCGGCGGGATGGATCGCCAGGGGAACGGGGTAGACCGCGCTCACCGCGTCCACGCCGCTGATATGATCGATATGTCCATGGGTATTGATAATATATCTAGGAACTAGATTGAGTTCCTTGATTGCGTCCAGAATCTGTTTGGACCCATCGCCGGGGTCAATAATCACCGCCTCGCGCGTCTGTGGGCAGGCATAGAGGAAGCAATTTTCCTGGAACATACCTGTCGTTATACAGGCAACAATGGGCATCTGATCTTCTTTTGTCTCGGAAGCGGGCATGCTAAAAAACCTCCTCGCCCTCTTGAGGTCGACAACACTGAGGACATTATAGCATAGGGTGTCACCTACGCCGCCTTTTGGGGGAGGCCAGCTCATAACCCAGAAATATATCTTTAAGGGTACGCAAAAATAGGGAAGCACGTCCACTTTTGAGACGTGCGCAACATAAAAATGAGACGAGAAAGAAGAGCATTTGTTCTAAATTTGTCGTATAATTAAGATAGATAGAGATTGTAGAAAATGAAATATTTGCGACAGATATAACCTTATGGTAAACTGTGCTGCATAGCGAGCGCGTTGGGTGCGCTTCAGAAGCGGCACGGGCGGTAAAGCTGACAGGAGGAGCAGATGGTGCACGCCGAAAGCGACTCTATAGCAGTTTATTACCAGTAGCGGAGGCAGGAGTTGAGGCTACAGAGGAATATGTATAGGCTCTAAGTTATGAAAAGTGGACTTAGCAAAATCGGTAATGTAAAATGAGTATCAAGGGCGAACGCCCTATTGCCTTGTAGCTACATGTCGCCCGTATAAGTCGGCGTGAGACCTGCTAAGGTCAGGAGAGTTGAGAAACACATGTCAAAGGATTATTTGGAGCGGAGAACTTATCGAAGGAGTCCTGGACGCCAATATGGATACGAATACGATCCGCTACATACTCGCGGTGAGCAACCGGGTCAGAGCGAACGGCCCGATAGTTCAGGACAGAGTGGAGGTATGCGTGGAGAGGGAACGCACAAATCTGGCGCCTTGATGTCTCAACGGCCCGACCTGCGTAGAACGCGACAACTCCTGCGACAGAATATTATAGCTACCAAAGCGCGTATCTCTGAAGAGAACGGTGAACAGGAGAATCCACAAGAGAACGAAGAAGTGTACCAGCAGGATGGCGGATACGAATACCCCGAAGAAGCGCCGGTAGACTACAGGCCCAATCCCACACGAAGCGGACGGATCATACCCCCACGCGCCACGCCATCACAGGAGCTGATCGACGAACGGGAAGAGTATGCAGAGTACGAGTTTGAAGATATAGATCCTGACCTGGGATACGAAGTGGGCTATGAAGAAGAGGCGGACCCGCTCGATGCACCGCTCGGGTCCGCCGAAGATGTGCCTGAGCGCTTGCCACTGTCGTCGCCGCGTCCTCGTCAGGGTATAAACACACGTGTTCCTACGCGAAACATGCGACCCGTCGAGCCGCAAGACGACTACTATGAAGACGAAGAGTACGACGAAGAATATTATGACGATGAGGAACCTGAGCGGGCTCCAGCCAGGCGCAAGAAGAAGCGCAAGGTCTCGCGGCGCGGCCTTCTGTTCGGTATAGGGGCCATCGCGGTCGGAGGAGCGGGTATCGCCGCCGTCGAGTTGGGACCCAAGATCCCGCAGGCGGTGGGGACAGCGGCGCAGAATGTCGAGCAGCAGGTGCAGGAGGCGTTCCAGAGAGGCGTCGAGCAGGGGGCGGAGAACGTGCGCAAAGAATTTGTGACCTCCCTAGAGAATCTGGAAGGCTTCTCATTAGGAGGGGCCATCGCCGCCGCCAAACTGACGCGCGTCGCCTACGACGTCTTTGTCTCCCCCGTCATCCAATTCGGTTCGACGCTCACCAACGACTTCCTCAATGCCATGCTCAAAGCTTTCAAGACCGCGCGCAACGTCCTGATTGCTGTGAACATGGACAATACCGCGCTCATCGCCATTCAGAAGGTACTCGAATCGTGGGTCAATCAGGTCACGAACATGCCCAAGCAGCTCAACGCCATCGTCGATGCGGACCTGGATGGCGCGCAATCGTATTTGAGAGCCTTGCAGCGCAAAGTCGACGACGAGAAAGCCCTGCTCAATAAACCGCAGGCGCAAGCCACGCCAGCGGCTAAGCCGACCGCGCAACCGACGAAGAAGCAGTAGTGAAAGCGCAAAAACGTAGCGATGGCGGGTTCGCTATTGTAGGAGGTGTGGCCGAAGTTCTCGGCCTGATCTCGACCGGGATTCTCCTTTACCTCCTCCGTAAGCCACGAACTGCCTTTATCTTGACGTTGGTTGCTGTCATCAGCTTTGCGGGCATGCTCGCCCTGTTCGCGTTCGGCAACAACCCGCTCAACCAGCAAGTTGCGTCATGGACGCCTGAGACCTTGCCTGCCAATTGGCGCGAGGTCCGCGATGCCTGGGACGGCTTCCATGCGGCCAGTTCCGCCCTGGCGGCTCTCGCGCTGACCTCATTATTAATCGTCACCCTACACGATACGCCATCGCCTGAAAAATTAACCAGAGTATATTAGCTACTTGCTCTTCTGTTTCGAGAGCGTATTTTCCGCTACTTCTGACTCAGGCTGCTCAGTCTCTCCATCTTCAGTCTCGTCGGCGGGCTCAGTCACTGAAGCTTCCGTGAGCCTATCTTCTGGTTGCGTGAGCTCCGTATGCTCGGCCTCATCAGTAGTAGCCGCTGGTTGTTCAGCAGGTGTGTCTATTGTATGTGTGGCCTCCGCAAGTGCGGACTCGTCGGTATTGGCTGCTGGCTCCTCGGGGAGTGCAGGTTCGGAATGCGAGGGCACGTCGGTATCTTCAATTGTGTCAATGCTAACCTCTGGCAGAGAGCTATCGCTGTGTTTCATCTCACCATCCTCGACCTTAACGGCCTTGCCATCCAGCGTCTTCGCGGCCAGCTTAGCGCCCTCCACTGGCTTCTGGGCGATGCCATAGGTCGCCGCAACCGCACCGCGTGGAACCGGCCTGGAGTAGCGTACAACCAGGTAAGTGATTGGAATCAGAACGAGCAGCAGGAAGAGCGAGGTCCACTGCGCCTGCTTCAGGTGCCAGTCGAGCACGCCGAAGAGTTTGACATAGATATTGTCGCGAACGAAAAAGAGCAGGAACTGAGTGATGGCGTAGGCGAACAGGTAGACCAGCATCAGCACACCGGGCTTCGTCACGCGGCGGGCCAGATACAGCATAAACAAGAGCAGAACGACATTCGTGAGCAACTCGTAGCCGGCGGCTGGTTGTACCGGGACATTGCAGATCGTAGAGCCGGGCAGGCAGGCCCAGCTATCGGGATGCGTATAGACCGTAGACCAGGGAAGGGTACTGGGATAGCCCACAATATCGCCATTGATGAGATTGCCGATGCGCCCGAAGATCTGGCCGGCCCCTCCCAGGTAGCAATAATATGAATAGGATTAGCCAGATAGTACGAAACGAGATTGGGCTGCTGAATCACAAAGTAGAGGCGTCCACCAATCAGTCCGGCGGCGATACACCACCAGAGGACGCGATAGACCATATCCTGATCGACGCCTTTGCGCCCGGTATAGCCCTTGATAACCCATAAAGCCATAACAATGCCAACGACATACATCAGGCCGTACCAGCGCAGCGCCAGCGGTCCCAGGTGAACGAGAACTGGATCTATATTGATATAGATGTATGGGGGACCGATCCGTAGCCAGCCCCAGTTGATAATATCCAGCAAAGGGGGTGTAAGCATAGAAACTCCAATACTAATGAGATTGTGATCTATTCCTGTATGATAGTACGCATTGGGAATACTTGCAAGAGGGTAACGGTGATCTAGACCGTATGGATGGTCGCTCATTGCAGAAAAATCGTTATTTTTTAGTATGGTTTTGTATAGACATGAGTTTGCCCGGTAACTGTCCAGGACCCCCTTCTTCTTTGACTCATCGTGGCTCCGCGCGCTCTGCGGCTCACAGGAGTCTAGTGTGGGTGGCGGGCCCGGCAGCCCGCCACCCACACTAGACTCCTTACGAAGCGCCGAAGGCGCTGAGGGTTCAGAAGGACATCTGAGCAGTTACCGGGATAACTCATGGCTGCACACTATGCTGTAATCTGAACAGCGGTGCCGATCGGAGCCCAGCCATAGAGCCAGGCGGCGGCGGCCAGCGGCATCGCCACGCAGCCGTGTGAGCCATTCTGCCAGCCATAAGTAGGATCGTAGTGCCAGACATTAGTACCAGGGCCATAGACGGTATGCCACCAGGAGTCGTGGAGGAAGAAGCCGCCGGACAGGAACTCCAGCGCGTAGTTGATATATGTCGGTGGATACCAGTTCACCGAGCCATAAGGGAACGGCGAATAGAACGTCGTTGGACTGAGCTTCGCGAAGACGTGGAACGTGCCCGTCGGCGTTTCCAGGCCGGGGCGACCGGTCATCACCGCCGTATTAAAGACCTGCTGGCCGTTCTGGTAAGCAAAGAGCCATTGTTGCGAGAGGCTCACAACGATGACCTTGCCCTCAATCGAGGGCGCTGTGCTACTTGTGCCTGCACTGCTCGCAGCGGTCACCAGCGCTCCGTAGATATACAGGGGCGTGCTAGAGGCGCTAGAGATGCGGTCCCAGATGGAGTTCCCGCCCGCTACTACTACGGCCTGCCCGGAGACCGTCACAGGCGTACCAGGAGCGTCGACTGTAACGATGGAAGCGCTGGTCGTTGGCCCGGTACGCACGTTCGCCCAATCGCTCGTCTGCCCGGACCATGTTGCGGAAGTTGAAGCGGCTACAGCCCTGGTAGGCGAGGTCAGACCAAAGGCAAGGATGATTGCCAGTAGTGCGGCGAGAGAGCCCAGATAGAAGATTCTTTTCCCTTTATCCTGCATAGAATCCCACCTTTCATGGAGAATTTCCCATCGTAACATGCAGATCTACTGATGTAAGAGGGACAAAGGTAACTCTTGAGGACCCCTTTCCCTGACTCCTCAGCACCTGCGGCGCTTCAAGAGTTACGGACAGGGATCATGTGTTTTCAGCAAGAAAGACTCACTACGAATGGAGGATGCTCTACAGCAAGACTCATATAAGAAGTATAGTCAAAAATAGGGAAAAAGTCATGGCAAAAGTGACTGTTCGGGTCCCTCTTTCCTGACTCATCAGCGCCAAAGGCGCTTCACAAGGGTGTTGATGTGGGTGGCTGGGTTGGCGGCCTCGCGCCGCCAACCCAGCCACCCACATCAACACCGGCAAGCCGCCGCAGGCGGCGAGAGTATCTGAATAGATACTGGCAAAACCTCTATTGTCCCATTTTCGTCAGGAAGCTTGCAACCGTGCGAATGCCCTTAAAGAACTGGGCCAGGGAGTACTTTTCGTTCGGAGCGTGCAGATTGTCGTCGGGCAGACCGAAGCCCATCAGGACGACCGGCGTGTGCAGAATCTCATCGAACAGGGCCGCGATGGGAATTGAGCCACCTTCGCGAATAAGAACGGGCTCTTTGCCATATACCTCTTGTAGGGCCGCCGCTGCCGCCCGCATTGCCGCGCTATCGGGCGAGACAAGCATACCATCGCCGCTGTGGATCTTGCGCACCTTCACCGTCACATCGGCGGGCGCTGCATCCTTAACCGCGTGCTCCAACAGCGTAAATACCTCGTCCGGTGCCAGTTCTGGTGGCAGGCGCAGACTGACCTTCGCCGTCGCGACGGCGGGAATAACCGTCTTGGCCCCCTCGCCCGTGAAGCCGCCCGCGATTCCGTGAACCTCGAATGTAGGGCGCGCCCAGATGCGTTGGAGCGGAGGGTATTCCGACTCACCGGAGAGCTGCTTCACGCCCATCTCCTCCGCGAGTGACTCACCGATATGTAGTGGATCGTGCTGCCAGAAATCCTGTTCCGCCCGCGTCGGCGTGCGCAGCTTATCATACAGGCCCGGAATGTGGATATGACCGTCTTCGTCCTTCAAGCGGCCAATGATAATTGCCAGCGCGTGGATAGGATTGGGGGCCATGCCGCCGTACGAGCCCGAATGGAGGTCGCGCCTGGCGCCACGGACCTCGATCTCGGTATACACAATGCCGCGCAGGCCGTAGATGAGCGCGGGAAGATCCTGTGATGGCATGTGCGTATCGCAGATAAAAGCGGCGTCGCAGCGTAAGCGTTCGGGGTAGGTCTTAACATAGTGTTCGATCGACTCGCCGCCATTCTCCTCTTCGCCCTCGATGAGCACGCGCACATTCACCGGCAAAGCGCCATTTACCGTCATCAGCGACTCAAGGGCCTTGAAGACCAGCATTGTCTGACCCTTATCGTCGCAGGCGCCGCGACAATAGATGTTGCCATCGTGGATAGTCGGTTCGAATGGAGGCGAGTTCCACAGTTCCACAGGATCGACTGGTTGCACATCGTAGTGCCCGTAGATGAGCACCGTAGGCTTGCCGGGAGCTTGCAACCATTCGCCATAGACCAGGGGACTGCCCTGCGTAGGAATAACCTCGATGCCTGCGAAGCCGATCTGTTGAAGCTGATGAGCGGCGTACTCAGCGGCCTTCTGGATATCCGGCATATGTTCCGGCAGCGTACTGATGCTCGGGATGCGCAGCCATCCCTTCAGATCTTCAAGAAAGCGATCCTCGTGTTGTGCAATATATGTTTCTAATTGAGTCATAGCTCTTCCTTCCCCTGCTAATTAAAGAATATGTGTTATCGTAGCAGGGGAAGGAGTGATTGTCCAGTGGGACAGGTGGGCGCGAACCAGCGGAGTTCGCTAATCGCCATCATCATCGTAGGGGCCGATCAACCCACAATCTTTGCTAATGTCGAAGTAGGACGCGCCTGGAGACGTGTTGTTAGAAGAGACATCCAGCCTCACTGATGGGAGATCGTATTCAAATGTTAGTAGAGTGTCATCTATCACAAAATCTTCGTCTGACGACGCCGAATGGTCGCTTGATGAAAGTGAATTCCGCGTGTAAGAAGTACTCATTGGCTTTGTCTCTCCTCGTGTCGGTATAGATCACTATCTTCATTATGAAGGATGAAAGAATGGGAGAAAATATCACTTTATTATCATTTACGTGGAAGAGGGCTGATTCTTGTTTATCATTTTTCAACATTGTTCACCTGTCTTTTGGTGATCGAGCCTGCCTGGTGCTGGCGAGAAAACTGGATCTTCCCGCGTTCACGACCGATCGAGCATGGGAGGTTGTGGAAGTGAACGTATCCGTGCGGATAATTCGTTGATGGTTGTAGCCCATGTTATAATCTTTCCTGAATTGTAACGCGACTTTTTCGGACTTCTGTGTGTCTTAACCTGTTGTCTCGTCACGCTTGAGAGGCTGCATTTCTGTTTAATTATGTCTAATGGTGTCTATGTAAATCTAGCCTCTCTAGTGTCAAATTTGGTGTCACGACACCCTGGCTTTTCTCAGATAATACCCGGCTCTCTCAGAGTACCTCAAAGGGCTCGAAACCCCTTCTATGCGGCAATTGCTCTATCTAGCACATCTTTCAGCGGTAGCATTGTTGCAAGATGAAGTATACTAAATCAGGCTATTCTTTTTGTTGGATATGAAAGCAGTGGAGAGCGATACTTAACAGCCACCAGTCCTACAGGTATTGATCGAGCTGTACCAGTTTACTGAACATGGAAAGCTACGCAAAACCAATTTTCTATGCGGAAAAGGGCACACCTCATCTTTTTACATGTGCGCTGTCCAGCGTTAGGTAGCTCAGCAAGAAATGCTCTCCGAAGATGAAGAAGCAATACTCCTCTTTGTATATATAATCGGTGCGCATAAAGACTACCTGAACAGGCTATACATCAGATAATTTTTGTGTTCATAGAATAAACAGTGTATTATCTTATCTACGAATTATAAGGAGGTTGACGTTTTGACCGAGCTGACCTGGGATGGGAAGTATAAGGATGGTAAGAAGGTCGGGCCTATACGCATCGCTCTCCCCTTCCAGACCGTGGAGACCGTGAACGAGACGGCCCAGGAACGCCAGTTGACGCTCGACTTGCTGTTCGCCGGGCGCGAGACAGAATGGCGCAACCGCCTGATCTGGGGTGACAAGAAGTATGTGCTACCCAGCCTGCTGCCTGAGTTTGCCGGCAAGGTGAACCTGATTTATATCGATCCTCCCTTCGCCACCGGCGCGGACTTTTCCTTTACTGCCGCTATTCCAGAAAGTGATGAGAGCTTTACCAAGGAACCAAGTATCATCGAACAAAAGGCGTACCGGGATACCTGGGGGCATAACCTGGACAGTTATTTACAGTGGTTTTACGAGGCAGTAGTATTGCTACGCGAACTGCTGGCCGAGAATGGAAGTATCTATGTGCATCTCGATTGGCATGTCGGTCACTATGCCAAAGCCGTCCTTGACGAAGTATTTGGGTATGAAAATGTCGAGAGCCAGATCATTTGGCAAAGAGTTACAGGGCATATGGACACGCAAAGCTTTGGCTTCAACCACGACATGATCTTGCATTATGGGAAATCGAAGACCATTCTATGGAACAGGCAGTTTGCAGCATATGATGAAAGCTATCTTTCAAGCCATTATCAGAGTCAGGACCCTGATGGCAGGAGGTACGAGCTTGACCAAATCAGTGCGGCGGGACAGGGTACGGCTAAGTATTTCTTTGGGAAGCTCCTTGAGCCTCCACCAGGCACCCATTGGCGTTGGTCTCAAGAACGCATTGATCAGTTATGCAAAGAAAGCAAGATCGTTATTACTTCTGGCGGCAGACCACGATATAAAAGGTATTTGGATGAACAGAAAGGTAAAACTGTTCAGTCCATCTGGACAGATATCCCGCCTGTAAATTCTCAAGCGAAAGAAGATACTCAGTATTCAACCCAAAAGCCCGAAGCCCTGCTGGGGCGCATCATCAAAGCCTCATCCAACGAAGGCGACTTGGTGCTTGATTGCTTCTGTGGCAGCGGAACAGCCGCTGCCATGGCCGAGAAGCTCGGCCGGCGCTGGATAACCTGCGACCTGGGGCGCTTCGCCATTCACACCACGCGCAAGCGTCTGCTCTCTATCAAGAGTGTGAGACCCTTTGTGGTGCAGAATTTGGGCAAGTACGAGCGACAGGCATGGCAGTCTGCCGAATTTGATGATCCTGCTCAGCGTGCCAGCGTGCAGATGCGCTACCGCCACTTCATCTTGCAGCTCTATCATGCCACATCCATTGATGGCTATACCTGGATTCATGGTATCAAAGCAGGGCGGCTAGTGCATGTGGGCTCGGTCGATGCGCCGATTGCCCTGGGTGAGGTGAAGGCGATCGTCAACGAGTTCTGGCGCGTGAGAGGGAAGGATGTCGGGGAGCATAGCAATGGTATTGATATCCTGGGCTGGGATTTTGCCTTCGATCTCAATGAGACTGCCAAGCAGATGGCTGCTGACGCCAATATTCGTCTGGCCTTCAAGAAAATTCCGCGCGAGGTGTTGGAAAAGAAGGCCGTGGAGCAGGGAGATATCAGTTTCTATGAACTGGCGGCGCTCGATGTCAGCATCCGGCAGGTCAAAAAAGCGGTCGAGGTGGAGCTGCAGAACTTCTTCCTACCTCCTGACGACGTGCCCGAAGACGTAAGACATGCTATCACGCATTGGAGTCAGTGGATTGACTACTGGGCGGTGGATTGGGACTATCGCGATGACACTTTTCACAACCAGTGGCAAACCTACCGCACCAGGAAATCGCCCAAGATACTGCTCAAAGCTTCGCATGAGTACAACGAACCCGGGTGCTCTACCATCGTCATCAAGGTCATCGATATTTTAGGCAATGACACCACCAAAGCTGTCAGAATAGAAGTGAAGTAAATGCTCGGTCTGCTATGTCGTGATCGGTGCAGGGAGTAAGAGCGATGCCACGTGTACGTAAACCTCGGACGAATGAGATGCAACCCGATCTCTTTGACCTTTCCCCTTTTCTCAAGACCGCGCCTTGCGTGCCCACCTTGCGCAAGCTGGTAGCGGAATGGCGGGATGATGGCTACAAAGGCATCACCGACACAACACGCACGTTGCTCAACTTCTGGTTTCCCACTGATCATAAGCTGTCGAACGGGCAGCTTTTCAAGTACCATAAAGCGCAACAGGAAGCGATAGAAACACTGATCTATGTCTACGAGGTAGCGAAGGTGCGCAATCGCAAAGACTTATTGGAAACATACGTCTCCGCACAGAGTCAGATCCACCTGCCCGGCTACGATGAGTTCGCCCGCTACTGCACGAAAATGGCGACAGGAAGCGGTAAGACCAAAGTGATGTCGCTGGCAATAGTATGGCAGTTCTTCAATGCCGTGCGCGAGGACGAAGGGGATTATGCAAAAACGTTCTTGATCCTTGCTCCCAATGTAATCGTCTTTGAACGGCTGAAAAGCGACTTCGAGGGTGGGCGCATCTTCACCCTGGACCCGCTTATCCCGCGTGAGTTGAAAATTTTCTGGGAATTTGACTGTATAATGCGTGGGGATGCTGAACGCGCTCCAGCGGAAGGGACGCTATTTCTCACTAATATCCAGCAACTGTATGAGCGATCTGAGCGGAAGAAAAATAGTGACGAGGAACCCGATATTATGACTGAGATGCTCGGCCCAAAGCCCAAAGAAGATATGAATAGTGATCTCACTAGCTTTAGTGAGATGCTGGCAAAACGGACTGGGCGGTTGCTGGTACTCAATGATGAGGCGCATCACACCCACGATGAAGAGAACGAATGGAATACGGTCATCCGCAGGCTCCATGTAAGTTTGCCACTGGCCGCCCAACTAGACTTCTCGGCGACGCCCCGTTTCAACAAGGGAGCCTTATTCCCCTGGATCATTTCAGACTACCAGATCAGGCAGGCTATCATAGACAACATTGTCAAAAGACCAGTCAAGGGGATTGCTGAACTGGACGAGGCCAGAAGCAACATCGCCAGCGAACGCTACCAGGGATACCTCACGGCGGGTGTGGAACGCTGGCGGGAATACAAGGAACAACTGGAAAAGCTGGACAAGATGCCCTTATTGTTCATTATGATGAACACAACAGAAGAAGCGGAGGATGTAGGAGACTGGCTGCGTCACAAGTATCCGACTGAATTTGGCGGCGACAAAAGGGTGCTGGTCATTCATACTGACAAAACTGGTGAAATCACCAAAAAAGACCTTGACGCGGCTCGTAAGCTTGCCCGCGATGTGGATAGTCCTGGCTGTCCAACCAGGGCTATCGTCAGTGTGCTGATGTTGCGCGAAGGCTGGGATGTGCAAAACGTGACCGTCGTGGTAGGCTTGCGCCCCTACACAGCGGCGGCCAACATTCTGCCGGAGCAGGCTATCGGTCGCGGCCTGCGCCTGATGTTCAGAGGACAGCAGTATGCTGAACGGGTAGATATTATCGGCAACAAGGCGTTTATCTCCTTTGTAGATGATCTGGAGAAACTGGAAGACATCAAGCTTGATACCTTTGAGGTTGGTAAAGACAAGCTTAAGATTATTGCGATCGCACCACAATTGCCTGAAAAGGCTGCCTATGATCTCTCTCTGCCCAGGTTATCGCCAGTACTGGTGCGTAAAAAGACGCTGGCCGAGGAGATAGAATCACTGGATGTGACGAGCTTCAAGTTCAGTCCAGACCCACTGCCCCGCAAGCCTACCAGTGCCGATATCAGAAAATTTCAGTATCAAGCGTTCGATATACTCACGATGGAGAAACTGTTCGAGCGAGAGTATGCTATCCAGGATGTGCAGCGGCCCGATGAAATCGTCAGCTACTACGCCAAACTGATTGCCAGCAACGTGAAGCTTCCAGGGCAGTTCAGCGCACTCGCGCCGAAAGTATGGGATTTCTTCCAGAACCGTGCCTTTGGTGAAAAAGTCAATATGGAGAGTCCAGCTATCGTACAGGCGATGAATCACCGTGTCTCTGGCTACGTGGTGCTCGATGTGTTTGCCAGAGAGCTAAAAGAGAAGGTCATTGAGCAAGTGGAGCCATCCATCGAGGGCGAGAATCGGCAGCTCTCCATGATAAAGCCATTTGCATTCTCACGCTCAGTGCTCGATGCCAGGAAGTGCGTTTTGAATCTGGTGCCCTGCGACAATGATTTTGAGTACGAATTTGCAAAGTTCCTCGAACGCGCAAAGGATGTGTATGCCTTCTCGAAGTTGCCACTACAATTTGGCTTCTCGATAGAATACACCGACAATAACGCGAACCTGCGCTATTACTATCCCGACTTTGTAGTCAGGACCGAACAGGGCGAGATGTGGCTGGTTGAGACAAAGGGGCAGGAATCGCTGGAAGTTGGATTTAAGGATAGGGCTGCGAAGATGTGGTGTGAGAATGCGACGAAGTTAACCGGCGAGCTTTGGCAGTATGTGAAAGTACCGCAAAAGGAATATGAGAAGCTGCAGCCAGTTGAGTTTTCTGATTTGCTCATCTTTGTGGTCTGAGGGACCAAGATAGATGAGCTGGCTTCGCAGCCTGCCATCACTTTTTGATGGTCGCTTTATTGCACAGCTTATTTAGTGGAATTGGAGACACAGTTGTCTCTTTAAGATAAGCGTTGTATTGAAGGATTGGTTGCTTCTGGCCGTTTCAGCTCCTCTCGATGAGAGAAGCGATACACTCACGTTGGGAGTATACGGATACATGTTACTGTCAACGCGAAAGGACGTTGTGGATAAAATGCACAATTTATATTGTGAACAATTTTAAAGTTTGCATTTACACTGTTTGACAGATGACTGCTCTTTTTATACAATTGACGTAATTCTGATTCTCTTGAGATCAGTGGGAGAATCCAGAGATGGTACGAGCCCCGGCGATATGAAGAGAAAGAAATACCAACGTAGAGAGGATAACCGCCTTATGCCGCTGTTAGAAACGCTGATGGTCGATGTTGGAGGCTCGATTGCCAAGGCACTGCTCAAACGCTGGCTCGGTAGCAATGGCTTGGTCTCGGATGCCGCGTCAAGTGCAGCCGATGTGCTCAAGGGACGTCTCACCGATCGCCTTGCGCAGCAGCGTGCCCGCCAGCAGTTCGAGACCATCGGGGAAAAGGTGGGCGAGAGTCTGCAGCCACTCTTTGAAATGGAGGGGGCAGCTCTGGACGAGGCAACACGCACGGCGATAGCCCTGGCGGTAACCGAGACGCTCAATACGGCCACCAGTGAGCTGCTGGCGAGGCACGATCTGGAGCCGGTCGAGATTGCCAGTCAGCTTCTGAAAGATCATCCTGCACGCTCCTATCACTTCTCGGACAGCGAGGGGCGCCTCTACGAGCAGATCATAGGTGAGTCGTGCCAGTATATTGTCGAGATCGCCTCACAGCTTCCCCACTTCACGGAGCGCACGCTGGCAGAGGTGCTTACACGCGAGCGGCACCTGGTAGAGATCGCCGAACACACTGTGCAAGAGGTCGCGCGTCTGCGGGCACAACTCAATCCGCAGGTAGAGGCGGCGCGATTTGAACTGGACTATCGGCGGACGGTGATCCGTAAGCTGGATGAACTGGAGCTGTTTGGTTCCGGCATGTCGGTCACCGCCCGCAAGTATTCGCTGAGCGTGGCCTATGTGGCGCTCTCTCTTGAGCAGCAGGTACTCAAACCGCCATCCGCGCGTGAATGGCGCGGCGCCCACCTCTTCGAGAATGACCCCGACGGGAGGCCGCAGATGGTGCGAACGATTAGCGGTCTCTCCACAGTGCTGGCGGAGTCGCCCTATCTCTTGCTCCGAGGGGACGCGGGATCGGGCAAGACGACTCTGATGCAATGGATTGCTGTGCAATCGGCCTCACAATGTTTTCCGCAGGAGCTTACATCCTGGAATGGGACGGTGCCCTTTTTTATTCGCCTTCGCCAGCATGTTCCTTTGAATAGTGAGAGCGAACCAAGCTGGCCAGCTCCGGAAGCCTTCCCTGCCCTGGTTGCACCTGCCATTGCAGGCGCGATGCCGCCCGGGTGGGTACACCGGCAATTACTGGAGGGGCGCGCAATCGTGCTAGTTGATGGTATCGACGAGGTCCCGGTCTCACTGCGCGTCAGTGTCTATGCCTGGCTCGACGACTTGGTCAGGACCTATGAACGGTCTCGCTTCATCGTTACCTCGCGGCCTTATGCGGCGAACAAAGACGATCTGCCCGCACGAGAACGCCTCAAAGAGGCACAGGTGCTCCCGATGAACCTGTCGGCTATTGAGGACTTTATCATCCAATGGCATCGTGCCGTCGCGGCAAATCTCCAGGATGCTCAGGAGCAGCAAGACCTACACGAAGCTGCGAGCCGCCTTTCCTCCGAGATCCGCGCAAGCCGCGCACAACAGCAACTGGCGACCAATCCACTCCTTTGTGCTATGCTCTGCGCCCTCAACCGCGAACGGCACCAGCAATTGCCCTCCAACCGCATAGCGCTATATGAGGCTTGCTGTGAACTGCTTATCGAGCGCCGCGACCGGGCGCGGCGCATCTCCCTGGCAGACTACCCGGCGGCGGCGCTCTCCTATGAGCAAAAGAGTCTGCTGCTCTCTGACTTGGCCTATTGGTTGGTACGCAACGGGCAGACGGAGGCGTCGGTTGACATAGTAGACGAGCGGCTGACGCGTCGCCTCGGTGGGATAGTCGGAGTGCCGCATGGTCTTCGGGGAGCAGATGCTTGTCAGCTCTTTATGGAACGCTCAGGCATCTTACGTGAGCCGGTCAAAGGTACGGTTGATTTCACGCATCGCACCTTTCAGGAGTTTCTCGCCGCCAAAGCGGTGGTAGATGAGAACGATATTCCCTTGCTCGTACAGCACGCCCATGACGACCAGTGGCGTGAGGTCGTGCTGTTAACAGTTGGCTTGGCCCCTCGGACGGTGCGTGAGAACCTGATCGAGCGCCTCTTGAAACGAGGCGAAACAAGAAAACGCTCTCGTTCACGATTGTACCTGCTGGCCGCCGCTTGCACACAGGTCGCGCGTGAAGAGATGAAGATAGATATCCAGTCGCGCATCGAGCAGGGTCTGGCCGAACTGGTGCCGCTGAAGAGTGAGGAAGAGGTTGAAGCCATGGCCACTGCTGGGGCGCTCGCTATTACCTATCTGGTCCCTCGCTTCGAGTATAGTCCAGAGGTGGCCGCTGCCTGTGTTCGAGCGCTCCTCCAGATAGGCAGTGAGGCGGCATTCAATGTGCTTCTGGCCTATACAACTGATGACACCTCCGCTGTGATCGAAACCTTAATCCAGGGGCTCAGAGAAGTCATTGACAAGACCGCCTATGCGCAACGCTTCCTCTCGCATGTCAAAAGGGTTTCGGCATCTCTAGCAATGCTCAACCTCTTGCCCTTTCTTCCCCGTCTCACCTCCCTCTTGTTGTTCAACCTGCCCCAGGTGACCGACCGCTCCTTCTTGGAGCGGCTACCTGCGCTCTCCCACCTAGGGTTGGCCGACCTGCCCCAGGTGACTGACTTCTCCTTCTTGGAGCGGCTGCCTGCTCTCACTTCCCTATGGTTGTACAGCCTCTCCCAGGTTGCCGACCTCTCCTTCCTGGAGCGGCTGCCTGCGCTCTCCTACCTACGGTTGCTCAACCTGCCCCAGGTAACTGACTTCTCTGTTCTGGAGCGGCTGCCTGCGCTCTCCCACCTACGGTTGTACAGCCTCTCCCAGGTTGCCGACCTCTCCTTCTTGGAGCGGCTGCCTGCGCTCACCTCCCTCTTGTTGTCCGACCTGCCCCAGGTTGCCGACCTCTCCTTCTTGGAGCGGCTGCCTGCGCTCACCTCCCTCTTGTTGTCCAACCTGCCCCAGGTTGCCGACCTCTCCTTCTTGGAGCGGCTGCCTGCGCTCACCTTCCTG
>WNFX01003454.1_pt1 | contig 31346 bp, 20 predicted proteins | sample 5400111 | NCBI WGS metagenome assembly WNFX01 (sample SAMN13153363, study PRJNA577476) | soil metagenome | isolation source: 40 cm soil or saprolite under grassland replicate 1 | place: USA:California | collected 2016-06-15 | reverse complement strand
TGTCCGCCGCGCCGAGGAACTCGCAAACCCGCAGCGCGTTCGCCGTCGTCTTGTCCACGCCGACGTTGCCCGCGACCGTGCTGATGCCCCGCAGCTCCAGATCGGGTGACCGCGCGCGAAGACGATCGCGAGCGCGTCGTCGATCCCCGGATCGCAGTCCAAGATGATCTTGTGGGCCAACGTTTCCCTCCTCTCTCAGTCCGCCCCCCTATAGTGACCGACCATGGACGCAGAACCCGGGGCTGCCGGGCGGGTGGTCGTTGTCGGCTCGATCAATCTCGATCTCGTCCTGCGCGTGCCGCGCCTGCCGCGGGCCGGCGAGACGGTCACAGGCGGCACGCTGGCGCGCCACCACGGCGGCAAGGGTGCCAACCAGGCGGTTGCGGCCGCTCGTGCGGGCGCCACGACATACCTGACCGGGGCGGTCGGCGCGAGCGACGGGGACGCCTCGGTGCAGGCGCTCGCCGCGGAGGGAATCGACGTCTCCGGCGTCGCCCGGCTTCGCGGCGAGCACACCGGTCATGCGGTGGTCCTCGTCGACAGCGCGGGCGAGAACCAGATCGCGGTGGCCTCTGGCGCGAACGCCGCGGTCGCGCCCGGCAACGTGCGCGCGCACCTCAGCGGGCTTCGCCTCACCGCGAGCGACGTGATCGTGGTGTCGTTCGAGCTTCCCGACCCGCCGCTTCTTGCCGCCGCGGCCGCGGCAGGACAGGCCGGCGCCGCCGTCGTGGTCAACCCCGCGCCGGCCCGCGCGTGCGACCCGGCGCTGCTGCGCGGCGCGGTCATCACGCCGAACCGGCACGAGCTAGCCGCCATGCTCGACCCTGCGGCCGGGGTGCCGCTGGACCCGCCGCCTCGTACTCCAGCCGGGACCGTGGCCGAGGCGGTGGCCGACGCGGCGAGATGGCTCGCCCGGCGGACGGGCGGACGCGTCGTCGCCACGCTCGGGCCGGAGGGCGCCCTGCTCGCCGACGGCACGTCGGTGACGCATTTCCCCGGGCACCGCGTCCCAGCCCGGGACAGCACCGGCGCGGGAGATGCCCTGACCGGCGTGCTCGCCGCCGGCATCGCCGCGGGCGCCGGCCTGCCCGAGGCGCTGCGCCGCGCCGTGGCGGCCGCGGCGCTCACGGTCACCAGAACGGGCGCGAGGCAGGGCATGCCACGAGCGGCCGAGATTGACGCGCTGCTCGAAAGCGACGCCCCCGACCAGGTGGTCCCTAGGACATCATGACGGGCCGGGCGTCGGCGCGGAACGTGACGGGGGTGGCGTTGACGGGGGTGGCGTTGACGGGGTCCCCGATGGCGAGGTCTGGGCGCCGGATGACGTCGGCGTCGATGTGGGCGAGGTGCCCGAGATCGTCGGCGACGGCGACGTCACCGCCGCGGCGGCGGTGTCACCGAACGTCGCGGCGGTGGCGACACCGTTTTCGTCGACGGTGAGGTGGACCGGGTCGGTCATCCCGAAGCTGGCGCAGCCGAGATTGTCGAATGAGCTGCTCAGCCGTGCGGCCATGAACGTGAACAGGTTGTCGCCCACCGTCGGGTCCGCTGGCGGCTGGCCGGTGAACAAGGCCTGGTTCCGCTGGAGGCTCGCCACCTGATACCTGAGCATGCGTATGCAGTACGTCCTCGCGTTCCTGGCCGGCTCGATACCTGAGGGAAGCTGGAACTGGCCGACGCCGACCCGGTACAGGTTGGTCTTCTCGACGCTGTAGGCGCCGTCGACCTCGGTCATCGGGTCGTTGACCGGGACGAGCGCACGCGGGTGCGGCTGGTAGGCGTAGGCCTGGAGTTCGTTGAGCGCCTGCGAGGTGGCGTTGGCGCCGGAATTGGACAGGTCGGGAGCGGTGAACGGGGTGCAGCCGAGCGCGGGGTCAAGGAACCGGTCGAGCAGCGCGTCGTCGCTGCCGTTGGTGATGACCGAGGCGCTGGTCAGGCTGGCCTTGTTGGCGGCGTTGTCCTGCGCGGTCCGGCCGTCGGGCGTCAGCAGGTACATCGTGGTCACGTTGTCGCTTTGATCCTGGTCGACCATGGTGAAGCTGCGCGTCGTCGGGCATGGCTGCCCGTCGCTGCCTGTTCCAAGAGCCGGGATCTTGAGTGTGCCCGCCCTGACCGCCCTTCGTGTGGCGCGGTAGAAAGCCGGGCCGTTGCAGTAGGAGACCTGGCCGAAGATCGACCCAGGCAGGCCGTTGACGCAGCGCCCCTGCTGCAGCGCGTCGGTGTTGCGGGCGGCGACCTGCGTGAGGTTGTCACCGTTGAAACCGAAGTCGATGGTGACCACCGCGCCCTGCGGCAGCGTCGGCGCGACCGGCGCGACGGCGGGTGTCGTTCCCTGGTCGATGACGAGCGGCTCGTACACGTACAGCTTGCCTGTGGCCGGATCGTAGATCGTGGCCTGCACGAACGCGCGCAAGTCGGTGTCGCTCATCGTGCAGCCCGGGCCGGAAAGCTGGTACGGCGTGGCCAGTCCACGCGCGCTCAGTGGATGCGCCGGCACGATGATGTTGCAGTCAGACGCGCCCGGCGGGTTGGCGGTCGGCATGGGAAGCGGCGCCCGGTGAAGACGCGCGAGGGCGACGGCGCCCGCGAGGGCGGGCTTGGGGGCGGGCTTGTTCCCCGCCGACACGACCACGGCGACGGCAGCCGCCGCGAGCACAACCGGGATCGCGACAGCGATCGTGATCCTTGGGTTCCGCACAACGCCGACCCTGCGCCCGTCGGCGAACCACTGGGTCACTCCGAACCGGTCGGTGGACCGGCGCCTCATCAACATCCAACCCACCTTGCCTTGCCGCATGCGGCACGAAGCCGCGCGAGTGTGCTCCCGGCTCGCCACGCTAGACCTGTCCGTGAGGTAAACGTTGCAAGAACGAGATATTTGCCGTTTTGTCCGACTCTGCCGCTCCTACCGGCGCCCAGGCCGATGGACGTCGCATTTGCCGTCGCCAGACCCCTAGAACTGCGCACAATTCGCACATAAGGTCGGCGGCGACATGGCAAGTCACCGGAGACGCAATGGAAGGGGCGCGCCATGAGACACACCGTTCGTGATCTTGCCCGGCAGGGCCGGGGCGTCATCGCCAGAACGAAGGCGCGAGGCCGTCGCGGGCACGTGACCGCAGCCGTGCTGGCGATCGCGCTGATGGTCGCGATGTCGGCGTCGGCACTGGCCAGGACGTCCGCATCGGCGACAAGCAGCCCGTCCTATCTGAACCAGAAGCTGTCCACTCAGGCGAGGGTCGCCGACCTGCTCGACCGGATGACCTTACCCGAGAAGATCGGCCAAATGGTGCAGATCGAGGTGACGCAGGTAACTGACAACAGCAACAGCTGCACGAGCCAGGGCGGTTTCAACCTGCCGAACCCGGTGTGCGAGCAGAAGATCTTCATTGACAACCACGCCGGCTCGATCCTGGCCGGCGGAACCGACATCCCTGTCGACACGACCGGCCAGAACGGCACGGGCAACACGGGCAAAGACTGGGCCAACGAGTACAACACCATGCAGACCTTCGCGATGCAGCATTCGCGGCTGCACATCCCGGTGATCTTCGGTGTCGACGCCGTCCATGGCTTCGGGCACCCCTTCCAGGCGCCGCTGTTCCCGCAGTCGATCGGCATGGGCGCCACGTGGGACACCTCCGCCGCGCAGGCCGGCGGTGAGGTTACCGCGAACGCGCTGCGCGCGACCGGCTGGAACTGGGACTTCGCCCCAGTGCAGGATCTGTCGCGGGACAACAGGTGGGGCCGCACCTACGAGACCTGGGCCGAGGAGCCCGCGCTCGCGGCAGCCCTCGGCGCCGCGAACGTGAGCGGATTGCAGAGCGGCGGCGCCGGCTCGCTCAAGGTCACTGCCACGGTGAAGCATTTCGCCGGTTACTCCGGCTCGATCAACGGACACGACCGGGCCGAGGCGCAGGTGCCGGTCCGCTACCTGCAGGACACCTTCGTGCCGTCCTATGCGGGCGCGATCAAGGCGGGCGCGGGCACGGTCATGGTCGACTCGGGCTCGGTCAACGGCACCCCCGCGACCGCGTCGCACTTCCTGCTGACCACCCTGCTGCGGGACCGGCTCGGCTTCACCGGCGTGGTGATCAGCGACTTCGGCGACGTGGGCGCACTTGCCAGCACGTACCACCTCGCGCCGGACCTCGCCGGCGCGGCCGCCCTGGCCGTGAACGCCGGGGTCGACATGGCGATGCTTCCGTTCAACGCCGACCAATGGCAGGCGGCGATGCAGCAGGACGTGGCCAACGGCAGTATCAAGATGCGCCGGATCAACCAGGCCGTCGGGCGGATCCTCACCCTGAAGGTCCAGCTCGGCCTCTTCGATCACCCGTCCGTCGACGCCACCAAGGCGGACGCCGCGGTCCAGGCGGGCAGAGATGTCACGGTGCAGGCCGCGCGCGAGTCGATCACGTTGCTGCGCAACCACAACAACGTCTTGCCGTTGTCGCCGGACGCGCACCTGGTGGTCACCGGGCCGAGCGCGGACTCGATGACCAACCAGCTCGGCGGCTGGAGCGTCAGCTGGCAGGGCGTGTTCGGCGCCGGCCACGTGTGCTGCATGGGGCCGTCCGACCAGATCCCGCCGGGCACCACTGTGCTCAAGGGCTTGCAGGCTGAGGACCCCAACGTCGTCTACGCGCCCGACAAGGACCAAGCGGTCAGCGACGCGGCCAGCGCCGACGCCGTCGTCGTGGCCGTGGGCGAGAAGGCATACGCGGAAGGGCTCGGGGACAACCCCGCGCCCCAGCTAACGCCGGAACAGAAGGACCTGGTCAGCGCCCTAGAGGCGACCGGCAAGCCGGTGATCGTCGTGGTGATCGCGGGCAGGCCGGTCGGCCTTGGCCCGGCGGAGAGCGCCGATGGGCTGCTCATGGCGTATCAGGGCAGCACCGAGGCGGGCGCCGCGGTGGCCGACGTGATCTTCGGCAAGGTGGACCCGAGCGGCAAGCTGCCGGTGAGCTGGCCGAGCGACGCCGCCGCGCCAGACGGCGACTTCAACGGCGGTGCGCCCTCACCGCTTGGCGACCAACCGAAGTTCTTCGACCTGCTGCCCGCCACCAGCTTCGGCCAGGGCAACGGCTACAACCCGCTCTATCCGTTCGGATTTGGGCTGTCGTACACCACCTTCCAGACCAGCGGGCTGTCCGCGACGAGCAGCGTGTCCCGCACCGGCACGGTGACCGCGACCTTCACGGTCTCCAACACCGGGTCCAAGGCAGGCACCGACATCGTGCCTGTGTATGTCCACCAGCCGGTCAGCGCGGTCCTTGTCCCGGCTCAGCGGCTGGTCGGCTTCGCCAGGGTGGCGCTGGATCCCGGGCAGTCCAAGACCGTGCGGGTCTCGTTCGCCGCCTCGGCGCTGGCGGTCACGCCTGGTGACGTCGACGCCACCGGCAGCCCACAGGTGGAGCTCGGCGGCTACCAGGTGCAGATCGGCGCGCCCGCCACGCTGAGCGCCAACTTCACGATTCACAGCTGACACGCCGGGAAGGGTCTGCCGGCTAAGGCTGAGAAAGAGAAAGGACGCTGAGGGCGCTCACCCCGCGGCAGCCGTTACGAACAATGATTCCGAACGGCTGCCGCGGAGTGTCGCCCGTCCGCCGGGGCTTCCCTATCGGGCTTAACGCTTGGCGAGCGAGCGTTCGATGTCGTGGCTCACGCTGGCCTCGCGCTCGTGCATGACGCCGTAGGTGAAGGTGTCCTCTCCCGCCGCGTGCGCCTGCCCGGCGAGGGTGCGCAAAAACGTGCGCGCCACGACGCTGTCGTGGTGGTTGCCGAGCAGCGTCTGCAGCGCCTTTGCGCGTGCGGCCTGCCGCGCGGCCTTTCCCCCGAGCGCGGGCGCCGCCGCGTCCGCGGCGTAGCGTGCGCGTTTGGCGGCCTTGCGCGCCTCGTGGATCGCCGTGTCCTTGTCCGGGCTCGGGTCCCGGCCAGGGATGTTCTTGAGCGCGCGCTTCAGCCGCTTCGCGGCCCTGCGCACGGGTCGGCGCAGGGCCTGCGCCGCGGGGCGTGACGCGTCAGGATGCAGCGGCGGGTCGTCGAGGAGCGCGTCGAGCGCGTCAAGCAACGCGAAGTAGCGCGGCCCGTCGAGCTCACGAACCGCGGCGGCGTGCGCCTGCGCTAGCTCGCTGCTGAAGTGCCTGGTGACGCGCTCCTCGACCGGCCCGGCCACGAGTTCGGCAGGCAGGGCGGCAAGCAGCTTGCGCAACCGGGCCGCCAGCACCTCGGCGTCACGTTCGCGGCCGAGCACGGCGGCCAGCCATTTGAGCTCATCGCCCAATGCCCGCGTGCGCTCTCGATCCACAATCTCGCGGAACACTTGCAGCGCGCTTCTCACCCTGCGGATTGCGACGCGCATCTGGTGTACGGCATCCGGCTCGCTTCGCCGGACCAGCGGATCAAAGTGGGTGATGGCGCCGACCTTGGTTCGCAGGTAGCCGAGCACGACATCGGCGGCCGGGGAGTCAGGTGTGGCGGTCACCGGCTCGGCGGTGTCACCCGCGGCGCCGTCCAGCCTGTCGCCCAGCGCCCGAGCCAGCTTGCTCGCTGCGGCCGCGGGCCGCGCGCCTGCCGCGCGCAGCCGCTCATCGAGCGCCGTCAGCAGGTTCATGTCACCGCCGACAAGCTCAACCTCCAGCTCCTCCCACGAGACGGCACCGACTCCGCCGATCGGCTCGGCGCGCACCTTGTCGGCAGCGATCTCAGCAAGTGCCCGGCCGGCCGGGTCGAGCAGCCGCCTGCGGTCGCGGACCGTGCGTATGCGGATGATCGGCGCGAGCGGCGCGCCCCTGGTGCGAGCACGGACCAAGCTGGCGAGCTCCTCGGGAACAGGGCCGCCCGTTCCCGTCGCAGGCAGCCGAACCTCGTCACGCGCGTCGGGCCCCGAGGGCAGCTTCAGGTGCCATCCCGCGTCCGGACCGCCGCTGCGCTGGCGCAGCGTGACGCCGCCGCGGATAAGCCGCAGATCCTCGGTGTCGTAGTAGACCGCGTCAAGGACCTCCTCGGTCGGCGGCGACATCGACGCCGCCCCGGGCACGCCGTCGAACTGCGCCGTCTTCGCGCCCGTGATGTCGTACTTCCTTTCGATCTCACGAACGACTGCGGCCACGTCATGCGCCCTTTCTCGTCGCGGCCGCGCACCGGCGTGAGCCAGCGGCCATGCGTCGGGCCATGTACTCAAGCTTCCCCCATCTCGGCAAATCCCGCCTCTCGGAGCGGGGGTGAATCGGTGGCGTGCGACCCGATGGGCTCTTAACGCCGTTTTCCGTGATACTCACCTTTTGGTAGCCGAGCATGTACGAATGGTGATAGAACGATGGCGTGCGGCTCACAGCTTGCGTGACGACACAGGAGTCATGCACGGTCGTGGCCTTGGGGGGCTACATCGATCTCAGCACACGCAAGCAGCTGCAGGACGTTCTCGGCGCAGCGGCCAGGGGCGTGGCCCATTTGGTGATCGACATGAGCCGGCTGGCGTTCATGGACTCCACCGGGCTGAGCGCGCTCATCGAGGTGTACAAGCGGCTCGACGCGCGGGGCGCGACGCTCGACCTGGCGGCACCACAGCCGATCGTTGCCAAGGTGCTGCAGATATCCGGGCTGGACGAGGTGTTCAGGGTCCACGCCAGCCTCACCCAAGCCGTGACGCGCGCCTCACGAGACGGTGAGCCCGCGACCCACGGGACCGATCTCTAGCGATCCCGCCCGACCGCCGCGTCGCATTTGTACGGCGTGGTAACACAGTGAAACGATCGTCGGGTGACCTCGCCAGGAGGACTAGGCCAGCCGCCGCGCGGCAGCGTGGGGCCCGCCGCCTCGGCAAACGCGCCCAGGCGAGCGGCGCTCGTCGTCGAAGACGATCTCGAGCAACGGATACGTAAGCCCGCCGATCTGCTACGCCTTGTGATTGGCTGCGTCGGCCTTGGCCTACTCGCCGCGGCAGCAGTGGTCGCGCACGCCACCGCGACCGGCGCGGAAACCGACATCGCAGCGGCAGGGCGGCGGCTGCCAGGCGCGCTGTTCGGCCTGCCCGGACCGGCCGCGGGGCTCGCGCTGCTGATCTTGCCCGTGGCGCTCGCGGTGCGCCAGTTCCTCCGCAACCAGCCGCGCAGGCTCGCCGAGGCGGTCGCCACAAGCGCGGTCACGGTCGCCGTGGTTGTGGCCGCCAACGCGCTGCTGCGGCTGCCTGCCGCCGCCCACCTGTACGCCGCGCTGACCGTGTCACACCCAGGCCTGGCCGACACCACCCCGCTCGATGCGTATCTGGCCGCGCTTGCCGCATACGTCACCGTCATCGACCTCAGCGGCCGGCCACGCTGGCGGGTCGCGGTCTGGCTCGCCGTCGGCGTCTATTCGGCCGCGAACCTGGCCGCGATGCACACGACTGCGCTCTCGCTCGCTATCGCCTTGCTCCTTGGCACGACGGTTGGCATCGGCGTGCGGTACGCGGCAGGCCTGCCGTCACAGCGGCCCACTGCGGTGCAGATCGCCGAGGCGCTGAAATCGACGGGGCTGCAGGTCATCGCGATGCGGCGGACACACGACGCGCTGGTGACCAGCCGCGCTTATGCTGCCACGTTGTGTGACGGCAACCGCCTCGATGTCACAGTGCTCGACCGGGACCAGGAAGCCGCGGGCGCCCTGTACCGGTTCTACCGCGCGGTCCGGGTGCAGCGGCAGGTGTCGCGAGGCGTTCCGCTGTCGCTTGAGCAGGCGATCGAGCGGCGCGCGCTGCTGTCCTACGCGGCGGCGCAGGCCACCGTCCGGACCCCGCGCCTTCGCGCCGTCGTCCGCGCCGGTCCGGAGGCCGCCGTGCTTGCCCACGACCATGACGTGGGAACCACGCTCGCCGAGAACACCGCGCCGCTGAGCGACGGCCAGCTCCGCCGGGTCTGGGGCGCCGTGCTGCGCCTGCACGCCCACGGCATCACGCACCGCGCGCTGACCGCCGACCGCATCCTGATAACCGACGACGGCGATGTCGTGCTGCTCGACCCGAGCAACGGTGACGTGGCAGCGAGCGAGCTGCAGCTTCGCCTCGACCTCGCGCAACTGCTCGCCGAGCTAGCGCTGCTCGTCGGGCCGGACAAGGCGGCCGACGCCGGGCTCGCCGAGGTGGGCGCGGGCAAGCTCGTCGCCCTGGCGCCGCTGCTTCAACCGGTGGCGCTCCACCGCAGCACACGAGCCGCGCTACGGCGCCGGCGTGATGTCCTTCCCGCGCTGCGCGCGCGGCTGCTGGCCGCCGCGCCTGACCGCTCGGTCGCCCCGGTGCGGCTCGAGCGGGTGCGCCCGCGCACGCTGGTCAGCCTGGTGGGCGGCATTGCCGCCGCATATGTGCTCGCCGGCCAGCTCGCCCGGGTCAACCTCGCCAGCGTCATACGGCACGCGGACTGGCGCTGGACGGCTGCCGCGCTCGCTGTGTCGGCGCTGACCTATGCGGCGGCCGCGTTGTCGCTGTCCGGGTTCGTGCTTGAGCGGCTGAGCTTCGCGCGCACCTTCCTCGCACAGCTCGCCGCGTCGTTCTTGACGCTGGTGACGCCCGCGGCGGTCGGCGGCGCGGCACTCAACATCCGCTACCTTCAGCGCAACGGTCTGACTCCGGCCAGGGCCACGGCGAGCGTCGGCGCGGCGCAGGTCATCGCGTTCGTCCTGCACATGCTGCTGCTCGTCATCGTCGCCGGGATAACAGGCGCCGCGCAGATCCGATCGCTGCGCCCGCCGACCTGGGTGTACTTCGTGCTTGCGGGTCTGGTGGCACTGCTGCTCGCGGCGATCGCGGTGCGGCCGGGGCGGCGTCTGCTGCGCGCCCGCCTGGTGCCAACGCTGGAGCAGGTGCTGCCGCGGCTGCTCGACGTCGCGCAGAACCCGCGCAAGGTGGCCGCTGGTCTCGGCGGCGCGCTCGCCCTGACCGTGGCGTACGTGCTGTGCCTGGCCGCCTGCGTACGCGCGCTCGGCGGGGCACTGCCGATCACCAGCGTGGCCGTCGTGTACCTCACCGGCAGCGCGCTCGGATCCGCGGCGCCGACGCCCGGCGGCCTTGGCGCCGTGGAGGTCGCGCTCTCGGCCGGGCTCACCGCTGCAGGGCTGCCCAACGCGACGGCGATCAGCTCGGTGCTGCTCTTCCGGCTGCTGACATTCTGGCTCCCCGTGCCCTTCGGCTGGGCCGCCTTCAACTTTCTGCAGCGACGCCAGGCGTTGTGACCCAGGCGCGGCAGCGTCAGTGCGACTCCCTGCTGACCTCGGCCCCGCTGCCGCCGACAAGGAAGTCGAGGTCAGCGCCGCGGTCGGCCTGCAGCACATGCTCGATGTAGAGACGCTGCCAGCCGCGTTCCGCGCTCGCGTAGCCAGCGGCGCTGGCCGGTGCGCGCCCGCGAAGTTCGGCGTCGGGCAGGTCGACGTCGAGCCTTCGCGCGGCGACGTCGAGTATGACCGGGTCGCCGGTGCGCAGGCGGGCAAGCGGCCCGCCCGCGGCGGCTTCTGGCGCGACGTGCAGGACGACGGTGCCGTAGGCGGTGCCGGACATCCGGGCGTCGCTGATCCGGACCATGTCGCGGACGCCGCGTTTGAGCAGGCGTTCGGGCAGCGGCATGTTGCCCACCTCGGGCATCCCCGGATACCCTTTCGGGCCGCAGCCGCGCAGCACCAAGACGCTGGTTTCTTCCACGTCGAGACGCCGATCGTCCAGCCGGGCGCGCAGGTCCTCGATGCTGTCGAACACGACGGCGCGGCCGCGGTGGCGCAGCAGCGAAGCCGTGGCCGCGGACGGTTTGATCACAGCGCCGCCGGGCGCGAGGTTGCCGCGGAGCACGGCGATCCCCGCGGACTCGCGCACGGGCGCGCCGCGGCGGCGGATGACGGCCTCGTCGTAAATGGCGGCGTCTTCGATGTAATGCCGAAGAGGCAGGCCGGTGACGGTGCGGGCGCCGCCGTCGAGCAGGTCGGCCACCTGGGCGAGCACCGCGAGCACCCCGCCCGCGCGGAACAGGTCGTCCATCAGGTACCTGCCCGCGGGTTGCAGGTCGGCGATGAGCGGGACGCCGGCGCCGATCTCGAAGTCGTCAAGGCGCAGGTCAAGGGACAGCCGCCCGGCAATGGCGAGCAGGTGGAGCACCGCGTTGGTGGAGCCGCCGCACGCGGCGATCGCGACGATCGCGTTGAGAAAGGAGGCGCGCGAAAGGATCGCGCTCGGGCGGCGGTCGGCCTCGATCATCTCGACCGCGAGGCGGCCCGCCGCGTGCGCGCGTTCGAGCAGGCGACTGTCTGCCGCCGGGATGCCCGCCGTACCGGGCAGGGTGACGCCGAGCGCCTCGGCCATCACCGCCACGGTGGAGGCGGTGCCCATGGTGTTGCAGTGCCCGCGGCTGCGGATCATCGAGGATTCGGCGCGCAGGAACTCCTCCGCCGAGATGGTTCCGGCCCGGACTTCCTCGCTGAGCCGCCACACGTCGGTTCCGCAGCCGAGCGGCGCGCCGCGGAAATGGCCGGTGAGCATCGGCCCGCCCGGCACCACGATGGCGGGCAGGTCCACAGAGGCGGCCGCCATCAGCAGCGCGGGGATCGTCTTGTCGCAGCCGCCGAGCAGGACGGCGCCGTCCACCGGGTTGGCCCGGATCATCTCCTCGGCGGCCATGGCGGCGAGGTTGCGAAACAGCATCGCCGTGGGTCGAAGCTGCGTCTCGCCCAGCGCCGGCACGGGCATGACGAGCGGAACCCCGCCGGCCTCCCAGACGCCTGCCTGCACGCTCGCCGCGACCTCGCCAAGATGGCTGTTGCACGGGGCGAGGTCCGAGGCAGTCGTGGCGATCGCGACGTGCGGGCGGCCGTCGAACGCGTGGCCGGGCAGGCCACGCCGCATCCAGGCGCGGTGGATGAAGGCGTTGCGGTCGGTGCCCCCATACCAGGTCTGGCTGCGTCGCGTCATGCTCATCGTGCCCGAGGATAGCCGCGCGTGAGCGGGTCAGGTCTCGACGACCGCGAAGGAGGCCTTGGGCATCACGACGGCGTCGGAGTCCATCGCGACCCCGGCGGTCGAGGCGGCGAGCAGCCCGGCGCCCCGGCCGGCAAGCGGCAGCCGCGAGGCGCCGTCGCCGAGGTTGGCCGCGATCCGCAGCCGCCCGCGCCGCGCCACCAGCCATCGCCGGGTCACGTCATAGTCGACCCGCACGCGGTCCAGCCGCGGATCGGTCAGCTCTGGGCGTGCCCGCCGCAGCGCGATCAGCTCCGTGTACCAGGCGAGCAGCTCCCGGTGCGGCGGGCGATCCAGCTCCGACCAGTCGAGCTTCGAGCGGCGAAAGGTCGCCGGGTCCTGCGGGTCGGGGATGTCGGCGGCGCCCCAGCCGTGCGCGGCGAACTCGGCCCTGCGCCCGTCGGCGGCGGCGCTGGCGTGGCGTGGGTCTGTGTGGTCGGTGAAGTACTGCCAGGCCGTGCCCGCACCCCACTCCTCCCCCATGAACAGCATCGGCGTGTATGGCGCGGTCAGCACCAGGCCCGCGCCGACCTTGAGCAGGTTGGCAGGCACCGCGGCGGAGATTCGGTCTCCTGTCGCGCGGTTTCCGACCTGATCGTGATCTTGCAGGTAGCCCAGGAAGCGGTGGGCCGGGATCCGGAACACGTCGACCTGCCGCCCATGCGTGCGGCCGCGGAAGCGGGACCAGATGCCGTCGTGGACGAACACCTTGGTCAGGGTCTTGGCGAGCGCGGCGAGCGACCCGAAGTCGCAGTAGTAGCCCTGCCGCTCGCCGGTGATGACCGCGTGGACCGCGTGGTGGAAGTCGTCGCTCCATTGGGCGGTCAGCCCGTACCCGCCCGCCTCACGGGATGTGATCAGCCGCGGGTCGTTGTCGCCTGACTCGGCGATCAGCACAAGTTCCCTGTTCAGCAGCGCCGCGAGCGCATGCACCTCGGACGCGAGCTCCTCAAGGAAGTGCAGGGCGCGATGGTCTTCGAGCGCATGCACCGCATCCAGCCGCAGGCCGTCGAGGTGATAGTCGCGCAGCCACATCAGCGCGTTGCCGATGAGGAACTTCCTGACCTCATCGGAGCCGGGCTGGTCCAGGTTCACCGCGGGGCCCCACGGCGTCACGTGCGCGTCGGTGAAGTACGGGCCGAACGCGGCGAGCTGGTTGCCCGCGCCGACGTGGTTGTACACGACGTCAAGCACCACGGCCAGGCGGCGGGCGTGACAGGCGTCAACCAGGCGCTTGAGCCCATCTGGTCCACCGTAGGGCTCATGCACGGCCCACAGGTTCACCACGTCGTAGCCCCAGCCGTGCCGGCCGGGGAACGCGGCGACCGGCATCAGCTCGATGATGTCCACGCCGAGGTCGCGGAGGTGGTCCAGGTGCCCAATCGCGGCATCGAAGGTCCCCTGCGGGGTGAACGTCCCCACGTGCAGCTCATAGATCACCGACCCGTGCAGCGGGCCGCCGCGCCAGCCGCGGTCCGTCCAGCCGAAGGCGGAATGGTCGTAGGAGCGGCTAACCCCATGGATCCCGAACGGCTGCCGCGGCGATCGCGGATCAGGCATCCGATCCCCGCCATCCAGCCGGAACGCGTAGTCCGCGCCCTCGTCCGCGCCTGCGACCTCGGCCGCCCACCAGCCGTCCGGGCCGGCGGCCATCGGGCGCCGCTGCCCGCCCACCTCCACCTCGACCCGGCGGGCGACCGGCGCCCAGACACCGAACGTGGTCACGTGGCCGCCGTCCTTTCTCGAACGAGCAGGGCGACAGGCAGCTGTCGCGTGGCAGCCGACAGCGGCAGGCGCGCGCCGCGGTGGGTGGCGCCGGTCAAGACGTCGCGCCACCTCCCACCGGGCAGCGCCAGCGCCGTGTCCGCCCAGCCGCCCTTACGGCGAAGCCCGGCCGGAAGGCGGGTCGCCACGGTCATCGCGTGGCCGCCGCGGACGAAGGCGACCACGTGCGCGGACGCTGGTCCATGCGCGTGCAGCGGCGTGTAGCTGCCGGCGAACCAGTCAGCATGGTCGCGGCGCAGCCGCAGCGCGCGTGAGGTCACAAGCAGCTTCTGCGCGGCCAGGCCCACGGCGGGCCCGGCCTCGGACTCCGCCAGCATCCGGCGGCGTAGGGCGAAATCCACCGGGCCCCGGTTGTCCGGGTCCACCAGCGAGAACCCGGTCAGCTCGCAGCCCTGGTAGACATCGGCGACCCCCGGCATGGTGAGCTGCACCAGCTTCGCGCCGAGCGAGTTCACCAGGGCATCGGGCGCGATGCGCGCGACGAAGCCAGCGATGCGCGCGGTTAGGTCGCGGTCGTCCGTCACAGCCTCGGCGAAGGCGAGCACCGCCGACTCGTAGCCGAGGTCCGGGTCGGACCAGGATGTCCGGGTCTTGGCCTCGCGCATCGCCTTGCGGAGATAGCTGGCGAGGCGGTCGCGTTCGATCGGCCACGCGCCGACAAGGCTCTGCCACATCAGGTACTCGGTGTCCGGCTCCGGCGGCTGCCCGCCGCCGCGCTGCTCGGCGAGGTCATGCCAGCGCGCGACCTCGCGGGCCCAGATCCGCGGCGACTCGGCCAGGACGGCCAGCCGGGCCCGCACGTCCTCCTGGCGTTTGGTGTCGTGGGTGGACAGCGTCGTCATGGTGGCCGGCCAGTCCCTGGCGAGCCGTGCCGCGATGGTGTGGAACTCCTGCGGGCTGATCCCGAACCGAGAGGGCTCGCCGCCGACCTCGTTCAGCGCGATCAGCCGTGACCAGCGGTAGAACGCGGTGTCCTCGACGCCCTTGGCCATCACGGGCCCGCACACCTGCTGAAACCGCACGATCAGCTCGGCATGCGCGCGCCCTTGTGCCGTGCCGCCGCCGCGGCCGAGCACGAGGTCGCACACGGCGCCGATCGCGCCGTGCAGGCGCGCGGGAAGCTGGCCGCGAGCCGCCGCGGCCGCCTGGCCCACGAACGCGACGGACACCGCGGGTGGCGGCTCACCCGGCACCACGTACGCCCGGTAGACGGGAAACGCGGCGAGCATCTCAACAAGGACCGCATTCAGGTCTTGCACGCTGAACTCGCCAACCGCGGGTTCGCCGACCTGGGCGATCAGCTTGGCGAGCCACGACACCTCTGCTGCGAGCGTGTGCCTGGCAGCGTCGCGCTTGGCGGCTTGCGCCACGCCAGCGAAGCCGTTCGGGATCCCGGTGAATCGCGCATACGTCTGCGTCAGCGGCTCGCTGCCGCCGCCGTCCACGAACAGGCCGCCGACGGCGCGGAGCGCGTCGTAGCCAGTCGTGCCCGCGCAGGGCCAGTCCGAGGGCAGCGCCTCCGTCCCAGTGAGGACCTTCTCGGCCACCACCCATCCCCCGCCCGTTTCCTTGGCCAGCCGCTGAAGGTAGCCGCGAGGGTCGGCGAGGCCGTCGGGATGGTCCACCCGCAGGCCGCCGACGAGTCCCTCGGCGACCAGGCGCAGCAGCAGGCCATGGGTGGCGGCGAACACGTCTTCGTGCTCGACCCGGATCGCGATGAGCGAGCTGATGTCGAAGAACCGCCGCCAGTTCAGCTCGGCGCTCGCGACGCGCCAGTCGGCGAGCCGGTAGTGCTGCGCACGGATCAGGTCGCGAAGCGGCAGGCCGGCGGTGCCGCGGCGCAACGGCAGCAGATGGTCGTGGTAGCCGCCCAGTCGACGTCGAACCAGTGCGCGTAGGGCGAGCCAGGCCCGTCACGAAGCACCGACCACAACGGCCGGTTGAGCGTCTCTGGCACCGGGATCGCCATGTGGTTGGGCACGATATCGACGATCACGCCGAGCCCGAGGGAGCGGAACCGCTCGGCCATCGCGCGGAACGCGGCCTCGCCGCCGAGATCGGCCGAGATGCGCGAGTGGTCCACGACGTCGTAACCGTGCGCGGAACCGGGCGCGGCCTGCAGGATCGGCGACAGGTAGACGTGGGTCACGCCGAGCGCCGCGAGGTAATCGCCGACCCCGGCGGCGCCGGCGAACCCGAAGCCCGGCCGCAGTTGCAGCCGGTACGTCGACACCGGAGCTGATGGATCTCGCGCTGGAGCCACTGCTGTGCATATTCCCTGAGTTGCCCTGCCGAATAGTGACGCCTCAGAACTCCGCGTCAAGCGACAGCCGGCGCACCGCGGTCAGGTAGGAGTCGAGTTCACCGCTGCCGAACCGGCACATCCCGACGACGTGCCAGAACTGCCCGGCCACGTCGCCCTCCTGCTTGTACCTGCCATCAGGGGCCAGCGCCGCCCACCCCTCGGGCAAGCCGAGCAGTGTGAGCCGCAGCCGCGGCGGCTCGCTGCCGCCGGTGTCCCACAGCCCGACGGTGCCGTCATCGCCCGCGCTCGCGAGCGCCGTGCCGTCCGGGCTGAAGGCGACCGACCACACCCGCCTGCTGTGCCCGACAAGCGTGTGCAGGTGCGCTCCCGTGCACGCGTCCCAAAGGCGCACCACCAGGTCGTCGCCGGCCGTGGCCAGCGTCGAGCCGTCCGGGCTGAACGCCACCGACCACAGCCGTCCCTTGTGCCGGGTCAGCGTGTGGACCGGCGCTCCGGAGGCGGTGTCCCAGAGCCTGGCGGTGCCGTCGTTGCTCGCGCTGGCGAGCACCGTGCCGTCCGGGCTGAACATCACCGAGTAGACGCGGTCGGTGTGGCCGGCCAGCGTGGCCAGGCAGTCGCCCGTCCCGACCTCATACAGCCGAACCGCGCGGTCGTCGCAGCCGGTCGCCAGAATGGTGCCGTCCGGGCTGAAGGCGATCGAGCGCACCCGGCCGCGATGGTCGGCCAACGTCCGAACGTGCCGGCCGGTGGTGCAGAACCACAGCCGGACCGTGTCGTCGTCGTTGGCGGTCGCGAGGACGTTACCGTCCGGGCTGAACGCCTCCGCCCACAGATGGTTGGTCTCGACGTTCATCTGGCGTTCGTATGCGCCGGATTGAGCGTTCCATAGGTAGACGCCGCCGTCGTTGCTCGCGGTTGCGAGCCTGTCGCCCGCGGGACTGAACACGACCGAGATCAGCTGGTCGGCGGCGGCTGCGAGCTGCCTGAGCCGCTGGCCGGTGCGCGGCTGCCATAGCTGCACAACACCGTCGTTTCCGATGGTGGCGAGCTGGTCGCCGGAGGCGCTGAACCCTACCCCCGTGATCCGCCGCCCATGGCCGCGCAGCACATGCCTGCACTGCCCGCTCACCGGGTCCCACAGCCGGGTGGTGCCGTCGTTGCCTGTGGTCGCGAGCTGGCTGCCGTCCGGGCGGAACACCATCGGCCACACCGACGCCTTGTGGCCGGCGAGCAGGTGGCCAGCCTGTCCGGTGGCCGGGTCCCATAGCTGGACGCCACCGTCGCTGTCGCAGCTCGCGAGCAGGTCGCCACCGGGGCTGAAGGCCACCCAGTACACGGCGCTGCGGTGGCCGCTCAGCTCGCCCGCGGCGCGCCCGGTCAGCGGATCCCACAGGCGCACCCGCCCGTCGGTGTCGCCGCTTGCCAGCCGCGCGGCCTTGGGATGGAACGCGAGCGTGTAGACCGCCGCCGTGTGTCCAGCCAGCTCGTGCCGGAGTTCGCCCGCAGCGGGATCCCACAACCGTATGGTCCCGCCGCGGTCGCTCGTTGCGAGCAGGTCGCCGTCGTGGTCGAACACGACACGGTAGACGGGGCCATGGTGACCGCCGAGCTCGCACACGAGGTTTCCGGTGGCGACGTCATACAGCCGCGCGGTCACGGCGTCGCCCACGGCGATCAGCGCACCGCCCGGGTCAAAGGCGGCGGTGTACATGGGCGCCGTGTGGCCAGGCAGCGCCCTGTGCAACCGGCCGGTCGCGACCTCCCACAGCCGCAGCACACCGTTGGCGTCGCCCGCTGCGAGCAGCTCGTCACCTGCGCTGACCGCTATCGGCCACACGCCCTCACGATGGCCCTCAAGCACCCGCAGGCACTCGCCGGTCGCCGGATCCCACAGCCGCACGGTGCCGTCGCTGGATCCCGTCGCCAGCACGGCGTCACCGAAGACGACCCCGTAGACCCGCCCGCGGTGGCCGTGTAGCGTGCGCACGGGCAGGCCGTTGGTGGCGTCGCAAACCAGTACACCACCGTCTTCGCTGCCGATCGCGAGCAGGCCGCCGTCGGTGCTGTAGGCAAGCGGCTCGGGGAGCCTGCTCGAGTGGTAATGAAAGCCGTAAGGCACGCCAATCGCCGCGGGCGCGAGCTGCACCTCCACCGGCTGGCCGGGCGTGACAGCCGCGCCGCGCAGTTCCGGCGCGGTGGCGAGCCCCGCGTCGGCGGTCACATCGACAAGGGCGGCGCGCCGCCACCGGCTCCCGGCCAGGGTCACGCCGCGCAGGTCAGCGCGCGCCATCCGGGCGCGGGTCAAATCCGCTCCGCGCAGGTCCGCGCCGGTCAGCCGGGCCTCGTCCAGCCGCGCGCCGACCAGGGTGGCGTCGCGCAGGCAGGCGCGGGTCAGATTCGCGCCGACGAGCCGCGCGTCGGTGAGGTCGGCGCCGCTCAGGTCAACGCCCGCGAGCTCGCGGTAGGACAGATCTTCTCCGCGCAGCAGAGCGCCGCGCAGGTCGGTCTGCACCGGTGTGCGCAGCCGGGTGCTGACCTTGCTTGCGTTGGCGCGTGCGACCTCGTCGGCGGCCGGGTCTGCCAGGATGCTCGCTGCCCAGGCCTGGCAGAGCTTGCTGCCGGCGAGATCGCAAAGGAAATCGACGGTCAGTTGGGACAGCGGTCGGGCGGACAGCGGGACGGGGCGGCCCACGCCGCCGGTTAGCTGCCGCGCGATCTCCGCGGCGACAAGCCATTCGACGACAGAGGAGTGGATGAAGCCGAACAGCCCCTCGTCGGTTCTGACCAGCAGGCTGCCCGCGCCAACGGCATGCGCGCGCTGGCGCGCCGACAGCCGCCCACTGGCGAGGCCGTGCAGCGCGTCCGAGACCTCGGTGAGGTCGGCGAGCCGCAGAAAGGACTCGCCCGCGTCCCACAGCCGCATCGCCAGCGTGGTGACCGCGCGCCACAGCTCGTCCACCTTCAGGCCCGCCGACGCGCCCGTGACGCGATGCGTGCGCTGCTCCTCGTGGCTGAGCCAGGTGTTCAAGATCTCCTCGTAGAGCGCGGCGGCGCTGATCGTCTGCTGCATGCCGACCACCGCGCGCAGCCTGCTCTCATCGAGGTCGGCGATGAAAGAAAGCATGCGCGGGTTCCTCGACAGGCCGAGCAGGTCCGCGATGCCGGACAGCAGCTGGAGCCGGCGTTCGGCGACCTGCTCGTCGCCGTCGTAGCGGCCGACGAGGTAGGCGCGGATCTGCGCGCCGGTGAACTCCTCGACCGCAAGCACCCGTCGGCTTGGCAACGCGCCGACTCGCTCACCCAGAGCCGTCAGCACCTGCTCGTGCGACTTAAAGTGCTGCGTCCGGCTGGCCACGATGATCTTTGCCTTGCCCTCGGCGGCCTGCAGCAGCGTGTCCAGGTGATCAGCGGCGCGTTCGTAGCTGACCCGGGTCACCAGCTCGTCGAAGCCGTCGAAGAGCAGCACAATGCGTCCCTCGCGCAACATGTAGCGGAACGCCTTGAGGTCGATGAGATCCTCGCCGTGATTGGCCAGGTGCGCGGCAACCAGGCCGTCCACCGAGTGCGCCTTGTCCAGCGCCCGCAGCTCGATGAACAGCGGGATCAGGTGAGGCAGCTCGAGCGGGATCCGTCTGGCCACCTCGCGCAGCGCGAAGGTCTTGCCACGGCCGAAGTCGCCGAGCACCAGGACGAACCGGCCATGGTCGGGCGTGACCTGACGGAGCAGTTCGTCGACGAGGTCCTCACGCACCCCCGGGGTGGACCGGTCAAGCTCACGGAACCGCTGCGGCACATACAGGCTGGGCGGGTACAGGGCGTCGGCTGTCAATCTGGCGGTTTGGCTCTCCACATAATTGCGCAGGTCGAGAAGGCCCTGGAACTCGATGAAGCTACGCAGCCGCACGCCACGGCGCAGCGCCTCCTCGCGGAGCACCCGAGGCGGCTGCGGGCCCTCGTAGACAAGCTCGGAGCCTGGCTCGGGCTGCCCGGCGTGAACGACCCTCAGGAACGCGGCGAGGTCCTCGCGGGTCGGCTCGCCCACGAGCGCGCCCACCCGCCACTGCCGGATGAACTCATCCTCCTGGTGCGTGATCAGCAGATGCGGCAGATCTCCGTCGACACGACGGATCTTGGCCCGCTCGTGGCGCGTCTCGCACACCTCCGCGATGCGGTCAAGAAGGATCGCGGCAGGGCTCGCGGCGCGGTCCGGCGGCGGCGGCGCGGCGGCGAGCTCATTGGCCGCCTCGCCCCGATCGGCCAGGTCAGCGGAGAAGGCGCCGGCCGTCGCGTGCCACTTCCGCGTGAGCCGTTCGGGATCATCTTTGGTTTCATGGCGGGTGTTCCAGCGGTCCATCCCGTCCGGGCTGAGCCGCAGGAACTGATGCCTGCCTGGCGCTGTCGCGGGCACCACCAGCAGCCCGGAGCCGAGTTCGTCGGTGTGGTCGCCGCCGGGTCCCGGCCCGTGCAGCAGCAGATTGAGCCGCGGCCCGAGCAGCCGGTCGAGCGTGCCCGCGTCGCGCAGCAGCGCGGCGTCGCGCCCGGCGGACGCGCCGCCCGGCGCCGGATCGTGGCGGATCACGCCGATCCGCAGCCAACCGTCCCGCTCGAAGCTGCCCAAGCGCTCGGCGAACCACGCGGCCTGTGCCTCGCCGAGCCAGCCGTAGTTGTCTTCCGGCCGGTGGCTTGCCGCGATGGTGGAGTTCATCCCGGCGACCACGACGCGCAGGTCGGGCAGGGCGAACAGGGTCCACGGCTGCGCGCTCTCGAACATCGGGCCGTCGAGCCCGCGGTAGAACTCCTTGAACAGGGTGGCGAAGTGACGCCATTTCGGCCAGTACGGCGCCTGCGGTTCCACCTCATCGGCTTCGCAGGTGTTGAAGTAGGCGCGGCACGCGGCCTGGGTGATGTCGTGGCCTCCTGGAACGATAGCGACCCTGTGCGGTTCCAGGCCGAGCAGCGCGCGCAGCCCGGTCAGGAAGGTGAGCGCCTCGTCGCATTCGCGCAAGCTGCCGGACTCGGTCAGGTCGCCGGTGACCACGATGAGGTCCGGGCGCGGCATTCCCGTCGCGGTGAGCCTGGTGACGTCGGCCCAGATCCTCGCCTGCAGTTCGGTGGCGGACAAGCGCTCACCGGCAACGGCGAGCCCGCGGCCAAACCGCGGGCCTGCCACGTGTACCAGGGTCAGCTCCGACCGCGGCGCTGAAGCGTCCGGCAGCGCGGGCGGGTAGGCTGGCGCGCTGACCGGCGTCCGGCGGGTGCGCGGCACGCTACGCTCGGGCGCATCCGCCGTGGCGAGAACCTCGCCCACGATGGTCTTGCCGTGCTGCGGGTAGCTCACCTCCTGCCGCTGTTTGGCTCTGCCCGTGAGCGCGTGCCCGAGACGGTTGAGCAGCAGCTCACGCGCCTCGCGCGGATCGCTCACCCCGACCAGGTCGATGTAGGTGATGTTGGCGAGCAGACCCTCGAGCGGGCAGTCCTCGACCCGGACCGTGACCAGCCGGTTGGCGGGATTGCCCGGGTCCGCCCGAAGCGCCGTTTGCCACTCCAGCCGGCCATAGGTGGAGCCCACGTAGCGCCGGGTCAGCACGGCCACCACGACCGCCGCCTGGCTCAGGCCGCGGTCCATGAAGTCGATGAAATTGGTGCCGGGCACGAAATCCCAGGCCTGAAGCATGGTGCGGTAGCCCTCGGCTTCGAGCTCCCAGGCCATCCAGGTGGCCCACCGCTCGTCCGCAGGCGAGTAGCTGATGAAGATCTCGATCGGCCCGTTTGATCCCCTGGCACCGGCTTGCCGGCTCATGGTTTCAGTATCCCTCTTGAGCAAGGGTTTGCCAGCCACGCGAAGATCGTTTTCTGCCTCCCCTGATTGTGCGAGCTGTGCGAGCATTGCGGGTGTGCCCGCTGCCCGCCCTGACCAGTCCGCGCAGCCAGAACGCACAATGACCGTGGAGACCACGCCGCCCGCCCGCCGACCGCGCGCACTGGACTGGATCGCCGCCGGGCTCTTCGCGCTCGGCCTGATCTTCGCCGCGACGGGCCTGCTCCCGCATGCGGCCGCCGACGCGACGATCCGGCGGATCCTGCCGCTGCTCCTCTTCCTCGGCACGGTCATCGTGCTGGCCGAGCTGACCGCCGACGCCGGGGTCTTCGACGTGATCGCGGCTCGGGTGGCCGGCGCGGCGCGCGGCAACTATCTGGCGCTGTTCGTGCTGTGCGTGCTCTTCGCCGCCACGACCACGGCGGTGCTGAACCTCGACACGACCGCGGTGCTTCTCACGCCGGTCATGTTGGCCCTGGCGCTCAAGGTGGACATCGCACCGATCCCGCTGGCCATGACGACGGTCTGGCTGGCCAACACCGCGAGCCTGCTGCTCCCCGTGTCCAACCTGACCAACCTGCTTGCCGCAAACCGTGTCGCGCTGCCCGCCGCGGCGTTCGCCAGCCGCATGTGGCCCGTGCAGCTTGCATCCGTCGCGATGACCATGGTCTTCCTGTGGGCGTTCTACTGGCGGCGCAAACAACGCGGCGTGGACCGCTACGAGCCGCCGCCGCCGCACAAGCCCGCTGACCGGGTGCTGTTCTGGGTGGCGGCGCTTTCCTGCCTGCTGTTCATCACCGTGATCATCGCCACCAGGATTCTGCTCGGCTTCGCCTCGGCGATCGCGGCGGCGCTTGTGGTCGCGGCGTTCGCGGTCCGCGACAGGGCGGCCCTGCGGCTCGGCCTGATCCCATGGCGGCTGCTTGTGTTCGTGGTCGGGCTGTTTCTCGTCGTGCAGACCGTGAGCCTGCACGGGCTCGACACGGTGACCCGCGCGCTCGTCGGACACGGCGATGGCGTGCTCGACGCGTTGCGGGCGGCCGCCACCGGCGCCGGGCTCTCCAACGTCGTCAACAACCTGCCCTCCTACGTGGCGGGTGAGGCGGTCATTCCCTTCAGCCACCACCAGCAGTTGCTGGCCCTGCTGATCGGAACCAACGTCGGGCCGATCATCACGCCGTGGGCGTCGCTCGCTACCCTGCTGTGGTACGAGCGGTGCCGCGCCTACGACGCCGCGGTGCCGGTTCGCAAGTTCATGCTGACCGGGGCCGGGCTCGCCGTTTTCTGCCTCGCCGCCTGCATGACCGCGCTGCTGCTCACCGGCTGAGCGCGCGCTCGGGCTACCACCGCGAGGCGGCCTTCAGGTCCGCGACCTGCGGCGCGATGCGCCCAGCCGCGGCAACCAGCCCGGTGAGCCGCTCGATGTTGCCTGGATGACCTGCGACGAAGCTTCTGTCGTGGGTCGGCACTTCGATCCACTCGTCGAACGGCCTGCCATCGAGGCCGCACACCACGATGCCCGCCTCGGTCGCGATGAGAGCGCCCGCGGGGAGGTCGACCGCCTCGGCGCGGTACCCGACGATGCCGTCGATGTCGCCGCGGGCAAGCAGCACCCACGACAGCAGCGGCGCCCAGAGCTGGAGAACCCGGCGGGCGGTGGACTCGAGCACGAGCTTCAGCGCCTGCGCGGCGGCGTCGTCGCGGGCCACGCCGTGCCCCTGGGTCCAGGCGAGCACCGGGCCGTACGGCGCGGGCTTGTGTGCGGGCTGTGCCAGCCGGCCACCGGGGCCGAACGCTCCGCAACGGCGCACCGCCGACCACGTCTGCTGGGCCACCGGGTCATGCACCACGCCCAGCACCGCCTTGTTGCCCGCGCACAGCGCGATCCCCACCACGTAGGCCTGCAGCCTGATGGCGAGGTTGTTCGTGCCATCCAGCGGATCCACCAGCCAGGTGCAGCGGCCGTCACTGCTGTTGCCCGCCGCGACGGGGTTCAGCAGCCCCGACTCTTCCGCAATGATCCGGTGAGCGGGAAAGACGGCTCGTATCCGGCCGATGATCATCTCTTCTGCGGCACGGTCAAGGTCGGTGACGACATCGCCGGTCGGATCCTTCACCCGCGTGTGGAAGCCGTCGACCATCCGCGTCCGCAGCAGCAGGCCGGCCGCTTCTGCCGCTTCTATGGCGACGCTTCGAGCCAGCTCCAGGTCGGGCAGGGCGGCCATCGCGTCAGCCGGTTCCATCGTGTCCTCCTGCCCCGCCCAGCTGGGGGCGCTGCGTCGAGATGCGGGCTCAGCCGACACCGGCAGCCTCAAGCCGGTCCGCGATCAGGACAGCGGCGCGGGCTGTCTCCAGCGGGCCGCAGCGCGACCGCGTGATCGTGTGACTTGGGCTGTGGATCGGGCCGAGGCTGCGGTCGAAGCCCGGCAGGCGGCTGCGGCCGAGGACGACGGTCGCCACGTCCTGCTCGCCGGGCAGCACGGTGGCGTGGAACTCCCCCGCAGGTAAGAGGTACACAGACCCGGCGGCGTATGCGCAATCTGTCTCCGGCCGGTAGGACACCAGCCGGGCCGTTGCGTGCATCTCATCCATGTCACCGCTGCTGCGCACCTCGAAGACGCGATGGGTCGGCGAGCGGTCCGCCTGGGCGACGCGGATCTTTTGATTGCGCAGCGTTCCGTAGAGCACATAGCTGGTGAGGTCCCAGCTGTGCGAATGCACCTGGAAGGTGGTCAGGGCGCGCTGCAGCGCAGGCCGCCACAGATGCACGCATACCCCGTGCTCGCCCAGGCGCTGGGCGGGGAAGCAGAGGAACCCAAGCGGATGGCGCACCGCCGTCAGGTCGCAGCGGCCGCTTGCGATGTCGCGCAGCATCGACAGCGCCCAGCGGGGCACGGCGTCCGCGGCGGCGCCGTGCTGTATCGCCGCGTCGATGTCCTGGTAGTCCATCATTGGTACAGGTTCTTGGGCTGCAGTGCCTTGCCGATGATTTCCGCCACGTCGCGGCTGGTGAACGCTTGCGGGATGGGGACATCCAGGTCCAAGAAGAGCTTGCGCGTCTCGTCCACGGTCGGCTCCTCGCTCAGGTCGATGTGGTCCAGATGGCTGATCGGCACCTGCCGTGACTGCCGCAGGCTGGCCATCAGCTCACGGCTGTAGATCTCGTAGTAGTACTTGCCTGGCTCCAGCATCATCGCAGGGAACTGCGGGTCCTCCTGTGTGATGATCAACCGGCGCGGTGTCAGGTCCCACCGGAAGGTGGTCATCACCGGCGAGAGCCCGACCTCGATCGTGACGAAGCTGAAGCGATGCCGGTACCAGCACGCGGCGAGCACAGTCGCATAGGACTCCTTCCGCGTGCGATCCAGGGTCCAGATCTCGCCCGTGGCGTCGGGATGGTCGGCCAGTGAGCGGCGGAACCGCGCGTAGGTTGCGCAGACCCTCTCGTCGGTCGGATCGATGATCTCGGCCTGCACGTGCAGCGTGTGCTTCTTGCGGCGGGCGATAGCGACGCATTCGGGCAGCGTGACGGCGCGAAGGAAGGTTCCGGTGCCGCCTTTGAAAACCCACCTGTCGGTGTTGCGGCGCGCCTCTTCGAGCGCGCGGCCCACCTCGGCGCCGTGCAGGACGTGGATGAACGAGCTTTCCGCAAGCGCCCGCCTGGTGCCCTCGACGGTGTGCTCCAGCTCGTCGAGCCGCGCGGGCATCCGGGTGAGCATGTCGGCGGTGCTGCGCAGGACATCGTGGAGCTGGTTGTCCATCGCCTCCTCGCGTGCCCTGTTGCGCAGGGACGCCGCGGCGACGAGGCCGAGGGCCAGCAGGATGGCGCCGTTGACGCTGTTTGGCCCGACGATGTCGGCGAGCGCGAGGATGCCCACACCCATCGCGAGAATGAGGGCGAGCCCGCTGTCGGCATACTTGCCGAGCCACGCCGCTATTCGCGCCATCGAATACATCCCCGCTTGTGGGTCCCAACTCATCGTAACGACCCAGGTGCAGATGTCACGAGCGCTGCTGGCTTCGCACGCGCTCGGAGGCTTGGTCAGACGGTTTGGTAAGAGTGTGATGCCGGCCCCGGCCCACCGGCGCCGGCATCACGCGGCGAAAGCTGTGCGTGGGCTAGTGCTGGGAGAGCTGGAAGCAGGCCACGTCGTATTGAGACTTCTCCGAGTAGTTCTGACCGCCGATACCGCCGTTGGCGCTGTTGATGCCTGGCTCGTTGAATGGGGAACCTGGGCTGGCGGCCGAGTTGCCTGGCGTGTTCGGCTCCAGCGCCTGGCAGGACTGGCTCGGCGGGCCAGGTGGGCCGGGCGGGTTGTCGGCCAGAGCGGGACTGGCCAGGCCCAGGGCGAAGAAAGCGACTATTGGAGCAACCACGAGTGATCTGCGCATGAAATGTTCCTCCTTAGCGAAGCGGTGGCCCGCACCACGGTCGGCCAGGTGGCGGCAAACCAGCCGGCCACGTGGCAACAGGTGGAAAGATCCCCCTTTCATAACGGCCCCCGGCGCCATCCGGTTCAAACCCGCGTTGACCAATTGGACGCGGGTTCGCCATGACGCGCCCGGGCCGGAATTGACATGGCGCGCGCAGGTGCGGGCGCCGAGGTTGGTGGGTGTGACTGACCTGCGGATCGCTGTCCGATGTCGAGAACGGGCCGCCCGCTCCGTTCTGTCCATGAGTGCGCCAAGATGGGCGCACCGGGTTGGAGGAGCAAAGACATGACCAAGTTCCTGTTGCTGCAGTACTACGAGGGCGGCGAAGGGTGCAATGAGCCCATGACGAACTGGGCGCCCGAGGACATCAAGGCGCACATCGAGTTTCAGCAGGCGCTCAACTCCGAGCTCACCGACAGCGGGGAGCTTGTCGAGGCCCAGGGCCTTGCCGGGCCGGAGCTCGCCAAGATCGTGACCTGCGACGGCGTCGGCGCCCCGGTCGTGACAGACGGCCCCTTCCCTGAGTCCAAGGAGCTGCTCGCCGGCTATCGGATGGTCGATGTCGAGTCGCAGGCGCGCGCCCTGGAGATCGCCGCGAAATCCTCAGCCGCGCCTGGTCTCGGCGGCGCCGCGATACAGCAGCCAATCGAGGTGCGCCAGGTGATGGGCGCGCCAAGCCCCGACATGTGAACACCGACGCTGTGAACCAGGGACCGGGGATCGAGGACCTGCTGCGCGACCTGGCGCCGCAGGTCCTCGGCGCGGTCATGCGGCGGTTCGGCGACTTCGACGCCGCCGAGGACGCCGTGCAGGAGGCGCTCGTCGCCGCGGCGCTGCATTGGCCGCGGGAGACAGTGCCCGCCAACCCGCGCGGCTGGCTGATCCAGACCGCCGTGCGGCGGATGACCGATCAGATCCGCAGCGAGCTGGCCAGGCGCCGCCGCGAAGGCGCCGCCGCGATGGCCGAACCCCCGGCCGTGGACATCACCGGCCGCGATGACACGTTGATCTTGCTGTTCATGTGCTGTCACCCGGCGCTGACCGCCGCCTCAGCGATCGCGCTGACGTTGCGCGCGGTTGGCGGCCTGACCACGGCCGAGATCGCCAACGCGTTCCTGGTGCCGCGCGCCACCATGGCGCAGCGGATCAGCCGAGCCAAACAGCGCATCAAAGCCTCCGGGGCGCCATTCCAGATGCCGGCCAGCGGCGAGTGGGCGCAGCGGCTGCGCTCGGTGCTGCACGTGCTGTACCTGGTGTTCAATGAGGGGTACACCAGCAGCGTCGGCCCCGACCTGCACCGGGCCGAGCTGTCCGGCGAGGCGATCCGGCTGGCCAGGATGGTGCACCGGGTTCTACCCGACGATGGCGAGGTGGCTGGCCTGCTGGCGCTCATGCTGCTCACCGATGCCCGCCGCCCCGCGCGCGCGGCCAAAGGGGTGGTTGGCGAATACCAGCTACAGGCCTCCATCGCGGCCGCTCACGACAACGCGGCGCACGTGGACGACACCGACTGGGCCCAGATCCTCGCCCTGTACGGCTTGCTTGAGCGGATGACAGGCAACCCGATGGTCGCGCTCAACCGCGCCATCGCGGCGGCCATGGTCCACGGGCCTTCCACCGGCTTGAAGCTGCTCGAGGCGCTCGACGAGCCGTTGGACGGCCACTACCGCCTTGACGCCGTCCGCGCCCACCTGTTCGAGATGGCTGGCGACGCGCGGGCCGCGATGGCGCACTACCGTGCCGCCGCGAGCCGCACGACGAGCGTCCCGGAGCAGCGCTACCTGGCCACCCAGGCCGCCAGGCTGAGGGCGCAAACACCGCGACCGGGCAGCGCGGCCGGCTAACCCGGCTGCCGTGGGCCCGGGGCGCACTCGCAACGAGGAGGAAGCGTGGATCAGCGTGTCAGCCTCATCACGCTCGGCGTGACAGATCTCGGCCGGGCCAAGTCCTTCTACCAGGCGATGGGTTGGCGGCCCGCGGGCGAGGTGGCCGATGACGTCGTGTTCTTCCAGGCAGGCGGGATGGTCGTGGCCTTGTGGGACAGAGCCAAGCTCGCCGGGGACAGCGCCGTTCAGGACACGGGCGGATGGGGTGGCGTGACGCTCGCCTACAATGTCAGTTCTCCCGCCTCTGTCGACGTGGTGATCAACGAGGCGCGGGCGGCCGGCGCTGTGATCGGCCGCGAGCCAGCCAAGACCTTCTGGGGCGGGTACTCGGGCGTGTTCATCGACCCGGACGGGCATCCATGGGAGGTCGCGCATAACCCCGGCTGGACCGTGCACGCCGACGGCACCATCGGCATCGATGGCTAACCCGTGTATCTTCTCGGCCGCCACGTCGTCTTTATAGTGACACTGCTTGCGGGGATGAATTGTGGCGCACAGTAACGGAAGAACGCGGTCAATGACCCGGTGCCTCGGGGGGCGTTACGAGCTCGATGGGGTGATCGGGCGTGGCGGCATGGCCGAGGTCTACCGCGCGTGCGACACCCGGCTTGACCGCATGGTCGCGGTCAAGACGCTGCGCGCGGATCTGGCCCGCGAACAGTCGTTCCAGGAGCGCTTCCGCCGTGAGGCGCAGTCGGCCGCCTCGCTCAACCACCCGTCGATCATCGCCGTCTACGACACGGGCGAGGACATGGCCGACGGCGTCCCCGTGCCCTACATCGTCATGGAGTACGCGGACGGCCGCACGCTGGGGGACTTGCTCCACGACGGCCGCAGGCTGCTCGTGCAACGCTGTTTGGAGATCGTCGACGGCGTCCTGCGCGCGCTGGAGCACAGCCACGACAACAACATCGTGCACCGCGACATCAAGCCGGCCAATGTCATGCTCACGCCCTCGGGCGACGTCAAGGTCATGGATTTCGGCATCGCCCGCGCGCTGTCCGGCGGCCAGGCCACCATCACCCAGACCGCGCAGGTGATCGGCACGGCGCAGTACATGTCACCGGAGCAGGCCCGCGGCGAGCGGGTGGATGCGCGCAGCGACCTGTACTCCACCGGGTGCCTGCTGTATGAGCTGCTGACCGGCCGGCCGCCGTTCAGCGGCGGCTCGCCGGTCGCCATCGCCTACCAGCATGTCCGTGAGAACCCCGTCCCGCCTTCGCAGGTCGACCCGGAGATCCCGCGCTCGGCCGAGGCGATCGCGCTCAACGCGATGGCGAAGGCACCCGCCGACCGCTACCAGAACGCCGCGCAGATGCGCGCCGATATCCAGCGTGCGATGTCGGGGATGCACGTTTCGCCGCTGGACAGGCAACTGCCGAGCCAGACCGGGCAGGTGTACGGCCCGGCCGTCGCGGCGCCGGCCCGGGCGGTCACCGCTGCCCAGGACGCCGACGCGGGCACGCCGCCAAGCAACTGGCCGGGCAACAGGCCGCGTCGGGGGCGGCGCCGCGCGCTGTGGTGGCTGCTGCCCGGCCTGCTGGTGGCAGCCGGGGTCATCGCGGCCGCCTATTTCGCGCTCGCCGACGGCGGCGGTCAGCGCGGCGCCAGCTACGCCGTTCCCGATGTCAGCGGGCTGACGCGGCAGCAGGCCAGCCAGACTCTCACGGCCAAGCACCTGCGGCCGCGGTTCACCGCGCGGGCCTCGGAGTCGGTGGCCAACGGCCACGTCATTGACACCGACCCAGCCGCGGGGTCCGTCGTGCCCGCCCACAGCGTGGTCGACGTCTTTGTGTCCGCCGGCCGCCAGCCGGTGACCGTGCCCAATGTGGTGGGCGAGGACGCGAACACCGCGCAGATCAAGCTAACCAGCGCTCACCTGAACGCGGTCGTCAAGACCGATCGCTCCTCCACAGCACGCGCGAACACCGTGGTGCGGCAGGACCCAGCGGAGGGCACCAAGCTCAAGCCGGGCAGTTCCGTCACGATCTACGTCGCAGGCGGCGGCGTCGAGGTGCCGGATGTGCGGCGTGATCCGGCCGACACGGCCAAGACCATCCTGCAGAGCCAGGGGTTCACGGTGACCGAGGTGAGGCGGAGCGGCCCGGCCGGCGTCGCGGCGGGCGCGGTGTACGAGCAGAACCCGCCGGGCGGCGCGCGCGCGGCGCAGGGCAGCACAGTCACGATCTACGTGCAGCCGGTGCTGAGCATCGTCGCGACGCCGACGGACCTGACGGTCCCGCAGGGCTCGACCGGCACCTTCGCCGTGACGCTCGCCGCGGCGCCCGCCACAGATGTGACCGTCACGGTGAGCCTTTCTGGCAACACGGGCCTCTCGATCGTTTCCGGCGGCACGCTCACCTTCACCCCGTCCGACTGGAGCGCCGCCCAAGAGGTGACCATCGCGGCCGACGCCTCGAGCACGGGCGTGGCCACGATCACGGTGACGTCGCCCGGCATCACCGCCGCGACCGTCACCGCCACCGAGACGTCCGGCGGTAGCACCGCCAACACCGCCGCCGACACCGCCGCGCCTGCGAGCGCGGCGGGCGAGCTTCCGCCAGCGAAACAGACACCAGCGCAGCCTTAACGGCTGCGCTGCGCGAAACATCAGCGCCCTGCGGGGGGATCCCGGGGGGTCGCCCCCCGGGGCTAGCACAGCCTTAACGGCTGCGCGGCGCGAAACATCGGGGCGCCCTGCGGGGATCCCGGGGCTTGTGCCAGCCGTCACGCCGAGGTCCGCCGCCGACACAGTGGCCGGTGCTCGAGATGAGCATCAGCGCCGTCACCTTCGTTGTCTGGGCGGGCGCGCTTCCAGGCTCGCCCCTTCAGGAAATCAAGAACTACAGCTCGGCGGTGGCCGGTCTGATGGTGCTGGTCGTCACGGCCTTCCTCGGGCTCGTGGCCCTGTTCTCGGCCGGCCCATCAAGGTCACTTCCTAGACCGCGACCTCTTTGTACGCCACAGTGTCGTTCCGGCGCTCGAAAAACCGGCCCGCAACGACATTCTGAACACTGTTGGCATATCCGACTCGTTCGCTGAGGGGCAGTGCCCACGGGTCAGCCCAGCCTCCTCCTAATGAGAGTGATCGCGGTGACTTTCCAGTCATAGTGACTGACAGGTCACCGCGATCACGAAACCGCGGCCCTCGCGCCGCGTCGCGGGACAGTTTCCGCCCGCAGGGCC
>WNFX01000808.1_pt1 | contig 31354 bp, 25 predicted proteins | sample 5400111 | NCBI WGS metagenome assembly WNFX01 (sample SAMN13153363, study PRJNA577476) | soil metagenome | isolation source: 40 cm soil or saprolite under grassland replicate 1 | place: USA:California | collected 2016-06-15 | reverse complement strand
TTTTACTGGTTCCTGCTCGGTTATCTCCACGAGGGACGAACCTGGCTGGAAGGCATGCTGGAGCGGACCGACGGCACCGATCGGAGCGTTGCACGAGGCAAGGCCCTCCGTGGTGCGGGGTGGCTGGCCTGGGCCGAAGGCGACTACGAAGCGGCCTCCCCTCGCGCGGAGGAGAGCTTGTCCATTCTGCGCGAGAAGGGAGACAAGCGCGAGAGCGGCAACGCGGAATGGTTATTGGGGCTTGTCCGGATGGGTCAGCGCAACAGCGCGGCAGCCCTTCCCCTGCTCGAAGAGAGCCGCACCCTTTTCAAGGACCTTGGGGATTTGTCGGGCGAAGCGCTGTCGCTCTACTTTCTGGGCATGGCCGCCTATTTCTCAGGTGACCGCGCGGCGGCACGTGCGCACTATGAGGAAAGCTTGCGGCTCTTCCAACAGCAAGGGGACGTGTTTGGGGTGACGTTGCTGGTGAGTGCGTTGGAGGTGGTGGGCTTGCCCCAGGGTGACGAGGAGATGGCGCGCTCCCTGTATGAGCAGAGCCTGCCGCTCCTGCGCGCCTCGCGGGAGCGAGGGAGGCTCGGGATAATCCTGATCCATGCAGGGGATGTCTGGCTGCATCAGTCCGGGGGCGAGCAACAAGCGAAGACGCTCTACAAGCAAGGCTTGCATCTCTGGCAGGACATGCAACGGGTGGACAATGGGATTGGCATCGTTAGGAGCCTGGCGGGATTGGCCGAGGTAGCTGCGGCACAGGGGCAAGTGGAGCGAGCAGGGCGGCTGTTCGGGGCTGCTGATCGCTTGCTGCCCTCCGCCAGCAGCTACCGAGAGGACGTGAACAGACGTGTTGCTGCGGCTCGTGACCACCTGGATGCGCCAGCGTTTACGGCCGGCTGGACGGCGGGGCAGGCGATGACGCAGGAGCAGGCAGTCACCGATGCGTTACAAGACGCCTAGCGGGCTCTCAGATCGGTTTGGTGAGAAGAAAGAGAACCGGATCAGCCTGGGAACGAGAAGGAGTAGCTCTAGTCAGAGCACATCCTCTCGAGGGTGATGTAGGAGCTCGAGACCTTCCCTGAAAAAGTGGACAAGAGGCACAAAATCACTTGAGTCTTTAATCGAAGGACGGCCAAACTTTCTTGTAAAAGCGGCCAAGCAATGCTTCCCTTTGCAGATCAGCCATATTACCATAGGAAGTTTAGAAGGATAGGGGCCAAATGTGGCTATTACACGTTCATTAGAACAGAGATAGCTCCATCATATGCTATCATAACGAAACAGCGAAAGTATTACCAGGGAAAGAATAGTATACAAAGTATGCAAACACTATCGAGTCAGCCTCCAAACCATATAAGTCAGCAAACACGCAAAATTGCCGTTTTTGCAGTTCTGCTCTTTGCCCTCTCTGGACTGATCAGCGGCTTTGCAGTGGGAGCTTTCACGCACTCTAAACCCCATGGATCTGGGACGACGAAATCTGTAAACACAGGGACAACGCCGGTCACGCAAAGCACTAAAGGATCTGTATCAACAGCACCAGAAAATGTAAATTTAGATCTCCCTGTGATAAATCAGGCAGATTTTTCCTACTTTCAGGTTGCAAATGGTAGCACTAGCTATACTTTTTCTACCTTGATAATCAATAAGAGTAAAAATCCTATTCAAGTATCTGATGTGACCTGCAAACTCTGGCTAACAAAAGATGCTGATGTAAATTCGATCTTACGAGCAGATAATTATGCTCTACCGAGATCATTTGATACTATCCAACAATCCTTTCCAAAAGAGGTCGTAGGTGCTTTTACTTTCACTGCACCAACACAACAGACACAACCCTGCACTCCTAAGGGTAAAACAACCTGGAGCTATACTATCTCTCCATCTATTGATCCTGGAATATACTACGCCGTCGTATTAGCTGATTGGAAAGGGAAAAGCTTCGATTGGAGTTGGGTAGCAATCAGAATCAAAAAAGCTACTTGATGCCTCCCAAAACCCCTCTTACCAGCGCAGCAAACTTTGGCCGCGCAGCATCTGCCGCGGCCAGCACCTCGGCGTGGTTAACCTCCTCCGTATCATCCCCTGTCGCGGTATTGGTAATCAGACTTATCCCAAGTACGCGCATGCCCATGTGACGGGCTACCACCACCTCCGGTGCAGTAGACATACCAACGGCGTCTGCCCCAGCCGTGCGCAAAAATTTTAGTTCTGCCCCCGTCTCATAACTCGGACCGCCCACTTGAGCATACACTCCCTCATGTAATGTAATCCCAGATACTGTAGCGGCAACTGTGCGTGCTAGTGTGCGTAGCCCGGCATCGTAGGCTTTAGCCAGTGGCGGGAAGCGATCACCAAGGCGATCATCATTTGGCCCAATCAGCGGATTCATGCCTGCCAGGCCGAGGAAATTGATGTGGTCGCGAATCAGCATAAAGTCGCCAGGTCGATAGGTAGAGTTGATACCGCCAGCCGCGTTAGTCACAATCAACGTATGTGCTCCAAGCATCCGCATGACACGCATGGGAAGCGTTAATGCCTGCATTGTATAACCCTCGTAGTAGTGAAAACGCCCTTGCATCACTACCACAGGCACCTGCTCCAACATGCCTAGCAGCAGTCGACCGGCATGGCCAACTACAGTCGAACGCAGGAAGTGAGGAATCTCCTCGTAAGGAATAGCCGTAGCATCTCTGACCTCAGCCGCCAGGTCTCCCAGGCCCGAACCCAGAATCAAACCGACATCAGGTTTCAAGCTAGAACGAGATTGAACAACTGCCGTAGCTTCCATTGCCTGGTCATACAGTGTCATAATACACCTGTGGTGATACTCTCACGGGCAAGCTGACTATAGACCTGCGTGGTAGAAATATGGGCATGGCCCAATAACTCCTGTACCAAACGTAGTTCCATGCCCCCTTGTAGCATCAGAATGGCAAACGAGTGTCGTAACATATGTGGTGTAATCTCGGTAATACCAGCCTGTCGCGCATAGCCCTTGATAATCAGCCAGAACCCCTGGCGCGTCAGTCGCTCGCCATGATGGTTCAGAAACAACGCCTGCTCATTGGGATGACGTATTATCAGACTTGGCCTCGCAGTCTCCAGGTATCGTTTTGTCGTCTCCACCACAATGGCAGACAGTGGCAACACTCGCTGACGCTTGCTTCGCCCATTTCGCCCTGGACAGACTATCGTCGCGCGCTCTGCATCGAAATCATCAAGATCTAATGAAATAAGCTCACTGACACGCATACCTGTCGCATTGAGCATGTGCAGCATAGCAAGATCGCGCTTCCCGGCAGATGTCTCGACATCTACCTGGCGGAATAGATTGCTAATTTGCTCCTGGCTCAAAACATGTGGCAGTTCTCTCTGTATGCGTGGCGTGTCTAGCTTCTCAATAGGATCAGAAGTAATAATACCTGCGCTTTGTAGATAACGAAAGAAAGTCTTCAGCGCTGCCAGTTTTCGTGCAATAGTGCTTGGACGATATGCCTGGCCCTCGCGCATTTCCAATAAATAACCCGCAATATGTTCACGAGAAACCTGCTGCCAGTTTTCTACCTGTTGTTGTTTGAGATAGATGCAGACCTGGTTCAGATCATTACTATAGGCAACTACTGTATTCTGATTAGTTCCTTCATGCCCCTGCTCTTTCAATGAGAGCGAGGCAATATACTCATCAATAACTTCTTGCAACATAGGACAATACCGCCTTTAGGGTCTCCATTTTCCTGCAGGGAACCATGGATGTATGTGACCACGCCATTATAATCGATGCAATAATAGAGAGCAAGAAAATAGGAAAGATAGCCCTGGGTCTATCGTTGCCCCATTAATGCTGATTAACACAAGAATCGGGACATCTGTAGGTGCCGATTTATCGCGCACACCGCCGATTTATCGGCCCTCGCGGGCTTTCCTACCATCCCACTAAAAAATTAACATGCATCAATAAGTGCTATAATAAGGTACCCGCAAGGGATGGGATACCGTTACTATCATGCCTCGCACAACACACTGAGTATCATTGAGGTGGGAAGCAGTCTGAGCTTCACTACCATGGTGTTCAGTGAGACAATAAGGAGAAACAATACAAGATGGCTAAATTGCATGACATGTTCACACAAGTCCACCGCGCCCAAAGCAGCGGTGGCATTGGGTTTGTCGGTAAAAATAAACCCCTGATCAAGCCACGAGCGGCGGCGCTCGTGATTGAATTCCCCGGTATTGACGCTGGGGATGCCGAATCGGCTATCAAATCCGGGGCCGATGGGCTGCTCTTCAGCTGGGATGGCAAAGATACTTCGTTACTTGAGATACTCAAGAATGCCATTGATGCCACTCAAACAAGCGGTGAAAAAGTTGTCTGTGGGCTACACATTACGGACGGCTGGGAAAAACTGGAACGCGAAGATTTAGAGCACCTTAAAGAGTTGGGCGTAAATTATGTCGTACTGCCATTGGAAGCCCCTGCACGTCTACTCGCCTTGCAAGTCAAGGATCTCGAACTAGTCGTCTCCGTGCCGATGCACTCGGGAGATATGTATCCGATTTTTATTCGCAACCTGACCGCTTTTGACAATATCGCTGCAGTTCGCCTGGACTTCTCCCTCTCTGGCGACATCAGCAAGATGTCTATCGAGGACATCTTGCACTATCGTGCAGTACGCGAAGCGCTGCGCTTCCCCGCACTTTTGAACGTACAAAGTGATCTAAGCGAAACTGACGCTTATACCCTCATGACCTTGGGTGTACAGGCAGTGATTCTGCCTGCCAGCGGGACCGATGCCGCAACGAAGAAACAAATCAAGGCACTAAGGGAGCTGTTAGAGAAAGTTCATATCGATGAGAAGGAGCCTATGCCCGGCCTGACAAAGATGTAGACAAGTGAAAGTTTACAGGGCGACCGCAAGGGTGCGCCTGCCAAGCCGATTCGTATATAGTAGGGGCGCACCCTTGCGGTCGCCCTGATGCTGTTGGCCTGGCGTTCCCACTCCAGGCCTTGATTTTTTTCTTCGCTTCACCTCAACGCCATGTGGTGAAAAGACTCGCTAAATGTATAGCCATGCTCAATTCCTATCAGACGAGCACGCTGGCGCACAAATTCATCGATATCAGGATTGCCCATCTGACTTGTGTGGCAATGTAACGACTCCAACTTTTTGTCCATAAAATCACTCACATCAACCCAATGATTCGGCTGACTCGTAGAGAAAAAATAGACCTGCTTCAGGCGGTGCTCCGTAATTCCGGCAGTCAATTGCTCTGGGTAATACATAGGCATACGTGCTGACGCAACTGCATCCAGTGCGCACAAACCCACATTGCGATGGTCGGGGTGAATCTCGTAAGGTCTCCAGGGATCAAAGGTGAACAACACATCCGGCTGCACACGTCGTATAGCATGTACCAGTTCCCTGCGTAATCCTAGATTAACCTCCACCTCTCCATCGTTATAACCGAGAAACGTCACCTCGCGCACTCCTAACACTTCAGCGGCATGCCGTTGCTCCTCTTCCCGCATCTTCGCTAGTCGCTCCATCGTCATACCTGCCTCGTGGCTACCTCGATTGCCACTCGTCACCAGCACATAGTGCACGTCGCGACCCTCGGCCACCAGACGAGCTATGGTGCCTCCGCAAATGAACTCGGCATCATCAGGATGTGCCATCACCACTAAAATGCGCTGCCCTTCTGGTGGAAGCAGCACAGAGGAATCAGTACTCATATAGGTATTTCTCCCGGCTGGTCACGTACCGCTACTTGCCAGTGTAACTGGCGGCGCGGTATGCGTCGTAACAATCTACGGGTCGTCTCCCAAACACGCGTTGGGTGTACATTATTGCGCCAGTAATAATAGCATCCCAGCCCATCCGGCTCGACGTTCAGCAACTGGCAGAAAGCTGGCTCCAAATCCTTTTCACCGTTTTCATCAAGGTTGAAGTTTTGTAACCAGAGCTGACTACGTTTTTGATGCAAGCGAATCGTCTCGACAACACTATGCCCCCATTTCTCTACCATTGTAACTTCTTCATCGAGCAAATTCCAGAAAAGGTGACAGCCGATCGTATCCAGGTGTGGAAGCTGCGCCAGGTCCTCTAGCTGGAAAAAATCCTGTGGAAGTAAAACCACCGTCGTTTTTATATGCTCATCAACTCGTTTGACGCAGGCACATATCTCACCGAGAAAATCTATCATAGAACGCCGTCGGAAACGCTCCAGGTCGGTGACATCCGGACAGAGCGCTCTGCACACCGAACAGAAACAGGTTACATCAAGGCTGCGCGGCTCATCTATCAGAATTCCATTAATGGGGTACTTCGTAAGGTAACGTTCAATTTCTTTGAAAAGCCAGTGACGAAATGATTGGTGATTAAAGCACGAGATCTCATGATGACGCCCATGGCGATCCATTACACGCGATTGCGGGTGACGAAATGTATACCAGCTTGGCACAAAAGAAGGGCCAGCAAAGAGATTCCCGTAACGTCCAAGGCTCAAGTGTACCTTCAAACCAGCATCCTGTGCCTGGCTTAGACCGCGTTCCAAATCTCGGGGCCAGCGTTGTTCCTCCTGTTCATGTAAGGCATAGATAATGCTTCCTGCACCTACCGCACGAATCTCGTCAAAATCACGTTTTACACTATCAGGATGTAGTAATGAATGAAAATAAGCGACAGTAATATCCATGATCATGGCGGCGCGGGTGCCCCCCGTTTCAACTTGGGGAGGAAGCGCCGCTCGCCTTTCTGATGCTCTCCAGGACCGGCAGTCGAGTAATTATCCAGCCCTGGGTGGGACGCGCTAGCCGTACCAATTTGCGTGGCGTGACCTCGACCACTTTCTTCCCGCTGATGACGTCTTTGATGACGAACGCTCCTTTCTCCCGCCGTCCCGCGATGTAACCCACGCCTCCTTTGGTCTTTACCAATTCGTAGAGCTTGAACCCGCGCAAAGTGCGCGGGGCCCAACACTTGTGCTCACTGTGCAGACCATTGAAACGCTGATATTGGCCCCGTCCTAGACAGCGGATCTGATGGACTATTTCCAATGGCTTGACCACCTCGCCGATCTCGCAGGCAATCGCCACGGCGTCGTTCGAGTGGGACTTGGGCAGATCAATCACCTGGACGCGTTTGTATTTCGTCTCGTAGCCGTATGTGATGCTCACTTGGCTCTCTCCGAAGATCGCTTGCAGGTCATGGATCACCCTGCTTTTCAGTGAAGACACATGCGCTGCATGCTTCAACGGAACACGAGCCTTTGCCTGCACGCCCGGGAAGCCAAACTCCGCCGCTGTTTGCTGACCTTTGCGCTGGTTGCAAGGACGGCACGACAACGTCAAATTCGATGCTCTGTTCGACCCTCCACGAGCTTTGGGAATCAGATGGTCGATTTCTAAAGGAACCCCTTGGGCTCCACAATACACGCACGTTCTCTGAAACCTCTCCAGGAGATATTCACGCAGCAGGTAGCCCTCAAGCTCGCCCTGCTGATACTCAATCCCAGCGATGTCCGGCTTTTGCATCTTTTGGGTGTCAAAACTACCGACTTCGACTGTGATCTGGCCAACCGGCAAGAACAAGGCGATGAAGCGCACAGCCCTGACGGTCGCCTGTGATTTGGATTGCAGCGAAGGGGGCAGCCACCCATCAGGTCGGCGTCTATTGTCATAACGCGCTTCACGATAGCGTGTCTTGCGCCCCCGCCGATTGCGCCGATACCGGTGCCGTTGCTTCAGCTTTTCAGCGATGTCATCACGCAGATGGACATCGGCCTGGAATACCACCTCGCCATTGGTGATGGCAGCGATGCCGACGTGTTTCGAGCCGGTGTCAACGCCCACCTTCGCCGGTTGTGTATGCTGCTGGGTGGCAAAGCGCAACCGAATGGTGAAAGGGTCTCGGCGCACGACACGGGCACGTTTTGCCTTAAGCCACACCCGCGCGCGCCGTGGCGTTGTGGGCATCAAGGGCTTTCCTTCTTTCGATAGTACAAACACCTTCATCAGGTAAGGCTCCTCTCTTGTGAGATGAGTGAAAGCGATCCCCTCGACGGTGATAGCACCCGGTACTTTCCTCTGACCACCGTTCCTCGACCGCAGTTCTTTAAGTCAGAGGTTGCAGAGCCAGGAACTGGGGCAGCATCCCTGGGTGCGAACTGCAACGCTTGATGCTATCGCTCACCTCATCAGCGCCAGCCACGACGCTCGCTTTCTCGGCGCGACTGGCTTAGAGGTGCCGTCTGGTCAATCCGGCTTGCAAGGGGCGAACCCCTCACAAGTCTCCCCGTTTTATAGGGAGGTCATTGACGTAACCTACCACAAGACGAATGAAGAGTAATACAGGAAAAAAGGGATGTAGATCAACCCACCTGCATGAAACAGAGTATAGCATAGATAAGAACACCTGCTCAACTGCCAGTAATTATGGGCTATAGATCTCAATTTTCATGTGTAAGCTTGACAAGTATCTGATTTCTATGCACAATGCACGCATGAGTCACGCACAGCGAGCACAAAATTCTGTCGACGTTTGCTTTGTTCAAGCATATGCAAAGATCAATCTAACACTCGATGTTTTAGGACGTCGGGCTGATGGATACCATGATCTGGCGACGGTGATGCAGACCGTGGATCTCTGCGATACTATCTGCCTCACTGCCACGAAGGACAACCAGGTACATCTGGTATGCACAAAGCCTGAGCTGAGCAATGATGACAATCTGGCTGCATGCGCTGCGCACCTTGTGCGTCAACGCCTCGCAATCAGCCAAGGGGTTTTGATTGAACTGCACAAACGTATCCCTGTGGCGGCTGGATTAGGAGGAGGAAGTAGTGATGCTGCTGCTGTTCTGCTTGCCTTGCAGCAGTGGTGGCAACTACAATTATCTTGGAATGACCTGCTTGACTTGGCGAGTTCCTTGGGTTCAGATGTTCCGTTTTTTCTGACTGGAGGTCTCGCGCTTTGCCAGGGACGGGGCGAACGGGTAACTGCCCTTGCCCCTTTGTGGCACGAGTCGATGCGCTGGTTACTTCTGGTGAAACCAGCGATCAGCATATCAACAGCGGCAGTTTTTCGTAACCTGCCTGCCAGTGATTACACTGATGGATCCCACAGTCAAGCAGTTAGTACAGCATTACATGCAGGCCAAAAGCCTGAACTAAAAGACCTGCAAAATTGTTTTGAGCGGATTGTGCTGGAGGCCTATCCAGAAGTCACCCGTGCCAGGACAGCTCTGCTGCAAGCAGGCGCTTCGTGTGCACGTCTTTCTGGAACGGGTCCAACACTCTTCGCGCCTTTTTCTGATCTCGCCTGCGCTCAAAAGGTGCAGAATCAGCTACAAACTCTGGGATACGAAGTGTACCTGTCGCGTGCAATACATCCCAATCAGGGAAGAGTAAGTGTTTTTTAGAGTATTAGAGCAAAAGTAAGGAGAAAACTTCACCATGGCAGATCAATACTACTGTGTCAAGTGTAAAACAAAGAGAGAAATGAAGGACCCGCAGAGGGTCACCATGAAAAATGGCAAACCTGCACTCAAAGGTCAGTGTACCGTCTGCGGCACAACTATCAACACCATTCTCAGTTCTGAGAAAAAGGCATAAGACCCCAATTGTCGGAGCCAGGGTATCGCTATATGACAGCGATACCCTGGCCCCTATTCACTCAGGTTCAGTTCTGACAGAAAAAAGGTCGCCCCTTGAAACGTCTCGTCCGCACCATAATACTGCTGATGGTACGCTTGCTTGGCGGACCAGGCGCGCAAGCAGCAGCGCAGTCAACACGTAAACCCCTAACAGCAACGCCACATATCCTGCTGGTGCGTCCGGATCACCTCGGCGACCTGTTATTGACCACACCTGTCTTTCACGCGCTTAAACAACAAGCGCCCAACGCGCATATCACAATGATGGTTGGCCCCTGGTCAAGTGAAGTAGTCGAGCGCCATCCTGATATCGATCGTGTAATGACCTGCCCATTCCCTGGTTTCCAGCGGTCCGCACAAAAAGCATTGGCTCCATATATTCTGCTTTTCAACACAGCGAAACAACTACGTCGTGACCAATTCGATCTGTCCATCAATCTACGCCCAGATTTCTGGTGGGGAGCTGCCCTGCTCTACCTGGCACGCATTCCGCGACGTGTGGGTTACGCCCTTGAGCAAGCAAAGCCATTCCTTACTCATGCTTTGCCATTTCAATCACCTGAACATGCTACAGTCTCCAACCTTCGCCTTGCCAGTGCCGCCCTGCTATCAATTGGCTACCCACCTCTTGACGAACCATACACACCAGAACACTACCCGCTCCACTTCACCCCCACACCCGGCGAACACAGGTGGGTCACCAACCGCCTGCACAACGAAGGCATCGAACCGCATAATGTACGGGCGGGGCTTGCCCCCGCCCTCGAAACCCCATCCCCCGCCCGAGCAAACCCTGCACCTATCGTCGTGATTCACCCCGGTAGCGGCGCAGCAGTCAAGCTCTGGCGCACCGAAGGATGGGCAACATGTGCAGATGCCCTCACGAAAACATTGACAATAGCCACCCCAGTTTGTATTATGCTCACAGGTAGCAAAAATGAGCGACCCATGTTGGAGGAGATTGCCAGGAACATGCAATCAACAGCCGTGCTGGTGACCGGTGCCACCATAGGCCAATTGGCTGCATTGCTAGCAAGAGCGCAGCTTGTCTTAAGCGTTGATAGCGGGCCGCTTCACCTGGCGGTGTCGCAGGGTACGCCCACAGTACAACTTTTCGGCCCAACCGACCCGCGTATTTTTGGCCCCTGGGGAATATGCGAGCGGCATATTGTGTTGGCATCTACACATCGTTGTCCAACATGTCCGACCATTCCTTGTGGACGTCTCGATTTCCCTCCACAGGCGCTGGTAGATCATCCCTGCGTGCGTCTCATAACTGAGCAGCAAGTCCTGGCAGCAGTTGAGAAACTATTGCAGCAAAGCTCTTCAATAAAGTACCGATCATTTTGAGCGCTATTTGAGCGCTATTTCAGACGAAGAGCTACATAAGCTGTCATCCTAAGCGCAGCAAACTGTCATGCTGAGCGCAGCAAGCTGTCCTAAGCGCAGCAAACTGTCATCCCTCGCTTCCCTGTCATCCTGAGCGAAGCGAAGGATCTTAATAGGGTCAAGAGAAAAACTAGTGGGTTCTTCACTGCGTTCAGCATGCCAATTGAATGTCAGTATGACAATCGAAATAAATATCAGAATGACACTTGAAATAAAAATAAATGCTACAAACATATGAACAACAGCATCAACTAGATAATTACGGTTATCCTCAGCCACCAGGCTCACGGCAAAAACTGCGTAAGACAACCATTCATACGAGCAAGAGCATCCTGGGCATTTGTATCTACCTCGTCATGAGTATTATCGGCGGTCTACTCTGGATGGGGAGATTGGGAAAGAAATATCCCCCACTGACATCGCAGAATGTACACCCACAACGTATCCTGGTGATTCGCCTTGATCTTATCGGTGATCTTGTACTCTCAATGACCGTTGTGCGTGCTCTCAAACGTTCATATCCTGGGGTAGAGATTGACCTGCTTGCGCTACCGGTAAGCGCAAAAGTCGTAATCCATGACCCTGATCTTACCCAAATAATCACGTACGATCCAAATATCTGGCGTCGTCCCAAAGCCTTGTTCCGGGTGAAAAACTGGCGAAATGTGTATAATCTGCTATGTCAACTGCGTGCGCGTCACTACGACATTGCTGTGAGCGTCTTTGGACCATGGGCAGGCGTAATAGCAGTAGTGAGTGGCGCAAAACGCCGTGTCGGTTTTGGACGCGAAAACTATCCCAGCTTTATGACCGATAATGTACCGGGACGCCATTGGAGTCCAGGCGACCACAAACACGAGGTAGACTACTGCCTGGAACTTGCAAAATCCTCCGGCGCAACCATCAGTCCGGCAGATCGTACGCCGCGCCTCTATGTTGATCCACAAGCACGCCAGCAACTTGAGCAACTGCTGATACAGGAAGGTATAAAGCCTGAGAAGCCTTTGATAGCCTGTCACGTTAGCTCAAATAATGGACAGTCCAAGCGCTGGCCTCTTCCTTACTGGGCAACATTGATCGATAAACTGATTCGCGAGCAAGATGCTCAAGTCATATTAACCGGAACGTTCGCTGATTTACCCTTAATTGAGAGCGTATTGCACCAAATGCAAGAGCAAGCTATCAACCTGGCCGGTAAAACAAGCCTGCCCCAGCTCGTTGCGCTCCTGCAAAGGGCAAACCTGGTCATTAGTGGTGATAGTGGCCCAATGCACATTGCGGCAGCCGTTGGAACACCGCTCATCGCTATCCATGGTCCCACTGACCCAGCATTATCTGGCCCGGTGAGTCCTACAGCTACGGTATTGCGTAGTGGTATTTGGTGCAGTCCTTGTTACAAGGCCAGGGATACTGCCGATTGCCGTTTCTTCACAACGCAATGTATGAAAAATATCTTGCCATCACAGGTATTCAAGGTAGCACGAGATAAACTGAAATGAGTATGATCCTGCAAAACCTGACAAGTCCAGCAATAGAAGAAGCTATCGAAGCTAATTTCAACGAAGAGATGGCATGTCTGGGCTACGGACTTCCACAGGGAGAACTGCACAAAACACAAGAATTGCTCTGGATTTATACAGGGTCTCATGGTCCAAACGCCGTACTTTATTCCCGTTTTGTCAGTGAAGATACCACATACATTGATGCGAGAATCGACGAAATGCTAACATTCTTCAAAACTCGCAACATGGATTTTGGCTGGACCATTGGCCCTACTACACGACCCACAAATCTCGCATTTATGCTCGAGACACACGGTTTTGTTTATAGTGATAGTACAATGGGGATGGCCATAGACTTGCAGGCAGTGAATGCACACATCTTTGTAAATGCAGACCTCATCATCACAGAAATTGAAGACCTGGAGACATTGAAGATATTACGTTCCATCGAAATATCGGGCTTTGACGCATCAGAGATGGCTGCACAAAACTACTATGACTCATATGCTCACACTGGATTTGGCAATGGAATGCCGTGGCATCATTATATTGGGTGGTTGCATGAAGAGCCTGTCGCTATTGCTTCCTTGCTCTTTCATGCAGGTGTGGCAGGTATCTATGGCGTTGCTACCACTCCGTCGTCCAGGCGTCAGGGTGTTGGAGCAGCGATAACCCTTCATACACTTCACGAAGCACACAGGCATGGCTATCGTATAGCCGTTCTCTCGCCAACAGAAATGAGCATCGCCATCTATCGCCGTATCGGCTTTCAGGAATATTGCCAACTCCATCACTACGAATGGTCGGAAGGAAAATAAAACACACACGTATGCGTACCAGACAAATCACTCTTCCACCAGATGCCCATATCCTTGTCGTGAAGCTGGCAACAATCGGCGACTTGCTGTTAGCTACACCTGCGCTGCGCGCCCTGCGTGAAACCTATCCACAGGCACATATTGACCTGCTGGTTACTCCTGCATCCGCTGGCTTGCTTGATGGCTGGGAAGTCATTGACCGCGTGATTGTACTGGATAAATATCTCTTTGACTATCCGCAGCAGTTATTTAAAAACCCTCGCAACCTGCTCCGTCTCAGACCACTCTGGCACGACCTGCGCGATGGTAACTATGACGCCGTTCTCCTGATGCATCACCTCACCCTCTTCTTCGGCCGCTTGAAGCACCAGATACTGATGCGAGCTACGGGAGCAAAATGGCGCATCGGTCTAAATAATGGCCATGGTTGGTTCCTCAACGTGCGCATCAAGGACAACGGCTTTGGCGCCATGCACGAAGCACAATATAACCTCGCAGTAGCAGAGGCCGCGGGCGCAACTACAAGCGATAAGCGCCTGACCGTGCCGATCAACGAAAAAGAGCGCCAGCAGGCCAGCCAGTTAATAAATGAAACAGAGATCATTGAACACCCGATGATCAATCGCCCCATCATTGCCATGCATCCTGGCAGTGGTGGTTATAGCGTAGCGCGTCGTTGGGCACCAGAACGCTTTGCCCAACTGGCAGATACGCTCTTTCAAGATGTCGGAGGCCAATTGATCTTGATGGGTGGTCCTGAAGAGGCCGAACTACATCAGCAGATCATTGGCATGATGCAGTCCGGTATGCCTGTACGCAGTTTTGCAGGCAAGGGAAGCATCCGCGTTGCAGCGGCAGTCTTGGAACAAGCTGATCTCTTCGTTGGTAACGATTCAGGGCTTATGCACCTGGCAGTGGCAGTAGGCACGCCCACCGTCGCTATCTTCGGCCTGACGAACTCTGACGCCTGGGGACCCTACACAGGCGGCACACCTGGACAACAGGCTCTTGTCGTAAAATTGGATTTGCCCTGCATGCCCTGTTTCTACCGGGGCCACGATCTTGGCACGCCTGAGGGCTGCATGACACGTGATTGCCTGGCTATGCTCGGCGTTGATCCCGTGGCAGTTGCGGCACGAAGACTATTGCGGAAAACAGGAAAATGGCATAGTATGAAGGAAGTAAGAAGAGGAGACTAACATGAGTGCAACAACATATACATCACCAGTGGATAAACTGCTCACTTTAGGTGAAGCAGAGCCTGTAGATTCTGACAAATGGCCCAATTATCTCGAACTTGGTTTTGGCCCGGAACATATACCAGACCTGCTTCGCATGGCGACGGATCGTGAACTACGTGGCCTCGAATCAGAAGAAGGTGAAGAAGAAAAGCCTGAATTCTGGGCGCCCATCCACGCTTTACGTACGCTAGGTCAACTACATGCTGAGGCTGCAGCTGAGCCATTAGTCAATATGCTTTCGGAAGTAGACCAGGATAATTGGATACAAGAAGAACTCCCTCAAATTTACGCTCTGATCGGTCCTGCAGCAATCCCCGCTCTTACAGCATACCTGGCTGATTCGACCCATGATGTATACACTCGTGGCTTTGCCGCAGAAAGTCTGGAAACAATTGCTCAAAAGTACCCTGAGAGTCGCTCAGAATGCATCTCTGCTATCAGCAAACAATTAGAGGAGTACGAAGAAAACGATTATGAACTTAATGCCTTCCTCATCGCCAGTCTGTCGCATCTAAAGGCAATAGAAACCCTTCCACTCATTGAGCGCGCCTTCGAAGCAGATAGGGTTGATGAATTTGTAATAGATCTTGACGATGTGCATGTTGGTTTTGGTTTAAAGGAGCGTGAAGTAGTCGAAAGCCCATTCCTCGAGATGTTCAAGGAAATATCAGCTTCGCGTGCAAAGCAGAATGAAACGCCCTCACATTCCCAAGAGGAATCCTACGAGCTACCAACGCCACCTGCTCGAACTACCACTGACAAGATCTTAAAATTTTCAGGCAAAAAGATCACGAAAAAGAAAAGCAAGAAAAAGAGGTAACTGCAGTCCCTTTCGCCCTTTTCACAGGCCTTGTAAAATTGCCAAGCTCGACTTCAGGTAATTCCCGCTTTATTATCTCAATCATCGTGCGCACCCCCAGGGCCTTGCCCATTGATTTGAGCGCTGGCATACGAGGAAGCAACACCTCTGGATCGATATTCAGATTGCGCAACTGGATGAGGCGCAAGCCCGTCTCTTTCACAAACATCAGCAAAGCCTCTACTTCGCGTTCGCGATCAATCATGCCTGGGAAGCAAAGCAGGTTAATTGAGCTATAAACACCTGCATCCCGCGCTCGTTTAAGCGATTCTTTGACATCCTCAAAGCTATAGCCAATAGGGCGATAATAGACAGCATATGTTTCCGGGTGCCCAGAGATTGTGCTTGCGCGGATAGTGTCCAGTCCAGCGTCATAGAGTCGCTGCAGCCAACGTGGATTGCTGGCGTTCGTATTAATGTTGATTACTCCCTTATCGGTATGTGTACGCATTGACTTAATTGCTTGCTCTATACGCCGCCACTGCAACAACGGTTCGCCCTCGCAACCTTGCCCAAAGCTCACAATTGCATCTTCTGCTTGCTCCAGGTGCGGTACAGCTACTTCAAGTATCTCATCGACAGTCGGGATGAAAGCCAGGCGATCCTGTGGTGAAATCAAGTCTTCCTCTTCCTGTTTAGAGATGCAGCCGATACAACGCGCATTACAGCCAGGTGAGATGGCTATTGCCATTTCCCAGCGACCGAAGAAGAGATTGCTTGCGGTTGGACAAGAGTAGTCCAGTGCACAATGGGCATGTTGCGCCACAATACGATTATTGGGTAAAGCAACCTGCTTCTCATGTACAAGGTGGCGCAATGTGCGTTTGTTGAAAGCACGAGGATGCCATTTGCGTGGATCATCTGTTTGTATAGCCGCTACATATAAGCGACCATTCATACCAGCAACCGCGCTGTAACCAAAGAAAGGCAAAGGTTCGGTATCAGGCACTTTTTCATATGCTGGCAGCAAGCTGCGCGTATACCCTATAGGTAGTAATGCAGCAGCAGTCCATCCACGCTCTTTGGCTATTACCTGTCGCTCGCCCGAACGCTTCTTTCCTACTGCCAGACGATCGGGCATCATCGAGAGCGTGACGCCATCAGGTAACGGGATAAGATCGCTGGATTCTAGAAGTTGATTGCCAAAGGCGAGGGCGCACAATCGCGGCTCCTCGCGGATTTCTCCTTCGGGAGTGCAATATACGAGATATGGAATAGCCATGATAATCCTTAATGTTGGAGAGCAGGCATTGTAAGCAGCCAGAATGGTAGAATGCGGCTAGTGTACTGGTGGTGGCGCTACCGGGATGCGTGAGCCTGTAGGCCGTTCATCCACATAGTCGTCTTCAAAGTACCTGGATATGGGCGTTGTCTGTGCTTGTGTGGTCACACGTTGCTCAAGTTCTCGTGTCACTTCATAGACAAAACTGAGTAATATATGTTCACCACGCATACTTTGGGACACATGACGAATGCGCGGATGCTCCGACTCCATCCAGGCATTGACCATAGCCTCAAGTGCAGACATGCTATCCCCGCACTGTGCGCTATCAAAGCCTTTGTACTTATACACATCCTGATCCTTTCGCCTAGGGAACATATCTGAGCCATACAAACCAATTTTCCGTTCCGAATGTGAGGTATTGTATCATTACAGCACAATATTTACTATAGAAACGCTCATCTCCCATTTCGTAAATAGGGAAAAAAATCCAAAGGTTCAGGAAGACATACCTGATGCCACCTGGCATGCCAGGTCAACCGCCTGCTCTTCAGAAAGTGCTCTGCCTTCGGCCCAGGCCGCCTTCCAGATTTCTTCATCTACTCGAGAGCGAATATATTCACGTGCCAATTGAGCACGTGAATTCGTTCTCGTCCAGGGAGTCAAACCAATTCTATCCATCAAGCCCTCGGCTGCACCACCCAATTGTGCCGAATATATACTCGCCAAACCCGGTTCTGGTTCTCCTCTCAATCCAATCGCAAAACTTAATGATCCCAGGCCGGTCGCAACAAATTGTTTGTGGCTTAATTCATAGCACAACTTAATACTTCTCAATAGACAGTCGATCGCCTCTGTGTAGTTGCCTTCCAGAATCGTAATTCCACCCTGATCTTTTAAAAAATCAGCAACTGCAATGTTATCCCCTACTTGTTCGAACAACTCCATACCTTGACGATAATAAGACCGCATTTGTTCGAAGTCAGAAGTAAATCCCGCGGCTGCTGCCAAATAGCAGAGCAATTGGGCGCGCAACCACGTTTCACCCGTCTGAGAAAGAAGTTCTATACCCTCCAGGTACAAACTTTTTGCCAGCTCATAATCACCCATAGCATGAGCAGCCCAACCTCGATGGAGCAGCGCGGTCGCCAGTCCGCTCGGGTTATCCAGTTGCCGCCATAGAGCGATACTTTCTTCAGCCAGTTCTACTGCCCGGGCCTGTTCGTTTTGCAAACACAGCAGGCGGGCTGCCTCGCTCAATGCTTTTGCACTTGCTTCAAGTGCTGTTTCATCTACCTTTTCTGGAAGCTGCACAGCCAGGGCTGCATCCAAACAGCTACGTCCTTCAGCCAGATATCCCTGCCATTCCCAGTAGGGCCTGAGGGCCGCAGCCAGACGCAGGCACAATGTTAAAGCAGGCAGTCCTGCCTCTGGAATCGGCTTCGAACGCAACATTTCTCCTCTAACCCCTACACTGGTTTTCCATTCTCCTTCGAAAGAGGAAAGAGTGCTTACCATCACTCCATCTTTGGCTCGTAGAAGTAACCACTCGAGGGCAGCTCGGATATTATCACGATCCATGTCCAACCACGCCAGCCATGAAAGCTGCTGAGGACCTCTTAGACCGATTTCCGCCGCCTCTACGACTCTGAGGTAATAGCAGGCGTGCCAGTCCCGCAACCGCTCAAGTTCTCCCCTTGCTGTTAGCCTTTCGAGTACATATTCGCGTAGCGTCTCCAGCATCATGAAGCGCACCTGCTCATCCGCAGCAGGTAGTCGCACTAACAAGCTGTTATCCACTAATAGCATGAGCTTTTCCAGCACAGAGTCGTAAGCAGGAGTATCCTTCTGCTCTTCTCCACCTTGCAGCATCGCTTCTGCTGCCTCAAGCGACCACCCACCTGAGAATACTCCTAAACGAGGAAACCAGGCCTGCTCGACCGGCGAGAGTAGGTTGTAACTCCACATAATTGTATTACGCAGCGTTTGCTGCCTGCCTGGCAAATTCTTGGCTCCTCCGGCCAACGTATCAAGCCGTGTCTCTGAGAGCCGTTTTAAAAGCAATGCCGGTGGCAGCACCTTGACCCTTGCTGCCGCTAACTCTAAAGCCAGCGGTAAGCCATCGACCCTGGCACAAATCTGCGCGATGCTGTTTGCATTTTCAGCGGTTAAGTCGAAGTCGGACACTACAAACATTGCCCGTTCCACAAAAAGCTGGATCGCGCTATACTGCGAAAGTTTTGCTGCTTGGAGCTCAATGCCTGGATCGGGTACATCCAGGGGAGGGACGCTGAACTGGTATTCGCCATATAGGTGTAGCACCGCTCGACTGGTAACCAGTACCTTGAGATAAGGTGCTTCTATCAGCATCTCGCCTACAATCGTAGCCGCCTCTTCCACCTGTTCAAAATTATCCAGCACCAGCAGCAGATGTTTGTTTCGTAAGTATGTATTCAGGCTTTGGATCAGAGATAAGCCAGGAGTTAGTTTCATATTCAAAGCCTGAATGATACTCATTGGCACCTGCGCTGGATCACTGACTCCAGCTAGAGGTACAAACCATACACCCTGCGCAAACATGTCGACCATTTCGCTTGCCACCTGCAGAGCAAGGCGCGTTTTGCCACTACCTCCTGGCCCAAAAAGCGTCAGGAGACGCACCTCGTCGCGTCCAAGCACCTTTAGGAGTCGCTCAACTGCCCATTCTCGTCCAATCAATCGTGTGGTCTGAGCAGGCAGGTTGTGCCTCTTGGTATGCATAGATGTTTGAAAACCACTGGAAGGAACAGATGGAGTGCGTTTTGCAGCAAGCTGACTGAGAGGAGGCTTCTTCCATTCTTCAGCCCCAAAGCTGGTTGGCTCCATTTGTGCAAGTTCAAGCAGGTGAAGCGCTTCATCCTGTGTAGTGATTGCATGCCAGCGCGCCAGTGTCGTGATGATATGCTCTACCTCAAGGTGTGTCAAATACGCCTTCCCACTGCCATTCAGTTTGCGACTGAGCACTTTTGGATGCAGGCCAATTGCTTTAGCCAGTTCTTTCTGAGAATAGCCACTTGTATGAACATATTCTTGTACGCTGTCGCCGAATGAGATGGCATTTAGATGTATACCACTTCTCACATGTTCTCCTCCTAAACAGCATCCCGTTACTCTGTAAGTATCGAGTAGATTTTGAGTAGACTTCAAGTTACCAGAACTATGGAAAGCAAAACCCACATAAGTATACTTAACTCGGAACGGCAAATCAATAGAAAGGAACCAGCTATGTGCATTCTACAAATTCATGCGCAATGTTATGGTCGGTTCTTCGAAGTCCTTCCCAGCGAGGTCGAGAATACCGAACTCATTGTAGAAAATGCGATGTGCCATATACTGCTTGATCTTTTTGATGGAGGGACGGTGGATGATGTGACTATTCGTTTCTCATCTAACTCGCACATGGGTTTGCAATATTGTTCTATTCATATTCACGCTCAATGTGCTTGCCAGTCCTTCACATTACTTCCACATACCAAGGAAAAAATGGGGCTTGCTGTAGAAAATAGTATCAGTTCTATTCTAAGGGAACTTTTTGGGTCGGTACATGTAGATAATGTAACGTTTAGCCCTTTCCCGTGGGATCTGGGGTACGACCATATGATCGCCAGTAACGTGTAATAGAGAGTACACGTTACTGTGAACCTTGACCGGCCCTCAATAAATAGGAGTTAATATTCCTTTGATTAAGATGGAATTCAAGCAAAGTGTTGTCGTCAACCTTCCAACCGAGGAAATCTTTGCCTATATGAGTGACCTTGAGAACCTGTCTGATTGGTCGAGTGTCGTAATCGCTGCCAGAAAAATCTCACGGGAATCGATGCATGTAGGAGCAACTGTGCGATGTACAATTCGCTTTCTAGGAAGGTGGTTTGAAATTTCTTTTGAGATCGTTGAGTGTAATCCCAATCGCTACTTGACTATCAAAAGCATCTCCGGGGTCGCACCTTGCCTCATTAGCTACCAATTCGAGCCAGTTGAAGGTGGCGGGACAAATGTCTCATTAGAGCAAGTAACCCATATCATGGGTGGTTTTCTGGGATTGACAGAGCCAGTGGTCATAGGCACAATCAGTCGCCAGCTTAAGCATGACCTGCTGACATTAAAGGATTTACTGGAAGCCAAAGCTTCAATGAATAGTAGCGCATGCTAATCAAGCGCATTCCCACCAGGGGCATTTCAAGGTCGATGACGTTGCATGGGCAAGCCAAACATAGTTCTGCTAATCGAGCGCATTCCCACCAGGGGCATTTCAAGCTCTATTCCTCTCACTATTCCTCATCAGGCCGTGGGTTCAGCTAATTCCTGAAACGGTCAAAAGAAACTGGACAAGCCGCTATTTCTCTCATACACTAATAGCGAGGGATATTTTCCCAGTATTGACGAGCCATAAGGAATATGTATGACGAAGTATGCTTTCGTAATCGACCAGCGCAAGTGCATTGGCTGTCACGCCTGCACAGTGGCATGCAAAGCAGAACACGACGTTCCTATCGGCGTCTATCGCACCTGGGTTAAGTACATCGAAAAAGGCGAATTTCCCAACTCGCGCCGCTATTTTCTCGTCAACCGTTGTAACCACTGCGATGATGCCCCCTGTGTCGCAATTTGTCCCACCAGAGCCTTATTTAAGCGTATGGACGGCATCGTCGACTTCGATTCATCGCGCTGCATTGGCTGTAAATCATGTATGCAGGCATGTCCATACGACGCACTCTACATTGACCCCTATAGCCATACCGCCGCTAAGTGCAACTATTGCGCTCATCGCATCGAGGTCGGCATCGAGCCAGCCTGCGTAGTTGTCTGTCCCGAACGGGCCATCATTGCAGGCGATCTGCATAATCCTGACACCGAAATCGCCAGGATCATCGCTCGCGAACCCGTACGCACGCGCAAACCTGAGCAAGGGACAGGTCCTAATGTTTATTACCTGGGAGCTGAAGAAGCCACCATCAATCCAGAAATAGCCGTCGAGGAACTGCCGCATATGACGATGTGGAGTACGCTGCTGAAGCCGGGTTATGAAGACGAGAGCGAGATCGACAGAAGCACATCACTGCGCTCCCTTAAGGCCATGAACCGCCTCAAACCATATTCACCACCGGTGCCTCAACGACGTGTTCCAACTGAAGCGCGCATAGTCTATGACACACCCAAAAATAGAGCGCCGTGGGGCTGGAAAGTTTCAGCCTATCTTGGCACAAAGTCAATAGGCACGGGCGCTATGATTGTCGCGGCATTGGCGCTGGCGTTCTACGGATTAAGTGGCACACTGAGTAGCTCCATGTACAACTTGCTTGGCATTGGTGCACCCGTGATCGGCGGTTTTTTCATCGCATTGACGCTGGTATTGCTTGTCGCTGACCTGAAACGACCTGACCGCGCCCTCTTTCTCGTATTCAAGCCGAATCCAACTTCGTGGCTTGTCTGGGGAGGCTATATCCTCGGTATCTTTGGTGTACTTGAAGCTACCTGGTTTATTGCTGCTCTCCTTGGTCTCACCGGTGTATTACTCTGGCTCTTCATCCCTGCCATGCTTTTCGGAGCAGCGGGAGCAGGGTATACAGCCTTTCTCTTTGGGCAGGCCGAGGGACGCGATTTCTGGCAAAGTCCACTGTTGCTTCCAATCTTGCTTGTTCAGGCAATCATCGCCGGTTCTTCCGCCTTAGGATTGCTCTCCTGGGTGCTTAATGCCGGAAGCGCTATCAGCACATTGCTCACCATCGTCTTGCTCTGTGCGATCACGCTGCACGTATTCCAGGTCATGGTAGAAGTTTTTGGTTCGCATAGCAACAGCCATGTAGCAACAGTTGCACACTACATAACTGGTGGCGCACTAAAAGGCACATTCTGGGGACTATTCTTTGCAATTGGTTCAATCCTTCCCATAGCAATGTTGTGTATAGCCCTGTTTGTGCCAGCCGCACAACCTGCGCTACTGGGCTTCGCAGGCATACTTGCACTAGTGGGGCTTTTCGCCTACGAACACTGTTTCGTAACTGCCGGGCAGGTGGTTCCCTTAAGCTAACTACCTGCAACGATACGGATATTGCTACAAATACCTCCCGTGTAGGGGCAGAGGTTGCGGGGATGCTGGAATGGGGGCGCTTGCGCTGCCCTTGGAGCTCGACAGCAGTATCCGACACATCTGCAACCTTGCCTGATGGGTCTATACATCCGTAGCCAGCTATAGCTTGTATCGTGAGCCACCTATACCTGTGGTAATTGGTAGGAGAGAGCATTACTCAAATCCCAATTCTGGCTGCTCAGCTTCATGGCTTGCTTCACGTTCAAACCGATAGTATATTACTTCCTTTCCAATCTTCCTCCGCACGCTTTAGAGAGGCACAGCTTAGTGTAACGGTTCATCGGTCATACGTCTATTTGCGTTCAATCTCAGGGTGTGTTTCATTTTTTGATACGGTTGGCGAAGTGTTTAAGCGGCAAGAGCAGCAAAGCGAGAAGAGCGGGTTCCATTGTTGTTGTTGCCATTGTTGCTATGGATATGCGTTTGGTGATTGTTGCATCGTGTATCCCCCTTACAACTTGACACAATCCACTCTCAATCCAGTGTGTATATATAGTACAACGCAATCCAAGATTGCCAGTAACTACCCAGGTGCTATTCTCAAGCACTCTCAACTATTCGCTTGTGCTCCCTGTAGAAAATGTCCATCTCTTATGTGCCTGTCTGCTTGGGTTCAGGTGCCTCTTGTAGCAAGTCTTTGGCAGGTGTTTTGATCAACAAACTGGCTCCACTGTGATCATCAAAAGATGTATATGCGTTTTCCGACTTTCTTAACTCGGACTACTGATTGATCTGTTTAATATGATATCATGGAGGAAGTAAGCTCTCTCTTTCTGGGATGTTCGATCATGAACTGTGGAGGCTCGGCTTATGCGCAGGCTCAAGAGAGGTAGTTGGAGATCGAGTATCGCTATTGTAGGTATCCTGTTTCTCTTGATACTTATGGTATGGGTTCCCGCGTCGGCGACTGGTGCAGGTGAAAGAGCGTCGGGACTCGCTACGTCGGTAACAGGAACGGTGCAAATGACACCAACTGAAGATGCGACGGTGGCTGCATTGAATAAAGAGAAGCTCGCCCAGGAAGTCCAACAGCTGAAAAACCAGAATGAGCCAACTTTCTTTGATTGGCTTCGAGGTAATGTATCTATTCTCCTTTTGGGACTCGGTGCCCTTGCTGGTTTCCTTCGCTGGCTTGCAGATCGGCGAGATGCACGAGACAAAGAGTTGAAGGATCGGCAAGCCGAACGAGAGAAACGAGCAGAGGAGCGCTTCCAGTCCATCGTTGAAGGGTTAGGCAATGAGCGAGAGGAAGCGCAGGTTGGAGCAGCAATCACCCTTCGTACCTTCCTCCACCCGAGATATGAGCAATTCTATCGACAAGTATTTGATCTTACCGTTGCTCATTTGCGTCTTCCAAGAAGGTCTGTTCCACTAGATGGTGATCCAAATACTCCCCTGCCTCTCACCTCGCTCCGCCAAGCACTGATTGTGGTCTTCAAGGAAGCTTTTCCACTTGCTCGAAGCCAGAATAAGGGAAGCCCTCGGTCTCTGGATGCGAGCCGTATCCAATTAGACAATGCTTACCTCAGAGAGGCTGATCTAAAACAGGTATGGCTGCGACAAGCATCCCTGCGAAACGCCATTCTGCACCGGGCTGATCTCCGCGGAGCCGATCTCCTCGAGGCCGATCTCTGCGAGGCCGATCTCCGCAGGGCCAATCTCGATGGAGCCAACCTCAAACGAGCAAACATTGAAGATGCTGAATTGATGGAAGATACCAACTTACGTGGAGTCAAAGGACTGACTAAAGATCAGTTAGAAACCTGTAAAGCCAAAGGGGCTATCATTGATGAAGCCTCCACGAGCAGTTCATCCCAGTTACCCATTTCACCTTCCCCGCCATTGCAAAGCAACGACTCGCAATCCCGATCCACTCTATCTGCTCAAGGGAGTACACCAACTCCTGATACAGATGGGAGCAATGCAGCTTCCTCCCAACAAATCTAGAGTCATGAGGGTTTACGTGCGAAGCAACAACCTTGCGGGGATAATCTCTGCTACAGGTGGTACCCATTGATGATCAAAATTATATCACCTGGGTTCAGCTTAGATGATCAAAAATAAGGCAAGTGATATGAGTAACTATCACGGTATCACGTTTAATAAAAAATCTGGCTTATAGTTTACTCGAACCCACCTCACAAGCACATGGTAAAAGACAAAGTGACCGCGCAAGCCCCCTCTATGGCCCACGCGGTCACTTTACTATTGGAATCTCAATCTATTTTTCCAGGCGATCATGCTCGACCAACCAGCGAATGAAGCCTAAACGATGTCGCTCTTCAAGCATTTCACGATACTCTATTTGTTCGGTTACATGATCTTTCATATAAACCAGGCGTGTGGCTTCCATTTCTGAAAATCCCAGCGATAGCAGGTGTTCAAAGTCTGCATTATCAGTGGCATATAGATTTTCTGGCATAATTCATAATACTCCCTCTACAATAAAGGAACAAACTACGAGTTCGAATCATGCAGACTTTTTTAAAGTCTCTATAATATGTATACGTTGGAAAGCATCTGTAAGATGCACCTTTCAGATTAAATATCGCTTAGTATTTACTACGCTGAAACCCTTTACTAATTACAACTTCTTTTGGCGAGAGAAAATTCCGGTAGCTTCAGATCAGTTAGTGCTTGTAGCAAATATGCCTCATGCATATGCGTTTAATATCCTAGACGGATATACGAGAAAATTTTGAAATGGTTACAGGCCTTTTATTTTCGTACCAACCTGGAGTATCCTGCAAGCTCGTTCGGCGGCGTCACTTGTCAATTGGGCCGCATTTTCCATTGCATATGTTAAGCTCATTGGACTGGAAGGCAGCGTTACCACAGCATCAACACCAAGCTCATAAATATCCTGGTAATGATCCCCCAGGCTTCCTGCAAACGCCAGCACAGGTAGTCCGTGACGTTTCGCTATGGCTGCAACAGCTCCCACGCTCTTCCCATACGCTGTTTGCGCATCAATCTGCCCCTCCGCTGTAATCACCAGGTCTGCCGCGCGTACGCGTTCTTCCAGGTGTACAGCCTCCAGAACTATCTGGGCGCCGGGTCGCAGTATCGCGTGCAGGAAAGCCATCAATCCTGCTCCCAGACCGCCAGCAGCGCCTGCTCCTGGAATATCGCGAACGGTCAATCCGAGATCTTGTTTTATAATCTGTGCATAATGATCCAGTGCCCTATCTAATTCTGCCACCATTTCAGGCGTTGCACCCTTCTGTGGCCCATAGACTGCCGAAGCTCCTTGAGGCCCGCAGAGTGGGTTAGTCACGTCGCAGGCCACCTCTATCGTACATTCTTGTAGACGAGGATCCATATTCGATGTTGAAATATGCGCGAGGGTAACTAACGCTGTGCCGCCGCGTGCGATTTCTGTTCCCTCGTTTGTGAGAAGAGCAGTACCCAATGCTTGCGCCATACCTGCGCCCCCATCATTTGTTGCGCTACCTCCAATGCCTATAATGAAGTGGCGACTCCCATAATCTAACGCTGCCAGGATCAATTCGCCCACGCCATAAGTAGTAGTGATACGCGGATTGCGCTGCCCGGGAGGTACAAGTGGTAATCCTGCGCACGCTGCCATTTCAATCGCCGCCGTGCGCCCATCGCCCAGCAAACCAAAGAAAGCAGGAACCGGTTCTCCTAATGGGCCAGTTACCGTCTGCTGTATAATTTTCCCTCCTGTAGCATCGACTAGCGCCTGCACTGTTCCCTCTCCGCCATCCGCCACTGGCACAATATCAATTTCTGCCTCTGCATAAACCGCTCGCACACCATGAGCAATGGCCTGTCCAGCTTCCGCAGCCGTGAGACTTCCTTTGAGCGATTGGGGGGCGATGAGAATGCGCATGAGTCCCTCTCCATTGATACGACAGTTATATTGCTAAAGAAAGGTTCAATTGAACCATACCTAACTGAATTATACCAGACCTGAAGCCAGGTAGCAGCCGTTTCCTTTCTCGTAGTTATAGTAAGAGCAGGAGTTGTGTAAAGTGGCAAGGGCACCCTTGATATGAGTGATAGTGGAATGGTCTTAATTTAACGTGGCCCTCAAATCCCATCTTATTCACCCCAGGTGCATCTCAACCGCAACGCCGCTCTCAAACGCCGTTCATACTGCTTGCGTGGAATCTCGGTCACCCCTAAAGTAGCCAGGTGCGGTGTCCAAAACTGCACATCATGCAACACATACCCTCGCGCTTTCAAGTGTTCGACCAGCGCGACCAGGCACACCTTCGAAGCATCGGTGGCATGAGAAAACATACTTTCACCCATAAACGCCCCACCTAACGCAACTCCATATAACCCACCAACAAGTTTCCCATCTTTCCACGCCTCCACACAATGCGCAAATCCCGCGTAATGCAACTGTGTATATGCGGAAATGAAAGACTCGTTGATCCATGTCTCTTCACGTTCGGCACAGCAGCGTATAACCGTCTCGAAATCCGTATCCATGTGCACTTCATAGGCATGCTTGCGCAGCGTGGCTCGCAGGGAGCGCGAGATATGTAAGTTGGGATGTTCCAGGATAGCACGGGGGTCAGGTGCATACCATCGAATTCTGCCAAAATGATCCGCCATAGGGAAGATTCCCTGTGCGTATGCATTGATGACCAGCATCGGATCAAGTGGTTCGAGTACTTTATTAGACATATGCGTTGTGATGTAGACCTCAAGAATGATTAAGCCTGGAGGATATCTTTGTGCTTCCCATGATATCATAGAATAACTGGTAATTTAAGTTTGTGATAAAATGGCACTATATCTTGTGCTAAACAACTTGAGCCAAACCTTTCACAAGGATGAACACCAAAAACGTGTATCTATCACTCGGTAGCGTGCTATAATCCCCTTGATGACTTAATTTTACCTTCAGTACTGGGGATTATTTACTATATGTCAACCCAACAGCCAGGACATCAACTCGACAACGCACAACATGAGCAAAGACGCAAGCAACCTCTCTGGATACGCTGGCTCATTGCGAGCATCATTATTCTATTGATTGTCGTTGGCATTATTATCTGGGTGGTGACAAGCCAGAATTCCTTAACTACCATCTTGCCTATTGTTATCTTTACCGTCCTCGGCGTAATTATCGCCCTTTTCCAATGGCTCTTCCCTCTCTCATCTAACGCCTCTGACCATCCTTCGACTAGCACCCAACCATCCCTTATCCCACATCTATCTTCCGCTACTCCTTCTCTGTCAACAATGCCGGAGATACATGTACACGTTCCCTCCGCTAACCATACTCATCCTCCACAATCAGGTCCTCTTGATAAGCCTGCCTATCGGGGCATTATGGGTGTTCCCCCGCCAACCGATCCTAGAACTATCCAGCAGCGCAAAACCGTTGTTACGGATATCTTCGGCAAGCTAATCCAGCCCGACGTGACCACTTTTGTGCTTACAGGCTTAGGGGGTGTCGGCAAATCGACACTTGCAGCTTTGATCTATCGCTACGCTGAAGAGCAGCGCAGTGCTGGCAACGGACCGTTTGCTGCTGAAGCTATCTGGCTAAATATCGACCCTACCGTCACCTTTGCCGACCTGGCTGGCAATCTCTTTGAAGTATTAGGCAAACCTTTACCAGATTTCACAAACTTGTCCCTTCAGCACCAGGCAATGGCGCTTTTGAATGTACTGAACACTACTGATCAGCCGCGACTGGTTGTCCTGGATCAGTTTGAAAATTTGCTTGATTTGCAAACTGGGCATGCCCTTGCAGATCGTCCTGGCATCGGAGAATGGCTCGATGCCATCAATAGTCAGCAATGTACCTGTCGCATTCTGCTTACCAGTCGCCTCTGGCCGCAGGGAACTCACAAATATCCTCCGACCTATATGCAAGAATACTTCGTCAAAGGTCTGGAAGTTGCCGAGGGCATAGAGTTGTTGCGAAAACTAAACATAGATGCAGCGGATGCAGATTTACGTACCGTCGTACAACACTGCCAGGGTCATGCTTTCGCGCTGACCCTCCTGGCATCATTCCTGCGAACCCGTAACCTGAGCCTTGCCTCCTTCTTCCAGGATTCCATCTATCCTCAAATCTGGAGCGGAAATGTCGCCCGCAATCTCCTTGATTGTATTTATACCCGGCAACTGAACGATGAGCAGCGCAAACTGCTGTTGGCTTTCTCCGTCTATCGTAAGCCAGTACACGTGAGTGCTGCGCAAGCACTTTTAGATGTTGATGACGAGGAGCCGAAGATGCAGGCGCATTCTGCCCTTGACGCATTGCTGAATCAACACCTGCTACAGGCCTGGGGTGAGGGTCGCTACCAGTTGCATACAATTGTTGCCAACTATGCGCGAAGTCACTTTGTGGAGGGCAATGAGCAAGCCAACTTGCAGGCTTTACGAGCAGCGCACGCTAAAGCTTCACAGTATTACATGCAATATGCATCCATGGTTTATCCTCCCCGAGAGAAGCGCAGGCGAGCTGGCGACGTTGAACCCCTTGTAGAGTCCGTCTGGCAGTTGTGCCAGGCCGAACAATGGCAAAAAGCCTATGCACTGATGGAGCGTGAAGGGATCTTTGCCACGCTTAAGCGATCGGGAGGCAATGCTATCTTGCTAGAACTCTATCTGCTGCTGTTCCCATTAGATAAGTGGCATCCAGATCGTTCTCAAGAGGCACGCATCTACAATGAGCTTGGTGCAGTGTACAGGCTGTTAGGCCGAATGGACCAGGCTCGCATGTTTCTTGATCAGGCATTACGGATCTATACTGAAGACGGAGACCACCTCGGACAAGGTAGAGTGCTCAATGATCTTGGTCGTGTCTTTGCCGATTTAGGAAACGAGAAACAGGCACAGAGCAACTATGAGCAAGCGTTGCACTTATACCAGCAGCAGGAATATCCCTCAGGCGAAGGCTCAGCGCTCAATAACCTTGGCTGGGTCTGTATAACACTGGGACAAAGTAAGCAGGCGCAGAAATACTATGAGCAGGCCTTGAGCATCTTTAGGGAGATAGGTGATCGCATTGGAGAAGGTGCAACCCTCAACAATCTCGGTCGGGTTTACGAGGACCTTGAACAAAGAGAGCAAGCGCAAGAATATTATGAGCAAGCGTTAAGCATCTTCAGGGAAGAAAGAGATCGTAAAGGTGAAGCCTGGTCACTGAACAATCTTGGCAAAGTGTACAGAAAGTTAAGGCAATATGAACAATCCCTGCAATACCTTGAGCAAGCTTTACAAATCCGCAGAGAAATAGATCGAAGAGGAGAAGGAAGGACGCTCAAGAATCTAGGTACCGTTCATGAGAAGCTTGGGAACAAGCAGCTAGCCATGCAGTACTACCAGGAAGCCTTGAATATCGCACAAGAGGTAGAAGATCACGAAGGCCAGGGCAAGACATTGCGTAATTTAGGCAAACTCTACCTCGATCAACAGCGATTTGACGTTGCACTGGCCTCTTTACTGCTTGCTCAAAATATCCTCACAGAGGCGCAAAGTTCATACTGCGACGAGTCACAGCGTGGCATCGATACCCTGCGCAAAGCTGTCGGCGATGAAGAGTATACGGCATTACTAGCACAAGTTGAGCCGCATGCCCAACAGATTGTGGAACAGGCGCTGCGTGTAGGAGTTTGAGAAGCTATATTTTGGGTTGCCTGTCGGCTTCAGGGTCTCACAAGTCGAGGAAGGAGGGTTACTGTTCAAAATATTAAAGCAGGCTAGAATTGATAGAGCTACCTGGGAGCAGCTCTAGACCCTAGCCCCCTCCCAAACCACCTCAAATACCTCCCCATCCATCCATTCACCTCCCCAACCATCTCCAAATCTTCTGTATTCAGTGGTTTAATTACCAGCAATAGTCCGAAGGACAGCATCAGAAACGCTACACCGGCTATTACAAGCGAAAAGCGACCCGAAGGATGCCAGATGATTCCAGGCAATGCTGCTATTGTCAGAGCCAATAACATGCGCAAAGTGAATCCCAGAGGATATTTCTCGGGTAAATCTTGCCAGAGAAATGTGAGTAGTAGGCAACCCATAATGATTTTCGAAATACCGTCAGCTACAAGCGCTCCTCCTGGCCCCCAGTGTGAAATTAACACTATTCCAAACATTATCGCTGCTATCAATCCCACAAACTGCCCCAACGCGACCAATCTTGGCTTACCTATCACATAGAGCGTTGATTGATGAATGGTTGTACCAAGAACACGCACAATGATATTAAAGAAGAGGAAAATTGCCAGTAGCGAACCCACTTGGTCATAGTTGCTACCATATAATAAATGCACAATAGCTTGCGCATTGAACAAACAGAATACCAGTATCGGGGCAGACAACAGCGTTTCGACCTTGATGAGTGCTTGCCAGGTACGTGAAATGCGCTCATAGTTCCTTCCAACAAATGCGGCAGCGAGTGCTGATCCAGCTACTCCCCCAAAGCCCGATACTAACAAGAGGCTAGCAGCATCTGCTAGTTGGAAGGAGAGATTGAAGTAAGCTATCTGTGCCACCGAGACAGCAAAGTAGGCGAGCAGGATAATAGATACTTGTTTCAGTAGGGCACCTGAGA
>WNFX01002367.1_pt1 | contig 31382 bp, 37 predicted proteins | sample 5400111 | NCBI WGS metagenome assembly WNFX01 (sample SAMN13153363, study PRJNA577476) | soil metagenome | isolation source: 40 cm soil or saprolite under grassland replicate 1 | place: USA:California | collected 2016-06-15 | reverse complement strand
ACCCCTGAGAAGACTTGTTGACGGCCTTAACAGAAAAAGACGTTTTTATGCGGCGTGGCACTGGCGGAAAATGGCGACGACCTTTCCCTGAACCTTCCATTCTTCATCCCACTCACTCTTGGGAATAATAATAGGTTCTAATTCAGAGTTAGCCGGTTGCAGACGCACCCTATCGTGATCTTTCTCCTGGAAGAAGCGTTTGAGGGTAGCACTACCGCTCATCCCTTCTTGTAAACGAACAGCGACGACAATATCGCCGTTGTTGCAGGTATCCTGAGGTTTAATGACGACATAATCACCATCACAAATGTGATCTTCGATCATGGAGCGACCTTTTACGATTAATGCATACGTGTTGTCAGGCTCCAACTCACGGCCAACGTCGAGCATTTCCTCGGGATCATTAGAAATTTCGAGAGGCTGACCTGCAGCGATCGAGCCCATGACGGGGATACCAGTAACTGTTTCAATCAGCTTGATGCCACGGCTTTTCTTGGGCTGGCGAGAGATAAGCCCCTTTTTCTCCAGCATAGTGAGATGATAATCAACATGACCGGTGCTGGCGATTTGCAGTTCACGACCAATTTCGCGATTGGTGGGTGGCATCTTCTCCGTCTTCATGTAACTAACAATAAAATTGTACATTCTTTTTTGAATGTCGGTTGCCTGATCTGATGACATAGTACCCATTTCCGCCTTTCTGTTTCGGCCTCTTTTATTGTAGCCAGACTACAAAAATAGAACAGCCATTCAAATCTATAATAGCATATCATCTTACGCATTTCAAGCCTTTTATCGAACGTATTTTCCGAATATTATTTCGTGACGCAAAAAAGGGTGATTTTCCTCAACAGGGACTTGGAATAGTGGGCACATTTTGCTATACTCTCCATTGAGAGTAGGTTGAGTGGCAATTGCTCATGCTGTAGGAGATTGCATTGGGAACAGGGGATGAGGGATGATTTGCGCCTACCCCACGAATAAGTGTACAATGAATAAGACATACACTTGAAAAAGGAAAAGGGTGTATTGCAGAGGCGTCAGAAATTCGACGGACCCCAGCCATAGAAGAGGGAGTTCAGATATATGGTTGAGATGACAGTTGAAAGTGTGCGTATAAACCTGGCCACGCAACAGCGAGTGGTCATCTTGAAAGCTACAAAACAGGAACGCTACTTATTTATCTGGATAGCACATGCAGAGGCATACGCAATTGCCGTCGAACTTCAGGGAACGACATCACCCCGTCCGCTGACACATGATTTGCTGAAAAACGTCATTGTGGAGCTAGGGGCAAAAATAGAGAGCATTGTCATTTCAGACCTGATAGAAGACATTTTCTATGCCCGTATCGTGTTGGATGTTGCGGGTAGGCATGTGGAGGTCGACTCACGTCCTAGCGACGCTATTGCCCTCGCTGTCCGTGCAAGAACGCCTATCTTTGTTGAAGAGAGCGTTCTAGAGCGTGCAGGCGTGGCCCTTGAAACGAACGAAGAGCAGACGTTAACGAAGGCAGAGCAGAGGAGAGACAAAAAAGAGATTGACCAGGACAATCTGGATGCTTATCGCGACTTTATCAACACACTGGATGTGTTAGACGAGTTCGGAAAAGATTAACGGGAATCAGGAAAAGAGCGTCCTCCAGTCGTTGCAAAACCCTAGTATAATATAGCTTTTAATATGCTCACCAGGATACGTGATAGCAATCCGTAGGCTAGTATGGCTATCAGGGTATAGAGTTCCAACGGTATGGGAAAAGGTAAGGTTATGTGCTGGAAGATGAGACGGATGGGCAATAGGAAGATATCACTGGTGGAATAGACGATGCTTACCCAATCAGCATTGCCTTGAATGTTTATTAGCTTGAGCAAGAAGCGAAGCAGCAGCAGGAGCTGCACAGCGACAAAGAATAACCCCACAAGTGCTGGAATGGCGCTATGCCTTCTATGCCGTGTACGTGGAGCCACCGGTTGTATGGGTTGAGGAGGATAGAAGGGGTAGACTGGGTACGCACCTTCAGGGGATAGCTGCCCCTTTTTTCGCTTATGAGACGAAGGTACGGATGGTAGCGCAGGGTAAACTGGTGCTGCCGGCGATTGATAGTCAGGGCTGGTGGGAATAATATTCAGGTGAGGGAATGGATGTTCGATGGGTGTTGGTGCAGGCAGCGCTCCATCAGGACCTGGCTCCATCCACATTTCATCAGCAACGCGTGGCGGATCGAGTGGTGGATGAAAGAGTTTGAGCGGCTCGGTCGGTGCATTGTGCTCGTCAAACTCCTGGTAATGCTCATCTTGAGGTTGTGAACCGTACATCATTGCCTATTGCTTTCAAGGTACAAATCAATTCCTCATGGCGACCCAACCCCTGTCTTCTCCATCCAGCGGATGCGGCCAAGTCTAACCTACAACCTACTACTATAGTATACATACGCAGCTATATTTCTGAAATCCAATTTGAATTCAGAAACGGAATAGCACATCTTGATATGTTTCACGTCGCTCCATGAGATGAACATTGTTTTCATCAATCAGTAATACGGCTGGACGGAGGACAAGGTTATATTCTTGATTACCAGGACAGTTAGTGAAATCCTGTGCGTATTATACTTATTGGATGGTTATGTTACAATGGGTCAAATTCGTTTGTGATGAGGAAGAGAGGGATTCTGCATTTATGACACAAGTTGAGAATCAGTTAGAGAAGATGCCAACGGGGGAGGCTGGGCACAAGCCACGGCTGCGCTTTGCCCCAAGCCCAACGGGTCTTATGCATATCGGTGGGTTTCGTACGATGCTCTTCAGCTGGCTCTATGCCCGCCATACAGGTGGCACATTCATTCTTCGCATAGAGGATACTGATGTTGCGCGGACGGTTGAAGGGGCGGTTGATTTTCTCCTGCATGGGATGCGCTGGATGGATATAGATTACGACGAGGGGCCTATCGTGGGTGGGCAGTATGGCCCCTACTATCAAACGCAGCGCAAGGCAATCTATCAACAGTATGCTCACCAATTGATCGAGTCCGGTCATGCCTACCGTTGTTATTGTACAGCGGAGCGACTGGAGCAGTTGCGCAAAGCTCAGGCTGCACAGAAGTTGCCACCGCGGTACGACCGGCATTGCCGTTACCTGACTGAAGAGCAGCGTGCGGCGAACGAGGCGGCTGGCCTCAAGTACGTGGTGCGCATTGCTATGCCTTTGGAGGGCGAGACTGTTGTGCATGACGAGATTCACGGAGATATCACTTTTAAGAATAGCGACATCGATGACGCTGTCATCCTCAAGTCGGATGGTTTTGCCCTCTATCACCTGGCCAGTATCGTGGATGACCATTTAATGGGCATTACCCATGTCTTACGGGGAGATGAGTGGATATCCAGCACGCCACGGCATATACAAATTTACAAGGCCCTGGGCTGGGAGCTGCCTCTTTTCTACCATGTGCCAACCGTGTTAGGGAAAGATAAGAAGAAACTCAGCAAGAGACATAACGCACCTTCATGGATAGAACTCAAGGAGAAAGGATTTTTACCGGAGGCGGTGTTCAACTTCCTGGCGCTGATAGGTTGGTCCTACGATGATAAGACCGAACTCTTTACGCGGGAGGAGTTGATTCGCGTTTTCACGCTGGATCGCATCGGAGCGGCTGGCGGCATCTATGATCCTGATAAGTTACTGTGGATGAACGGGGTCTACATCAGGCAGATGCCGTTAGAGGAGTTAGTCGAGCGTACGTTGCCGTATATGGAGCGTCCAGAGATCGCGGGCGGCCTACCAGATAGTGTCAAACGTCCACTTGATAAAGCATACACCAGCAGGGTACTGCACCTGGAGCATGAGCGATTGAAAACGCTCGGCGAGGCCGCAGAGGTGGTATCCTTCTTCTTTGTCGATGAGCTGCACTATGACACAGCGATGCTGGTGCAGAAAGGTATGGATATTGACCGTACGCTTGTAGGACTGATGCGAGCAAGAGACCTGCTCAATAGCCTGGAAGAGTGGAAGCACGAGGTGATGGAGCCGCCGATGCGCGAGCTGGCTGCGGAGCTCGGCATGAAACCGGGGCAGCTTTTTGGAGCTATCCGTGTAGCGATTAGCGGGCGAACGGCAACACCACCACTTTTTGAGACGATGGAGGCGCTTGGTCGCGAACGAAGTATGGCGAGGATTGAGAAGGCTATCGAAAGGCTAGCTTGATTAGCGAGCGGGTGCGGTTGCGTTGCAACCGCACCCGCTCGCTAATCAAGGAGGAACCTCCTATGATGAACAAAGATTATATCCTGAGGATAGCTGAGCGCTTTGGCAGGGCTTTGGCGATTATACTGCATTTGAGGCAAAGCAACAAATATGAAGAAACGCTTATCTATATCGATGATGTTTTTTTACAGACGACCGGGTTTACTTCGAGCTTTGTGAACTCCGCTTCAGAAGAGATGCTCCTACAGATGATTTCGCCGCTGGGCGTTTTGAACGTGCAAAAATGTGTGTGGATCGGCCTCCTGCTGAAAGAAGAGGGCGATGTCTACGTGGAGATGGGAAATGAGGACGAGAGCTATTACAGATACCTGAAGTCCTTACATTTTTTCCTGGAGGCTGCAAAGCAGAGCAGTGAAGTCAGAGACATTGATATTGTGTCAGCCGTTGAGTATGATCTGCGTGCGCTGGAAACGTTTGAACTACCCCAGAAGACAAAGCTAGCGGTGGTCTTTTATGAGAGGCTGCGAAGTAAAAGTGATACGGAACTAGAGACTGGAGGGATGTCGAGGGAAAAAGTAGAGCAAAGTTTAGCACAACTGGAAGAGAAAGGCTAGACAAGTAGCTAGAGATTGATTACACTTACTTAATGACATAACGGGCTTTAGCCCGCCGCAAGCCGCTGGGATTCATCCCAGGCGGTGAGGCGTGTCCAGGCTTTAGCCCTTGCTTGCCGTGCCCCCTTTGGGGGTTGAAAGAGTGTTCTAGCTATGCTATACTCAGTAATAGGAGTAGCACATGGGGCAAGGAGGAAGCAGACATGGCCAAGGCCACGACGACGATCAGGCAGAGTTTGAACTATCAGCCGCAGTATGCCCACTACTTTGCGGAGAATGCCGCTCTCTTCAACCGCGTCGTGTCCTTCTACTTCGCTTGTATCCAGGCACACGCGGGCATCCTGGCTCTCACCAACAAAGAGGCGCTCACAGCCCTGGAGAGGCTCACCCATGCGACGGAGAAGCATGCTTCTCCCATCCTGCCACTCGACAACATCGCGCCAGGTATCCCGGCCATGTTTCGGCGGGCGGCCATCAATGCAGCTCTGGGATCTGCTCGCTCCTTCTCCTCCTCGCTCAAAAAATGGCGAACCCGCAAGGAGAAGCACGAAGCCAAACAACTCCGCAAGAGCGCAAAGTCGCGGCCCTTCAGGGAGCGCCCGCCCGTCCCGCCACGCACCTGGAAGAAGTCGGCTCCTTTCTACGCCGGCCTCTGGAAAGAGAGACAAGATCATAGTATCGTGCTCAAAGTCTGGACCGGATCGTGCTGGTCCTGGGTCAAGGTTCGCACGCTTGGGCGCGACCTCCCTGCCGACTTTGAGATGCAGAGTCCTGCCCTGGTTCGTAGGGGTGCGCAGTGGTGGCTGCATACCTCCATCGAGAAGACCTTCACTGCGCCACCCAAAATAGCAGAGCAAGTCACCAACACAGAGACGAAGATCTGCGCTGTGGATCTTAATCTCGGAGAACACATTGCCGTTTGCACCGTCCAAACTGTCGAAGGCACCATCCTCGCCACCCGCTTCATCGGCGGCGGTAGACGGATAGCGGGCTTTAGGAAGTGTACGCTTGGCCGGATTGCACGCAACCGATCTCAGACTGGCATCATCGCCGAAAACGAGCAGGATAATGCCGCCCTCTGGGCCAAGATACGCCATCGCGACGAGCATATGGCGCATCTGGTGAGCGCGCGTATTGTCCAGTTCGCAGCCGCGCATGGAGCAAGCATTCTCGTCTTCGAGCATCTGGGCAATCTCAAGCCGGAAAAGGGCAGGTATTGGCGTCGTGGCAACACCAAACGCGCCTACTGGATGAAGGGCCGCATTTTCCGCTCTAGCAAATATAAGGCGTGGAATGCAGGCGGCATGATCACCAGCCGCGTGAATCCTCGCAACACAAGTCGTGAGTGTCACCGCTGTCATGGCCTGGTCGTGCGCGACAATGCCGGCCAGCCTGGTACAGGCTATACTCCAGGTGCGACTCTGGTGTTGTGCGAAACGTGCCAGATGCGCGATCATGCCGACCGAAATGCCAGTCTCAGGATCGGACAGCGCTTGCTTGAGCGCTATGCAGAACCTCTCAAAGAAAAGCCTCATACTGCTGGCCGACGTGGAGGCAGAGTCTCGAAAGAGACAGGTGTTACCCCCTCCCAGGACGCCAAACGCCGAAGTGGGCCATCTCCCCGCCAGGCAAGGCAAGGAGACGGTAACGCGCATGGCACCGCGCAAGAGAAAAGGCATCGGATGGGATCTCCTTTCTCAGCTATTCCTCCCCAACTACGCTTACCACTGGAGTAGGGGCTACGCCCTATGTCTCCGGTAGGCGCTTATGGAGGAGTGGCAGAAGCTGCGGGGTTTGAACCCCTGCGGAGTGTCACTGATTAAGCTATGTTTAACATTACCAGGTCAGAAAGTACCTGTAATCAATGGCTTCTACGCAGACACGAGATATTTTTCTCCCAAGAAGAGGTAAGCGGGTGTCGTCTATCAAATCCCCCGATGTTGTGCGGTCGACGGTTGCCGATACATGGCGTTGGCTGTGGCCCGATATGCTTATGCGCATTATCCCGATGGCCGTTATTCCATTTCTCTATATCACATTTTTGCATTTGCCACTATCGTTTCTAGGGTTGACATGGCACGATGTTCCAGAACAACTGGCGATTGGGGTGCTGGTTGGTATCTTCATGGCTGCCTTTGCTGCTGTGTACCGCATGTTCATCGTTGGTCCCTGGTTTCGCAGGCCCACCATCAGCGATCACTTTTTGCAGGGGTTTTTCTATTTGTTTATAAATGGGCCGGTGGAGGAGTTGTTTTTCCGGGGATTTGTGTGGGCCGCTATAACGCAATGGACCGGATGGATTGGCTGGGGATGGTTGGTCAGTACGGCAACTTATACGCTGTATCACCGACTGGGCAAGTGGAACTGGCGAAGTGTCGGGGGAGTTGGACTGGCAGGCCTTGTTTTTAGCTTGATCTACCTGGCGCAGCCAACGCCACGCACGTTGTTGGCCGTAATTATTGTGCATGGTTTTACTACTGCAGGTTTCCTTAGCTGGGGCGACGAGGTTATGTACCAGCGCTGGAAGCGGAAGCAGGGCACGTAGATGTGTCAGGACGGCAAGGCCTAACTCCGCTGACTTTATATACCTGCCTCTATGTTCCTTAAATACAGAAGTTTCAGAAGTTATCTTCTCCATCAATAGCAAACCCAGTCTCGAGTCGTTACCATTATGCACCCAAACCGTCTCGACTTGTAAGGTATAATTAAAAAAACATGTTTTATATTCGCACTTGGAGGTCCATTTCGTTGAAAACTGTTGTTACCGGCGGAGCAGGATTTATTGGCTCTCATCTCTGTACAAGGCTACTGGATGAAGGGCACAGCGTGCTGTGTATAGATAATCTCATAACTGGTTCAGAAAGAAATATTGCGCCACTGCTCAATCATCCACAATTTACCTTTACGCGGCACGACGTGACGGTGCCATTTGATTTTGAAGCAGATGCGATTTTCCACCTGGCAAGCCCGGCCAGCCCGGTGGGTTATATGGAACATCCCATTGAGACTATACTGGTCAATAGCCAGGGAACATACCAGATGCTCGAGCAGGCAAAGAAGCAGAATGCGATGTTTCTGGTTTCCTCAACGTCCGAGGCCTACGGCGATCCACTTGAGCATCCGCAACGCGAGGAGTACTGGGGCAATGTCAATCCAGTTGGACCGCGCGCGTGTTATGACGAAAGTAAGCGCCTGGGCGAGACGTTGACGATGGAGTACTTCCGACAATACAGGATCAACGCGCGTATTGTGCGTATCTTCAACACCTATGGGCCAAATAGCCAGATACATGATGGACGCATGATACCAAATTTTATTACGCAGGCATTACACGATGAGTCTCTAACGATTTATGGGGATGGCAGCATTACGCGCAGTATCTGTTACGTGAGCGACCTGGTAGATGGTTTGATGCGGGCAATGTTCAGGCCGCATACAGCGGGAGAGGTTTTCAACCTTGGCAATACCGAGGAGCATAGCGTGCTAGAATATGCGCAAACGATTATTCGATTGTGTGAAGCTACTTCAACGATTATATTCGAGCCAAACCGCGTTGACGACCCAGAACGGCGGCGCCCGGACATTTCCAAGGCCCAGCGCGTGCTGGAATGGACACCTAAGATAGGTATTGAGAGTGGTTTGCGCCGCACTATTGAATGGTTCAGCAATACTCTTTCTCAGCCTTCAAGCATATCATAGGGCATAAAACTTAGAAACATAGCGAACAATATGAACAATCCCGGTGCCGGTGGATTTTCTCCAATCCACAAGGCTTCCTGGCTGCAATCAGCCTCTTTATTTTTGCGTGAAAAGGTCATAGTATCAAACCTGGTGGGTTTGATAGGGGGATTGTGCGCGATTGTTCTGCTCATGATGCTACGGGAGCCATGGAATTTCCGGCTCCCGTTATATTGTGTCATCCTGACCTGGACGATACTCCGTCCGCGAGTAGCACTCTATCTCATGCCCTTCGCCGTACCCTGGGGTTCGCTCGATATTATCGATGTTGCTGGCCTGCATCTCAACAGTGCCGATATCCTGGTAGTCTTGCTGGGTATTGGCTGGTTGTTGAGTTTTGGGCTGCGTTCAGCTGTTTCAGATAGGGACTGGGACACATATGGCGCCCGTTCAGGACCTGGCGACCGGGAAGCTTCAAACGTCCCACGCTACCTTCTATTTGCGCTCCTTGCCTTGCTTGGCGCAATGTTGCTCTCTATGAGGGCATCTATCAGCATCAGTTCGAGCCTGAAGGAGGTGAGCAAATGGTTGGAATTCCTGGTATTGCTGCTGATCGGCTCACAGTATTTACGGACCCGCAAGCAGATCTGGACAATGATTGTGCTTGTTTGCCTGGCAGGGGTCACTCAGGCTTTTTTGGGCTATCTCCAGGCCTTTTTTGACCTGGGGCCCCAAACTTTTATCCGCGATACGAGCCTGCGGGTCTACGGTACCTTTGATCAACCCAACCCATTCGCGGGGTATCTCAATATGCCGTTAAGTATTGCCCTTGCCCTGGCGTTGCTCGGCAGTAACAAGTTTATACGCCTATGGGCAGCACTGGGGAGCGCCATACTAGCGATAGCAGTGTATCTCACTCAATCCCGGGGCGGAGAGATTGCTATTGCGGTAGCGCTGCTCTTCATTGTGATTGTGGGTTTGCCTCACTTACGGAAGCTCATGGCGCTGCTGGGACTGGCAGGTTTGATCATGATCGAAATGTTTTTCAGTGGATGGATACCGACCTTTGTCGTTACGCCATTGTTGAAATACTTAGGGATCATTCAAATTTCGTTTACCAATCCCAGCCAACAGGATTATTCAACTGCAGAGCGTTTAGCACATTGGATTGCCGGTGTACGCATGTTTGTGGATCATCCTCTAACAGGGGTAGGCACGGGTAACTATCCTGATGCATATCCGCAGTACTTCGTCACTATTTTTGTCAATTCATTAGGACATGCACATAACTACTACATCAATATTGCCGCTGAAATCGGTTCTATTGGATTGACGGCCTATTTACTGTTTCTGATGGCAATGTTTGTGGCCGGAGGAAGTGCATATAATAGCATTCACAAAAAATATATGCAAGCAAAGGCCGGGTTAGAGACACCACTGCCCAAAGTACTGGCGCCGCTGGGCTTATGGAACAAGTTACTTGCATTGGTGCAACCGATGTCCATATCTACTCGTGTTCGGACTCAGGATAGATACAGCATCCTCGAGATGATCAGGAATGACCGGGCATTAGCTATAGGACTTTTGGCCGCTCTTCTATCCGTATGCGTCCATAATCTCGTTGATGATTTATATGTACATAGTTTAACCAACTTGATTGCGTTACTCCTTATCGCTCTTATCCGTCTAGAGGGAGTAGCTCATAACGTTAGCAACAACGGAGGGAATTTTGATTACGCCGAAATCGCAAAATAGTAGTGTGTCTTCTGTAGATAACAACCAGAGTGGTGCAGTTGAAGAAAGTAAAGCGGAACTTTTAGGGCAAGAGATGCTGAAGGAAGACAGTCAAGTACCGATAGAGGCTGAGATTACAGCCGACCAATTGTCGCTGAATAAAAAATTGTTGAATTGGCGCACGCTTTTGCCATTAGTTGTCGTTGTTGTCGCGATTGTTTTCTTTGTACAAAAATTACAGATCGATCCCCAAAAAACCTGGGCAGCTATAAAGAGCGCTGATGTCTTTTTTTTACTGGCCGCATTCGCTATATACTATTTCTCTTTTCTCCTACGAACTCTTCGATGGCGCGTCCTCCTGGAAAACGTGGGTTTTAACAAAGCGAATGGCGTTGATCTCCCGAAATTTTGGAAGTTGTTAGAGATTATTTTTATATCCTGGTTCGCCAATTCCATCGTGCCTGCGAAATTAGGTGACCTGTATCGCGCCTACCTTTTACGCCAGGAAGCGGGAGTCTCAGCGACGCGTACTTTTGGTACTGTGATGGCTGAACGCCTGCTGGATCTGATCGTACTCTTATTGCTCTTCATTCCCGCATTGATCATCAGCCTGCACGCGCATCTCCCGGTGGTGCTGCGTAGCGGTTTGGAACTGACGCTGGCAGCCGTCATTTTGGGAGTAGGGGTCCTGATTATGATGCACCTGTTCCCTACACAAATTGCTAAATTGGTGCCGGCGCGCTTCCGCGATTATTATTATCATTTCCAGGCCGGGACGCTTGGGTCATTCAAACGAATACCGACATTGATAGGATTAACATTCGGGGTTTGGGCTTGTGAGGCTTTCCGCTTCTTCTTTGTGGCGCTAGCCCTCAACTTGATTGGTGGTGATTTTACCCATATTATCGCAGCGGCAATCTTCATAGCGCTTGGTGAAGCACTGTTAACGGCTGTCCCGTTCACGGGTGGTGGTGTCGGTCTAGTTGAGGCTGGCATGCTAGCGATGATCGGGCTCTTTAATCATGGGGCGCCGAATGCCTTGAACGTATCAACAGCGGCAATACTGCTTGATCGAACGATTAGTTTGTTCAGTATAGTGCTGTTAGGGTTCGTAGTGTTTATGCTTGCGTTTGGGAGGCAAGCGACAAAGCAAGCAAAAAAATCTTGACACGATGCATGGAGCTGGCTTATAATTTTCCCGCAGGTCCACAAAGTATAGAGATTTAAGGTGTTTTATATACTTTGAAAACAGGCCACGAGGGGAGGGAGACCCTGGTGTCGGAAGTCAAAGTCGGCGATCATGAATCGTTTGAGACTGCACTGAAACGTTTTAATCGCAAGCTTCAGCAGGATGGCATTCTTGCTGAAGCTCGACGCCGAGAGCATTACGAAAAACCAAGCGTAAAGCGCAAGAGAAAAGAGGCCGCGAGACGGCGCAAAGTTGCAAATAAAGGTCAATAACATTCGGGTACCCACAAGGAGAGATGATATCCCTTGTGGGTACTCTATTGTCTGAAATAATTGATGAGAGGCTTAGGGTATGAATAGACAACATCCTGAGATCGAGCTCTACATTAACGCCGGTGATGACGAACAAAATGCGGCTATCCAGGAGATGCTGAATATGCTTGAATTGGACCAGGTGGTCGAAAACACGCTGTTTGCTGTTGGTATTGCCCAGCAGGTAATGCTTACGCTGCTAATTACCGATGAAGAAGGTATACGGGATCTGAATAAACAGTATCGCCAGCAGGACAAGCCAACCGACGTTCTCTCGTTTCCTTTGCTTGAGGAACCCCTGGTCAAGGCTCCGGCAGATGAATTATGGACGAAGAACGATGAAGGCGAGGGAGAAAAACAGGAGACCATCGAGGAGAACAGACCCGCATTTGTTACTCCTCCTGGAGTGATCACCAATCTGGGCGATGTCGTGATCTCCTGGCCGACAGTGCTGCATCAAGCCAACGCTGCGGGTCATGCGCCATCTTATGAACTCCTCTATCTGCTTGCTCACGGCGTGCTGCATCTTGTGGGATACGATGATCAGAACGAGGCAGGGTATCAGAGAATGGTCGCGCTACAGCGGTCTGTGCTACAGTCAGTGGGGCGGAAAGCATAGCAACGATGAGCCAACCGAAACATCCACGGGGAGCGCAGAAAACAGAATGGTCGAACTTTGTTGCTGGATTTCACTATGCTTTTAGTGGTCTGTGGTATGCGCTGAGAACCCAGCGCAACGTAAGGGTGCATGTAGTGATTGCCTGTCTTGCGATTATCATGGGGATCGTGCTGCGTATCTCTGCGGTTGAGTTTGCGATGATTTTTGTGGCGATCACCAGTGTATTTATAGCGGAGATGTTTAACACGGTTATCGAGTTGTGTGTTGACCTGGCTTCCCCTGAATATCACCCGCTAGCGAAAGTCGCGAAAGATGTGGCAGCAGGGGCTGTTTTATTGAGCGCCATGTTGTCGGTGGTCATCGGCCTATTTGTGTTAGGACCACACATTTGGGTACTAATGTACAGGTGAAGAGAGGGTGTGGGTAGGCAACCAGAGTTGATGGCTTACTCACATCCTCGCCAGATATGGTGAGATTACTTCACGCGTTCAACGTACTGACCTGTACGGGTATCGATGCGGATTCTATCGCCAGGGTTCACGAACAGGGGGACGTTGATGACAGCGCCGGTCTCAAGTGTGGCCGGCTTAGTCACGTTGTTGGCTGTATCACCACGAACGCCAGGTTCGGCACTTTCTACTTTTAACTCAAGGAAGTTCGGTATTTCCACGGAAACGATGTTCTCACCGTCTACCAGCAATTCTACGATATCCTGCTCTTTGAGAAATTTTACGGCATCGCCGAGCATCTCTTTCGGTACCGGCTGCTGGTCGAAGGTTTCGGTATTCATAAAGATATAGTCGTCGCCGTCGACATAGAGAAACTGCCAGTTTTGATGTTCGACGCGCACCTCGTCGATCTCTTCACCGGCGCGGAAGCGCTGCTCTAAGATGCGCCCGCTCCTGAGATTTTTCAGGCGGACACGAACGAAGGCACGCCAGTTTCCAGGGCTAACGTGATGGAATTCGACGACTGTGTATAGCTCGCCGTTATAGCGGATTACCATGCCATTACGAAAATCTGCGGTTGTTGTTGCAGCCAAAAGTATCACTTTCCTCTCTATACAGCAGGAGAAGGTTTGACCATTTCTCCTGTTTCTGGTTCAAATCGAACGCCAGGGTTCCGAAAAATACTCCGCCACGGGGTAAAGGATCCATGGAGGAGTACTTCTATTGAGCAATCGATATAATTTCAGCTAATAGTTTACCACGTTCAACCAATTTTTGCGAATTGATTTACGCCAAAAGTTCAGATAGCTCGGCTGTGTACTCCACAAACCTGGCAAGACGCTTCTTCTTGAGGTTTTCGCGCAATATCCAGACAACGTCTGTATCGCCCCAGGTTGCGCAGGTGCGCATGAGTGCGAAACCTCGTTCAGGGGCAGCGGCAGTGATGACACTGACAGCGTACCCTAGCGTCTGGCGCAGCACACGAAAATCTTCGCGTTTACGATCAAAAGCGGGCGCCGAGTGCAAGCGTTCCAGGATGATAGTGAGGATAGATAAGCCAGCCTGCTGGGTTTCGGAAGAGAAAAGGAGCGAAGGCTCGGCAATGGCGGCGATAGAGGCGCGCTGTTGATAGTAGTTGCCTCGAGCAGCCATAATAGCGAGATAGTTAATGGTTTCCTGAGGCGCAGCGATCAGTAATCGTTGAAAGGCTCTTTCTACCCCCTGGCGAACGCGCCAGCAGGTACTACTGGCAAACTGATCCAGCAATTCAAAGACTTCACTGCGCCATTTCGGTAAGGCAGCGGCACAGGCACCAAACGCCACGACTCCAGAAAGCACAACAAATTCGGCGGGGGTATTACTTACTACTTTTTTATAGTCATCACTGATAAAGTAGTTCAACAATGAGCGTACTTTGTCGGGTTGTTCTTTTACAAGCTCTGCGAAGAGGTCACTCACATCATCGACCAGTTCCAGGTTGGCACGTGGTCCGGGCAGGCGACTCTGATCACGCAGGTAAAATTCCAGGGGGCGTTGGTTGCCCGTCAAAGCTCTTTCTACGAGGGATGATAACGTACTGTGAGTACTGTGCATAGTTATACGTTCCTTGCATCAAAAGTGACTATGGCAACTTATTTTGTTCTTCTCTGTCTGCCAGGGCAAGCAGAGCATAACCACATTTTATCACAAGTTTCCAGGTGATGTTTCCCCCTGTGGTAATTTACGCGAATATTCGGAGGATGTTTTCATGCCTCCTTCGCTGTGAAGGTGAGGGTGATGAGCACCTTATTTTGTGCGATAGCGATGTTTGCGAGGTTTGGCGGCTGGATCCCGAAGTCCGTCATGTATATGGTGCTGGTTGCCGTTCCCGTTATGGTCTTGCCCACTACCTTTCCCTGAACGTCAAATACCTCTTTATTGGTTTTGCCGTGCATCGTCAGGTTGCCTGTCAGTTGAAAATGAACGGTTTGCCCGTCAGTATAGCTCGCCGGTAAGCCTTGCGTGCTGACAGAGATGAACGTCGCATAAGGATAGGAGTCTGTTTCCAGGGTGTGTTGTCGTACGTAGTTATCGCGCCTCTCCGCATCGGTTTGCAACGTTCTTAAGTCGACCGTAACGTTCATAGCTGCGACGAGGGGCGATGCGCCTGTTCGTACGCGGAAACTGCCCTGGACTGAGTGCGTCGAGCCAATCGCATCATTATTCGGTTTATTTTGAAAGACCAGATTTTCGTACACGCTATAGGATGCTGTGGTCTGGGCAGGCACGATCTGAAATACCTGCAGACCGGTTGATGGAATTGGCGTTCCGGTGGCCGTTGCGACTCCTGGTGCAGTATGGGGTTGGCTGACGGCGCTGGCGAAGTGTGCTGAGTACAGCAGACCAGCAACGATAATGACGAGGGCAAGGCCGGTACCGGCCAGCAGGATGTAACGTTTCTTCATAGTTCCTCCCTGGAAATAGTGAGAATATCTGGATAGAGCCCTGATACTCTTCTCGTGCATGTAAGGCAAGTTTGTCGTTTATGGGAATGTGTCGCGGATTCTGCTCCTTGCGCTAATTCTATAGTAAGGAAACAAGATGAGAAATAGATTGGAGATGGATGTGAAATTTCTCATCGGGCAGAGCGTTGTGCGGAGCAGGCATGAGAAATTCCTCATTTCCTTCCAATGTCCCTCTCATCGTCCCCTGTTACCCTAACCAATGCAACGTGGTCGTTTTGGGATCATTTGTTGCTGGAAGAGAAGAAAGATAACGACGGAGCTTTCATGCTCTATCATATGGTCTCTTAGAGGTCACACACTATTTTGAGAGGTTTTGTTCATGATAGACACATTTGAAACGTACTTTGTAGAATCATCTGAAAGCCATGCTCCTATCGCCACGACGACATTGCTTGGCATTGGGTGGAGTAGTGCCATCCTCTGGCTTGTCAGTAATGCTCTTCATCTCTGGATCGTCAATACGACGCTCTGGGCCAATGCATCAAAGGTGCTTGCTATCTTTGGTACAGTACTCATTTCCTACGTAGGGATGCGTCTCTGGGTCTTTGTGAGCAAGACACCTAAGAAGCAAGAATTGCCCCACGCAGTCGTGTCTGAGCCTGGGAACGTCCCTGACTCTCATCGTTCATTGCCAGCATTGGTGAGAAGAGAGGATACAAATGAACGCGAACAGCACGATATCGGCGGCCATGAGCACGAGCGTGTCAGCAACCGCAGCCTCTCGGTGGTCCTACCCGCTTATAACGAAGAGCAGGTTATTGCTAGCATTGTCTCTGATGTCCTGAACGTTTTGAGCAGATGGCGGATGGATGTTGAGGTGCTGGTTGTCGACGATGGCAGCACGGATCGGACGCGGTCGATTGTCGCCGCACTTGCCGCGACCCACTCCCAGGTCCGTCTCATCACTCACTCTACCAACCATGGCTATGGAGCCGCCCTGGCGAGCGGCTTCAAGGCGGCGACGAAAGACCTCACTCTGTTTATGGATGCTGACGGGCAATTCGATATACGAGACCTGCAGCGGTTTTTCCCGTATATCGACGAATACGGCGCGGTGATTGGCTATCGCATCCACCGACGAGATTCGTGGATGCGTAAGCTCAACGCCTGGGGCTGGAAACATTTGATCCGCCTGGTGTTAGGCGTCCATGTACGCGACATCGACTGCGCTTTCAAACTTTTACGCAATGACTTTTTGCACCGATACCCGCTCGAAACACGCGGGGCAATGATCAATGCCGAGTTACTTTACAAGTTGAAACGTGCTGGCTACTCCTACCGGGAAGTGGGCGTTCACCACTTGCCGCGCCGAGGAGGACGCGCCACAGGGGCCAGCCCACGCGTAATTGCACGCGCCTTTCGCGAACTTTTCATCTAGGCCCGCGAGTGGCGGCGTGAGGAAAGAGCAAACTCCCGGCAAAAAACCGTCACGCAGCAACATCACAACTCATCATCCATTTCAGAGAGGAATACATTGCAATGATTACTACCCCCACAACCACAGCGGAGAATCTTCCGGAGCAACCAGCAGTGCCGAGCAAAAACGGCTGGCCGCCACTCTGGCGACGGCTGGCCCTGGCCGTTGTTATGCTCGTCTCGATCTTCATGAACTTTTATCAGTTGGGGCAAATGGTTTTGGTAATCTTTATTACGCTTCCGCGATCAGGAGCATGCTCGATAGCTGGCATAACTTCTTTTTTGTCTCTTTACTGGTAAAGAATGGAACGGTGCGCTACTTCTTGCTCAACGGTTCCGGCGGAGGTGGTCCTGGCGGCGGCCAGAGCACGCTGATTAGCTGGATTACGCAGCATGGCACGGTCATCTCGTCGAGCCAATGGCAATCAAGTTCGAGCAGCGGTTCTGCCGGATTCGGCGGCTCTGGTCAGCTGTACGAAATAACATCAGTGTCATGAGAGGTTTCTCATCTGTTTCCAATGGAATGCCAATAGATCTGTTGTACGCTTGAAACAGGAAATAAAGAAATCTGGTTGAATAAATGGAGATAACAATGGAAACGAATCTAATTGATTATGATACACGCGCTTCGTGGAGACCACCACAGAACCAGCACTATGAAGGCGAGCTTGTCACGCCACAGGACAGCTGGCAAGAGCTCCCACGACCACGGAATAGAGGGCTGCCGCAGCGCGGTGTGGGTCAGAAGCCCAGAGCCGCGGAGAAGATGCCCAAGAAGCGAGCGCTGGCTCTGGCCAGAACCTTGAAGAGATGGCTCGTCGTTGCCTCGATCGTGGGCTTCGGCACGTTCGGCGGACTGGTCGCATTTCACCAGGTTGGTACTACCGCCAGTCAGGTCTCGTCGGGATCTTCCAAGACGAACTCGACATCAAGTTCATCATCTAAAAATAACAATAATTTCTTAAAACAGCAAGGAGGAAATACCAGTGGAACAAGCAGCTCTTCGTCAAAACCCGTCACCGGAACCAGCACCTCCTGACTATAGCACTCCTGCTGGTATGCCCCGCGAAGAGTTCCGGGCGATGGGGACGACCATTTCCATGCTGCTTCCTGAAAACCAGGCAGAGCGAGGAGCACAGATCGTTCGCACGCTCTTTAGCGAGTGGGAACAGACCCTAAGTCGTTTCTTACCGGAGAGCGAGCTCTCCCAGCTTAACCAGCGAGCAGGGACGCCCATTGCTGTCAGTGACCTGCTCTATACTGTCCTGGCGACTGCTCTGATGGCAGCGCAGGCCACTGAGGGGATCTACGATCCCGCCTTGCTGGACCAACTGGTGCAGCTCGGGTATGACCGTACTTTCGATGACCTTCCGGCTGTCCGTTTCGATCCTATAATTCCCGGGGAGCCAGGGGGACGATGGCGTGGCATGAAGGTAGATCCGATACGCCGGCTCGTGACCCTCCCTGCCGGTATCAAGCTCGATTTCGGAGGGATTGCGAAGGGCATGGCAGTCGATGCCGCCCTGGAGAAGCTCCACGAGAGCGGGATAGGCGCTGCAATGGTCAATGCGGGAGGAGACCTTGCTGTACTGGGATTCCCTCCCGCTTCGGAGCAGTGGTTGATTGCAGTACCAGGACGTGAGCAGTTCTGGACGATCCCGCTTCATCACGGGGCCATCGCGACTTCCGGCATTGCACATCGCCACTGGTGGCAGGGCAACACGCTGCGGCATCACTTGCTCGATCCGCGCACCGGGCTGCCTGCCGAGAGCGATCTCTGGTCGGTCACCGTCGTGGCAGACCGTTGTGAACAGGCCGAGGTAGTGGCAAAAGTCGCGTTCATTCTCGGTTCGAGACCTGGGGCCGATTTCCTACGGAAACACCGCATCGCGGGACTGCTCGTGCGCGAGGATGGCACGTGGGAAACCGTTGAGCCGTGGCCGACACAGCTCATGGAGGAAATAAGCTTATGAATACTATCTGGGAAACCGTTACATGGGACGTCGCGCGAGCAGGCGGATTCACAGCCTACGTGTTACTCACCCTGGCGGTGGTCGTGGGCCTGGCACTTTCGACGCAGATCCAATCGCCCAGCCGCTGGCCACGTTTACTCAATAGCGAACTGCACAACTTTCTGACGCTGCTCAGTACGATCTTTCTCGGAGTGCATATCCTGGCCGTCTGGATAGATCCATTCACCCACTTCGGGTGGAAGGAGGTCCTCATCCCGCTTGCCAGTCACTATCGCCCGGAGTGGATGGCGCTCGGTATTGTCGGGTTGTACCTGGGGATCGCTATCGGCATCAGCACCCTGCTGCGCAAGCGCATTGGCTACAGTTGGTGGAGACGGCTGCATGTGCTGACGCTCGGCATCTTTGCCCTCGCGGCTCTTCATGGGATCGGCACCGGCAGCGATACGCAAACCTGGTGGGCACTGGGCATCTACCTCGTCAGCATCGCCCTGGTAGGCGCGCTCCTCTGCCGGAGAGTGCTCTCCTCGAAAGGGAAGCGCAAGCGCGTTCCCACGCGTCCTGTCACTCCCGCTCGAGCTTTAAGCGGCGCTCCCCGGAACAACCAGCGGACACTGAACGGTTCGCTGGTTGCAGCGACGCATATGACGGAACAGAAGCGGGCAGATGTTGCCCGTATGAGATAAAAGAATGAGAGAAGTCACATTTTATTCCAATCGATATCACATCTACCCGCCTTATATTCTGAGTGCGGCAAGCGAAAATGCCGCACCGGTTCACTCTAACGAAAGGAGGTATACCAATGGAAGATTATGAAGAGATGGTCTCGACCCGGTCGGGCCAACCGCCCCCTTCACGCCGACGAGGACGCAGATGGCTCCTGATTGGGGGCTTTGCCTTTGCCCTCATGCTCGCCCTGGGTGTAGGCGCGATCATGGGTTCGTCGGTCAGCACGACGCAGGCCGCGAGCGTCACGTCGGGGAATGCCAACAGCGCCCAGACGCTGACCTTCGCGCAAGGTGGCGACAACAGCGCGCAGGCTGTCACGCAGGGTGGCGACAACAGCGACCAGTCGCTGGCCGCCACACCGAGAGCACATGGTCCGTGCGAGGCGATGACTGTGTCGAGCGTAAATGGCAATACGATCGTGGCTAAAACGTCGAGTGGCAGTACGGTCACGATCCACACGACAGCGAGTACCCGGTACACGCAGGCCGGCAAAACCGTTGCCGCGAGCGCTATCAAGGCTGGCACCCGGATTAACGTCATGGGGACGCACAACAGCGATGGGAGCATCACTGCCACAAGCATTGACATTGGTTAATAGTATGCCGCCGCACAGCAGGGACTAGATCACTCCGATCAGCGGTTGCTGGCTGCGGCACTCACCCCCTGGCGGGTCCAGGAGTACCCAGGGTTCGCCAGGGACCTTCTTCTGCCTGTTTATAGATTCGGAACTATGTGAATTTTCCCATCTTCCTCCAATACGCTTCACATGTTTTCCCTTTACTATTGAATTAGTGCAAGAAACGTAGCCTTGCACATCGAACCTAAATGAGCATTATGATGAGTTTTCACACAATCATTCGGATATCGGAACATCCAGCGAGGGCCGATCAATATGAATACAACCAGCAACAGGGAACCACGATGGGCACGACGATAACAGCCGCTCTGGTGATTGAGACCACTACGTACGTAGCCCATGTGGGCGATAGCTGGCTCTACCTCTATCGCGAGCCCACAGGACTCGTGCAGATCACCCACGATCACTCGGTTGTGGCCGAACTTGTGGCAACAGGGCTCATCGCGCCCGACGACATCTATACCCATCCCACGCGCAATCAAATCTATCGCTGCCTGGGAAATGAAGCCAGCGTGGAAGTGGACGCTTCTGTCGTGCAGCTCGCCGAGGAGGATGTCCTACTGTTGTGCTCCGATGGGTTGTGGGAAATGGTGCGCGACCAGCAGATTGCCGCCATCATGACTACACCCACGCCCAACCCATCAGATACAGCCCATGCACTCATCCAGGCGGCGCTGGCTGGTGGTGGAGAAGACAATGTGAGCGCCATTGTGGCGCATGTGAGCAATGTATGACAGATACTCGTAAAGCGAAACAATAGAGTGTTTGGAAAAAAGCAGGAGACAACGAACATGCTACAAAATATGCTACCAGAAGAGAATGAAGCCTATGGAGCGTATGAACTACCCTATCAACCTGCATCGTCTGCGTCGGTCGGAGTCTTAGATATTCCTCCGGTCACGCAAACTCCGCCAGTGCAGGAAGCATCCCAGCCACCTAAGTATCCTCCGGGACCGCAAACCTCGCCGCCTCCGCCACGGAAGCGGCCGGGCCGGGCGGGAGCGATCCTGCTCCTCACCTTCGTGCTCGCTCTCATTTTTGGGGTGGGTTTGTTTGCTGGCCTGGAGTTCACGAGCGGCAAGAGTAGTACAAGCACAACGTCGAGGACCGTGGCAACTGCAACCGCTACATCATCCAGCAGCACGACATTAGAGGCACAACAGGAAGCTGCCATTGCAAAGATAGAGCCAGCCGTTGTCGAAATCAAGGTGACCACAGTACAGGGCGAACAGATTGGCTCAGGGGTTATTGTTGACACGAATGGGGATATTGTGACCAATAACCATGTTGTCAGTGGTGAACAGACCATTGAAGTCGTGCTGTCCAATGGAAGCACGGAACAGGCGCAGCTGGTAGGTACGGCTACTGCCGATGACCTGGCCGTGGTGCGCATTCAACCTTTTGCACATATGACGGTCGCCCAGATCGGTGACTCTTCCAAGCTCGTCGTGGGGCAAGAGGTGATGGCGATTGGCAACCCGCTCGGGATCACTGAAACAGCCACCAAGGGGATTGTGAGCGCTTTGAACCGGAGTGTGACGGAGTCAACAGGAACGACGATTTCCAAAGCCATCCAGACCGATGCCGCCGTAAATCCTGGCAATAGTGGCGGGGCTCTGATCAATTTGCAGGGGCAACTGATTGGCATTCCAACATTGACCGCGGTGAATACGGAGTCCAATACGGCCGCCAATGGCGTCAGTTTCGCGATCCCGTCCAATCTTGTTGTAACAGACTTGCATCAGATTCTTCAGCAATAGGGAGACAAGAAGAGATAGAGGAGCAGCTATTGATCTTGTGGATGGTGGTAACAGCCATATCAATGTCTATCGCGAAGCAGGCAAAGAGGGGTGGTACAGTAATTGACCGTACCACCCCTCTTTGCTGTGGAGAGAGGAAGAAAAAGCGAAGGGTTAAATATATTGTGTTTTTGCAGTTACCACGCATAACTGATCCGTGCTTTAATTATAGCCATAAAACTATGAAGTAAGTGTATGTAAAATATGAAATTAGTGTAAGATGTTTGTAAAGAGGGTCGGCGTAGAACCATCTGGCCTGCTATCAGAGCAAATCGCGTATGGTTAAGCCTCAACTGGTTCCAGGCCCGAAGGTATCTGGTCAATTACTTGTGCTACGAGAAAACACCTGAGCGTTTTCTCATGTGTTTGTAATACTCTTCTCATCAAATCATGCTACAATAACGAGTGAGAGGCAGTTCAGAAAGAATCACCGGTCATAGCACGAGAAGGAGAGTGACAATAGAGACTCTACCCCTACCAGGAGGAGAAACTCCGTGCCTCCCTTCCCTCATTTTGCAGAGAGAAGCAGAGCAGCATCTGCCTGAACTGAACAGTCTCACACAGTTCGTGCCAAAGAAGGTAACGACCACTAGATAGATAGGAAAATAGCAATATGAGCACTGCATTTGAACAGAGACAACGGCTATCGCCACCCGCAATCCAGGCATCTCTCCCACATGTCATTGTCACAGGGGATCTCCAGCTTTCTGTGACTGAGTCGGAAGCTGCACATGGAGCGGTCAAAGGCAGCTACAGCATAGAGACCCAGGAGATGCAGGAACCACTGCTGATACTCTGGGGCGGCGAGGGACAGGTGCTGAATCGCAGAGCGCGGATAACAGACATTGCGTTTGAAATGTCCGGAGCCCGGGCAGGTCAGAGATGGATATACCCGGTGCAGGCTCAGGTCACTGATCGGCGGACAAGCATTGTTACCGGGGTGTTCGTCCAGATCCTCGTGATACCGGACAGGTTTTAACACTCCTCTCCAGCTAGCATTGTAGAGTGGTTCTATGACTGGTAGATCGGTTCCGCTTTTGTAGGGACGCCGGAAACGTTCTATCTCATGCATGGTTCTGATCTGAGTGATGGAGTTCTTCTTCTTTGGTGATAACGAAAGCTGGAACCGGCAGGTAGAGGCTCACGTCGTCGAAGAACAGCAGTTCACCGTCGCGAACTTCCTTGAAGCCACCCGGCAGGCGCGCGTACTCACGGAATCCCAAGCGATGATAGACCTCCTCGGCGGGTGTGCCGCCGCGCACGCCGACCGTCAGCAGCTCAATACCCCAGGAGGAGGCCTGGGCCAGCGTTTCCTGCAACAGGGCGCGGGCAATGCCACGCCCCTGGTAATGGCCATATACGACCACACCACCCCATGTGGCACGGTGCCGCGTCAGGCGGTGGGTCTCGCGTGCCAAGTTTGCGCTGCCGACCACGGTTCCATCAACTTCGGCCACCAGGTGGAGCGAATGCCCGCGCGAGAAGTCGATCCTTCCTGTATCATAGAAGCACGACATCGACAATAGAGATGCATCCAACTCCCATGCATTCGTGAAAAGTGAAAGGAACGGAATTATGGCACTCGAACTCTACATGCTCGGCCTGGTTGCCCAGGATATGGAGAAGTCACTGGAATTCTATCGACGGCTCGGACTTGCCATCCCCGAAGGAAGCGAAGGGCAGCCGCACGTCGAGGTCAAGATGAAAGGCGAGCTGACCTTCTTTCTGAACGCCCCGGGACGAGTGGAAATAGCAGACGGCCCCCGCGTCATCCTTGAGTTCTACTTGAAAGAGCGAGCCGCAGTGGATGCAAAGTATAGCGAACTCACTGGCTTCGGCTATCAGAGCTACCACGCTCCCTTTGTATCCTCCATTGGCATGTACTCTCGGCTGCTGCCACGATTGCTCGTGATGATACCGTGAGTTTTCGTGAGAATATGATAAGCCCGGCCTGTTACTATTGCTGAAAGGAGGTTGAATCACATGCCAGAGCACATCGATGAGAGCCTATTACCGCACCTTAGCGCATTTGAACGTATCAAGCATCTTGATAAAGATGGTAGAGAGTGGTGGGCAGCCCGAGAACTCATGCTCCTCTTGACCTACTCAAAGTGGCAAGATTTCCACAAGGTTATTCAGGCCGCAATTGAGGTGTACCGGAACAGCGGAGGTGAGGACGCGGATGCTATCTTTATGGCAAAACGTAAAGATAGCCCAAACGCCGGCAAGAAATATCCGCAGCTCGACTACGAGCTTACCCGCCACGCCTGCTATCTGGTGGTCCTTTCCGCTGATGGAAGCAAGCCAGCCGTGGCGCTGGGGAAGACCTACTTCGCTATCACCACCGAGCAGTACGAGCACCTCCTGCAGGCGGAGGAAGATCGCCTGCGCGTCGAGCTACGAGATAAGTTAAAGCAGCATCATTTGGAGTTATCAGCGAGAGCACACCAAGCCGGGATCAAGACGGCCCAGCAGCATGCGCACTTCTTTAATGCAGGTCACCGCGGCTTGTATCGGGAGACAGCGTCTCAAATACTGGCCCGTAAGGGACTCAAACCAGGACAAGATTTCTATAACTACATGGGATCACTGGAAACAGCGGCGAACGATTTCAGGGCAACACTCGCACTGACGCTACTGAATATGCGCCGCGTTGCGGACGTACCGACAGCAAACGCTACCCACTACGAGGCAGGGGATGCGGTGCGTCAAACGTTGCTGCAAAAGGGGATCGCCCCAGAGGAATTGCCGATGCCCTCAAAGAGCTACCAACAGCTGGTGCTGGAACAAAAAGAGCGCCAGAAACTCCTGGCGAATTACGAGCACGGACTCTGGGACAACGCTGGCGATGACCAAGGTGACCAACAGGGGGAACTGGAACAGAGCGAGACGATTGAGCTGGGAGTCAAGATTACGATCGAGCCAGTGCAGGATGATCTCCAGTTTACGCTCGCCTATGTGGATGTCCCTGTCCCAGGGGCCGAGTACACCTCGTTAAGTTTTACCAGGCCGGTGAGTACCCTGATCCATCTCTATTGGCTTCCACAAGTGCCTGATGACAGGACCTGTGCAGCGGTGATGGCGGCACTCGACACCTTTATGACGGCCATTATCCAGGACAATGAGCAGTTGAATACCCTCTATGGTGGGAAATCACCGTTTCATGCATGATAGAGATTGGGGCTTTTCTTTGTGGCGAATTTATTGTAGTAACTATGAGGAATGAGTGGTAAATTGGACGAAGCTTCGAACGAAATTTAATGGCTACAACTTCATAGACCACCAGGGAAGAGGTCCATCATAAGCCATGATATCATGCGGAGAAAGATCCAGGCTTACCAGCACCTCAACCAGGTATCCGAGTGACACTCTTTTCGAGTCGTAACACTCCACATACTTCATATTTCCGTCAAAACATTTTACATGGTCTACTTTCTTCTTTCTCATCCTTTCACGGACAAGTTGCTGCGCCTTTGCAAGTATCGTTGGCGTTCCCTTGCCGCAGAAAAACGCATAAAGCGACAGAAGCTTCAGTTCCAATGCAGCCTGCTCCAAATTAGTAGCGCTTCTGGGCAATTCCGCCCAATCCAAACCGCATCTCCGACAGGAAAAAGGCAGTGCTTGTCGAGGGAAAGGTTGCAGCAATGTGCCACACTGGCATGTGCCGACCAAGGCCACTCGATGAAACGGACAACAGTTGATATGAGGCAATGCCACGATGCGCCTGAGGATCCGTTCCTCTGCAATACAGTCTGGACAAAGATGAAACGGAAACGACCGGCTCAAGAACGTAGCATGCGGGCTAGAGGTATCATAGAGGCGGGCAAGTTCAGACTGATAGGTCGTAGCAAGCAGTGTGCTCACAGGTATGGCAAGTAGTTGAGCCAGCAACTCAAGTACCGACGTGGGAACGACAATCCAGCTGGGTTTACCCCTCAAGTGATATCCACTGCTAGAGCGAAGAAGATGCGCCAGCGTTGTCCCGCACTCCCAATGATTGACCTCATCGCAACGCAACAACAGTCCCGGAAACCACTCGCCGGGTTGGGGAGCAATCCAATGCGGAAACGTGCTTAGCCAAGCAGAGTCATACGGATAAATTGGTTCCAATTGCATCAACTCGCCATTCCTAACAATAAATGGTGGAGTAAGAAGCATGTTATCGATCCCCTAAAATTCCTGTACTTCGACAGATCTATTGCCTTTTATTGCCGAGTCCTTGTACATGCCCGGCCAGGCCAATAAGACAAGGGTAAAAGTCATAATCGCCCGTGCGAGCCTGAATGCTACTCGGCTAGATCGACGCTTTATGGGGAATTGTTGCCTCCACAGAAGCATATCCCCATTAATCGCCCAGTCCCGAAGCATATCGTTGTCAGCGTAGACGCGGGAAGCGGATACGTAGGCGTAGCAATCTACCGCAAAATCGACCATCGAGAAGTATTCCATGTTTTCCTGATCGCTTTTCGCTCGTTCGAGGTCTTCCTGGAACAGCTTTTGCCCTTTCTCCCACGCCTCTCTCGCCCACAGAAGTAGCTGCTGCAGTTTGTGCCATTCCTATGCCCAGCGCACATCTTTCCACGTTGTCTCTACAGCACGAGCGAGGAAAGACTCCGGTGCTCTGGATGCCATGCTGACTCAAGGCCGGGGCGTCTCATATCGCTTCCACCGTGGTTGATCAGTCCACGAATGTAGCGAACGGCCAGGGCTATGGTGAACATCTCTGGCTCGATGTCCTTCCGACGAAGATCGATACATTGTTGCAGAGACTCCATGCTGTTCCTCTACTCTCAGCACCAGCACGCAAGGGCAGTCTGGCTCTTGCGTCACCTTTCCTCACGTTGATCACCGTTCTGAGAACGTTTAAGATTGCCAATGAGCCCAGCCATCTCTTGATGCCAGTGGGCCAGTTTCCTCACAGACACAAAGAACTGTTCACACTCCTCGCGGGGTACGACTGGAAATAAGGGAAGCGTGCCTATTTCCGTGCCTACTCCATTGGCATCAAGCGTGATCACATCGACAACGGGAGCCATCACCTGCTCCTGTACGATCTTGCGCGCTTGTGCTGTTGCTTCACCGATGAGTATTTTTCCTTGCGAAAGAAGCAATGCAAGCCGGCGGGCAGAAGCGTTATCAAGCGAGGTGGAGAGGTGCAGCGCCCAGCGATCGAGCCAGGTCTCGGCATCGCTGTAGGCGTTGAGGAACACAAACAGATACCTTCGCAGCGATCGATAGCGCTCCAGCAGCAGTTGATGTGCTTGTGCCACGTCCTCTTGCCATGCTTCGGTGGCCTGACGAAGTTGCTCGCGCCGTTCAGCCGACACGACTGACCAGTTAAAGCAAATGCACCAGAACGGCAGCGCTCCCCTATGGAGGCACCAGACCATGCGCTCGCCTCTTGCCGTCTGCAGCGGCAACCTGCGGGCACTGGCCCATAAGACGAGCTTCCGCCAGCGCGGGATGTGCGTCTCGGCGCGAAGGCCAAGCATGTGGCAGAGTGCTCTCACCGGCAGGTAGGCTGTACCATCTGCGAGATATAAAACCGGCACCTCCTCATCAAAATAGGGCAGCACCATGGTCGTCTGCTGGAGAGCTTGTCTCTGCTTCCCTCTCATGCTGTCTTCTTCGGCGTTCACCGATCTCACCTCCTTCAATGAGGTCCTTCTCAGATAATCCTGTTTTGCAATGGAAAGCACCCGGCTAGCAAGGAGAAGCATCCTCTTCTTTTTTAGGTCGCTTGAAAACCATCGTGATGGCACGCAGATCCGATGCAATCGGTTGGGTTTCTAGGAGCGGTTGCCAGGTTGATTGTGTAAAGACGATGGGGCTACAGGAAAAAAGCTCCCAGCCCCGTTCTCCTAGTCGGTTGGCGTATTCGTACATGGTCGGACCTGCTTGCCAATCGTCGAGTTCTTGCTCGTTGGCAAAGCGCGGACGAAACTCGTCTCCGCCGCTTGCGATGGCTGCGAAAACGAAGAGATATTCCCATGGTTGCACTGTATTGCTCCTTGCATCATCCGGTTGTCTCCACTTTCAGCCTCCAGGCAAAGTTGCGTTTCAGAATGGAGAGCAGCGTGAGATGTTGTGGGAAGAGCTGCTCTAACTGGTCGATGATGCGCAAGATCACCAGAGGGATGAGGCTGTTCTGCTGGGCAAGCAGATGAGGCAGATAACCCAGATGAAGGTAGCCGTGTTGGTTCTCAGCATGCCCTTGATCGTCAAAGAGATGGAACCGATGGATGTCCTCATCGGTCATGGTCTCGACACTGCTGTTCAAGACCAAAGGGAATGATGGGATGCCATGGACGATATGGAGCCTGAGGGGGCCACGTGAAGACCTGTGGTGCTCCATCATCCCGAGCATGATCACCTGAACGAGCACAGCTTGTTCTGTGAGAAAATCGGGTGAGAACAGTTCCACCTGTGTCTCAGTGGAAAGTCGCGGCCCCAGCGAGCCAAAAGTGGGATTGAGTAACTGCGTATCATAGATCACTCCCACGGTGTAACAGGAGGACGCCTCATCCATGCCTTGACCCCTCACTTGCCTATGACAAGATATATCTGAACGTCTTGATTGCACTGCTACGCGCACGAAGTGACCAAAGGCGTATGCAGCCACATCTGGTGGGACCTCGATTTCCAGGGGCCCATAAATCTGACAGATGTAGTTGATATGAGAATGGGATTTGACGATTTTCCCGATAAACACTTTCAAGCCTCCTCCTCTTTACGGTCAGGCATGCTTAGCGCAACCTGCGAGCGGGACACTTCCGTGGCATGAACGGCCCCTCCCATCATGAGTACTCCATGTTCAAGGCAAGCCGCGTAATCACCATTGGACTACTGGCCCAGCGCAGAATGTGCTCGGCCTGCTGCAGTAAGGTTTCCTCCTGGATAATTAAGCAGCGCTTGTGCATATTCAGCCGCTGAAAGGCCGGTCGGGCCAGCACAGCTTGAAAGCGCTTGAGAGAAGGATTGGGAATGACGACGCAGAGGTGCATGCTACTGGTCGGGCACAACGCATCCAAGTCATAGAGCCGCAGCAGACCCGATGAAATGGAGGTGGTGTGTTCGATCTCATAGGCGGCAACCACCTCCTCTCCCCGTAACCAGAGCACATCGATGAGATTGATGATCCGACGCGAGGCGCTATTCACCAGAGGTGGAAGCGCTTTCAGGCTGAGATCGCCTAAGCGTTCGCCATTCCAGCTTTTATGCTGATCATTGGCAGCGATCCAGACATCACAGCCCACCTGGCAGCCGATTTTGGCAAGTAACCACTGGATGCGGGTATGCGCCGATGACTCTCCTTCACTTTGCTGGCGCTGCTGCTCCTCCTCTTCGTCAATGGCGATGTTGTCCAGCAACGCTGAATCAATAGCAAGACTTTTCCCCCCAAAAAGCGAAGAGGAGCGCGTCATCTTTCTTGCTATCTGTTCACCAAGGATACGTTGACCTTTCCAGGTCACAAGATGCTCTAGTTCCCACACGGAGACACCGAGGGCTTGTGCCAACGAGAGAAAGTGGGTCCGGAACGCGAAATAGGCCTCAATGGGGCTTTGCACTTGTGTTGGTGCACCGTCTTCGCTCATGAGCATACGGTGCACCAGTTGGAAAAAGATGGGCCAGTGTTGCACATCTTGCAGGTGCCACCATGAACTCAAGAGAAAGGGAATGCGCGCAGGTTGCAAGTGAGCCCTCAGCGCTTTCTGCTGCGTAATGAGCTGCTCGAAATAGCGGGTCAGTTCGTGCATCTGCCGCTGGCCTTCTCGAGTATCTTCTGGGAGACGTAAGCCCGACCGCAGGTGCGAGGTGAAGGTAGCATCATCGATGTACTTCACGAGCTTGTTGAGGTACATGCCTCCAGAGGTGCCCCTCATGCGAAAGACGTTCCAGGCACCTTGTGTTTTCTGTTGGAACATGGCATTGAACTCTTTGAGCGTGATGGACCTGTTCAAAAAGGCGCCAAGTAACGCTGTCATTTCCTGCTGCACCTGGAGGCGCCGCTCATCAATGGCTTGATGCATCGTGACCGTCGATGCATCGGCGAGATACTCCTGTTGTGTGACACGCCACTGTTCTATCAGGTTCGCTGACTGTAGCATACGTCCGCCTCTTTCGATCAAAAAACTCCTCGCTCCGATGGAGCAATTCCCACCCTGGTACGTGATACCAGCTCGATGTTCTGCTCTACTCGTTCCATGCTGTTGGCTGGGTACTTTTCCCAGTCTCGTCATGATGTCCTTTCTTCTGTTTCTTCATGTCCCTCCTCAAGGTTCTACCCAGTAGGTAGAATGGTGCTAGATCGATCTATCGCTTTCCGCATCGGGCACCTCTTCGATCAGCTCTCCCGGTGGAACCCCCAGTGCCCGCGCAATCTTGCCAAGGGTCTCGGTGGTCGTGATGTAGTAGGGGTCTCGGAACATGCGCTTGATCGTGTTGTAGGCCACATCCGCGCTCCGCTGGAGTTTCCCCATACCGATGCCTTTCTCTCTGGCGACTTCTTTCACGCGTAAACGTACTGCCATAACAGCTGCCCTTATCGCTAATAGATTTGATTGTAGCAGGCTTTCTCTCGTGCGAGAACTAGCCAGCTACTGAGAGACGTGGAGATAAAGCCTTACATGGCAACGATGGTAGGCCCATACTGAACTTGGTTCGTGTTCAACGCTTCAGCGGTAATCGCGTATCGAGACAACCATGGAAGAAGCTCCCCCTCGGGATTGCACTTCGCTTCTCTTCCACACGCAGCAGGCATCCTACATAACCGAATATCCGCATTCTATGGCAAATTCAATATTTTTGTCAAAAGAGAGAAATAAAGTCCAATTTACAGTGAATATATCCCTCACTAGACTGCTTTTATGGCAGATATTCACGAATTTCCAGACATCCCAGGATACGTTTCGATCAAACAGGCCGCTCAGATGCTTGGGATCACCGATAAACGCGTCTACCGATACATTGAAATTGGGCGGCTTCCGGCATTTAAAGCGAGCGGCGTGTTCCTACTGGCCGAGGAAGATGTCAAACAGTTTAAGCTCAATCCGCCCGGACGTATCCGCTCAAGTCCTCCGCCTTGGCGGGTCTACAGCAGCCGGAGTAAGGTTCTTGCTACAGAAATTCGGGTACGTGTTCGGGCCGGCAAGCAGCCCAAACTGCTAGAGAAGTTGCAAGCGATTCAAGAAGCGAATCGTCATACGTTTCCTGGCACCATTGCACGCTATCTCATCAAAGGCGACGAAGCGCTCACCAGTGTGCAGTTCGTGTTGATCTGGAAAGATACCGAAATGCCCGATGAGACAGCGCGGCAGCACGATCTGGAGGCATTGCAGGAAGAGTTAGCGGATGTGCTGGATTGGAAGGCGGCCCTCTATAGTACGAATGAAGCGTTGATGTATACGTAGCAGACGGCGAACTGTGACGAAAATTGGTTCCTGGAACCAGGTGCTACGTCGGTTTTTTTGTACCAGTGACTTTCCTATGTATGCTCGATGGGGGAGAGATAGGGGCCGAGAAGGTTCTCTTCT
>WNFX01002253.1_pt1 | contig 31428 bp, 24 predicted proteins | sample 5400111 | NCBI WGS metagenome assembly WNFX01 (sample SAMN13153363, study PRJNA577476) | soil metagenome | isolation source: 40 cm soil or saprolite under grassland replicate 1 | place: USA:California | collected 2016-06-15 | reverse complement strand
CGAGGTAGGCGTCCACGATCTAAAGCATGACGGAAGACTTTATCGGTCTCGACGGGAGTTCACGCAAAGGGCCGCGCGAATCAATTACTATCTCGCTGAGTGGGGAGCCGTCGGGTTCAGATCAGCCTTTATGCTGCGCAAGCTGGATTGGCTGCACGAGTTGGGTATTAAATATGATGCATCAACCTTTGACACCGACCCGTTCGAACCACAGCCGGAAGGGTGCAAAACGATCTTCCCGTTCTGGGTGCCGCGTCCGACCGGCGGTTCCATCAACCATCAACGATCAACTGTCAACTCTTCTTCAAGAGGTTACATCGAGCTGCCCTACACTCTGCCGCAGGATTTCACGCTTTTTTTGTTGTTATGTGAGAAGACGATAGACATCTGGCGTCGAAAACTCGACTGGATCGCCGAGCACGGTGGAATGGCCTTGATCGACACACACCCAGATTACATGGCCTTAGACAGCTCAAGTCAAAAGACCGAGGAGTACCCCATCGAACTTTACAAGGAGCTTTTGGATTATATCCGTTCGAGGTATTCCGGCGAGTATTGGCCTGCTCTCCCTAGACAAGTCGCTGCTCATTGCTCGAGAATGTGGCCCTATCCCAGAACCACGCGTAGGATTCGACTTTCTTCCTTCGCTTAGGGTGCTGACGATCGATGTCTGGTGCAAAAAGCTTGACTGGACAGTCGAAAACGGCGGGATGGGCGTTAGTGGACGTTCATCCTGATTATTTGTGCTTTGATGGCGCGGTGGCGAGCACAAAGGGAATATCCAATTAGGCGTTACAAGTTGTTTTTTGGAATACGTGAATCCGCGATACAACGGAGCCTTTTGGAATAAGACCCCGAGAGAGGTGGCACAATTTTGCGCTCGTGCCCTGAACGATCTCGCGGTTCACAAAGCGTAGAGCTATCGAGGCATCGCTTATATGGATATCACCGTTTTCGGAATGGGATATTGTGGGCTGTGTCACGGCCGCATGCTTGGCGGACATGGGTCATTCGGTAAAAGGGTAGATTTACAAGAAACCAAGATGTCTCTTTATTAACGCAAGAAAAAAGCCCCGTAATCGAACCGGACTTGGGAGACTTGATCCTTCGCGGCGTGGACGCGGGACGCTTGCGAGCGACCCAGCGCGTACAAAGACTGGGAGATATCTCGTTGATCTGTGTCGGTACACCCAGTAATGTTTTGAGTCGGTTAGGATCTCTGGCACATGGATGAACCCAAGAAAGTTGTTGTTGTGGGGCTTGGAGAGGTGGGGAGACCTCTTTTTGAAATCGCAAGTCGGCATCACCAGACGATCGGCGTGGACATCGAGCCTGTGGTGAAAAAGTTCCAAGGGATCGACGTCATGCACATCTGCTTTCCGTTCCAGATCAATGATTTCGTGGGTGAAGTCACACGCCGTATCGAACATTTCAAACCTGCGCTGACGATTATTAACAGCACCGTAGCAGTTGGGACGACGCGCGCCGTTGCGGAGCGATCCGGCGCCGCCGTGGTGAACAGTCCCGTGCGCGGCAAGCACGTTCGGATGGTCGAGGACCTTTTTCACTATACGAAGTTCGTCGGAGCGCTTGACCAAGCTGTGGGCGAGCGGGCTGCCGGACACTTCCAGTCGCTGGGCATGAAAACCAGGATCCTCTCGTCTCCAGAGGCCACCGAACTCGCGAAGCTTACTGAGACCACTTACTTCGGCCTGATGATTGCCTGGGCCCAGGAGGTGGAGAGGTACTGCGATCACCTGGGCTTGAATTACGACGAGGTTGTCTCGATCTATGGAGAGATCACATTTTTTCCTCCGGTGAAGTACTTCCCGGGAATCATCGGCGGCCACTGCGTCATGCCCAACATTGAAATCCTGAGCCGGCTAGGGCATTCAGAGTTTCTGCACGCGATCAAGTGGTCCAACAGGAACAAGACTGCGCGAGAAGCCAGGCCAATTAGAGACAAACTCGCCACCCGAGACGGGCTCGAAGCACAAGCGGCACGGCTGACAACTCTGTGACCGTGGTCGCCGACAGATTCTCTGACCGCTATGGGCAGGAAGCCTGGTTCGCCCTGCCGCGAGACATTGCCTCGAATGTCCACAGCCGAGAGTATTAGGGCTATTCGGCCATTGCCTGCGCCCACAAGACAAGAAGACGCGTAGGTATTCCACATATTTCAACTTGAATTCGCAACGACAGCCATGCTGGGCGTCATTTCAGATCCAACTGAAGAAAGCGCAGTACGCGAATTCTTTGAATTGTTTAAGATTCCCTGGGAGTTTTATCGCAACGAGAGGCAGTATCAAGTCGTGCTCTGCACAGGCGATGCGAAACCTGAGCCCTCTTCCACCAGACTCTTGATCCTGTATGCCAGCGAAGAAACGGAGTTTGACGTCAGGCTGAAAATCGAGACCTGCTTCCACGACCATGAAACAAACCTCTCCTTGTCCGCGGGTTCGCTGCCCCTCTACGGGTGTCACGCCACGTTTCTCCACCGGGGCACGAAGGTCTTGTCCAGCGAAGACCCCGGGAAAACGGTCGGATTCGTCGACCGCTTGGAAGACCAGCTGTTCGCACGCGTGGGTTATGACCTATTCCGCGAGGTTCAGTGTCTGCTCACACGGGGACAGCCGTCCGCGAACGCTGGCACCCCCACACTGGAGTTGCATATCGCATTCCTGCGGGACCTGATCGTGGGGTGTGGAATCCCGCTGGTGGAGATTCCACCTATGCCCGACGGGTACCCCTTCATTGTGTGCCTCACACACGATGTGGATCATGCGTCCATTCGCCGGCACAAATTCGACCACACGATGTTCGGATTTCTGTACCGGGCGACCCTAGGCTCACTCTTCAATGTGGTGCGTGGACGGCTCCCCTGGCGCAAGATGTTTACGAACTGGGCCGCAGCGGCAAAGCTGCCTTTCATTTATTTCGGCATCGCCAAGGACATCTGGTTACAGTTTGATCGTTACGTGGAAATCGAAAAGGGGAATCCTTCCACGTTTTTCGTGCTTCCCTTTGAAGGCGATCCCGGACGCTCCTCGGAAGGTCGAGCACCCTGGGCCCGGGCCTCACGCTACGATGCCTCTCACATCGCGAGTAAGATCCCTCGCTTGACGTCCGCAGGCTGCGAAATCGGGCTCCATGGGATTGATGCTTGGTTGGATAGTTCAAGGGGGCGTGAGGAAGCCAAGCGGATCACGAAATTCTCAGGAAACGAAACCGCCGGCGTGAGAATGCACTGGCTCTATTGGAGTGAAGACTCCCCAGTCATCCTCGAAGATGGCGGGTTCCCCTACGATTCCACCGTGGGCTACAATGACGCGATTGGGTATCGTGGAGGTACCAGCCAAGTGTACAAGCCGTTACAGGCGAGTCGAATACTCGAACTTCCGCTTCACGTAATGGACACCGCACTGTTTTACCCCAACCGGTTGGACCTTTCCCCACGAGAGGCCCGGAAGCGCGTCTCCTCCATTCTGGACAACGCTGCTCGGCTGGGCGGCGCTGTCACAATCAACTGGCACGATCGGAGTATCGCTCCCGAGAGACTGTGGGACGACTTCTACCTGGAGTTGCTTAACGACTTGGAGACCAGAGGCGCCTGGTTTGCCACGGCCACCCAGGCGGTTTCGTGGTTTCGAAAACGTCGCTCCGCAGTTTTCGAAGAAGTTCAGTTTGATTCGGGCGCTCTGCACGTCAAGGTATCCACCTCCGGTGGCGACAAGCTGGCAGGCCTGCGGTTGAGGATCCACAAGCCACGGGGTTCAAAGCAGTTCGCTGAATGTGCAGACAACCAACCGACCGGCTACGTGGACATCAGCCTAAACGAGCGGATTGACGCCCTCGTTGCCCTTTAGGATCAGCGATAAAATTGGCCGAACCAAGAAAACCTCCAGGTCAGGTTTTCAAGCGCCTTCATTTCGGGAATATCGAGAGTCACTGATGAAAATCTGTTCGGTCGTGGGAACCAGACCTAACTTTATCAAAGAGTATTTGGTGAACCAGGAGCTCCGGCGCAGAGGAATTCGGGAGGTTTTGATCCACACCGGCCAACACCATGACTACGAGATGTCGCAGGCCTTCTTTGAATGCTTTGAACTTCCTGCTCCGGATTATCACCTTCACATTGCCAACACCAATGGCGTGGATTTTTCCGCGCAAACCATTCTTGAGCTTGCCCCTGTTTTTCGCGCCGAGAAGCCCGACTGCGTGCTGAGTTATGGGGACGTCAACTCCACGCTGTCCGCAGCGATTGCCGCAAGCAAGCTGGGCATCCCGTTTGCGCATGTGGAAGGGGGAATTCGGGCCGTGGATCGGCTCAATCCCGAGGAGATCAACCGACGCGTGTCGGATGTACTCGCCGACGTCATTTTCTGCTGCACCAAGACGGACGTCAATAACCTGCACAAAGAGGGCTACAATCCGGAGCGCATCGAGTTCACCGGAGACCTGATGAAAGACGCGCTTCTGATGACGTTGAAAAAATACGGCATCAAGGTGTCGCGCGGAGATTATCTCGCTCTGACGCTGCACCGTCAGGAGAACGTTGCCGATGGAGCGCGACTCCGTGCGATATTTTCCGGACTAATTCAAGCCGGGCGGCGAATCATCTTTCCCGCCCACCCAAGGACCTTGCAAAGCATGAAGGATTTCGGAGTCCTGGAGATGCTTCGAGGTTCGCAAATCGAACTTTGCAAACCGATGGGGTACGTGGATTTTCTCCGATTGATTGCGGGGGCAGACAAGATTCTCACGGATTCCGGGGGAGTGCGCCGGGAGGCGTACCTTCTGAAGAAACCTTGTGTCGTACTGATCGAACTCTCGTGGTTTCCGGAGATTTCGCAAGCTGGATGGAAGGTCTTGACTGGACCTGACCCCGGGTGCATCGCTGACCTGATCAAGACCTTTGAACCCACCGGGCCGCACCAGGAGTTGTTTGGAGACGGAGCCGCCCACGCGAAAATCGTTGATGGGTTGATGAGGCGATATGCCCGATAGAAATTCAGCACGAGTGGCGATGCTTGCCCACACCTGCTACCTAACGGATGCCCGGATCCGGCGACAGGCGGAGGCCCTGGCGGGCAACGGCGTTGAAGTCCACGTCGTTTCCCTGACCGAGGAAGTGAGAGGGGGCAGGGAACCCCGCGAAGCTATTCACAACGGCGTTCACATCCACCGCCTCCACATCCGCCGGAAGCGGGGGAACTTCCTGAGATATCTTTTTGAGTATTTCATGACTGGCTTGCTGGGCTGTCTGAAACTCGCTCAACTGCACTTCCGTAGCCGGCTGGATGTGGTTCACGTTCACAACATGCCCGACATTCTCGTTCTGGCCGGTATCATTCCTGGGTTGAGCGGAAGCAAGCTGGTGTTGGACGTCCATGATCCAATGCCAGAGCTCTACATGAGTTGGCATCAGGAGAAGCGCAGCTTGGTTGTGAGGCTCCTGGCTCTGCAAGAGATGGTCAGTTGCTGGCTGGCCGACCGCGTCGTGTCCGTTAATGAGACCATGCGAGAAAACCTTCGCTCTAAGGGCGTGGCCGACGACAAAATCTTCATCGTCCACAACTTTCCGGATCTGAGTCACTTTCAAGTGTGCGATATCCCAGAGTCGTGGCCACAGAGGCAGAATCGCCTCGTGCTCCTCTACTGCGGGACGATCACCGAGCACTACGATCTGGGCCTGGCCGTCAAAGCCATGGCAAGGCTGAACGGTGAAGTGCCGATTCGGCTCAAAATCATGGGGGACGGCAACAAACTCGGCGAGGTCCTCGACTTGGCCTCCCAATTGGGGGTCAGGGACTCAATCGAACTGGTCGGACGGGTCCCTATCGAACAAGTGGCCGACGAGATGAGAAAGGCAGACGTGGGTATCTCATGTCATCGAGCCGGCATTTTCGGTGATTTGTATTTTTCCACCAAGATCGTCGAGTACCTCACCCAGGGACTTCCCGTGGTGACGCCCCGGACCTGCACAATCCGTAAGTACTTGCCGGAGGATTGTCTGTTTTACTTTGAACCGGGAAATGAAGCTTCACTTGCGGAGGCCATTCGGCTCGTTTGGCACAATCCCGCCGAAGTATTCAAACGCTTGGCCGAATCCCGGAAATCTCTGGCACGCCTTTCCTGGCAAGCGGAGAAGGAGAGGTTTCTTGGTTTCTATGCGGAGCTTTTAGGCGACTCAGCGGCCACACATGCGGGTCGCTAGCAAGCCTTGGAGATTACGGAATGATGAGCAACGTTGATATCAAAGGCAATTCCAGCGTGCGAATGAACGGGCAAGACCGCGGCCTCCTCCCCCCCTTCGTGCTCATCACCCCTGCTCACAATGAGGAGGCGTTAATCAAGAAGTCCATCGAATCCGTGATCAGCCAAACAATCTTGCCGATGAGGTGGGTGATTGTGGACGATGGATCGACCGACTCGACTGCCGCGATCGTGGGCCCTTACCTTCCAAAATATCCGTGGATAGAAATGGTCCAAAGATCGGCGCGGCAGGACCGGAACTTCGCGGGTAAAGTGCACGCGTTCAACGCCGGCTACGAAAGCGTCAGAGGACTGGGGTATGAGATTGTGGGCAATCTCGATGCGGATATTTCCTTTGAGGCAGACTATTTGGAGTTCCTTCTTAGAAAATTCACGGAAGACGAGAACCTCGGAGTCGCGGGGTCCATCTTCGTCGAGGAAGGCTACAGCTCCGACCGTCATAGTTTCGAAGGGCACTATCATGTTGCCGGCGGCTGCCAGTTGTTTCGGAAGCGCTGCTTTGAGGAGATCGGCGGGTTCAAACCGAACAAGGCTGGAGGAGTAGATTGGGTCGCGGTTACAACCGCACGCATGATGGGCTGGAAGACCAAGTCCTTTCGGGAGAAGTCCTTCTTTCACCACAGGCATCTGGGAACTGCGGCCCGCGGTGCCCTTGCCGCCCTGTTCGACTACGGAAAGAGAGACTACTACCTCGGTGGACATCCTCTCTGGGAACTTTTTCGAGTTGCCTATCGAATGACCAAGCGGCCCTATCTTCTGGGAGGCCTCTCGCTGGGTTTGGGTTATGGATGGGCGATGCTGCGAGGGATCGATAGGTCTGTTTCGAATGAACTCATGGCCTTCCACCGCAGGGAACAGATGCGCAAGCTGGGGATCATATTGAAATCCCTGTTGACGTTCAAGCGTGTGGATAGTTTCAAGGTTCTTCCCGATTTAGCTCAACGCTCCCCAGACGAGTCCTGTGAATGAAACTGGACAATGTGGCGCGGCCCTTGCTGGAACAAAAATCTGGTAAAAAGGAGGGAAAGGATTTCGGCATTTGCATGAATCCCGAGTTTATGCGCGAAAGCACGGCGATCCAGGATTTTTATCATCTTCGATTTACGATCATCGGGACTTCCGGCGACCGGTTTCTGACTGACCCGGCATCTATTGGATAAGGATCGCCGTGTTCGTTGTTAGCGTACCGCCTTTTCCAACCCCGGCGATTGAGAACCGGTTGTGACGAAGCCAGAAACTCGCTACTCAGGAGTTGTCGACGTTGAGTTTGGTAAGGACGTCATCGTCGTACAACCGGTCAATCTCTATGGTTGCGCGATTGGAGATGGCAGCTTCATCGGGCCGTTTGTCGAGATACAAAAAGCAGCGAAGATAGGTAAGCGCTGCCGTGTTCAGTCGCACTCCTTCATCTGTGAGCTGGTCACCATCGGGGATGATTGCTTCATTTCTCATGGGGCGATGTTTATCAACGATCCCTTCGTTACCGGGGGACCGGCAACGGAACGGGGCCTCTGGCGCCAAACCAAACTTGGCAATCGCGTGAGCATCGGGACAAACGCTACCATCCTCCCAGTCAGGATCTGCGATGGCGCGGTCATCGGCGCCGGCGCGGTCGTAACCAAAGATATCACTGAAGCGGGCGTCTACGTAGGTAACCCCGCGCGGCTGCTTCGGCGACTTTAGCCGATCAGCCATTTTGCGATTCAACGGCTATCAACCCGCGGCTGTCCTCGGTCATTTGTCTTTCGATGTCTGACTTCTCCCTTCAATGCTGATCATTAACGCGGACGACTGGGGCCGGTCCGTGGCGGAAACGGATGCTGCTCTCAAATGTTTTAGAGAAAGGAGGATCACATCTGTCAGTGCCATGGTTTTCATGCTGGATTCCAAGCGAGCGGCGAGGCTAACAAAAGACTACGACTTAGATGATGTCGGGCTGCATCTTAATTTTTCTGAAGAATTCACGGACAAGAGCTGTTCGGAAACACTTAAAGAGCACCATGGACGGATAATCAGATTTTTGAAGCGCGGGAAATATGCCCATCTTTTATATAACCCGTTTCTTCGAAAAGCCTTCGCCTATTGCTACCATGCACAGATTGAGGAGTTCGTACGGTTGTTTGAGAAATCGCCGTCGCACATCGACGGACATCATCACATGCATCTTTGTGCTAATCTCCTCCTGAGCAAACTGATTCCCATTGGCATGAAGTTGCGCCGAAACTTTTCTTTCTGGCCTGGCGAAAAAAGCATGTTGAACCGAACCTACCGAGCGCTAGTCGATCACTGGCTAGCTTGTCGATATCATCTCACGGATTATTTTCTCGACCTGACTCAGTGCATTCAGGAAAAAAAACTGGGTCGAGTCGCGGCCTTGGCGAAGTCAAGCAATGTGGAACTCATGACACACCCAATCATTCCACAGGAAGCGGACTATCTTATGAGCGATGAATGTTCCGAGTTGTTACGGCGCCTCGAGGTTGGCTCTTATGCGCTGGTTTGATCTCGCTCTTCGCTTTATTGCTGGGTTTCGGCCAATCGTAGTCCTGAGGCAATTCAAGAATTCGTAATCTGTGAATCTAGTCGCAACCCAGATTGCCAGCTTGTTCGGCCTTCATCTGCCGCCACGTCTTGCCCTTTTTCTCACACTTGGCTTAATTGTCTACCTTTTCCGGCGAGACGTTCGGGAGAAGCCTAATGTCAGCGGCGCGCTTTGGCTTCCCGTTCTTTGGCTGGTTCTCGCTTGCTCAAGACCCGTTTCCGAGTGGCTCAACATCTTCGGCTTACCCGTGAGCGGCGCCGCTTCAGCGGAAGAGGGGAGTCCGCTGGATGCCTGTTGTTACTTAGCCCTGGCTGCAGCGGGCTTTTGTGTCCTTACCAAGAGGCAAGTCCATCTTTCAGAAATTGTTCTGAACAACGGTTGGATCATCGCTTTTTTTCTCTACTGTTTCATTTCTATTGTTTGGTCCGATTATCCTTTCATTTCATTCAAGCGGTGGACCAAAATTCTTGGTCATCCGATCATGGCGCTGATCGTCCTTACGGAACCGGATCTCGCAGAAGCGCTGAGACGGTTGATGAAGCGATGCGCCTATGTGGTCGTCCCGGTTTCTATTCTCTGGATCAAATACTATCCTCAATTGGGAGTCGGTTACGACGAGTGGGGCACGTTAACGAACAAGGGCATCGCCGTTGGCAAAAACATGTTGGGTGCAGATTGTCTGATCCTGGGTCTCTTTTTCTTTTGGTATTTGCTGCAAACCTGGCGAACCGAACGGAACACTCGGAGAAGAGACGAGCTTCGATTGGTCGCCGGGTTCTTGATCGGTATCTTGTTGCTTTTGAGAGTGGCGCACAGTGCCACATCTACCATATCTCTATTTGTAGCGATATTGATAGTCGTGTTTGTTGGCATCCGTTCTACAAAAAATTTTATTGGAACGTACATGTTAGCAGCACTAGTTCTCATAACCGCAGCAGAACTGGCATTTGGGATTTCAGGGCGTTTGTCCGAGGCTCTGGGTAGGGGCTCGACTCTGACTGGCAGAACAGAGCTCTGGGCAAACTGCCTAAAATTTCAGTCCAATCCGATTTTTGGGGCAGGATTTGAAAGCTTCTGGTTGGGAGAGAGGCGAACCCGGATAGCAGAGCTTTACAAGAACTGGAGCCCCGGTGGGTCTCATAATGGCTATTTGGACGTCTATTTAGACTTGGGGTTAATTGGGCTATCCATTCTAATTGGACTGCTTATTGCGACATTCTGGAAAATACGCCTTGAGCTTTTTCGAAATTTTGAATGGGGGCGATATCGATTGGCCTCCCTGGCGGCAGTAATACTGCACGCCTGGACGGAACGAACCTTCGGAACGACCGGTCCTCTCTGGTTTGTTTTCTATATCATTGCTATGGAGTACCCACGAACTCACCTCGCGACTGTGCAACCATCTGTCGGGGCTGCGAGATCAGAAGTAAGCAGCGAATTGGCGTATGCGACAGGAGAACCCTAACGCGGACGTCGTCTTTGGCACGGATATTGCCCTAAAAATATCGAACACATGGGAAATCTTGCCTTTACAGTAATCTGTTACAAGGATTCAGGAGGCGCAGCCATTTGGAAAGCAGGCGACCAATATCCATCGACGAACGATTCAAGGTCGGCGCGGTTGCAGGAGCATCCGCAAAAACCTAAAGGCTGACGTCGGCTAAAGGCATGAGTTCTGAATATATGGCCTTGGCTGGTGATCGCATCCTGGTCACAGGATCCAACGGTTTTATCGGCTCAAAGGTGGTAGAGAAGCTTTTGGAATGCGGCGTTGCCAATCTCCGCTGTTTCGTTCGGCCCTCCAGTCATCTTGGCCGTCTCCAAGACGTGCTTGGTAAGTTCGATGCTGGCAAGAATGTTGAGCTCGTTACAGGCGATCTGCTCTCACGCGATGATTGTAGAAATGCAGCTGAAGGGGCTTCGATCATCTACCATCTCGCGGCCGGCATGGAAAAGTCGTTCGCAGGCGCGTTTATGAATTCGGCGCTGACCAGTCGCAACCTCATGGACGCATTTCTCCGGTATGGCCGGCCCAAGCGCTTTGTGAATGTCAGTTCCTTTGCTGTGTATTCGACCTTAAGTTTGAAACGCGGCGATCTGCTTGATGAAAGTTGTCCTTTAGAAGATGCCCCGCAGGAACGGTTTGACGCCTATGGCTTTGGCAAGCTTAAGCAGGAGGAACTAGTCAAAGAGTACGGCAGGAAATATAAGCTCCCCTATGTGATCGTCCGCCCCGGCTACGTGTTCGGACCCGGCAGGTCAGAGTTGAGTGGCCGCGTTGGCATTGGCACGTTTGGATTCTTTATCCAGGTAAACGGCTCAAATTTCCTGCCACTAACCTTTGTTGATAACTGTGCTGAAGCTATCCTCCTGGCTGGTCTCAAGGCCAATGTTAATGGTGAGATTTTCAACATTGTAGATGACGAACTACTGACGGGCCGGCAATTCCTAAAAGCCTACAAGAAAAAGGTGAGATCTTTCCGATCAATCAGGATTCCTTACTTCGCCGGGTACGGCCTGTGTTCTCTATGGGAGAAATATTCAAAATGGTCCAAGAATCAGCTTCCCCCTGCCTTCAATGGTCGCCGCTGTGCCGCCGAGTGGAAGGGAAATCGCTACTCCAACCAGAAGCTCAAAGATCAGCTGGACTGGAAGCCGAGGGTCCCGATGGGAGAGGCGATGGAGGCGTTTCTGGCTCAATTTGATTGCGACGGCGATGACAACGGCCAGAAGGCAGATATCAGAAGTCAGATGTCGGAAGCCAGAGTTAACAGGTAGCTGTGCAGATCAAATCAGCGAAAGATCTAACTGTATATCAGAAAGCGTACGCGCTTGCGATGGAGATTTTCGATGCGAGTAAGGGCTTTCCTGCGGAGGAAAAGTACTCACTTATCGATCAAATGCGGCGCTCGTCTCGCTCCGTTTGTACAAATATTCGGGAGGCATGGGCGAAGCGGAGATACGAAGCCCACTTTGTGAGTAAGCTGACGGACGCGGATGGCGAAAATGGTGAAACTGAAACCTGGCTCGATTTCGCCTGCGACTGCGAGTATTTGTCGAAATCTGATCATGCGATGTTGACTGAAAAGTGCCGTGAAGTCGGAGCAATGCTTGGGAGCATGATCAATGCGCCGACATCTTTTATTTTGAAATCATCTGATCTCTGATCGCTGATTTCTGACCTCTGAGCTCCAAACAAGAGATGCTTCGCGTCGCCATAGTCGGTTGCGGAAAAGTCGCCGACCAGCATGTGGACGCGATCCACCGCGTCCGCGATTGTGAGATTGTCGCTCTTTGTGATCGAGAATTACTCATGGCTAAACAGCTCGGCGAACGCTTTGGGATTTCGGCATGTTTTTCCGATTTACAGGAGATGTTGCAATCGACGTCTCCTGCCGTCGTTCACGTTACCACGTCGCCGCAAAGCCATTACTCGCTTGCTAGACAATGTCTCGAGTCTGGCAGCCATGTTTATGTTGAAAAACCGTTCACGACAACGGCCAGCGACGCGGAATCGTTGATCGATCTGGCCGAAGATCAGGGCTTAAAAATAACAGTCGGCCATAACTATCAGTTCACACTCGAGATGCTGGAAATGCGGCGGCTTGTGAATAAAGGTTTTCTTGGCGGAAAACCTGTCCATCTGGAGAGCTACTGGTCGTATGATTTAGGAGATTTAAGGTATGCGAGCGCATTTTTGGGCAACCACACCCATTGGGTGCGCCAGTTGCCGGGCCAATTGTTTCAGAACATCATTAGCCACGGGATCGCTAAGCTGACCGAATTTCTTGATGACGAGCTGGTAGAAATCGTCGCCACGGCACATCGAAGCGAACAACTCCGAAGCCTCGGCGCAGGGGACGTTTTGGATGAGTTAAGGGTCCTGATCCGGGATAAGAGCGACACGACAGCGTTCTTCTGTTTTTCAACTCAGGTCAAAGGGCTTAACCAGTTGCACCTTTACGGTCGAGCAGGCTCACTCAGCGCGGATATTATTACCGGGAGTCTTCTTCGGAAGCGAAACCGCCCCTATAAGAGCTATCTCACCTATTTTGTTCCACCATTGAAAAATGCCCGGGAACATTTTCGCAACGCTCGGCATAATGTAAGCAACTTCTTACGCCGCCGCCTTTATCAGGATTTCGGAATGAAGGAACTGATTGAGTGCTTTTACAGCAGCATTCGTCGGGGTGATCCACTTCCAATTCCATACCGCGAGATACTGTTAACAGCCCGAATCATGGACGAAGTCTTTGCTCAAATATACCCGCCTAAAACTGGGAAGCCGCTAACTCCGATGATTTCTGAGCAGATGGACATTCGAGCGCAGTCTGCTTCAACTTTTTAACGCTTCAACGCTACGTCCTGTCTCTCTCCTGAAATGATCCGCTCTCACCGGCGCGAACAAATTAAGAAACTGAGAACGATTTTGGCCGGCCTTAAGATTCAAGAAGGTCGACAACTTTCGTATCTTAACGGAACGGAAGCACAATGCTAACGGCCGGCGCGGCGCGGAGAATGCCCCAGCGATGACCCTCAAGCACTACGCTCGGATTCTAAGAGACAGGGCTAAGTTCATTCTCTTCAAACTGAGGACCTGCCATTCTGACAAAGAGAGGTTTGAATGCCCAATTTGTGAGTACAGCGGTCCCTTCATGGGTTTGAATGCTACAACGGGTCTCAGGAAACACGCGAAATGCCCAAAGTGTGGCGCTTTCGAAAGGCACCGGTTGCAATATTTGGTCATGCGGGCTGTCTTGCAGGAAAGAGATACTTCTAAGATGAAAATGCTTCACTTTGCTCCAGAACCATTTTTTCGCCCGTTTTTGTGCGCGCAATTTGGAGAATATGAGACCGCCGACTTACACATGAAGGATGTCGACTACAATGTTGATATGCGAAGTCTTCCATTTAATGATGCGAGCTATGATTTTATCTTAGCTTCAATTGTCCTGGACTACATCCCCGATGACAGCAAGGCAATAAAGGAAATCCGGAGGATTTTGAAACCAAGCGGCATAGCAATTCTTCCTGTGTCAGTGGTGTGCGAAAAGACGATTGAGTATTCAGAGCCGAATCCGAATGAGTCCTACCATGTGCGGGCATCTGGGATGGACTATTTTGAGCGGTATGAAAGATATTTTTCCAAGGTGGAAAGAATCTCTTCAGACTCGTTGCCGTATAAATACCAACTCTTCATTTATGAAGATAGAAGCATGTGGCCCAACGAGGAGTGTCCGTTGCGGCCATCCATGCCAGGTGAGAAGCATATCGATATTGTTCCGATTTGTTATGCATAAGCCGTGATCGTCGGCGGAGGAAAAGCGTTGCCTATTATCACAGTCTAACGACAACGCTTCAACGCTCAACCCGTCCTCTGCCCTCTTCGCCAACGGACAAAGTCGCTGTGCGAGCGCCCTCTGCTCTCTGAATTATGAAATACGTCCTGATTACGGCAGCGCGTAACGAAGAAGCTTTCATTGAAAAGACCCTTGCCTTCATGGCAGCGCAGACGCTGTTGCCGGAACGCTGGGTCATCGTGGAACGGTTCAACGGACCGCACGGCGGAAATCGTCCAAGGTTATGCCAAACAATTTCAGTGGATCGAACTGGTCCAGCGCCGGGAACGTCAGGGTCGCAATTTTGCCGGGAAAGCTCACGCCATCAATGCTGGGTTCGAACGGGTCCGATCCTTTGACTTTGACGTGATCGTGAACCTGGACGCTGACATTTCCTTTGAGCGTGATTATTTTGAGTTTCTGTTGGGCAAATTCGCGGAATTTCCACGGTTAGGGGTCGCTGGCACCGCTATGCGAGAAGCAACCTATGATGCATGAAAGATAGCTTCTACCATGACAGCGATGTCTTCGGAGCGTGCCAGCTATTCCGGCGGAAATGCTTTGAAGAGGTTGGCGGATAACGCCAATTAAATGGGGCGGCATCGATTGGAACGCCGTGCGAACAGCTCGCTTCAAGGGTTGGCGGACAAGGTCCTTTCCTCAGAAACGGTTTCATCATTACCGGACGCTTGGCACAGCGGGAAAGAGTAGCTGGGCAGCAAGCTTTTCGTACGGAGAAAATGACTATATTAGGCGGGTTCACTTATATGGCAGCTATTTCGCGTCGCTTACCGGGCCACAAAGCAACCGACGGAGCGCCTGGCGATGTTGTCAGGTTACTGTTGGGCCGCTATTCGGCAAGTGGAACGGCCTGTTTCCCGTGAATTGATGCGGTTTCACCGCGAGGAGCAACTGAAAAAGCTCAGCACGATTGTGAAAGCTCTTTTGAAATTCAAAAAGGTGGACAGTTTCCACTTGTTGAGGGAGTGCAAGTAATCTAAGGACAGAGGAGAAATGAGGAGGCAGAGCACAGAGGACCCGCCTACGTCCCACAATTGCGGGACTATGGCGTGGCAGGCAGAGGAGGCGGCCTCGGGCCTGGCCTCAGGCTGGGCGAGAGGGCGTCTATCCTCTGGCCTGGAAGGCCGACGGGGTAGGAGCGGGCCAGGCGGGAGCACAGAGGCTGAAGATCAACAGGTGGAGATGTTTTTCCGCCAGTACACGTCGCAGGAGGCGGTTGCGAAATTCACCAAAGCTACGGCAGGATTTGGGATTAGTTATCTCCTCGACAACGATTACCAATCGGTGTACTTGAGAGCGCTCGATTTATTGCCTCAGCAAACTAGGGAGCGCGGCATTCGCATGCTGGAATTTGGTTGCGGAGCAGGCATGAATCTCATCCACATGATTTCTCTGTTGAGGCGGGAAGGCATTAGCCTTGATAGCGCTATCGGCACCGACTTCTCCCCGGTGCTCATCGAAGCGGCCGTGCAGGAGGCGAGAAACTATCTGCGACTGGAGGATTGGAGCAAACTACAGTTCTCTGTTGCCAAAAATGAGACTCTAATCGAGAACCTGTCCTCTGCGCTCGGCAAAGAGAGGACTGAATTAGAGAATTCGTTTCATTTCAGTCTCGGGGTAAACACCCTCCGATATTGCTATGCGGTAAACAGGGAACTGGATTGTGCTCGAAACATTTTTAGGTTGCTTGTGCCCGGAGGGGTGTGCGTTGTCATTGACATGAACAAACGCTTTCCCTTTTTCCGAAGTGATTTGAAGAATCGATTTCGTAGGCAGAAGGAGAAACAGTGCTATGTCCCTTCATTAGAGGAATACGCGGCTCCATTTTTCTATGCGGGTTTCGAGGTATTACGAAAAGAGCACTTTTGCTGGGTTCCTCATTCTTCAGGAAAAGCGCTGTGCCGCCTTCTCAGCGGAATATCGCCGCTGCTGAATGTAGTTGCGAAGTCACGGGCTATGAGGTCGCTGGTCGTATGCAGAAAGCCTCGATAACGCCAGCATACGGCTGTCCTTAGTGGATGTCTGTGTGAAAAGACTCTCGCTGTGAAAGAGGAAGCATTGTTACTGACCCGCGAGGGGTTCTCTTCTGAAAGCGGCAACCTGGCTAAGGTGCTCGATTTCTTTGGCGTTTCCTGGCATGCCATGACGGTAGCGGGGTTTCTAAGTTGCAATAGTGTCAACCGCGAAAGCTCGGCGCGCATCAGGATATTTTGCTCGTGCGATACACTCCTGGGTTTAGCAGAGCATTTGAAGCCGAATGGGCCGGGGATGCCGCGCTGGCGGGAACGTGTGCATTCGGTTTTCGTCCATGCGGGCGATGCTCCTGCGGTTCTGCGAAACTTGGTAGGAGTACTTACTGGAGAGGATGCAACCGCAGCTGGCAAGCCGAGTCGCGGTGTCGGAGATTTTGCTGTTTCTGAGAAGTTCAACGAGTTCTGTAGCGTGATGGCGGGCTTACGAGTTGCTGCCTCCAATGAAGATGCTAAGGCTGACCTGTTATTGAGCACGAGTAACAAGGGCGTGCTTAACATCATTTCGTCCGATCAAGGCGCGGCTTTCTTGAGGTTCGAATATAACAAGGTGCCAGTTTTTCTCTCAACTTCCAGAAACATCATCGATATCGATGCCAAATTAACGACACAGAATTTTGACGTGCGAGATCATTTTCTATCCGCAGTGCCTGTGGTGCTCTACATTAAATGGGCTTTTGCAGGGGCCTGTTGGAGTGCTCCGGAAACAAACGCTTGTTTGGTGATCGATGATCCTGTGTTGAAGTCTACGCACGGATTTGTGAACTTTCAGGAACTTCTATCGCTCATGAAGCGACACAAGTTTAGTACCAACATCGCATTCATCCCATGGAACTGGCGGAGAAGTGCTCCCAAAGTTGTTCAGCTGTTCAGAGAAAACCCCGAGCGTTACTCGCTTTCGGTTCACGGCTGCGATCATAGCCGGGCAGAGTTTGGCGGCTTTGACCGGCAGCGCCTTTACTGGAAGGCCCAACAAGCGCTCGAGCGAATGAATCGTCATGAATCTATTACCGGAATCCGCCATGATCGAGTTATGGTGTTCCCCCAAGGTATTTTTTCAGCAGCTGCCATGAGTGTGTTAAAGCACACCGATCTCATCGCCGCAGTCAATAATGATGTTGTTTGTGCCGACCCTCATCCGTGTGCGATTACCATTTCGGATGTATGGGACATCGCCGTCATGCGATACAGCAACTTTCCGCTTTTTACCCGTAGATACCCCTGGGAGGGAGTCGAAAACTTTGCGTTCGATGCTTTGTTGGGCAAACCCGTTATAATCATAATTCATCATGATTATTGCAGTGATCATTGCAAGCGTCTCGTTGATTTTGTTGACCGGCTGAATGCTCTGAAATGTCGCCTGACTTGGTGCAGCCTGGGCGAAGTTGTAAGGCGAAGCTGCCGGCAAAGGGAACTCTCACCGGGCATGATGGAGGTGGAGATGTACGCAACCCAGTTGCAACTCGAGAACCAGTCCCGCCTGCGGAAGCGGTATTTGATCCGAAGACGCGAATCGGAGCCGTCCAGTGTCAAAGAAATTCGCGCCGGCTCCCGGAATGTTCCTTGGAGCCCGACCGACGGCCGGGTCGCGGTCGAAATAGAACTCAATCCCGGTGAAAACACGACGATTAGCATGGGATTTCGTGATCTGGCTGGAAACGGGCGCCATGCGGACACACTATCCTACAGGACAAAGACAATGCTAAGGCGATACCTCTGTGAGGTACGTGACAATTATATCGTGAAAAGCAAGCTGCGCCTGTCGGGTCTGTTTGGACATACGTCGAAGCTGCCTGGATTTCTAATCTCTGACCGCTGATCTCTGACTTCTAGCCCCCTAAGGAATGTACACACCAGATCACGTAGCGAAAGTATTGGCTGAGTTTACGAAATGGCTGGATGCCTACGGTGAAACGTCTTGGGACCACCAGAGCTTCTTCGCCGGTCCTGTGGGCGGTCGTGCCAAATCACTTTACTATCGGAACCGGCTTTTGGGGACGGCGGCGGTCGCGCCCATGATCTTTTGTGAAGCATTTCTGCCTGGGGCACGGCGGTTATTCCATCATCCCATTCGTTTCCCGATCGCAGACGCCCACTACGCAATGGGGTTCGCATTCCTCTACGAGGCAACCGGAGATTTGTCGCAACTGGAAAACGCGGTCCATTTCCTAACCGAGCTCAAAAAGTCGCGGTGCCGCGATTTCAAGGAATATTGCTGGGGTTATCCTTTCAACTGGGTTTGGCGCGGCGGCATCGCGAAAGAACAGACTCCACTGATCACAACAACGCCCTATGTCTATGAAGCGTTCTTTCAGGTTTTTCAGCTCGAGCCGCGGGAGGAATGGAAGGCGATTCTAGAATCAATTGCGCGACACGCGCGTTTTGATATTAAGGATTTCAGAACGTCGGAAGCTGCCAGCAGTTGCTCCTACAGTCCCTTCGGTGAGGGCGGAGTCATCAACGCCGCCGCTTACCGTGCCTTTGTCCTAACCAGTGCTTCCCGCGTTTTCTCCAATGACGACTACTGGAAAGTTGCCAAGCGGAATTTGAATTTTGTTCTAGAGAATCAGAACCCCGACGGTTCCTGGTATTATGCGGTGGATGGAGTCCGCGATTTTGTAGACCATTTCCACACTTGCTTTGTGATGAAAGCCCTGACCAAGATTCAATCCCTCACCGGGGACGAGGCTTGCGAAGAAGCGCTTGTAAAAGGCGTTAATTATTATCTGAACAATCTCTTTGCCGAGGACGGGCTCCCCAAACCGTTTTCCAAGGCTCCGCGGCTGACGGTTTACAAACGCGAACTGTATGATTGCGCCGAGTGCATCAACTTATGCTTGTTGCTTCGCAACCGATTTCCCCAATTGAACGCGACACTAGAGACTGTAGTTGGAGGAGTTCTAAAGGACTGGATCAAGCGGGATGGCTCCTTTCGCTCTCGGAAGCTATACATTAGTTGGGACAACGTTCCCATGCATCGCTGGGGACAGTCGCAGATGTTCAGGAGCCTCGCGTTTTATCTCTTTGAGTCGATAAAAGCGCGAACGCAAAGAGATCAGAGATCAGATGTCAGCGATCAGAAAGCAGCTCCTGCAAATCAGATAGCGGAATTCATCCAGAAGTAACAATGCAGATCAAATCAGCGAAACGCCGAGGAAAGGTACTCACTTACCGATCAAATCCGGCGGTCCTCACGGTCTGTTTGTACAAATCTACGAGAAGCATGGTCAAAGCGTAGGTACGAGGCACATTTTGTGAGCAAATTGACGGATGCAGATGGAGAAAACAGCGAGACAGATACTTGGCTCAATTTTGCTCATGACAGCCGATATTTGTTGAAAGACGATCATGCAATCTTCATTGCAAGGTGTAATGAAATTGGAGCAATGCTTGGAAGCATGATTAATGATCGGTCTTCTTTCATCCTGAGACCTAGCTCTGATCTCTGAACTCCGATCTCTGACCTCTGAATAATATGTGCGGTATCGCAGGCCAGTTTAACTTCGAGCGACGCGAACCGGTGGAACGCGACCCGATTGTACGGATGGCCCGTTCCATCGCGCATCGTGGACCAGATGACGAAGGCTTTTTCATCGCAGGACCGGTAGGTTTCGGATTCCGGCGACTATCGATCATTGATCTTGGCGGTGGTCATCAACCGATGTCGGATGCCCAGGAAACGGTTTGGATAGTCTTTAACGGCGAGATCTATAATTACATTGAACTCCGAGCGGAACTGCGAGGCAAAGGTCACGAGTTCAGAACCAATTCTGACACAGAGGTAATCATCCACGGTTATAAAGAATGGGGCACCGATGTGTTCAGTCATCTCAATGGCATGTTTGGGCTGGCCATTTGGGATGTACCTAACGAGCGCCTCGTCGTCGCGCGTGACGCTATGGGAATCAAATTGGTCTACTATAAGATTAACAAGGGCCAACTGACGTTCGGATCGGAAATCCGTGCGATAACTGTGACGGAAAACGCCAAGCAAAGCGTTGATCCCGTCGCACTCAATCTGTTCCTTCGCTTTCGTTATACACCTTCTCCTTTGACGATCTTCGAAGGAATCCGGAAACTGGCCCCGGGCACCATGTTGATTGTGGAAGATGGACAGTACCGGGAAGACCGTTGGTACAATTACATGCCGCTGCCTTTTTCGGGCCCCAAGGAGGATGAAGAGGCCACTCATGAGCTTTTACAATTGTATCGCGAGGCTGTTCGACGACATCTGCTTAGCGACGTGCCGGTAGGGATACTCCTCAGCGGTGGTCTCGACTCCGGGCTTCTCCTGGCATTGATGAGCGAACAAGGCGGCCCCTGGCCCGCCTACACGGTGGGTTATGGAGCAAGCTTCGCAGACGACGAACTCGTCGATGCGCAGAAGACGGCCTCCGCCTTGGGTGCCCATCACGTGCCCGTAAAACTCGACCGGACCGAATTCGAACGATCGCTTCCAAAAATCGTGGCATGTCTGGAAGAACCAATTGCAACTTCTTCCATAGTTCCCATGTATTTCGTCTCTCAGCGCGCGCGGCAGGACGTGAAGGTTGCATTGATCGGTCAGGGTCCGGACGAATTGTTCGGCGGTTACACCCGGCATGTAGGCGTTCGCTACGGCAACTTGTGGCGCCGACTGCCAACCGGTTTCCGCTCGGCCGTCGGTTTCGCTGTTCACCGGTTGCCGCGCAACGAAACGTTGAAACGCGGCGCTTATTCGCTCGGCTTGGAGAATCGGCTGATGCGATATCAGCATGTTTTTTCTCTAACGCCGGCAACAACTATCGATGGACTCTTTCACGATGATTTACTTCCCGACGGAGAAGGTCGTGAACTGGTTGATTACTGGCGTGCGCTGGTTCCGCAAATGGAACACACCGACGAGCTCGGTGGCTTTCAGCTTCTTGAGATCCGGTCATCCCTCCCGGACGAACTGCTCATGTATGCGGACAAACTCTCCATGGCACACAGCCTCGAAATCCGCGTGCCCTACCTGGACCGGACTGTGGTAGAGTACGTTCAGCGGCTGGGCGCAAGCTTCAAGATTCGCCGCGGGACCCGTAAATGGATCCACCGGCGCGTCTGTCAGAGCTACCTGCCGCCGCACATCCTGAAAGGTAAGAAGCGTGGCTTTGCCGACAATGTGGTGGACGGATGGTTACGGTCCTCGGCGCAGGGCCAGCTTTCGGACCTGCTCCTAGACGAAAGCTCTTTGATGTTCGGATTGCTTAAACCCGAACCCGTCCGAAAGCTTCTGAACGACCATCGATGTGGCAGACAAGATAACCATAAGCTTCTGTTTAGCCTAGTGATGCTCGAGCAGTGGTTGCGTGGGAGTTGGTCCTATATGAGGCCGTCGTTGTGTGCAAATCCGACAAACGGTCGATTATCAGGGTTCCAGCAACCTATTGCCTCGTAGATTTTGACTTTGAGCTCGAGGACTTCTTTAGAAGATCCGACATGTCTCAATAAAGTTGCGAAGTGCGTTGCGGGGCGGCAGACGTGAATCTCAAATTGATTGGAAGACGTTGGCTTATCGGTGTTAAATCTTCTTTTGGACAGGTGGCTGAGTGGCTTAAGGCGGCAGCTCGCAAGGGCTGCTATGCGACGCAAGTCGTATCGGAGGTTCGAATCCTTCCCCTGTCCGCCAAATCTTTAAGGTAAAGGGGCATCAATTCGTGAGTGCAGACCGTTGGCAGGAATATGGAAATTAATGGCAAAAGGATTATAATGGAGGGCAGAGTGCCGCGGATTGCCAGGCTCGAACAAGACTGGTGCGAGGATGTAGAGGATCCGGAAATTCTCATTAACACCCTTCGTCAAACCACAGACGGTCCGGATGTCTTGACCTTTTCGCAACGTTTGCCGGATCTAGAGCCCAAATACGCGTATCAGATGGAACTCGATTCCATGGCCGCGCTTCCGATCAAGAGCTACTCCTTTTGGTGGGAGAAACAAATTGACCGAAAAGCCCGAAACAAGGTCCGGAAAGCTCAAAAAAAGGGCGTTACTGTGAGGATGGCCAGTTTTGATGACACGTTTGTTCGGGAAATGACATCAATCTTCAATGAGACTCCCATTCGGCGAGGACGACGTTTTTTGCACTACGGAAAGGATTTCGAGACCATAAAACGCCAGTTCAGCCGGTTCTTGTTCAGGGAAGAAATCTTTGGCGCATATCTGGCCGAAGATCTGATAGGCTTCATTTTCCTTGCGGACGCGGGTAGATACGCATTTCTGGGTCAAATTATTTCCAAAATTGCGTATCGCGATCTAGCACCAAATAATGCGCTTTTGGCCAAAGCAGTGGAACGCTGCGCGGAGAGAGGGTTCCCATACCTTGTTTATGCGCTTTGGCTTGATGACAGCCTTGGCGACTTCAAACGAAGCAATGGTTTTCAAAGATTCGACGTACCGCGCTATTTTGTGCCACTTACGCCAATAGGAAAGCTCGCTTTGAAAGTCGGCCTTCACCGTGGCTGGAAGGAGGCTGTTCCAAAGCAAATTAGAAAACCACTGAAGAAAATGAGAAAACACTGGTACGGCCTGCGTTGGCGGCTGGCGAACGAATGCCCCTTGAGTTGATGGTGAAATAACGGTGAAATATCTTACAGCAGCCGTGGGAAGCTCTGACGCTCGGGCTATTTTACGATATTGAAGCGGTCTCCAACGATACAAATCCCCAGACAGGATGTGGAAATCTCGCCTCTTGGGCGAGATTTCCAAGCTCCGCGGGATTGACCATCCGTCGATTAAGCTAGGAATCCTGCTGTTAGCTCCGGGTAGTAACCCGGACCGTAATTAGCCCCGCTCTCGAGCGCCACTCCCATAGCGGAGCCCCGCTTGGCTTCATGTCGTGACGTCGATTGTGGAGGTGATCGATGTTTAAAGGACAGAAGGTTGTTGTGGTGATGCCGGCGTACAACGCCGAGAAGACACTCATGAAGCTCTCAGCTCTATCAACTATTAACTCCCTATGCCTGGTATCGTTGGAATAGTCAGCCAGAGACCGTTTGAAGAATGTCAGAGTCTTGTGAAAGCCATGGTGAGTCCCATGAAACACGAGTCTTTCTATGATTCGGGCGTGTACTCGGTGCCCGAGATAGGGATTTACGCGGGTTGGGTGGCCCATGAAAATTCCTTCGGCGCCGGCCAGCCTTTCTTCAATGAGCGAAGAGATGTTGTGCTCCTCTTATCAGGCGAGTGCTTCGTGGATCCCGAAATACGGACTGACCTCCAGCAAAAAGGACATGAGCTTGAGCAGGCAGCCGGCAGTTGGCTGGTCCATCGCTACGAAGAAGAAGGCAATCAGTTCTTTGAAAAACTAAATGGCCTCTTCAGTGGACTGCTTATTGATAAAAGGCAGGGCCAGGCGCTTCTGTTCAATGACCGTTATGGCGTGGAGCGGATTTACTGGCGTGAGACCAAGGGCGCGATCTATTTTGCTAGCGAAGCTAAGGCGATCCTTAGTGTGCTTCCGGAAACGCGAGCATTTGACGAGCAAGGTCTAGCAGAATTCGTGACCTTCGGTTGCACCTTAGGGCAGCGAACCTTATTTCGAGGCGTCCAGTTGCTTCCCGGAGCATCGATATGGTCTTTTGAAAAACGAAGTTGTCACAAGAAGAAATATTTTTGCCCGGAAACCTGGGAGTCTCAATCGATCCTCACACCCGAAGCCTTTCAAGCAACGCTTCAAGAAACATTCAAAAGGATCCTGCCACGATACTTTGAATCGGAATCAAGGATTGGCATTTCCCTGACTGCTGGCCTGGATAGTCGGATGATTATGGCCTGTTTACCGCACGGCGAAGAAAGGCCCGTATGCTATACCTTTTCGGGACAGAACCAAGACACGTTGGATGCTCGATTGGCCGGACGGGTGGCAAAGGTATGTGGCCTGGATCACCAGATTCTCCGTCTAGGCGTGGATTTTTTCTCGAACTTTGCGTCATATGCTGATCGAACGGTTTACATTACCGACGGTTGCCTGGGGGCTTTGGGTGCTCATGAGATCTTTCTGAACAGACAGGCTCGCCGGCTAGCTCCTGTACGTGTAACTGGTGTTTTTGGTGGTGAACTGTTCAGAGGAGTATCCATGTTTAAGCCACTTGGGCTGTCGCCCGGCCTTGTGAATCCGGACTTGGGCCAGTCGCTGAATGCACTTGCACAGGCGTGGAACCGGGACAGTCAGCACCCGGTGACCTTTACAGCTTTCCGTGAGATACCGCAGAAGCGGTTCGGAACTCCGGCGGCAAGCCGTTCGCAGGTCAGTTTTCGAACCCCTTACCTCGATAACGAAATGGTCGCTCTTGCCTATCGAGCTCCGGAGCGCTTCCGAGGGTCACCTCTTACCGCCTGGTCGATTGTTGAGAGTAATAACCAACTCCTGAGCCGCATTCCAACCGACATGGGGGTAGTGGCGAAGGCCAATGGGTTAGCCACAGCGCCAAGACGCATCCTTTCCAAGGCTGTTTGTAAGCTGGACTATCTTTACGCGGAAGGGTTGCCGCACTGGCTGTCCCCGTTCGATCGTCTTTTCGATTGGGTCGACTCCGCCGCAGGGCTTTTCGGGTGGCATAAATTCTTGCACTACCGGAGATGGTTCGGACGAGAACTGTCCGACTATATCGCGGAGGTTCTCAAAGACGTGCAGACCCGTCGCAGCAGCCCCTTCTGGAACTCCGGTTTTCTCGAAACCCTGGCTCATCAACATATAAATGGTCGCAGGAATTACGTGCACGAAATCGACGCGATCCTCACACTTGACGCGGTCGATCGCCTTCTTTTTCATGACCTTCCTTGCTACCCTGAGCAGCCTGCGCTTACAATATCACGCGCAGCCCCAGCTCCGATTTAACAATACAACGGTGCACGGCGCCCACGCTGCAAAAGCTTAGCTAACCGCTCGAGATAACGATTATGGCGATAATTTGCCGCAAATATAACCTCTTGTTTATAATGACTCCAAGGACGGCCTGTACTGCAATAGGGGAGCTGCTTTGCGGGCGTTTTGGCGGGGAATTCATCCCTCCTGATGATATCCTGGACTCGCGCGGCCTGATCCTTGTTGATAAAAAGCACAGCCCCTTGTCAGATCTCATCAAGCATAAAATTCTAACTATGGAAGAAGCCAAGTCCCTACTCAAGGTAACGGCCGTTCGCAATCCATTTGACAGTCTCGTGTCGTTATATTTCAAGCAGCGCTCAAAATACCAGCCACTGCTTGGCGATTCCGCTTCCTGGGTGAATCGCCATCCCGGGTACGCCAAGAATATGAGATATGCCCGGGCGCATTCGTTCAATCGCTGGGTGCTCAGAGTGTCCTACAGGAAACTTCTCAAGAGGCTCTTAGGCTTTCGTCCCTCCATGTTTGCTGAGCATACCCGCGGCGTGGACGTGGTGATGCGATACGAGAGCATCGAGGCGGATTTAAGTGAGGTATTCAGAAAAGCGGGAATGGGGTCCAAAGCAGACATACCGGTGGTGAACCGAACCATTGAAAGGGTCAACTGGGATTATAGGTCTTTCTACTCTCGCGTTGCGGAGCTCGCAGTTACGCTTGCGTATTCCGGAGACCTGAAGATGTACGGTTATAGATTTTGACTGGTGGATAAAGAAGTGAGCTGATCACGAAGAATTGAAACAGGGCTTGAAAATAGAGGCTTGTTCGGGAATGTCCCGCTGAAAAGGCCAGCGCTTCTAGAGCAACTGTCCAATGTTCGCAACCATCCGTGCCGCTTGGCGGTGACAGTCGAGTTTTTCAACGGGCTCTTAGCCCTATCGCGCCTACCTACTGTTGGTAAGACTTTTAAAATAGGAAGAAAGTTTGTCTAGGAAGGGCAATTTTGTACGCAAGTGTCCGCCAACCTTCCTGGGAATCGGTTCCCTGCGGTGCGGCTCGACTTGGCTTTACCAAGTGTTGAAGTGCCATCCGGATATACAGTTGAGCAATCGCAAAGAAATGAACTTTTTCTTTTTGCGTGAGATGCTACACCACGATTTGGACTGGTACGAAGCACACTTTGAAGCGAAGGATGGACTTGGGTCGAGGCCAGTCCGTGGAGAAATTTCGCCTATATATGGCCGGCTGAAAGCGTGGCAGGTTAATCGCATCGCGAAATTGCTGCCGGATCTGCGCATTATTTTAACGCTGCGCCATCCGATCGAGCGCGCGTGGTCTCAAGCGCTTCTCGAATTTGGATATCTAGACCGTAGGGATGTCCGCAAAGTTAGTTCAATTGATCTTGTGCGCCAAGTCGAGCGTGCTCGCAACAGGCTATCTTCGGATTACTGCCGCACCATAAAAATCTGGTCCAACGCGTTTGGGCGGGATGCACTGCACATCGACTTCTTCGATCGACTTCGCGATGATCCCGAGACTTATGTCAACGGCGTTCTGCGGCATATCGGGGCCGGGGCACCGTGGGCTGTCCCTGCGAAATTCGTGAAGACAAAGGTGCATGCAACCAACAGCCTCGTTGGGCACAACCGTGAGATTCCGGAGGTGGTCCAATGGTACATCGCAGATCGGCTGCTGAAGCCAACGGAACGCCTCAACGAGCTCCTGGAAGGGCAGGTGTCGAATTGGGTGGAGGAGATGCGTACGATTCGGGGTAAGGCACGACCAAGCTGGCGCATTCTAAGGGAAGTAAATCTTACCGTGCTCTCACTTCCGGAAAGATTGGCTTACGAGGCTTACCACGTAGGTCTTGATGTCAGACTTTGGTGGCGTTGGCGGCACTTCCAAAGACCGTACGTCTCCGATGGCGGCCGTTCAGGGATAAACTGCGTGGACCTCAAGCAATAGCAAGTTCGGCTCGAATAGCAGTGAGTTGTGATCAGCAGCTTGTTCTACAAAGGATTTTATTTCGGCGTATTATCGTGAAGAACCAGGGCGCTTAAAGGAGATGCTTGGATTTGAAGTGCCCTGGCCATCGACTCGCCCTGCGGTTGCCAGAATTGAAGCTAGCTCTTAACGGGCCGATTAGACCAAACCTGTGAACGCCGCTTCAACAACTGTTGGATCAATGCTGCCGACGACTATTGGATCAGTACTGAGTAAGGTAAGTCGACAAGCTGCAGTCGTGTTGCTGAGCAGGGGGGCGGCATTCCTTTTAGCGATAGCCTCGACGATTCTTCTTAGCAGACTTCTCGGCACCGCCGGGCTCGGGCAGTTCCGGCTTGGCTCAGTGGTCGTGGAACTTCTGACTACCTTTTGCCTGCTCGGACTGGATGCGGGATTGGTACGCTACCTCCCAGTTTTAGAAACCCGTGGAGGAAACGGCAGTAGAACTCTGCTGGCTCGAAGCAGCCGTGTGGTGATTGCGATTTCGCTGGCTCTTTCCGTGGCTCTCCTGTTGGGGGCGCCAGCCGTGGCGACGTATTATTTCCATTCTCCAGGAATGACGAACGTCCTACGTGTATTTAGCTTACAGGTCCCTGTCCTGGTCCTGTTTAAGTTCCTTTCCGGCGCAGTTACGGCGGCCAAACGCGTCGATTTTGCGTCGAGAATCACGAATATCCTTTCTCCAGCAATCTTCTTAGCGTTGCTGGCACTGATTGGATTCGTTCACCCAGGGGTTTATGGACCGATTGCGGCCCGCATTTTCGCGCAGGTCGCAGCGGTTCTTTGCCTCGTCTTATTTCTAATGCGACGCTATCCAAAGGTTCCTAAAATCGAGCCCGTAGCAGATAATATCTTTAGGGACTATCTGCGCCTTTCAATGCCTCTGTTTTTTATCGGGATAGGCTATCAGCTTTTGTATCAGATGGATACAATAATGCTAGGTCACTTTGCCAGTGAAAGAGATGTGGGAATTTATTCAGTCGCGGTGAAGGTGTCTTCTTTCGTGCCGATTGGACTCGCAATTATGCTTCCGATCGTGGCGCCGTTGTTTTCGCAGTTCTTTGAAACGCGTGACAAGGAGTTGACCGAGGCATTGTTCAAGACTGTCACAAAATGGCTGTTTTATTCTGCTCTTATTATATTCGCTTGCATCGCGATTTTTCGAGTTGAACTACTACATCTCTTTGGGAAAGGTTTCATACCGGGCGCTACGGCCTTGCTGATCCTTGCAGCGGGGGAGCTCGTTAACGCAGGTACAGGCCCCACTGGGGTCCTGCTCACGATGACAGGCAAACAAAAATGGGAGCTCGCCAACGTAATTTCGATGGTAGCATTCAATTTCCTACTTAACCTTGTTCTTGTCCCAACAATGGGACTAATTGGCGCCGCGATAGCGACGGCCGTTAGTATTGCTACAATTAATGGCCTTAAGCTCGTCCAAGTTTATATGCTGTTCGGTTTGCGAGCTCACAATCTCAAATACCTTAAGGGCGTTTTCGCAATTGCCGGAGCTGGGCTAATTGGATACCTGGTGCGCAGCTGGTTATCTAATGTCGGCTATAGTAGCTTCACGATTGTACCATTGGGCGGAATAGCATTCTTGATCACGGCGACTGTGGGGTTCTGGCTGCTGGGATTGGATCACGAGGATAAAATAGCCATAACCGCCTTGCGGAGGCGGCAATCAGATGTTGCCGTTTTGCCCATGGGGAAAGCACCCGAGCAGGGCTTGTATTAATAGTTCGACAGATTCCGACTGTGAACACCTTAATCGTCAAGGTTGGTGCTACCGGTGACGTCGTGCGGACGACGCCGCTGCTAAGCCGGCTAAAGGGGCAAGTCACATGGCTGACCGCCTCTAAAAATACCGTTTTGCTTGAGGGTTTGAATTGTGATCTACGCTGCTTTTCCTGGGAAGAACGGGAGAGGGCATTAGATACTCGTTACGGCCTCGGCATAAATTTGGAAGATACGCTAGATGTTGGACAGTTTCTGAAAACGCTGCGATGTAAAGAAATCTTTGGTGCTTACGTCGATTCTAACAACTCATTGCGTTACACAGAAAATTCCAGATGCTGGTTTGACCTTAGTCTCATCAGTTCATACGGCCGGCATGAGGCTGATCGCCTGAAATTTCTCAACCGGCAAAGCTATCAGGATATGATTTTTAATGGCCTTGGCTTGCGCTTTGCGGGAGAGCCGTACTTGCTTCCGGAACCGATCGAAACAGGGCTCTCAGGCGATGTTGCTATAGCAGCCGATGCCGGTCACGTCTGGCCGATGAAGAAGTGGGCTTATTACGATGAGCTAAAACGACGGCTCGAAGATCAAGGGCTAATCGTCAATGTGCTGCCGAAGCGCCCGTCGCTCCTGGAACATCTGTCGGACGTTCAGAACCACCGGTGCTTAGTCGGCGGCGATAGTTTGCCCATGCATTTAGCCCTTGGAACTGGTACGAGATGCGTCACTCTCTTTACTTGCACGAGTCCGTGGGAGATTTACGATTATGGCATTCAGAAAAAATTAGTTTCGCCACTTCTCGAGGAATTCTTTTACAAGCGGGGATACGATGAGCGTGCAACGACGGCTATCGGCGTAGATGAGGTGCTCGGCGCCGTGATGACTCAGCTGGATGTCGCGATTCCTGTTGGCGATCACATTACCGTCAAATGACAAGCTCGGGCTTCGTAAGCGACTCGCGGTCTGAAAAACTGGAGGAACACGCTCCGTCGTGTCCCAAATCTTTGGGCGCCGACAGCGCGGCGCCCTCCACCTGTTTGCCCGAACGACTGGAGCGGTTGGACGCCGCCAGCAACGCTCAATCTCCTTTCCAGCCCTCAACTCTCAACCCTCAACCCTCAACGAAATATCACGTTACCGTGCTCACCGGCGGCGATGATAGACCCTACGTGCTGGGCTTGGCAGAAGCATTCACTTCAGGTGGCGTGACCTTGGATGTTATTGGCAGCGACGATTTGAGTTTACCCGAGTTGTTAAACAATCGTCGGATCAACTTTCTCAATTTGCGTGGAGACCAGCATCCGAATACCAGTTTGGCGCGGAAAATAACCCGGGTGCTGACGTATTACGCGCGCCTGGTTATCTATGCTGCCAAAGCCCGCCCGCAAATCTTTCATATCCTGTGGAACAATAAATTCGAATTCTTCGATCGAACGCTGCTGATTCTCTACTACAGGCTGCTCGGAAAAAAGGTGGTATTCACCGCTCACAACGTGAATGCTAGCAAACGCGACGGCAGCGATTCTTTGCTTAATCGGTTCTCGCTCCAAATTCAATACCGGCTGGTGAACCAGCCTTACAAGGGACTGGAATACCTGGTCGCGGCTTTTGCTGAACTGCTGAAGTCGGACCGAAGCTACCGGCTAATTATCGCGGGCAAACCGAAGTGGAACGAAGTCTATTGGAATGGGATCGAGCGGCTCATAGAAGACCTCAGTGTTCGTGACCGGATCATTCCAAGAATCGAGCATGTTCCAGACGAGGAGACGGAATTATATTTCAAAGCTGCTGACGTTCTCGTTCTCCCGTACACGCAAGTATTCCAGAGTGGAGTGATTTTTCTGGGATATAGTTTCGGACTACCCGCTATCGTGGCAGACGTTGGATCCCTGAAAGAAGAAGTCATCGAAGGCAAAACCGGTTTTGTGTTCAAGCCACGGGATTCATCCGATCTGGTTGCTAAGATCGACAACTACTTCAAGAGCGAATTATTCCACAATCTTGAAACCCGGCGGGCGGAGATTAAGGCCTACGCCAACGAGCGCTATTCCTGGACCAAAGTCGCTATGATAACTGCCGCAACTTACTCGAGACTTCTGGCGTCTGACTTTTGATTTCTGGCTTCTGACCTCTGACCTCTAACTTCTGACCTCTGGCTTCTCATGGCACCTCTCGTTTCAATCCTAATACCAGCTTACAACGCCGAGCCGTGGATCGCTGACACGCTTCGATCTGCGCTCGCGCAAACTTGGGCGGGTAAAGAAATCATTATCGTTGATGACGCAGGCCGAATTCGAAAGATCTCTTCCAAAGATCGTGGAATGTTTGGAGGAACTATCGCGGCTTCTTCGATCGTCCCGATGTACTTCGTCTCGCAACGCGCGCGGCAAGATGTCAAGGTGGCGTTGATGGGTCAGGGCCGGACGAATTGTTTGGCGGCTCCAAATGGCATTTGGGCGTTCATTATGGTGATTGGTGGCGCTGGCTACCGAGCGTTATCCGCTCCTCTGTCAGCTTCGCTGTCGATCGATTGCCTCGGAACGAAACATTGAAGCGTGGCGTTCGTTCGCTCGGCAACGAAGATCGGCTGAGGCGGTATCAGGATATTTTTTCTCTGGCGCCGGCAGAGACCAT